>Ga0187784_10002161_pt1 | contig 15736 bp, 14 predicted proteins | sample 1015_SJ02_MP15_2_FD_132964 | JGI IMG/M metagenome (GOLD analysis project Ga0187784, IMG submission 132964) | Tropical peat soil microbial communities from peatlands in Department of Meta, Colombia - 1015_SJ02_MP15_20_MG | ecosystem: Environmental > Terrestrial > Soil > Wetlands > Peat | place...
GCCGTGGTCGCAGCGCTCGCGGGGCGGCGGCACGCTTTGCATGTCGTCGTCACCGGCCGCAATGCCAAGCCGGAACTGATCGCCGCTGCCGATCTCGTTACCGAGATGACATTGGTGAAGCACCATTTCGCCTCCGGCGTGAAGGCGCAGCCGGGCATCGAGTACTAAAACATGCCGGCGCGGGCGCTGATGTTCCAGGGCACGGGCTCCGACGTGGGCAAGTCGCTCATCGTTGCCGGGCTGGCGCGCGCTTTGACATTGCGCGGTCTTACCGTGCGTCCGTTCAAGCCGCAGAACATGTCGAACAACGCCGCAGTGACGGCCGACGGCGGCGAGATCGGCCGGGCGCAGGCGTTGCAGGCACGCGCGGCGCGGGCACTGCCGAGCGTGCACATGAATCCGGTGCTGCTCAAGCCGCAGAGCGAAATCGGCGCGCAGATCGTCGTGCAAGGGCGCGTCTACTGCAGCGCCAAGGCCGCCGCCTACCAGCACATCAAGCACGATCTTCTGCCCTTCGTGCGCGACAGCTATGAGCGGCTGCGCCGCGAGGCCGACATCGTGCTGGTCGAGGGCGCCGGCAGCGCCGCCGAAGTCAATTTGCGGGCAAACGACATCGCCAATATGGGCTTCGCGCGCGCCGCCGCCGTGCCGGTGGTGCTGATCGGCGATATCGATCGCGGCGGCGTGATCGCAAGCCTGGTCGGCACCAAAGCCGTGATCGCGCCGGAAGACGCCGCGCTGATCTGCGGCTTCATCGTCAACAAGTTCCGCGGCGATGCGACACTGTTTGCTGCCGGCATGGAGCGCATCGCGCAACTGACCGGATGGCAAGCGCTCGGCCTCGTGCCGTACTTTGCCGACGCGCGATTGCTGCCGGCGGAGGATGCGCTGGCGCTCGAGCAGGCCCGCCCGGCAAAATCGCAGGCGAAGCTGCGCATCGCGGTGCCCATTCTGCCGCATATCGCCAATTTCGACGATCTCGATCCGCTCGATGCCGAGCCCGCAGTCGATCTCATCCGCGTCCGGCCGGGCGCGGCGCTGCCCGGCGATGCCGATCTGATCCTCCTGCCCGGCTCGAAGGCGACGATCGCCGATCTCCATGCGCTGCGCGGTGCTGGATTCGATATCGACATTGCCGCGCATCGGCGCCGCAGCGGAACGGTGGTGGGCCTCTGCGGCGGTTATCAGATGTTGGGCCGCACGATTGCCGATCCCGACGGCATCGAAGGCGCGCCGGCAAAAGTCGAAGGCCTCGGTCTCATCGATGTCGAAACTACTCTCTCAGGCGACAAGCGCCTTGAAGCGGTGCACGGCACGACCTCAGACGGTGTGCCGTTTTACGGCTACGAAATGCATATCGGCCTGACCGAAGGGCCGGATCGGGCGCGGCCGTTTGCGCGGCTCGCCGATGGATCTTCCGAAGGCGCGGTTTCGGCCGACGGCCGGGTGATCGGCAGCTACATTCACGGGCTGTTTGCCGGTGACCGCCAACGTGCGGCTTGGCTTGAACGCTTCGCCGCGGGCGCGACGAATATTGCTTACGACGCCGCGGTCGAGCGCACGCTCGATGCGCTCGCGGCCCACCTCGCCGCGCATCTCGATCTCGATCGCCTGCTCACACTGGCACGCTGAGGACCACGCTGAGGATCGCGGCCAACACGGCGAGGATTGCGATCAGTATCGCGTCGGCGCAGCGGTAGAGCGCAAGCGCGCGTCGAATATCGGTGGCGCCGGCGTCGCGGCGCCCGTCGCCCATCACGGCGTCGTCGACGGCTGCGCCGCCATAGACGCGCGGGCCCGCGAGCGCAAGCCCGAGCGCGCCTGCCATCGCCGCTTCCGGATAGCCGGCGTTGGGCGAGCGGTGACGCGACGCGTCGCGCCGCACGGCGCGCCACGCTGCGGCTGCGGAGTTTTCCTCGCGCCACGCCGCTGCGGCGATGAGCAGGAGCGCCGCCAGCCGCGATGCCGGCAGATTGACGAGATCGTCGAGCCGCGCCGCCGCCCAGCCGAACGCCGCATAACGCTCCGTGCGGTGGCCAATCATGCTGTCGGCGGTGTTGATTGCTTTGTAGAGTGCGGCGCCAGGGAGCCCGGCAATGGTAAGCCACAGCACCGGCGCCACGACTGCATCGGAGAAATTCTCCGCCAGGCTCTCGATCGCCGCGCGGGCGATGCCGGCTGCATCCAGTGTCGCGGTATCGCGGCCGACGATGTGCGATACTGCGGCACGGCCGGCGCCGAGGTCCTTGGTCTCCAGCGCGATGGCGACATTGGCCACGTGCCGGTGCAGGCTCTGCTGTGCGATCAATGTGCCCGCCGCCAGCGCCACGGCGATGATGCCGAACGGCAGCCGCGAGAACTCGTGCTCGACGATGAATGCGATCGATCCGACAATGACGATGACAGCTAAGATCGCGATAATGCCTGCGCCTCGCCGCCACCTCGGCCCGAGAACGTCGCGATTAAGGAAACGCTCGAGTGCGCCGATTAGGCCGCCGATCCAGGTCACCGGATGGCCGACCACGCGCACCAGGGCTTGCGGATAACCGAGGCTTAGCTCGATCAGCATGGCGATGACTGCAAGCGCGACCGACATGATCCCCTTTAGCGGTGCCGACGAACCGCTCCTGCATGGTGGCGAACATGGCGGCGAACTTGGCGCCGCCCGGCGCCTGTTCCCGGGCGCACCCGAACCTTTCATCGACCTTTCGACCGGGATCAATCCCAATCCCTATCCGCTGCCTAGTCTTGCCGCCGAATTGTTCACGCGCTTGCCCGAGACCGACGCTTTGGCATCGCTCGCGGCGATTGCGGCAAAAGCCTACGCCGCGCCGTCGGCCGCCGACATCGTTGCGGCGCCGGGCACGCAGATTTTGCTGCCGCTTGTCGCCGGTCTGGTTCGGCCGGGACGCGCCGCCATCGTGGCACCGACTTATTCCGAGCATGCCCGGGCCGCGGCGCTTGCCGGACATGTCGTCACCGAGGTCCGCGATATCGGCGCGGCCGCCGATGCCGGGCTCGTTGTTGTCACCAATCCCAACAATCCGGACGGAAGGCTGTTTGCCAAAGACGATTTGATTAGCCTTGCCAAACAGCTGCATGCGCGCGGTGGCGTGCTCGTGGTCGACGAGGCCTTTATGGATTTCGGACCGCACGGTTTAAGCCTCGTGCCTGAAATTGCGCGCGGCAACATCGTCGTGCTGCGCTCGTTCGGCAAATTCTTCGGGCTTGCTGGACTGCGGCTCGGCTTTGCGCTGGCCGCGCCGCCGCTCGCAGCGCGGCTTGCGGCGCAGCTCGGCCCGTGGGCGGTTTCAGCACCGGCGCTCGCCGTCGGCGCGAAAGCGCTGGCGGACCAGGCATGGATCGAAACGACGCGCCGCCGGTTGGCGCAAGCGGCGGCGCGGCTCGATGCGATTTTAAGCGGATCGGGTCTCGACGTCATCGGCGGCACCGCGCTGTTTCGGCTGGCGCGAACGCGGGCGGCAAACGAATTATTCCATCATCTCGGCCGCGCCGGGATCCTGGTGCGCGTGTTCCCCGACCATCCCATGTGGGTGCGCTTTGGCTTGCCGGCGGCGGAACAGGACTGGCAGCGGCTGCGGATTGCCGTGCAGATTGCCATGGCCGCGTTGTGCGACAAAGGCTAGGCTTTCTTGATGAGCGCGCGACCAAACCCGCAACGGGAAGATGTCGAAGACGCAGCGCCGGCACCGACGCGTTCGATGGATTTCGATCCCGCGTTCCGTGCGCGCATGCGCGACCTTCTGGTGTGGCGCCGGGACGTCCGGCGTTTCCGGCGCGAGCCGTTGCCGGACGGCGCGTTGGAAGCGCTCATCGAACTTGCTTGCCTGGCGCCTTCGGTAGGGCTGAGCCAGCCGTGGCGCTTCGTCATTGTCGAGGACGGCGCCATGCGGGCCGCGATCCGAAAAAACTTCGAGGCCTGCAACGCGCAGGCGCTCGCTGTGCAGATCGCGCAACGCGCGAGCCGCTACGCGCAGCTCAAGCTCGCCGGCTTGGCGGAGGCGCCGACGCATTTTGCGGTCTTCGCAGATCGCTCAACCGCACAGGGTCACGGGCTTGGACGCCATACCATGCCGGAAATGATCGACTATTCTGCGGTGACCGCTGTGCATACGATTTGGCTCGCCGCGCGCGCCCAAGGCATCGGTATGGGCTGGGTGTCGATCCTCGATCCAAACGCGGTTGCGGCTATTCTTAATGTCCCCGCGGAGTGGAAATTCATCGGCTATTTCTGTCTCGGCTATCCGCAAGCGGACGACACCGTCCCCGAACTCGAACAGGCGGGATGGGAAAAACGGCGGCCGCCGTCGTCGGTCATCGTCTGGCGCTAGACCGCCGAGGCACAGCCGTTCCCGCCGATCTTGTGCCAAAACAGGCCACATCCGCTGGCACCGACCTTGCTCACCCTTCGGTCGAGGTGTGCGCATGTTCCGGAACGGCGAAACCGGTCCTTCGGAGCGGTGCGTGGCAGGGAGAGAACGGTGTTAACTTTTCGCTGTGCCGGAATGGCAATAGCCAAATTGGCTGCGCCGGTCTTGGCTTCGACGACCTTGGCTTCGACCTCATGGCCTGCCGCGCGATCTGGCGCCGCAGCCATGCTGTCTGCCATGATATTGGGCGTGATCTGGAGCGCGGCTTACGCTGGCGGCGTGGCCGTCGGCGGCTGCGTCGGGTCGCAGGGTTCAGTGAGTTGTGTTGCGCGCTGGGGCGAGGCCGGCGATCCCTACGTCAGGCTGGTGCCGCAACTGGCCAACGAGGCGGAGCGCGCGCGCGCGGCAGAACGCGATCATAAATGGGAACAACGCTGCCGGCCGGTCATCACGCAGGATCGTTTCGGCGTTCCCCGCTATCAATACGCCACTCAGGGTTGCGAGTTCGGCATCATCGAGTAACGACCAAGGATCGTGCTCTACAGCATGATCTTTTCCGACCTTGCTTCGCCTGCCGTAGCGGGCTTCGCGAAGGCGGGAAACCGGTGATCACCCGCGGATCGAGTCCGACGGCAGGCTTTTCGGGATCATGCTCTAACGAAGCGTATTGCCCGATTTGGCGGTTCTCTCGGGATGCCGTACAGCGGCAATGGGAGCACCGGCCGGAGCGCCGATCTGGACCGCGCCGGGCAGATACCTCGCGACAACCACGGGATCGAGTTCCTTGAATGCACTGTCCGGTAGGCGGTGCCAGATCTCGTCGCGGCCGAACAAAGCGATCCCGAGATAGCCGCGAACGGTCAATGTCTGGCCGTCGGGGCTTACCGTCATCATGGCGCTATAGATATTGCCGTCGCGCGGGTCGAGAATGTTGCCGCCCTGGTAGACGAGGCCATTGCGCTTCATGTTTCTGATGAGTGGCAGGCCGAGCAACGGCTCATCCTTGCGGTCGTCCCGGCAACTCGAACAAATCGGGTCTTTAGCGTCAGTCGGCCGCAGAAACAGCTTGGCGATAGCACCTTCATAGAGATCATCGTGCGCGACGAAAAGGAACCATCCGACCGAACCTCCGGTCTCTCGGTCGATTTTCTGCCATAAACCGGTTACAGCAGGTTCCGCGGCAGGTTCCGCGACAGCGGCGGATTGAGCGGCGGCCGGCGTGACCTGCCCCACCATAACCGCCGCCAAAAATCCGGCGATCGCCAACTTTGCCGACAGTGCTGCCAATGGGTCCTCTCCATTCGCCATCGTTAAAACGAATCAACGACACAGTGTGATGGGAAACGCTCGTTCCACAATGCGGTGATTTGAGGACGCCGGATCACCGAGGTCCGCTATCTCGGTGACCCCATAATGGGCTGCAGCGAGGGAACTTGATCGATACACTCGTGGTTTCAGGTTGTGGCCCAAGCCACCGTCATTGCCGTCCCCCTTGCCAGAGCAGGCTTACGTTCTCATGATCGACCGCAAAGCTGTTAGTTCATTTCATAGGATTGGGATTTAAGGCTGATGCGGCGATCCGATTCCAAGCCGCCGGCAATGCCGCGCTCCCCGTCGCGTTCGATGTCGCGCACCAGTTTGGCGCTCGACAATCTGCGCGCCATCGTCATCCTAATCGTGCTCGCCGTCCATTCGGTGCTGGCTTATCTCGGATCGACACCGGCCATCGGGTCCGATTTTAACCAGCCGCCCTATGATTGGCGCTCGCTCCCGATCGTCGATAGCCACCGCTTTTTCGGGTTCGACCTGTTTTGCGCTTGGCAAAACATATACCTGATGGCGCTCTTGTTCCTGCTTTCGGGACTATTCGTGTGGCCGAGCCTGAACCGCAAGAAAGGCGGGGCATTCTTGCGCGACCGTGTCGTGCGGCTTGGTCTACCCTATGCTTTCGGCATCGCCGTCCTCATGCCGCTCGCAATCTATCCGGCCTACCGGGTGACGGCGGCCGATCCGAGCGTTGCGGCCTATGGGCATAGTTGGCTCGCGCTTCCGTACTGGCCCAACGGACCGCTGTGGTTCCTATGGCAGCTTTTGGCGCTGAACGTCCTGGCGGCCGGCCTGAACTTTCTCGCTCCGGGCGCCATACCGTTGCTCGGCCGGTGGTTGGCCGCGGCCGATAAAAATCCTGCCCGATTCTTTGGCGTTCTTCTCGCCGTCTCGGCATTGGCCTACGTGCCCTTGGCGGTCGTGTTCACGCCTTGGGCGTGGGCCGATTCCGGAATCTTCGGTCTGCAATTTTGCCGGCCGCTGCTTTATGCGGTTTACTTCTTTATCGGAATAGGCCTCGGCGCAGCGGGCATCGAGCGCGGCCTCCTCGCGGCCGACGGCGTTCTGGTACGGCGCTGGGCATCCTTGCTCGCGGCAGCGCTCATCTCGTTATTTCTCTGGTTGGGATTGACCGTGCTGACGATGAAGGGATTTTCGGCGCTCATGATGAACGGCAGCGCACTGAGCGGCGTCGAGATCGCCGCCGATTTCAGCTACGTTCTGGCTTGCGCCGCCGGCTGCTTTTTCCTCATCGCGGTCTGTTTGCGGTTCGCGACCGGGTATTCGCGAATTTTCGCCTATCTCGCGGCTAATGCCTACAGTGTTTATCTGGTACACTACGGTTTCGTCATCTGGCTACAGTTTGGGCTCCTCGCTTTGCCACTAGTCGCCGTCGTCAAGGCTGCGATTGTCTTTACCGGCACCCTGTTCCTGAGCTTGGCGACGACGGCCGCGGTTCAGCGCATTCCGCTGGGCGCCCGCCTCATCGGCGCGGCGCCCCGGGCGGTCGCGGCGTCGTAGCGGCACTTGCGATCGGCGTAGCGGGACGGGCCGGCCGCGACCGGATATAATACATTGATCGTGCGACTCCTCGACGATCGTGCGACTCTCCGACGGAAGGCGGCCGACGCGTTAGCCGCCGACGGGGATTTGCCGGGCCCGCTATGATTGCCGTGATACGATTACGCGCGACCGCGTTCGTGGCCATGGTGTTCGCGTTGCTCGTCACGCCGGCCAGCGCCGCCGAACGCGCTCTCGTTCTTGATATCGACGGCGCGATCGGCCCTGCCATCGCCGATTATGTCGTGCGCGAGCTCAACGGGGCATCGCCAAGCGAGGTCGGCGTCGTCGTTCTGCGCATGAATACGCCGGGCGGCCTCGACACTTCAATGCGCGAAATCATCACTGCAATCCTGGCTTCGCCGGTTCCGGTGGCCACCTTCGTCGCACCGAGCGGAGCGCGCGCGGCCAGCGCCGGCACCTACATTGCCTATGCCAGCGCGATCGCGGCGATGGCGCCCGGCACCAATATCGGCGCCGCGACGCCGATAGAGCTCGGCGGAAATCCACTGGAGCCGAGCGGCGGGCCAGCACAAAAATCGCAACAGCAAGGCCAAGCCGGCGAGTCGACGGACACCGAAACGCGAAAAATCGTCAACGACGCGGTCGCCTATATTCGTAGCCTCGCCGCCATGAACGGGCGCAATGCCGACTGGGCCGCCGACGCCGTGCGCTCCGCCGTCAGCCTTCCGGCAGCCGAAGCGCTCACGCTTCATGTCGTCGACGTCGTCGCCGCGGACGTTCCGGATCTGCTGCGCCAGATCGACGGCCGCACGGTGACGGTTGCCGGAAAGCCGGAACGGTTGGCGACCGCCGGACTCGCGGTTGTGACGGCGCCGCCGGATTGGCGCACCGAGCTTCTCAGCCTCGTCACCAACCCGAACGTTGCGTTCATCCTCATGCTCATCGGCGTCTATGGGCTTATTCTCGAATTCTTTAATCCCGGCGCCGTCGCGCCGGGCCTCGTCGGCTCCATCAGTCTCGTGGTCGCGCTCTACGCGCTGGCGCTGCTTCCGATCAATTATGCCGGCGCCGCGCTCGTGCTCATCGGTATTGGGCTGATGATCGCCGAGGCTCATATCGGCGCTTTCGGCGCCATCGGGGTCGGCGGCATTGCCGCTTTTGTCATCGGAGCGCTGATGATGTTTCCCTCGCGCGTACCAGGCTTCGCACTCTCAGGCGCGGTCGTGACCGGTGCCGCCATCGGCAGCGCCGCGCTGTTGCTCCTCGCACTCGCAGCGCTGTTGCGCTCGCGCAAGCGGCCGGTCGTGACCGGAAGTGAAGCGTTGATTGGAGCCCTCGGCGAAGCCGTTTCCTGGCAGGGTAATGAGGGCAGGGTCAGGGTGAATGGCGAAATCTGGCGTGCGCGCGCCGCCGCCCCGCTTGCCGACGGTACCCATATCAAGGTCCTCAGCCGCGACGGTCTCATCCTTCTCGTCGAAGCAGTCCGACCTGCCTAAGTGTGGACCTCACTGCGCATGAAATTCCCATCCAAACAGTCCTGCCACCAAAGACCTGCCGCACAGCTCAAGGAGCTCAGTCATGTTTGTCACAACTGTCGTCGTCATAGCCGCTTTGATTCTGATGTTTCTTTACGCGTCCATTCGAATCTTGCGCGAATATGAACGCGGCGTCGTCTTCACGCTCGGCCGCTATACCGGCACCAAGGGACCGGGCCTGTTCCTGCTGGTGCCGTTCGTGCAGCAGATGGTGCGGGTCGATCTGCGCGTGGTCGTCGACGAAGTTCCGCCGCAGGACGTGATTTCCCGCGACAACGTCTCGGTCAAGGTGAGCGCCGTCCTCTATTTCCGCGTCGTTGATCCGGAGCGCGCCATCATCCAGGTCAGCAATTATCTCGCGGCGACCAGCCAGCTCGCTCAGACCACGCTGCGCTGGGTTTTGGGCAAGCACGACCTCGACCAGATGCTGGCCGAGCGCGATAAGCTCAACGCCGACATCCAGGACGTTCTCGATAAGCAAACTGAAGGTTGGGGCATCAAGGTCTCCAACGTCGAGATCAAGCGCATTGATCTCGATGAAAGCATGGTCCGCGCCATCGCCCGGCAGGCCGAGGCCGAGCGCACCCGCCGCGCCAAGATCATCAATGCCGAGGGGGAGCAGCAGGCCGCGCAGAAGCTCGTCGAGGCCGCCCGCATCCTGGCGCCGGTGCCGCAGGCGATGCAGCTGCGTTATCTGGCGACGCTGTTCGACATTGCCGGCGAGCGCAGCTCCACCATCGTGTTTCCGTTTCCGATCGATCTGGCTCAAGTCTTCTCGGCCATGGCGACGCGGGGAGGATAGGCCGCCGATTTGGCCGCGCGGCGCCGCGGCGCGAAGTCCGCGTCGGCGCCCGCACAACGTAGTCCGGGATAAATCGCGACCGGCTTTGCAAAACGGTTTGAACACTGCCTCGCGGATGTTATGGGATCGTGGCACGCTCGTGGCCCAAGCTGGTGACCCAAGCCCGTGACCTTGGGCTCCGTCGCGGCCGCGATTTTCACGACAACTCCGTGACAACGATTCCACGATGCCTGACCGCGAAAACATGCGAGCGATCGTCCCAATTTCGGTCGGGGGCTTTGCCCGCTTGTTCAGCCGATGGGACGCCATCGCGGTCCTTTTGATCCTCGGTCTCTTGGTGTTTTTGGCGGAAGCGAGCCGCCATATGTTTGAGCCCTTGACCGAGCTGCAGCAACAACCGCCGTCGCTCGATCCTCGGAACCTGCCGGAATATGCCGCGCGCACCACGCTGCGCATGATGATTGCGCTGGTGTTGTCGCTGCTCTTCACCTTCACCTATGCGACGCTTGCGGCCAAGAACAAACAGGCTGAAAAGCTGCTCATTCCGCTGCTTGACATTCTGCAGTCGGTGCCGATCCTCGGCTTCATCTCGGTCACCGTCGTATTCTTCATGGCGCTCGCGCCCGGGCGCGTGCTCGGCGCCGAATTCGCGGCCATCTTCGCGATTTTCACCAGTCAAGCCTGGAACATGGCGTTCAGCTTCTACCAGTCGCTGCGCACGATACCGACCGAGCTCGAAGAGGCCTCGCGCAACTTTCGGCTCAGCCCGTGGATGAGTTTCTGGCGCCTCGACGTGCCGTTCGCCATGCCGCAGCTGATCTGGAACATGATGATGTCAATGTCGGGCAGCTGGTTCTTCGTCGTCGCTTCCGAGGCCATCAGCGTAGGAAACACAACGGTAACGCTGCCCGGCGTCGGCTCTTATATCGCGCTTGCCATGGAGCACCGCGATCTTACGGCGGTGTGTTGGGCGATCGGCGCGATGCTGATCGTGATCTTCATCTACGATCAGGTTCTGTTCCGGCCGTTGGTGGCCTGGGCCGATCGCTTCCGCTTCGAGCAGGAGCCCGGCGGCGAGCCGCCGCAATCCTGGGTGTTCGACGTGCTGCGCCGATCCCGCGTCGTAGAACGGCTGACGCAACCGTTCGCGGCGCTGTGGCGGCTTATGCTGCGCCCGCGCCGGCCGGACAAAGCCGCAACCGTCGGCCGCGCGCCGCGGCAAAGACCCGGCTGGATCACATTCCAACTGAGCGTGATCGTCGGTGCGCTGGCCGCGGTCGCCTTGTGGCGGGTCGTCCGCTTCGCCATCGAAGGCATCACGCTGGCCGACGTGGGCACCACGATGCTGCTCGGACTGACGACGCTCGGCCGCGTCGTCGTGCTCATCGCGATCGCGAGCGCCATCTGGGTGCCGGTCGGTGTCTGGGTCGGTACGCGGCCGCGCGCCGCCAATCTGGTTCAGCCGGTGGCGCAGTTTCTCGCCGCATTTCCGGCGAATCTGCTATTCCCGATCGTGGTGTCGGGCATCGTGGCGTGGAAGCTCGATCCGAACATCTGGCTCAGCCCGCTGATGATCCTTGGCACGCAATGGTACATTCTGTTCAATGTCATCGCCGGCGCTGCGGCGATTCCCTCGGAACTCCGCGCCGTCGGCGCCAATCTGCGGGTGCGCGGCTGGCTGTGGTGGCGGCGGATCGCGCTGCCCGCCGTGCTGCCCTATTATGTGACCGGCGCGATCACAGCCTCCGGCGGGTCGTGGAACGCCAGCATCGTCGCGGAGGTCGCGTCCTGGGGCAATGAGCACCTGCAAGCGCAAGGACTCGGCGCCTATATCGCCCAGCAGACCGATGTCGGCGATTTTCATCGCATCGTGCTGGGTATTGCCGTGATGAGCCTGTTCGTCGTCGTCATCAATCGCGCGTTCTGGCGGCCGCTTTATGCCTACGCCGAGCGCAAATTCCGGCTGTGATGAGGATCAACATGACCGCCGCACTGCTCGACATTCATTCGCTGTGTCAGTCGTTTCCGCGGGCCGACGGCGGGGAGCATCTGGTGCTCGATAGCGTCGAACTTTCACTGACGCAAGGCCAGATTGTCGGGTTGTTGGGCCGCACCGGTTCGGGCAAGTCGACGCTGTTGCGCCTGATCGCCGGCTTGGCACAACCGTCGGCGGGGACCGTCACTTATCTCGGCGAGCCGGTGAACGCGCCGGCGCCCGGCATCGCCATGGTGTTTCAGTCTTTCGCGCTGTTTCCCTGGCTGACGGTGCTGGAAAACGTCCAACTCGGTCTCGAGGCACTCGGCCTGCCGGAGCCGGAAATCCGCAAGCGGGCGCTGGCGGGGATCGATCTGATCGGCCTCGACGGGTATGAGTCTGCTTATCCTCGCGAGCTTTCCGGCGGCATGCGCCAGCGCGTCGGCTTTGCCCGCGCGCTTGTCGTGCACCCCAATATCCTGCTCATGGACGAGCCGTTCTCCGCACTCGACGTGCTCACGGCGGAAACGTTGCGCACGGACTTCCTCGAGCTTTGGGGCGAAGGCAAGCTGCCGATCAAAGGCGTGATCCTGGTGACCCATAATATCGAGGAAGCGGTGCTGATGTGCGACCGCATTCTTCTGTTCTCCACCAACCCCGGCCGCATCATCAGCGAGATCGCCGTTGACTTGAAACAGCCGCGTAACCGCCTCGATCCGCTGTTCCGCGATCTGGTCGAGAAAATCTATGTGGCGATGACCGCGCGCACGCCGACGCCGCTGCAGATCGGCGCTACGGAACGGATTCCCGCGCTGACCATCAATACGGTGCTGCCGCGCGTCTCGGCCAATCTGTTGTCCGGCCTCATCGAAACGCTCGCCGCGCCGCCTTATAACGGCCACGCCGACTTGCCCGTGCTCGCCGACGAACTACACATGGAAGTGGACGAACTGTTCCCGGTGTCCGACGCGCTGCAGATCTTACGTCTGGCGGAGATCGAGGGCGGCGATATCAAGTTGACCGATACCGGCAAGCAATTCGTCGAATTAGGCACGGACGATCGCAAGAAGCTGTTTCAGCGCCAGCTGTTGTCCTACGTTCCGTTGGCCGCGCATATCCGCCATGTGCTGCAGGAGCGCGCCAACCACGTGGCGCCGAAGAGCCGTTTCTTCGACGAGCTGGAGGATCACATGAGCACCGAGGACGCGGAGCTTACGCTGCGTGCGGTGATCGGTTGGGGACGTTACGCCGAAGCCTTCGCCTATGACGACGATTCCGGGACGTTCAGCCTCGAAAATCCGACATAAATCTTGGTTGAACTCGCTTCGAGCGGAGTTCGCGCGGCATCGCGATAGGCCGCTTGCAACGGCCGATCCCGGCCGATAACGCTGAAGCCGCTATCTAAAGCGAGGGCGATGATGTCTATTCTACCGCAGATTGAAGCCGGCGCCCGCCTGCGCTGGTTGCTGCTAGGGTCGTTGGCGCTCAACTTGTTCTTCGTGGGCGCGGCGGGCGCGGTGGCTGTGCGCTATAGCAGCCCGGTGCCGCTGGCGGCCGTTGCCCGGATCCACCACAGCTTGGCCAGCCGTCTCGATCGGATCGCCAACAGCCTGCCGTCCGCCGACTCCGAGGCGATACGCGCGCAACTGCACCACGACGCCGAAAAGGTCGCGGCGGCACAGGCCGATCTGCGGCTCTCCCAGGACGCGGTGCGCAAAAGCTTGCGGGCCGAGCCGTTCGATGCGGAGGCGACGCGCACGGCCATGGCTGAAAATCGTAGCGCGCGCGACAACTTCGATCGGGTACTTCACAACATGATCGCCGCGGCGGCCGCCAAAATGTCGGTCGTGGGGCGCAATAAGCTCGCGGATTGGCCGGCGGAGCGAGAAAGCGGACGGCCGCTGCGGTAATAATCTCACGCCGCGCTGCGCCGCGCGTTTGCCGCGATGGCCAAAAGCGCGCGTTCGGCGATGGTGTCGGCAAGCGCCGGTTTACGCCGTGATTCCAGCACCGCATCGGCAAGCTCGGCCATGGCGGTGGTCAGCCGCGCGGCGCTCCACATTTTCAGCGCCGCCTCGATCAGCGTCTTGCGGCGGAAATGCAGCGGCGGCTGCGCGGCGTCGAGCGAGAACGGCGCGCCGTCCTCGATCGTGGTGCGCCACTTGTGCAGCTGCGCGACTTGGCGCTGGGCGTTGAACAGGATCGAGCCGGCGCTGGAGCCAGCGGTGCGCGCTTTCGCGAGCTGCGCTTCGAGGTCCGCCGGGCGGCCGGCGAAGGCCGCATCGACGATGTCTTCGAGCGCGAGCGCCGAGGCATCGGACACCACGGCGGTAACGTCCTCGACGCCGACTTTGTCGCGGCCGCGGGCGTAGAGCGCGAGCTTGCGAATTTCGTTGCGCGAGGCGGCGCGGTCGCCGCCAAGGAGCGGGATCAACAGCGCGCGCGCGTCGGGCGCGAGCTTAAGCCCGGCAGCGCGCATTTCATCGTCGATCAGCCGCGCCCGGTCCTTCTCGCTGTCGGGGTAGCACGGCAGCGCCGCGGCATTCTTGGCGCGCTCGCACAGCGCGCGCAACGGCGCATTGCGGCGCAGATCGCCGGTTTCGATCACGACGCGGCATTCGGCGGCGCCCGCCCCAAGCAGCGCTTCGACCGCCGGCGCGACGTTGCGGGCTCCCGCCTTGAGCCACACCGCGCGGCGGCTGCCGAACAGCGGGATGGTCTGCGCCTCTTCGACCAGCCGCGACGGATTGGCGGTGACATCCTCGCCTTCGAGCCGCGCCAGCGCGAACGGATCGGCCGGGTCGTCGACCGACGCCTTGACCAGCGCATTGACGCGTTCGCTCACCAGGCCGGCGTCCGGACCGAATACCAGCACCACCGGCCGCGCCGGGTCGGGGTGCGCTACGAAGGCGTCGACGTCCGCAGCTTTGATTGCGACCATGGCGCGAGGTTAGAGCATGATCGGGAAAAGTGGAAACCGGTTTCCCGGCTTCGTCCGCCCGCTGCGGCGGGCGGACGAAGGTCGGAAATGATCATGCGCCAAAACAGCTCAGGTGCCGGCGACGAAATAGGACGCCAGCCGGTTGCGAATGGCCTCCGCGGCGAGCTGGATGGCGCGATCTTCGGCGTCGCGCTGGGCGCGCTGTTGGGCAAAACGCTGCTCCGAACCGGCAATGTCGGTGTCGACATGCGCGAAAGTCGAGTCCTTGAGGACCACTTTGCCGGTCGCGATTTCGACCAGCTGATAAGTCGCCGTGACGCCGTCGACCTGCGCGCTCGGACGGCCGCTGGTGATGTCGACCATCACCGAGACTTGCGTCTCCTTAAGATTGACCAGCAGGCGATGGGTCGGCGCGCTGGCGCCGGCGCCGCCATTGAAGTCGAATTGCAGGGCATTGTGCATGGCGACGGCGAGCCGGGACTCGGGCGTGCCTTGCCGCACCGGGATCGGCGCGATGTCGACCTCGGCGAGCTTGTCGCGGACGCTCTCGGCATTGACCGACGGCCGCGAGCCGTACAGCGGCTCGAAACAGCCGGCCGTCAGGCTCGCTGCGGCCAGCACGACGGCAAGCCGCATCACGCGAACCGCGGTGCGTCGCTCACACCACCACATTGACGATCCGTCCCGGCACGATGATCACCTTCTTCGGCGGCCTGCCTCCGAGCGCCTGTTTTACCGCATCAAGCCCGAGCACGGCAGCCTCGATCTCGGCAGTAGTGGCATCGCGCGGCACGGTCACCTCGGCGCGCTTCTTGCCGTTGATCTGCACCGGCAGCGTCACGGTGTTCTCGATCAACAACGCGGGTTCGACCTGCGGCCAGGCCGCTTGCGCGACCAGCCCATCGTGGCCGAGCGCGGCCCAGCATTCCTCGGCGAGATGCGGCATCATCGGGTGAAACAGTTGCACAAGAACGTTAACGGCTTCGCGCATTGCCCAACGCCGGTCCGCGGCGATGCCCCCTTCTTCGGAGTCGATGTTGCCGATGAACTCATTGAGGGTATTTGAGAATTCATAAATCTGCGCCACGCAAACATTGAAGTGTAGCTTTTCGATGTCAGCGCTGACGCCGGCCAAGGCCCGATGGGTCGCCTTGCGCAGCGCCAGCGCCGGCGGCGACAACCGGTCCGGCCACTCGGCCGGCGCCGAGTGCGCGATTTCGGCGGCTTCGCCGCAGAGCCGCC
>Ga0187784_10002162_pt1 | contig 15734 bp, 10 predicted proteins | sample 1015_SJ02_MP15_2_FD_132964 | JGI IMG/M metagenome (GOLD analysis project Ga0187784, IMG submission 132964) | Tropical peat soil microbial communities from peatlands in Department of Meta, Colombia - 1015_SJ02_MP15_20_MG | ecosystem: Environmental > Terrestrial > Soil > Wetlands > Peat | place...
CCAGGCGAGAACTCGCCCGCAGCGAAAATGATTTGATTACCGATGGTATAGGCTCTGGCGCCGATAGCGCGTGCAGATTGCGCGGCGAGCGCGTCGGTACGTACGCGCACCTGGCCAAAGTCGTGACTGAAGCGAGCTTCAAAAAAGTCGCGGGTCGTCGCGCCAAGAGGCAGTCCGGGCGAATTGATAACGTCGCAAATGATCGCCGGGGGTGCGCTCGCGGTTTTGCCCGCGCCGACAGACTTCCGTTGCAACTTACGCTCCTGCTCCTCTCTCTCGCATTTTTCGCATTTGCGCCGCACGAGGGGCCGCTGCGAAATCTCCTGCGAAATCGTCGGCGCCACGCAGCCGGACGTCGCCGGGTCGACAGGTTTCATGCGCAGGACTCGATCTTTTTCTTCTTCCTTCTCGCAAGCCGCGCATTTGCGCGAGATCTGCGGCGGCGCAGACGAGACCGACAGCCCGGGGGCCGACAGCGCAGGGTCGGGCATACGCATCACCTTGTCGGCGATGGCGTCCGCCTCGCGCTCCAGGGGATCGTCGACAGCGCCGATGGCGAGCTTGGCTTGCAGGAAAAAGGGCGCGGTCGCCGAGCGTCTCGGCCGTTCCGGGGGCTCGGCGGGAATGGCGGCCAGGCTCTCCGGCATCACGGAGGCGCGCCTCTCAGCCGGCTTGCGGCTCTCCGTCCGCGCCGCCGGGTCCGGCGTCTGCGAGGCCCGCGCCGCCGGCGCTTTGGCCAGGACCGGCGCGGCGCTTGAGGCGGACATTGTGGGCCTCCCCTCTCGCGCAGTTAGAACGTCACCGTCGTCACCAGGCCGCCCCCGCCGCTCACGGCGGGGCTCGTCTGGAAGATGACCGTGGCGTCGAACGTGACCTTCGGGCCGGTGCTCGGCTTCGCCGAAACCTTGCTTGCGAGCTTTCTCGCCAGCTCCGAATCGATGTGGGTCGCAAAGATCGAGAAGGTCACGCCGATCAGCTTGCCGACGTCGAGAGAGGCGAAGGAGGGCGTCACGCCATTGACGTGGTAGTTTATGATCTCCGCCATGCGCAGCGATTCCTGCATCGCGGTCAGCGGATCGCCGGGCTTCGTGTCCTTCGCATGATCGGGAATGCCGAAGCGCACGCCGACGCTGACGGGGCCGAAGTCCTTCAGGGTGATGGCCTCGGGGGCCGTCGGCGTGGTCGTCGGCGCGCTTGCGCCGGCTTGCGGCGCCAGCGCGAGGCTCGGCGTTGCGGTCGGCGCGAGCGGACCGGCGGGGGGCAGGCTGGGCGCGAGCTTCGGCAGCGCGCTCGGCGCCAGAGACTTCAACAGCCCGCCTTGCTGGATCCGCGCGAGCGACAGGTCGTCCGAGCCGCCGCCGCCAGAGGGCGGCGTCAGGCTCAAGGTTCTGCCGCCCATCAGCGACGGCTGCGGTTTCGGCGCGAGCAGCGACGGAGGCTGCAGCCGCAGGGGCGCCAGCAACTCGGGCGGCAGCACGAAGGTCTGCGCGATCTTGGGGCCGTCCTTTTGGTCCTTGTGGGCCGGCGCCGCGGGCGCCGGCTCGCGCTGCACGCCGACGCCAGCCGCCGACAGGCCCTGATCGGGGCTTCCTCCGCCCTGCTGCACGACATGGCTGAGCTCGTGCGCGAGAAGCCGACGGCCTTCGCTGCCGTGCATGTCGTGGCGGCGCGCGCCGAAATAGACGTCGCGGCCGATCGTGAAGGCGCTCGCCTGCATCGCCTCGGCCGCCGCCGCCGCCGCATGGTCCGCATGCACGCGCACGCCGCCGAGATCGGCGCCCACGACGGGCTCGACGACCGCGCGCGTCGCCCCGTCGAGCGGCTCGCCTCGCGAACGCGCGGCGAGCGCCATCGCGGGGCCTTCGGCCGGCGGCCGCGACTCGGCCCCGGCGGATCGGCGCATCGTCGGCGCGGGATCGACGATGCGGCTCGCCATGGCGTCGGCCTCCGCCTCGAGGCCGGCAGGGGACGTCCTCACGGGCGCCGCGCGCGGGACCGATCCGCGCGCGGGCGGCGCCGCGGTTAGCGGCATTCGACTGGCGAGGGGTTTGGCGGTGCGAGTGAACATGGCGAGCCTTCAAGCGAATTCGTGCGCGGCGATCACGCCGCAGCGCCTTGCGAGCGCGGGAGCGAGCGCTTCGACGCGGCGCTCCAGCCGCATCGCGACGTCCGCGTTCTGCTTGGCGAAGGGGCCGAGCAGATGCGTGAACCCTGCTTCGGCGCTCGCGCGCGCGTCGTGCGCCTCCTCCCAACTCGGGAAGAGATAGCGCATTTCGATCCCGCGAAACGCCGAGCGCGGATTGATCGCGTGATAGTCGGCGCAGGCGGCGAGCAGGAACTGTTCGACGATCATGTTGTCCTCGCCGCCCGCGGGAAGCTCCGCCCAGGCGGCGGCGTTCGCGGGCTCCAGCACCAGGCGCAGGGCCGTCAGCGCGTAATGCCGCAGAAAGTCGGCGCGCGCTCCCCCGACGATCCCGCAGTTCTCCTCGCGAAACCCGTCGGCGACGCGAGAGCTCGCGAAGGTCCACTCGACGGGCAGGCGCGCGCCAGAGCGCTCGAAAGCGCGCGCGATGGCGACAATTCTGCCCCAGGAGTCGCCGAGTCCGTGCCGTTCCGGACATTGGGCGAAGACTGGCGCATGCGTCAGGCGCGTCGGCAGCGGCTTCCAAAGAAACACGTCGGCGTCGAGATGCACGAAAGGTTCGGTTTGGAGGCTGTAGGCCTTCAGCTTGCCGAGCGCCCACCAATCCGGATCGACCTCGCAAAGCGCGTCGAGGTCGGTCGCAACCTCATCGAAGGGCAGCCCCAGCTCGTCGATCAGCATCCTCTTGCCGAAGGCGTCGGTCACGAGTTGCAAGGCGTCGAAGTGACGGCGCGCGAGAGTGACCGAGAGCGCCCAGGCGAGCCAATGATGGCGGGGCTCGCGCCAGCTGTGCCCGCGCCCACGCCGAAACGGCTCGCTCCAAAAGGACCAGACGGCCCGCATCGTCTTCTCCCCGGCTATTGAAGGACCGGCGGCGGCGTCACGACGACGACCGTCACGGCGAGCGAGGCCGACAGTGCGAGGCTGCTCACCGCCGTCGCCACGGAGGCCTCGAGGGCCAGCTGATACGTCGTCGCCGTCGTCGGGTTGCCCTGAAAGCTGATCGGCGCCGTCGCGGTGGTCGCCGCCTTCTTCGCCGTCGTGGACTTCGCGATGCTGGCGATCGTCGATGCGCCCTGCGCCGTTCCGCTCAGTGAAAGCGACACCGGCGTGTCGGCCAGCGGCGGATAGCTGAAGGTCATCACCGCCTGGATGTTCGTCACCGTGGAGCCCTGAGCCGTCGCGCCGACGTAAATGTGCTGCACGACGCCTTGCGGATTGATCTGCAGCGTGATCGCCGTCAGCTGCTGGGGCGCGCCCTGCACGGTTCCGGAAATCACGAGGCTATTGATGCGCAGCGACGGCGCGAGATAGAACCAGCTCTCGAAATCGCTGACCTTGGCGCCATGTCCGCTCGGCAGGGGCAGATCGACGCGCGGGCCCCCGTCGCTCGCCCGCGTCGCGCCGACGCCGAACGTCTGGCCATCGAGATAGAGGTTGCCGGCCGCGCCGGTGGCGAAGACGGCGCCGCCGTCGAGCCGCACTCTGACGCGCGCGAAGCCCAACGGGTTCTGCCAGCCGAGCGCCGTGTTCAACACCAGCCATAGCGTGGTGGCGGTGCGCGAATTGGCGTCCGTGACCGGAGAGAGCCAGACCGCCTGGTCGCTCGAGACCGTCACGCCTTGCGGCGGATCGAGGTCGAACACCGTGCGCAAGAACACGTCGGTTCCGAGATTCGTCTCGCCGATCGCACTGAAGGCGGTCACGATCGTCTCGTAGCTGCCGGAGACATCGGAAAGCAGCGGGGGCTCGAGCGTGACCTCGAAATTGCCGCCGCCCCACGCGTTGGCGGGCGCGGCGTCGAAGGTGACGCTCAGTCCGTGCTGCAGCAGCGAGTCGACGGTCATGACGTCGTCGTTGACCCAGCTAATGGCGCTGACGTGCAGCGCCGGCGGCGTGACGAAGGGCGCAAGCGCGTTGAGCGGCGGAAACAGCAATCGGCAGTCGTTCAAATGATAGCCGGGACTTCCGCGACGGTTGGGATCCCCCGGCAGCACGGTCACCGAAGCGATCGGCGCGGAAAAAATCCGTGTGAAGGACGCCGGCTGCGCCTGCTCCGTCGATCCGTTGGGCGGCCACAGGAGACCCCCGCTCGCCGTGCGGGCGGGGATCGTCCAATAGTCGCCGGCGCTGTAGGAGCCGGCGCTGAAAGCGACCAGCACGCCATTCTCGAGCGGCGTCGGATTGCTCGAGACTGGCGCGCCGCTCGCCGATGCGGCGGCGCCCGACTGATCCCAGCGCCGCATGCGCGCATTGAGGTTCGGATCGATATTCACAGGCAGAGGCGCCGACAGCGTCACCTGCAAGGTTGCGGGGTTGACTCCTTGAATCTGGCAGAGCACCCCCGGCTTGTTGGGCGTCGGGCCGTACAGGAACGTGTCGTCGCTGATCTCGACCCACTGCCCGGCGGCGAAGCCGAGGTTGGCGTCCTTGCCGAGGCTCGTCACCGTGAGGATGGCGCTGCCCTTGCTGGCGGACGTGATCGCCGTCACGACGGAGCCGTTTTCGCGCGACCATTTGAACGTCGCCGATGTCAGATCGCCGCCCTGATGGATCTCGACGCGATAGAGCTGGTTTTCGAGTCCCTGATAGCCGGCGGCCGCGATCGGCTGGCAGCCGCAGTCGCTGCCCGATTGCGCGAGACTGGCCGTCAGCAGGCCGGTGCGCGAAACCGCGGCGGGCGGATTGTAGAGCGCCTGACAGCTCGGCGCGAGAAGCGAGACGGGATCGTTTTGCGCGCCGCTCGTGGACGTCTGCGTCGGCGCAGGAATCACCGTGCCGATCACGCGCCAGACGGTCTGAAGGCGCACCGTCGTATCGGCGCCGCCAAGCGCGGGCTCGAGCAAATTCGGGTCGTCGAGCGCGGTGGCCGTCCTGACCCAGGCCTGCAGGACAAAGCCGATCGTCGCGCCCGCGGCCGCGCGGGCGAGCTGCGCGAACAGCGCCGCAGCATTATCCGCGGGATCGATCAGATAGGGCTGCTGGTCGTAATCGAGGTCGCTCGGATTGTCGACGAGCAGCCCGTTCAGATAGTAGCGGCCCTTGCCGATCGTGATCGTGAAGCCGGATCCCCCCGCCGTGAGCGCGATGGCGAAGCCGGCGTCGCCTTCGGGAGCGCCGTAGAGGCCGATCACGTCGGTGTTGATCGTCCGACGCAACGCCAGGTCGATCGCGTGCTGCTCCAGGTCGTCCGAATCGAGATCGACGCGGCCTTGCTGCTTGACGACCGCAAGATAGTGGCTTGCGGGGTCGAACCGAATCCGGCTCCAATCGCCATACATCGCCATTCCCCTTGTTTGAAGTCCCTGCGTTTCGCTCAGATCAAATGGACGCCGATCCCCATCGGCAGGGCCCCCCTGGCGCCGTAACCGTAAACGAGCTTCTTGCCCGCGACGGGCGCGGCGTGGGCCGGAATCAGGAATACGCCGCGCTGCAGATTCGCCGGGAGATATTCTGCCGACCGAATGAGGATGTTGGCGACCGCCTCAGTCTCCTGGATTTGATAGTAGACGCCGATTTGCGAGCCGTTGTCGGCGCCTTTCCAGATCGCCATCGGCGCGTCGCCGCTGAGCAGGCCGTAGGACGGATCGCCGAAGCGCAGCGAGACGAATTTCGGCTCGAGGGCGGGCTGCGATGCGGCGTCGGGCGGCAGGCATTCATAGGCGCTCGGCGCAATCGAGTCGCTCGGCAGCCACGAGAAGCGCACGCAGCCCGCCTGCACCCGGTCCGACCATACCGGCGCGAGCCACGGGTCGCTGGCCGCGCGCCGCGCGATGAACAGCGTGTTGGAGGCCATGCGCAACGTCTTCGTCCAGACCCGTCCGATGACGGTCGACTCTTCGATGCTCAACCCGGCGCCCGCCGAGCTTCTGTCCGCGCCGGAATAGGCGACGGCGAAAGGATCGCCCGCATCGACGATGCTGTTGCAGATGCGCGCCGCGCAGGTCGCGGGCAGCGCGATCGGTCCCGAGATCACGCGATTGAGGCTCAATGCGGACGCCAAACCGTCGCCCTGGCCGCTGATGCTCGCTTGGCTCGGAAACACTGGCTCGCCGAGAACGCTTCGACGCAGTCCCGGGGTCAGCGTGCTGTCGGCGATCTGCACGCTCGCCTCTGCGCCGGTCAGCCTGATCCGGCCGTTGAGCCAAACGCCGCTGATCTGCACCTGGCCTTGTGCGAGCGGAACGTCGTCTGCCCCAAGCATCGGCGGCGGCGCGAATATCTCGATGTCGCCGTTGAGCGTCACGCAGGCGTCGTTCCATTCCGGCGCGCCTTGGGCGTTCGGCGCCGCGGAGGCGATCAGCAGCACGCTCTGCGAAGGAATTCGGATCGCGTTCGACCCGGTCAGGTCGACAGCGAGAACTTCGAAATTCGTCAGCGCGATCGTGCCGGCGGAGTTCGGCGGCAGCTTGTTCCAGGCCGCGACGGCGGCCTGCAGCGTCGGATATTGCGCCGACGGCGCCGTGGCGAAGAACGGATTCGCGGCGTTGACGAACTGCGCGTTCGGCTGATCCGCGGGCGTCACGATCGCAGCGGCGCGGTCGTAGGGGCCGCCGCCGATCGGCGCCGCCGCGCCGTAGTTGTACGAAACGCGCAAGTCTTTGGGCGGTTTCAGATCGGCGGCGTATTGAATGCGGCCGCGCTCCGGATCGATCGCGATCCTGCCCTTGGGCGGCGAGCAGACGGTCCCGTCCAGACGCGGCGCGAGATTGGCCGGCGCGATCAAGCTCAACGGCGTCGGCGTCCCATCGGCGATGAGCTGAAACGCCGACGGGTAGAAGTCGCCGGGAGCCGCGCGGAAGCGTTCGAGATCGATCGGTTTGGGGACGTCCGCCTCGCCGACGAGCCGCGAGAACGGCGCCGCGGCGGGCGTCGGCGCTTGAAAGAGCGGCGTTGGCGCTCCGAAGGCGCTGAAGAAGTAACCGCCGCCGCCAAGCGCGAAGGCCGGGGCGTCGGCGACGGGAAAGCTCTGCCAGCGCCACATCCAGAGAGCGACCTCGGGAATGTTGAAGCGTCCGGGTCCATGCAGGGCGATGTCGAGCGCAGTCGGATCGGGAGAAGTCGGCGGGCGCAGGCGGGACGAGATGTTGCGCACGTCGATCGTGCGGTTGAGCTTGTTGAACGGCCCGCACTGATCGCGCAGCTTCCAGCCGTGACGCAGGTCGGCGGTCGCGTCCCGCTTCGCGCCGACGTCGCGCAGGCTGAGGGTGGCGACGAGCCGCTTGAACTCTTCGATCGCCATCGTCGTGCGGCCGGACACATCCGCCGTGACCTGCTCCAGCGCGACGAGCGTGCCCTTGCGGCGGCGATAGCCAATCGTGTTGGCGACCTCCGCGCGGCTGTCGGGCGTCACGAGCGTCGCGGTGTAGACCGCATCGAAGCCGATCAGCTCGCCGATGTAGGGAATGACCCAGGGCGCGCAGGTTTCGATGAACTGGTCCTCGTAGAGCCGCCAGACATTGTCCCTGACGAGGCCGTGCTGCTCCTCGAGCACCGTGAACAGCGCCTGCAAGGCGCCGCCCTGCGCCGCATCGCGCGTGCGGAAGACGGCCGGCAGGAGCGAATAGATGGGGTTTTGTTGCGCGGTCATGTCCAAGCCGTCACATTCCCCTGGCTCGCCGGATCGAGCAGCAGGATTTGCGCGCCTTGCGCGGGCGCACCGGAGGCGCTCGCGGGAGCGGGGCCGCTCGCGCAGAGCCGGTCCTGCAGGCCGCCGCCGGCTCCGCTGAGATCGAACGCCGTCAGGTTGACCGCAATTACGCCGGGCGTGTTCCCGGCGATCGCGACGACCTGGCTCGCCGCCACGCCCTGGCCCGGCGCCAGCTGACCGAAGGCGAAAGCGGCGACGAGATTGCTCCACACCTGCGCGATGACCTGATCCTGCGGATAGGTCGGCGCATCGACCTTGACCTGCATCGCAAGCTCGAAATTCTGCGGCGAATAGGAGACCGGCAGCACGCGCATGTTCGGCAGGCCGTAGGCCTGGTAGGCCTGCATCAGATAGGCGACGGTCGTGTCGCTCGCGTCAAGCGGCGTTCCGCCGACGCCCGCGAGCGTGAGAAAAACGCCGCGCTCGGCGCCGAACCAGGTCCAGGTCGCCAAGGCGAGCGCGATCCCGGCGAAATTGAGCGCGTAGTTCTGATAGTCCTCGAGCGTCACGATGCGCCCGAGCGTCAGGGTCGGTAGCGGCGCGGAGAGTTTCGTCGCCGCGGGCGAGGTCGGATCGGCGCCGCCGCTCGCCGCGCTCGGATTGGTGACGGTTTGCACGCCTTGCGGCCGGTCGAGCGGCGCCGTCAGCTGGCCCGCCGAAACCATGCCGGCGAGGCCGACGCCCTTGCGATAGAGCGCCTGGATGTTGCTGACGCCGGTCGGCGTGCGCGAGCCCTGCACGCCGTCGCCGAACTGCACGATCGGGCCTGCGCCGGCCGCCGGCGTCGTGACATAGGCGCGATCCGCCGGCTGAGAGCTCAGGAAATTCGGGACCTCCGTCCAAAGCAGATTGTTGACGCGCACCTGCAGCGTCGATTGGGCGCCGCCGTTCGTCGCCGCGGGGACATAGGTCAGCGGGCTCTGTTTGAGCTGCAGCTGCAGCGACGCGTTCGTGGCGTCGCCCGAGCCCAGGATCTCCATGACCGTCTCGCCATGCGTCGCAGCAACCGCATTTGCGTTCACGGCGACGGTCGCGGCGTCGTAGATGCGCTGCAGCGGGCTCGTCAGCGTCAGCGTCGTCGTGGCGCCGTTGACGGTTGCGCTGAAGACGATCGCAGCCTCGGCGGCGACGGGATCGCCGCGCTGCGACGGCAGGAGCTGGAAGGAGCTGGGATCGCCCGGGGCGGAGAGAACGCCAGACTGGCCGGTCGGCGTCGTCGGCTGCCCGGCCGGCGCCGAGCTCGGCGCCGTCGGCTGCCCGGCGGTCGTCAGCACGGACCAGAGCAGATTGCCCTGGATCTCGGGATCGGGCTGCGGCGGAAAGGCGTCGATCAGGAAGACCTGATTGGCGCTGACCGGCAGCACGCTGACGGCGCCTGTCGGCGTGAAGCCGCCGTCGGCGCCGTTGAGCGCGCCGAGCAGGGTGAGGCGCGCCCGCTTGCCGCTGACGCCGATCGGCGCATTGGCCGCCAGCGTCTGCGCGCTGGCGAGCGTCACGGACGCACCCGAGACCGGGGCCAGCATGCCGGGACCGAGCGTGTAGGTCGTCGAGAGCGGCCAGAAGGTGTTCGGCAGATCGGCGAACGTCAACGCCTGACTGCCGACGTAAGCGGTCGTCGTGCGCGTCTCTTGCACGAACAGCCACAACAGCTGGTCGAAGCTCAGCCAGCTGGCGCCGTCAAGGATTTCGTAGCTCTCGAGTTGCAAACGCGACGTCTTGGCCGAAAGGCCGTAAAGATGGGGGTTCGACTCGGTGGCCTGCTGGACCTGGAAAATGGACGTGTATTGCGAATAATTCGAGCTATTCGACGGTCCGGTCAGGATGAGCCATTGCGGCTTGCTGAGCGACGGATTGATGCCGGAATAAGCGTTGTCCAGGTTGACGACCTGGCCGCCCGCATATTTCCACGGCCAGTCCCCTGTCGGAGTGGCCGCAGGAAGGAGATTTGAGAGCGTCGCCCCTGCAAACATGCCCGGAACCGGCGCGTTGACGCCGAAGAGCGCGCCTTTGTAGCGCATCACATAGAGCGACAGCGGAACGGCGCCGCTTGCGAACGGCAGCTGCTGGTCCCATGTGAGCATCGTGTTGCCGCTCGTCGGATCGGTTGTCACCGCGGTGACGTACACTACAGCCGCGGTCGGAGCGGCGCTCGAAGCGCTGCTCGAGGAGGCGCTCGAGGCGCTTCCGGACGACGCAGACGCTCCGACGGCCGAAAATTGCCCCGCTACACCGGAAAATCGCGCTCCGCCCGCCGCGTCCCCTGCGATCGAGCCCCCCCCTACGGCGCCTTGTCTCACGATCGCGCGGCGCTTGACGACGAGCGGCGCGTCGATGACCTTCGCGGCCTCGGCTTCCAGGTCCTGCTCGGCCGCCGTCAGCTGCGACTGCACCTCGGTCTTCACGTTCAGATCCAGAGTCGGCGGCTGCACGAAAAGCAGCACGTCGCCCACCTGAATGTTGCTGCTCGTCCCCGCGATCCAGGTCGAGAGGTCGTCGCCGAACAGCTGCCAGGGAACGGTCGTCACGGCGGGAATCGCGTTGTTGGCGATCGTCGCGGTCAAATCGGTCGAGGTCTCGAACACGGCCGGCGTCTGGCCGGGACCTGGAACGCTCTGCACGCGGCTGCCGGCCGGAATCGCGACCGTCGTCGGCGAGCCCGGCGCGGTCGCGAGCGAATAGGCGACGACCGTCGAGGCGCTCACGCCGGGCGACGGCTTGAAGCCGACGAGCCGCGAGAGCTCGAACACGCTGCGCGCCTTGATCGCCGGGCCGATGTAGACCTCGTTGGCGAGACGCTCGGTGTAGAAGGTCAGGATGTCGAGCGCTTCCGACCACGCGTCGATCAGAGCGATGGTGAAATCGCTGCTGGCGCGCGTCGACAGATTGGCGAGTGCAGGGACGTCGGAGCCCGAGAGCGCCGCCATCATGCTGGCGAAGAAGGTCGGATACGTTCCAACGCGGTAGGAGATCGCCGGCAGCGACGGGCGGTTGGCGATGATTTGAGGCGTCGCGCGCTGCACCCCCGTGCAGCAGCCGCAGGTCCCGCCATTCGAGCTTTGACCGTTCGCGCTCATTTGCCGCCCGTCATGGTCAGAGTGAGACGGCCCCGATCGAGGCGATTGGGGTCGTTGTCGCAGCAGGGGATCTCCGTCGGCCCCATAGTCAGCTGCGCCAGCGGCGCCGCGCCCTGCGCGGGCGGCTGAGTCAGCCGCGCAAAGCGTTGCAGCTTGACCGCGGCGACGCCCGGCGCCGACTGCGCGGCGGCGATGATGGGGCTCGCGTAGACGGTCTGGCCGAAGCGGAAATTGGCTTCGTTCAGAAGGCCCGCGGCGCCCGTGCAGGAGTCGCCGGTCACCAGCAGCTTCCAGAGCGCCTGACGCACGTCGGCGATAAAGAAGCTCGGCGCGACGCAAATCTGCAGTCCGATGTCGAGCCCGACGTAGCGCGCCTCCTCGACAACGAGGTCGACGCCCATCATGCGCAGCCGGTCGAGGCCCGCCGACACTTCGTTGGCGAGGTCGGAGGTCCAGCTCCCGGTCGGAGCGACGCTGACGAAGGCCGAATACCAGGAGCCCGTCCAGCGCATCGTCCCCTGCGCTTCCGAGATCCCCGGCAGGGTCGCCGCCTGTGTCCCATAGTCGGCGGCGGTCACGCAGCGCAGCTGGCTCTGGAACGCGAACGGAGCGACCTGAACGATGTGCTCCATCGTCTCCGGATCGACCCCGCCCGCCGCGGCCAGCGGATTGCGCACCTGAACGATCGCCGCGCCGCCCGCCATGAGCACATGCGCCAAGCCTTCACGCCCGACATTGCCCGCGACTCCATTGCCGGTGCGGTAGGTTGCCGTGAAGGCGGCTCCGGACGCGGGCGCGCGACCGTAGGTCCCGTCGCCGAAGCGAAGATGCGCCGAGCCGTCCCATTCGACTTCGGGTATGAAGCATGCGTCTTCCGAAAGCTTGCTCAGCAGGTCCTCCGTGACCGTCCAGTCGACGGAGTCGCTGCTTCGCACATGGATGGCCGGTGCAGCCGTCGAAGGATCGACGGTCGCGAAGGCGGACGCGGGCGCGCTTCCGTCGTAGGGCGGCGCGAAGGTGACCGGCGCGTTGACGAGCGTCGGCCTGAAATAGGGCTGCGGCGTCAGCGCCCCTTGCGCGGGCGCGCAGTTGCAGCCGAGCGAGGCGATGGGCGTCGGCGGCGCGGCGGGCACGGTTCCGAGCGCCTCGTCGTTCGTCCAGACGCCCTGATCCGCGGGGACGATGTTGCCGAGCGCGACCGAAACGCCGCTGAGCTGGACGCCCGTGTTGCTCACGGAAGAGACGCAGAAGGGGAACGGCAGCGCATCCTCGCTCATCCAGGCGATGGCGGTGAGCTTGTTCTTCGGGTCGGTCGGATCGACGAGCGGGGCGCCCGAATGGTCGGTCGTCGAGGCGTAGGTCAGCCGCACCGCGAAGCGATGATTGGGATCCGCGTCGGCGGGGTCGCCGGTCGTCGGCCCGGCCTTTTCCTCGAAGATGAGGATTTGGCCGGCCGCGAGCGTCGAGAAAACGCCCTCGAGCGTCGCCTGCGTCGCGCCCGCGGGCAGGCAGAAGGTCGGCTCGCGCCAGGCGTAGAACGGCATTTCGTTTTGTTCGGGCTGCAGGGTCACGTCCTGCAGCGGCTCGAACGCGGGGCCGGGGCCCGAAGTCAGCGCGTCGGCGTCGAAGGGGTCGAGATTCGGATCGATCGAGGGCCTGAGGCCCGGCACGAGCGGGAAGAATTGCGCGCCCGGCGCGCCGGGCGCGCCTTTCTTGACCGTCACGGGCGCGTTCACGCGCAGAAAAACGAGGGCGCGCGCGTTCGCGCCTTCGCTCACCTGGTAGTCGACGAGCCGCGCATGCCGTCGCAGCGAGATGCGGCTGCGCGCCGTGCCGATGTAAGCCTCGGTGTTGACCGCATCCTGCAGATAGCTCACGCGGTCGGCGGCGTAGGACAGCGCCTCGACGAGGGTGACGGCGGGATCGGCTTCATGCGTCTCGCTCCAGCCCGGGACAAGCGTCGAGAGACGATCGAGCATAGCTTGCCGGAATCCGGCGTAATCGCGCGCGAGATAGTGAATGTCCGGCGGGCTCGAGAGATCCGACGGACAGCATTGCGTCTGTCGGCAATCGACGACTGCCGGGCATCTCGCCTTGAAGGAGAACACGGCCCGGTTCAGCTGCGGATCGATCCCCTGCGGCGGATCCGGATCGGCGGCGGCCTTGACGAGCGTGAGCGTGTAGGAAGAAAAGTCCCCCGTGCCGCTGAGCTGCACAGTGACGGTGAGCGGATCGTCCTTGGTCGCCGGCTGCACCTGCGTCGCCTGAACGGGCGCGCCTCCGGTCAGGGAAATGTTGGCAGGCGTGAGCGCGAGAGTGCGCGCGTCCTTCAAGAACGTCAGGGCCAGCTGGTCGCCGCAGCCGGGCGAGCCGAGCACTTCGAGATAATCGAGGCCGTTAACGCCCGTCGACTGCTCGACGAGGTAGCGGCGCTGCTTCAGCGAGGCGAGAGCCGTCACGAGCTGGCCCCTCCATAAAGGAATTGTTGAGACTGCTGCTGCTTGTTGGCGACGAGCGTGTAGACGACCGTGACCGTCAGCGTGGACTCCTGCGCGAGGACGGTCACGGAATTGACGCGGATGAGATCGGACAGCCACTGCTGCAGGCCGGCCTGAATCGCCTGCTGCTGCGCGGCGGCGAGCACGTCGCTGTTCGGCGCGAACAGCAGCTGCGCCGCGCCGCTGCCGAAGGTCGGCTGGTTCACGCGCTCGCCGGGCGAAGTGAACAGGATCAGCTCGATCATGTCGTAGACGTGGTCGGCGAGAGAGGCTTGCGCCGTCCTGCCCGATGCGTCGAAAGCGAAGGGAAAGGCGAGATTCATGGGCGCGCCCGCTACATGGCCTGGACTCGGGTCTGCATCGTCGCCGGGAGCAGCGGCACGCCGCCTGGGGCGGTGACGGCTGCGCCCGATTGCACGGCGAGCGGCTGACCCATGGACGTGACCCGCAGCGTGCCCAAGGTCCATTGTCCGGTGACGCAAGGCGGGATCGGCACGGCCGGCACGCCAGGGCAGCCGGCGACGACCCAGGGCGCCGCGATGGTCGCGGTCGGCATGCCTATGACGAGCACGCGCGGATTGGGCGTCGTCGGCGTCGCCTGTCCGCCGTGCGCGCAGGTCACCACCGCGCCTTGATGCAACAAAAACCCGGGCATCAGATCACCTCAAGCGCGCCTTCGTTGATCGTCACCGACGGGCCTTCCATGACGATCGTCGCGCCTTGCCCGTTGCTGATGATGATGCCGGCGTCGGAAACCGAGATCATCGCGCCCGCCTGCGACTTGATGAGGATGCCGCCAGTCGGCCCCGGCGTGTCGCTGATCATCAGCGTGTTCTGGCCGATGGTCTGGATCACCACCGTCTGCAGGCCGGGCGGCGTCGCCATCGCCAGCGCCGGCGTCTCCGCCGCCGTGCCGAAGAAGCAGCCGGACCAGATCGGATAGTCCGGATCGCCCTGCTCGTACTCGATCCACACGCCGGAGCCGATCGCCGGCACTGCGTACATTCCGTTCTGAATGCCGGCGAAGGGCAGGCAAGGCATGGCCCAGGTCGTCGGGAGCACGTTGGTGACGTCGGTCACCATCACCATCAGCCGGCCGATCATCATGGGATCGACATTGTCGACCACCGTGCCGCGGAATTTGCCGTAATGCTCGCCTTTCACTTCGAGACCTCTTCGTTTTCGCCTTCAGAACGGCAGCGACGGCACGACCGGGGTGTTGGCCACGAGCGCATTGCGCCGCAGCTTGAAGCTCTGCTTGTACTCGCCGGGCTTGAGCCGATGGGTCGCCGACTCGACGTAATGCATGCCGTCGAACGCGATCCCGGCGCCGCGCACGCCGACGAGGCTTCGCGCGCGCAGCGGCTGACCGTAGCGCAGCACGTCCAGCGTGCCGTCGCCCACAACCACGTCGTCGTTCTCGGCGACCTTCGCGAAGCCCTTCATCAGGGCGATCGCCGGATTGTCCTTCGCGGTCCCCGTGAGAAATTCGATATTCTGTGGCGGAAGCACCGCGGCGCCCATCGGCGGATCGAACGGCGTCACCGGCGGAATGGGGATGGGAATGGGGATCTTGCTGATCGGGTCCTGGATGTAGACGATCGGCAGAACCGCCTTCCGCGGCTGGAAGTTGAAGCTCAGGCTCTCGACGTTGGTCCAGCTGTCGAGATTGACGTTTAGAGCCGTCTGCGGCAAGCCAAGGCGCAGCTGCGGCCCCCAGTAGGCCTGGCTCATGCCCGGCAGCGGGCCGGGAACCAGGTAGAAGACGTAGCCGATCTCCTGCGCGAGATGCAGGAGATATTGATAGTCCGTCTTCTTCTGCGCCGCCGTTCGCAGGAGCGGGATCGGAATGTCCGGCGCGGGGGAGGGGATCACCTCCGGGACCACGCCGAACATCGCATATTTGGCGAGTATCGTCAGCGCGCGCAGCTCGGACGGCATGCCCGGATAGGGCAGGCCGCTCAAGTCGATCAGATCCATTAGCGCGGTCAGATCCTCGCCGGTGACGACGAGCTTCGACGATCCCTGCATCGCGTCCGGCTGAACTTCCGCGTGCTGCACCACGCCGTCCATGAGCACCTGAGGAAGACCGGGAAAGGTCACCAGCAGCACGACGCGAATGAGCGGCAAGGGGGCGGCGCCGGCGAGCAGGAAGAAGGTTTCGAGAATTGAATTGTCGCCCAGCGTGAAGACGAGCTGGAAGCCGCTGCGGCCCGTCGCGCTTTCGGTCACCTCGACGGAGAGCAGCGCGTCGGCGAGCGGCTTGGGCGCCGGCACGGGCTCCATCGGACCGATGAGCAGGGTCAAGTACAAGGGGCTAGCCATTGCGCGCCTTCGGAGGAATGCCGCTGACGAGCGGAATGACGATC
>Ga0187784_10002164_pt1 | contig 15731 bp, 12 predicted proteins | sample 1015_SJ02_MP15_2_FD_132964 | JGI IMG/M metagenome (GOLD analysis project Ga0187784, IMG submission 132964) | Tropical peat soil microbial communities from peatlands in Department of Meta, Colombia - 1015_SJ02_MP15_20_MG | ecosystem: Environmental > Terrestrial > Soil > Wetlands > Peat | place...
AGGACGTCAACCGGGCAGTGGCGGCGGCGAAGGCGGCGTTTGAGACCGGTCCTTGGGCTTCGACCACGCCGCAGGAACGCGGCCGGGTTTTGTTTCGTTTGTCGGAAAAAATTCGCCAGAATTTGCCTCAAATGGCGGAACTGGAAGCGCGCAATTGTGGCAAGCCAATTGTCGAAGCGGAATATGACATCAACGATGTGGCCACCTGCTTCGAATATTACGGCGGAATGGCGACGAAAGTCCTGGGCACGGTGAACCCGGTGCCGGACAACGCCGTCAGTCTGACGATGAAGGAGCCGATGGGCGTGGCTGCCATGATCACGCCATGGAATTATCCGCTGCTGATGGCAACCTGGAAGATGGCGCCGGCGCTGGCGGCTGGCTGCACCTGCATTCTGAAACCGCCGGGAGTAACGCCGCTGACCGCGCTGGAGATGACGAAGTGGCTGCCGGAAGTGGGTGTGCCGGCGGGCGTGCTCAACATCCTCACCGGATCGGGGGCGGTGTGCGGCACTGCGCTTTCGAAGCATCCCGACGTCGACAAGATTGCGTTCACGGGCAGCAACGCAGTAGGCAAGCAGATTGTCAAAGACGCGGCTGACACGGTGAAACGGGTGACGATGGAGTTGGGCGGGAAGTCGCCCAACGTATTCTTTGCCGACGCCGACTTCGAAAACGCTATCGACGGGGCGCTGTTTGGGGTGTTCATCAACCAGGGCGAGGTGTGCTCGGCGGGCAGCCGCATCCTGGTGCAGCGGTCAATCTACAAGAAGTTTGTCGAAGCGATGACCGAAAAGGCCAAGAAGATCAAGCTGGGACCGGCGATTGAGCGCGACACCAAGATGGGCCCGATGGTAAGTAAAGACCAGTACGATACGGTGCGGTCTTATCAGGAAATTGGTAAGAAGGAAGCCAAAATGTCGATCGGCGGAGGGCGAGCGGAAAGGTTTGCCAAAGGCTACTTCATCGAACCGACGATCTTTTATGACGTGGACAATAGCGCCCGCATCGCGCAGGAGGAAATCTTCGGCCCGGTAGCGGCGGTGATTCCATTTGAAGATGAAAAGGACGCGATCAAGATCGCCAATGACACACCCTTTGGCTTGGCGGCGGCGGTTTGGACACGCGACCTGTTCAAGGCGTTCCGCGTGGTCAAGGCGTTTCGCGCAGGAATTATCTGGGTGAACCACATGCAGCCTACGTATGTGGAAGCGCCTTGGGGTGGGTACAAGCAATCTGGTTTCGGGCGCGAACTTGGGCCTTGGGGGATTGAAGAGTACTTGGAAAACAAGCAGGTGCACATCAACCTGAATGAACAGCCGATTGGGTGGTACTGAGACGAAGTAGCGAGTGAATGCGTTTTGGGTTTTGTTGCGAGAAGAGTGGGGACAGCCGTGGAAGAGCGGCCCTTTTAGGGCCGCGTTACGGCTCTCCTCGAGGAACGGCCTTTAGGCCCTGGGTTACCGGGGCTAAAGCCCGTGATCTTTGTGTGGCTGCGTGCGCGGCGCTGAAGCGCCGCTCTTCCACCGGAAGTCGAACTTCGCTGACGACGAGAAAGAACCGGAAACAAGAAACTACGATGGCTACGATTCAATTGCGAACTGAAATCCCCGGTCCCAAAGCGAAAGCCCTGGCGGAACGCCGCGCTACGGCGGTCCCGCGCGGGCTTTCGCACGGCACTCCCGTTTATGTGGCAAAAGCACAGGACGCCTGGCTGGAAGACGTGGACGGCAACCGCTTCATCGATTTTGCCGGCGGCATCGGCTGTACGAATGTCGGGCACCGGCGAGAAACGGTGATGTCGGCAATACACGACCAACTCGGCTACTTCTTACACACCTGCGTCCAGGTCACGCCGTATGAACTTTACGTCCGGTTGGCCGAGCGGATGAACGAAGTCACGCCCGGCAAGTTTCCGAAGAAAACCCTGTTTGTGAACACTGGCGCCGAGGCCGTGGAAAACGCGGTTAAGATCACCCGCGCTCACACCGGGCGGCCGGGCATCATCGTATTTGAGGACGCGTTTCACGGCCGCACCATGATGACCTTGGCCATGACCAGCAAGACGCATCCGTACAAGGCCGGCTTTGCTCCGTTTCCCGGAGACGTGTACCGCATTCCCTATGCGTATTGCTATCGCTGTTCGTACTCGATGAAATACCCGGAGTGCGATGTGTACTGCGCCCGCCACTTGGAAGATACCTTCAAGCGCGTGGTGGCGTCGGGAGACGTAGCGGCAGTAATTGCCGAGCCGGTGTTGGGCGAGGGCGGATTCGTGGTGCCGCCGCAGGAATTTTTCCCTGTGTTGATCGAAATCTGCCGCAAGCACGACGTACTGTTTATTGCGGATGAAGTCCAGAGCGGCTTTGGCCGCACTGGCAAGCTGTTTGCCAGCGAGCATTATGGAATTGAGCCGGACATTTTGGTTTCCGCGAAGTCCATGGGCGGTGGTCTGCCGCTGGCGGCGATCACTGGGCGGGCAGACATTATGGATGCTCCCGGGCCGGGCGGATTGGGCGGGACATTCGCGGGCAATCCGGTTTCCTGCGCGGCGGCCCTGGCTGTGCTCGATCTGTTCGAGAAAGACAGTCTGCTGGATCGAGCCAACCAACTGGGATGGCAGTTCCAGCGCCGGGCCAAGGAATGGCAGAAGCGCTGGCCGATTGTCGGCGACGTGCGCGGGCTGGGCGGCATGCAGGCGATCGAACTGGTGAAATCGCGTGAAAGCCGCGAGCCGGCGGCGGAAGAGACCAAGCAAATTACGCAATACTGTTACGAGCACGGACTGATTACCATCACGGCCGGCACGTATTCTAATGTGATCCGCGTGCTGGTACCGCTGGTCGTGACCAGTGAGCAGATGGATGAAGCCATGGATGTGCTGGAAGCCGCGCTGCAAAACGTAAGCGAGAAGCTGGGAGTTGTGACGCAGGCGGTGTGAGAGCATAGGGATGTTGCACGCTGAGACGTAGCAAGCTACGTCTCTACGGGAAAATAGAAGAGACGTTGCTTGCAACGTCTGCCGGGCAAACTCTGAGCAGGTTTGACGGAAGGGAAAGCAGGTTTCTCGACTGCGCGGAATCGCCCCCAGGCGGGCAATTCCGCTCCGCTCGAAATGACAAAGTTACAGTTAAGCGTTGTTCCAAGGATTATATTCTTCGCGATTGCTGAGGACTTTTCATCATGCCAGTTGTTGCACCACCCATCACAAGCATTCCCAACTACGTCAACGGCCAGTGGATTGAGTCTCGCTCCCAAGACTTGCTCGACGTTGCCAATCCTGCTACTGGCAAGCTCATCGGCAAAGTTCCGCTCTCGGATGCGGCGGAAGTCGCCGCTGCCGTGGAAGCTGCTGCCGCGGCCTATCTGGAATGGCGCCGGACTCCGCCGGAAGACCGCATCCAGCCACTGTTCAGGCTGAAACATCTGCTCGAACATCATCTCGATGAGCTGGCGCGCATCATCACCTGCGAAAACGGTAAGACGCTGGCAGAAGCCAAGGCTGAGTTGCGCCGCGCCATCGAGAACGTGGAGGTGGCCTGCGGCATTCCCACCATGATGCAGGGCTACAACCTGGAAGATGTGGCCCGAGGCATCGACGAGACCATGATCCGGCAGCCGCTGGGCGTAGTGGCCGCGATCACCCCGTTCAATTTTCCGGGTATGATTCCTTTCTGGTTCCTGCCTTACGCGATTGCCTGCGGCAACACGTTCATCCTGAAGCCATCGGAGCGCGTGCCACTCACCATGCACCGGGCTTTCGAGCTTCTTTCGCAAACTGGCCTGCCGAAGGGCGTGGTGAGTTTGGTCAACGGCGGTAAAGATGTGGTCAATGCGTTGCTCGATCATCCGAAAGTGCGGGCGATCAGCTTCGTGGGATCGACTCTGGTCGCCAAACATGTGTACGCGCGTGCCGGAGCGAACGGAAAGCGCGCACAATGCCAGGGCGGAGCCAAGAATCACGTCATCATCCTTCCCGATGCCGATATGAGCACGGCGACGCAGATAATCAGTGACAGCGCGTTCGGGTGCGCCGGCCAGCGCTGTCTTGCGGTGTCGGTTGCGGTCACAGTGGGCGAGGCGCAAAAGACGTTTCGGGATGCGATTACCGAAGATGCCTCCAACTTACTGGTGGGTTATGGCTTGGAGAACGGCGTCCAGATGGGGCCGGTGATTACACGGCAGAGCAAATCGCGAATCGAGTCGCTGATCGCCACCGGAGAAAGGCAGGGCGCGAAGGTTCTGCTCGATGGAAGGAATTGCAAAATCCCGGGTTACGAGGCGGGGAACTTTGTGAAGCCGACAGTTCTCGACAATGTGCCAGCGACGAGCGATCTCACCGATACGGAAATCTTTGGGCCGGTTCTCAGCCTGGTTCACGCCAACGACATGGACGAAGCTCTGGCCTTGCTGGAACGCAGCGCCTACGGCAACCAGGCCTCACTGTTCACGTCCAGCGGGGCGGCGGCTCGGCGCTTCCGCTACGAGGCGCCTGCAGGCAACATTGGAATCAACATCGGCGTAGCTGCGCCCATGGCGTACTTTCCGTTCAGTGGCTGGAAAGATAGCTTTTTCGGCGTGCAGCATGGGCAAGGCCGCGACGCGGTCGAGTTCTACACGGAAAAGAAAGTTGTCATCGAGCGCTGGGCGAGGGAACATTCACGCAAGTTCTAGCTCCTTAGTGACCTTCGTGTCCTTAGTGGTTATCGGTTTTCGACCACAAAGGACACTAAGGTACACGAAGGACAACACGAGAAGAGTTATGTCCGACACCATACAGAAATACAAAGACTACGTCATGAGCGGCTTCATGAAGCAGGTTGTGCCCATTGTGGTGGACCATGCGCAGGGTGCGGTCATCACCGACGCGAACGGCCGCGAATACATCGACTGCTTTGCCGGCATTTCGGTGGTCAATGCCGGGCACGGCAATCGGCAGGTGATTGCCGCGGCCAAGGCGCAGATGGACAAACTGGTGCACTGCGGTTCGTACATCTACCACGCGCAGCCGGTCGCCGATTTGGCAGAAAAACTGGCTGAGATCGCGCCGCTCGGCTTGACGAAGACCTTTTTTGGAAACGGCGGCGCCGAGGCCATTGAAGGTGCGCTGAAGCTGGCTCGGCTTTACACCGGGAAGCACGAGTTCATCTCGCTGCATGCCAGCTTTCATGGACGCAGTTGGGGCGCGCTGAGCGTGACCGGCAACCAGGGGCGAAAAAAACGTGGCGGTCCGTACGCTCCGGGTGTCGCCTTTGCCCCTGCGCCTTATGTGTACCGCTCGCAGTGGCATGACGATGCGGAAGAATGCGGCCGCCAGTGCGCCAACGCGATTGACGACGTCATCCGCTTTGCCACTTCCGGCGATGTGGCGGCGTTCATCGCTGAGCCGGTCATGGGCGAGGGCGGAATTCTGGTGCCGCCGCGCAACTACTTCAAAGAAGTGAAGAAAGTTCTCGACCGCCACGGCATTCTGTTTATCGCCGACGAAGTGCAGTCGGGATTTGCACGCACCGGCAAGATGTTCGCCATTGAACACTACGGGGTTGTGCCCGACATCTTGGTCACGGCCAAAGGGATTGCAGACGGTTTCCCGCTGAGCGCGTTCACTACGCGCCCGGAAATTGCGGCTGCTTTCAAGCCGGGAGATCATCTCTCGACATTTGGCGGGAATCCGGTTTCCTGCGCGGCGGCTTTAGCCAACATCGAGTTCATGCAGAAAGAAAAGCTGCCCGAGCGTGCTGCTGAAACCGGGTCCTACGTCATGGCCAAACTGAGGGAATTGCAGAAGCAGCATCCGTTCATTGGCGACGTTCGTGGGCTCGGTTTGATGATCGGAGTCGAACTGGTGCGAGACAAAGCGCTCACCCCGGCAAATACGGAAGCGGAAGCGATTCGCGATGGGCTGCTGAGGCAGGGTATTCTAGTCGGCGTTGGCGGGGTGTATGGCAATGTGGTCCGGTTTCAGCCGCCGTTGGTGATCACGCGGCAGCAGATTGATCGCGCAATCGAGGCTTTCGCAGCCTGCCTGCAGGAAGTGAGCCAAGCGGTCGTCGCTTGACTGCCGGGGCCAAGCGGCTGACTGGATATGGGGCACGTCCCCATAGGCGCAAAGTTGAGCCATTTAGGTTGGGACTAGATCTCGTGGTGGGAGTAGGGCCGGCGATACAACGAGATCCAGTGTCTCGCGCCTAATACCGCTCAGCTCGCTTAGGTGCCGAATCCCGTCAGCCTTGCCTACGTCGAATCCAAGGGCGCTCTGGCCGATAGATCGGGATAGCAGTCGGACTCTTCAGTGATGCAGAGATCAGTTTTCGCCTCTTGAGGAGTCTCACAGCGCTTTGCACAGCCGACTTCGACAGCCCCGTGCCGTCCGCCATTTCCTGGTAGCTCAGCCGCGCCACTTTCTGGCCCGCGCCCAGGGTCTGTCTCCAGATGTGCAAGTAGACGAGAAACGCTGAGGGTTGCTTTTCATGTTCGGTGAGATCACGCATTAATACATCCAGAATGTAGCTATCCAAAGAAAGGTTCACGCAAGCCCTCACTGTGTAGATAATAACTATACTCTTGAATAGTATAGTGATTCGATTTTGCTTTACAAGGCCAGCGTCCTCCGCCTACAGTCAATCGCAGGAGGGTGGTTATGATCAAGGCAGTAAAGTTCGTGAGTATTCCTGTACGCGATCAGGACCAAGCCGTTAGTTTCTACACGGAAAAGCTTGGATTCCAGATCCTGACCGACCAGCCATTTGACGAGAAACAACGCTGGATAGAACTGCGTATTCCGGGCAGCGAGACCAAGGTAGTTTTGTTCACTCCCCCTGGCCACGAAGATCGGGTCGGTTCCTTTTCCAATGTGACGTTTATGACGGACGACATGGATCGGACTTATCAAGAGTTGAAAGATCGCGGAGTCTTGTTTACGGCTCCGCCCACGAAACAACCGTGGGGCCAATTCGCGAAGTTCCAGGATGTGGATGGCAATCAGTTTGTTCTTTCGACCAAATAGCCGGTGTTCATTTCGAAGGTGAATGAGCGGTTCTGGGAGATTTCCAGCGCGGGCTTTACCTTCTGGTTGGATGTGGTCAACCAGGGTAGGTCAGAGCGGAGCTTGACGATTCAAGCGCGCATAATGGGAGCAAAACAGTGGCATCATCTGGACTCGCACGAAAATTAGGAATCAAGCCCGGTATGACGGTGCTCCTTCAAGGCGCGCCGTCGGGCTTTGAGGCGCTGCTTGGGAAATTGCCCGAGGGAGCAAACCTGCTGAAAGCCTCAACCGGAGCGGCAGATTGTGTCATCGCTTTCGTGCGGTCCAAGGCCGATGTGAAAACGATGGCGCCCTCTGTACTCCACTCCGTTATCGACGACGGTTTGCTGTGGTTTGCCTATCCCAAGAAGTCAGGTCCGCTGCAATCCGACCTCTCGCGAGATAGCGGTTGGGAGCCGGTGTTCGATAGCGGGTTTGATAGCGTCGCCCAGATTTCGATCGACGATGCGTGGACAGGTTTTCGTTTCCGCGGCAGCCACCTCGTGGGGAAGCGCGCTAGGTAGCGCTATTCTGGTCTTAGTAAATTAGCGCGTGCCGGTGCACCCCCTAAGGCGCACCTCACACCTCCCAGCGAGGCCTAGATTTCGTCATCATTATCGTCATCGCGGTCGCGGTGACTGAAATGCCTGGCCGGGCTGAGTGGCTTGCCGTCGTCGGCATGGCGGATGTCAATGCGCCCATTCACGTTGGAGAGTTTGATGTGGGGTCCACCGCTGCCCAGTTCGCCGTCCAGGTTATGTCCGACCCAACGATGGGTGCCAGGGTGGAACCCGAAATCGTTGTCGATACGGCCGGAGACCGTGGAAGCCTCCAGTCTTGCCTTTGCGTCCGAAGGAAGCACCAGATCGATACTGCCGTTGACTGAAGAAAGGTCGATGGAGTCGGAGAGGCGATCGAAGCGCACTTCCGAGCGCCCATTTACGGTCGAGAGTTGAACCCGGCCTTGCAGTCCTTCCGCAACCAGCTGCCCATTCACGCATGAGGCGTGGACTTCGCCGGCGACTCGGTGAATGTCAAGCGGGCCATTCACCAACTTGATTTCGTCGAGCCGGGCGTTGCGGGGCACGCTGAGGGTGTACTCGACGCTGGCGGAATCATGGTTGCCGGTGCCGAAATAGCGGTTATGGCTGTGGTATTTAGTGCGGACGGAAACCGAGTTGCTGTCGGCTTCAACCTGAATTTCGACATCGCTCAGTTGGGCCCTGCCCTGGGCGAATTTCACCGCGTCCACTTTGACTTCGTCACGGTCCCATCCCGTGATGTGAACGTCGCCATTGACGTTCTCGAGTTCAACCCTTCCGCCGGGCGAGAGCGGATAGGTGTGATGGAACTCTTCGGTGATCTTGCCCGAGTAATCGGATGCGTGGGCGTATCCCGCCAATAGCAAGGCGCAAGCAACACCGAGCACGGCACCCGCCCAAGTGGCCAGTTTTTGCCGGTTCATGGTCTCCTCCGTTTGGCACAACAAATGGACGCGGCAGGCGGGAAAACGTAAGCCGGGGAGCAAGCAAAGAACCCCCTCTGTCCGCGCCCTTGCAGCCCACCACTTGCCTTGCTTTGACTGCGCGCTATAAATTACCCAAGGGGTGAGGAAATATTCCGCACACAGGAGAAAACATGAAGCGTGATCTGCTTATAGTCGCAGTAATGGTATGCAGCTTGGCGCTGGCCGCCAACGCAGGTAGCATTAGTGGCAAAGTGTCGGGCGTCACGGGTGAGTCAGTGGTGTACGTGGACACGATTGCGGGAAAAACCTTCCCCGTACCCGCAGGGCATCCCTTGATGGACCAGAAGGGAATGCTGTTCCAGCCGCACGTCATGATCGTGCAGCAAGGCGCCACCGTGGACTTCCAAAACAGCGACACGGTCAACCACAACGTTGCCTGGACAGCTGTGGGAGGCAACAAACGCCTGGCCCACAACCTGGGAACCTGGCCGAAGGGCGAGAAACGCTCTTTCAAGTTCGACAACCCCGGCGTCGTGCCGCTGATGTGCTATGTGCACCCGGAGATGGCGGCTTACATTATTGTTTCTCCGACCCCGTACTATGCTGAAACCGACAAAACCGGAGCGTACAAGATCGACAACGTTCCGGACGGGAGCTATTCCGTCGTAGCCTGGCATGAGGGCGCCAAGGGACTTCCGAAGACGGTTGCCGTTTCTGGAGACACCAAGGCCGATTTCACGCTGACGAAGCTGGCTGGCGCCGGTCAGTAAATGCGTGAGGGGCGGCTTCAGGGTTTCTGGCCGCCCTCAGAGTGCAGCTTCCAGCGGATCTGCCTCAGCATTCCCAGGAGGGTTTCTGCGTCTTCGGCCGTCAGATCGAGCCGGCGAAGCAAGCGGCGAATTTTTAGCTCGGTGGACGCCGTGAGCTTCGGCTTGATGTATCCGCTGCTCTGCAGGGCATCAAACAGCGAGTCGGAAATGCGGTCGAGAACCGCCGAGGCGGCAGAACGGGCTCTTGCGGGCCCCGGCTGAATCTTCGCTTCGCGAGCCAGTTCATACAAGCAAACTGCCACTGCCTGCCCGAGGTTCATGGAGATATGCTCTGGCCGGGTGGGAATGTGCATCAGCCAATGGCAGTGGCTGAGGTCTTCATTCGAGAGGCCGGTTTTTTCTGGGCCGAACAGAAGGGCCACACGGGTTGATAGCAGTTTTCTTCTAATCAGCCTTGCGCCGATTTCTAATCGCCGGAGTGGATGTTGCAACTCGCGGTGACGGACCGCAGTCGTTCCCACTACCAGCGAACAATCCGCAACGGCCTCACGCACCCTGGGGTACTCCTTCGCAGCAGCCAGCAGCTTGCCTGCGCCGACGGCGGAACGAGCTTCCCGGAACGCGAGCTTGAAGGGGTTCACCAAACGCAGGTGGGAGCAGCCGAAGTTGCTCATGGCGCGGGCAGCCGCGCCGATATTGAGCGGATTGCGCGGAGCGACCAGCACCACGCGGAGATTGTTCAAGTCGGGAGGCAAGCGCCACTATTCTACGCTGGTAACCGCCCCGGGTTAGAGCAGTTTCAATCTCCTGTAGCCGCTGTTCTTGGCGTTTCTTGGCAGGACTTTGCGCACTTTGCGATTTCAAGGGCTTCTTACCCCTTCAAAAGGGGCCTGTTAAACCGCAAAGTACTCGAAGATCGCGCGAAGGGCGCAAAGGGACAGATCCTCCCCGAAACTTCTCTGACAGACTACTTGCCCGCCGCCTTCGCTGCGGCCGCAACCACGATCTTGGCTGAATCCGGCTGGGACCAAATTTCCTTTCCGTTGGTCAGGACCAGACGGTTCATGGTCACCGTGACCTGGCTGCGGTCCACTTCCACCATCAGGTAGTGATAATTGATTTCCTTGCTTTGATATGGATCGCCGGGCGCGCGCTCAATGGGATACGCATGGGCTGCTCCGCCCCCGCTGACGAAGTAAGTGATGCCGCCGTGTTCATGCCGCTCGTAGTTGTGCACGTGGCTGCCGAATACCACGATGCGCGCCCGCATTTTCTGCTGGCGCTCCTCCAGCACCTTAGCCAGCTTCTGTTCCGAGGAGCGGGCGGAGTGGCCGCCGCTGAATAGCCTCATGCCGGAAGAGCTGGTGTACGGCGGATGGTGCATGATCACGAAGACAAAATCCACATCGGAGGGCAAGCTGTCCAGCTTGCGGGATAGCCACTCGCCTTGCGGGCCGCTGGTTTCATCGAGGGACGTGTCGAGCACCAGCATAAGAGCATTCGCGGCGCGAACTGAGTAGTAGCGGCTGTTCTTCAGATCGGGGAAACGCTGGAAGTAGTTGGCCAAAGCAGTTTTTTCGTCGCCTTTCAAGTCATGATTGCCCAGGGCGGGATAGACGGGAATATTGCGTTCGCGCCAGATCGCGGTTTCCGTATCCCATACTTTCCAGTCGCTGGCGTCGGCTTTGTAGGAGATATCGCCGCCAATGGAAATGAATGCGGGATGAGCGTCGGCAATAGCGCGCACCAGGGCGTGGCGCACTTCCGGATTCGATGCTTCGGTGTCTTTCGGGTCAGTAAACCGGGTGTCGCCGTATTCCACGAAACGAAACGGAGCCGAAACCGGCGCCTGAAGTTCTACTGGCCGGGTTTGGGCGGCTGCCATTGCGCTCAGCGTAATCACCAACCCGAGCACGATCGTTCGCGCGTTCCTTGGCATAACAGATTTCTTCCTCCCCTGCCTAAGAATAGAGCAGTTCCACAATTGATCGCTCTCCCGCGTGCTTTGTGAATCCGTTTCACCATCTCGCCGAAAAATCCAGTTCTCACACAGACACTGAAGCGCTCCATCCCAGCGCTGCGCCACCCAAAACCCGGAATATAGCATTGGTGAAAGCCGCTGTAACATGGCGGCCAGGGTTTTCACACCGGTGCTGTTTCGGAGGTGACCGGAGAAGACAAGACCGGGGCCACAGCAGGTGGAGGCGCTACGCTCTGTTCGATTGCGCTTCTTGTGTAGAACGCCACCGCGGTAGCCCGCTGCCAGAAGCGGAGTGCGAGAAGCGACGACAGGATCGCCTGGCTGATAAGAAAGGCTCCCAATACGCTGGCCGGAGGCACGATGACATTCCACAGCCAGACGCCAACTGCCAGCACCAGCAAGCCGACCATCGCGATCACGACGTAGCTCGCCAGCAGGCGCACGAGGTTCTTGCGAGTCTGACGGAAAGCACTACCCAGCGACTTGCGGACCGCGCGCTGGTCGGTGAGAACGACGCTGGCCTCTGCGAGGTCGAACCAAATCCGCATGGCCGTCATGATCAGAAAAATGATCAGCAGACACGCCAGTTGCACATAAAACGGCAAGAGTTCATAGGAAGCCGTATCCGCGACCTTGATCAGTCCGTTTTGAGCAGCGAACAAGATTCCGGCGACGATGCCGCCGACGATGGCGAATAGGATGGTCAACCGGACGAAGCGCCCCAGGTTGATTCCGCAAGCATGGAAGAATTCCGCGCGGGAAATGCGATGGTCAGAAGCATAACCCTGGAGAACTCCGGGCAGGAAAATCATGGTAAGCACGATGAACAGCACCGCAAGCATCATGGCGGGAGCGGTCGAGGCCCGAGCCGGACCAAATTCGGGCCGGCCCAGCATTTCGAAAAGCACGCCGAGGTCAAAGCCGCGCACCAGCCCGCTGGAGTAAAGACTGTGGTCCAGCAGGGCGTGCGCATGCACGCTAAAGGCCGTCCCGCCGACAGACGCCAGCGCCAGATTCAGCAGCCAGAACCAGACAACATAGCGCTTGTTGCGGCCTGCGATGGCCGCACCGCCTGAAAGCATGTTCTGTTTCCCTGTCATACCCATACTCTCCTAAACCAGCCACCAAGCCAGCAGTTGAGCAGCCATCTGCATCACGAAGTTCCAGTAATTCGTCAGCTTGCGGGCGGCCTTGCCGTCGCCTTCCACCAAGTTGCTATTGTTGAGGTTGTTGCGATCAATGTAAATCTTGTGGTCAGGATCAATCTCGACAGAGGCCAGCTTGGCTTTCTTGGTGTAGGCGTAACGGATCCACCGGTCCCTGCCGTCCCACTGCTCCCTCACTTTGTCGCCATTGTCAAAGGTGACCGCGACTTCCACCGGCATAACGAAGTCGCCTTTGCGATGAATCACCACTTCCGAGTTGTATTCGGTTTCACCCTTCTTCTCTTTGAACTTGTCCTTATACCAATCGACCGGAGTCGATTTCGCTTTCAGAACTTCGTAATCGAGGACCTGGGAGCCATACACCGCCTGATCGAAATACCAGCGCAAGTTTTTTCCGGAAACTTCCTCGATGGTTTTCAGAAAATCTTCTTTTGTGGGATGCGTGAAGCGGTAACGCATGAAGTAGGTGTGCATGGCCTGCCGCATGGTGTCTTCCCCGATGATGCCTTCCAGGGTAAGCAGTACAGACGCGGTTTTCCCGTAGGAAATACCGCCATAGGAATTGTAGTTCACATATTCCCAGCCGTTGTGGGCGATGGGGTCGAGGTCGGCCACGCCGATGTAGCCGTCACGCTGTTCTTCGCGCTCACTGTACGTCGCGCCCCATTGGTTGAAGATCGAAGTGCGCGGGCCCAGAACCGAATCCAGTATCTTCACCTCGGTATAGCTGTTGATGCCTTCGTCCATCCACGCGTCTTCGAACTCGTTGGTGGCGACCATGCCGTACCAGTATTGGTGGCCGAACTCGTGCTCGATCACCAGCTCCGGGAAGTAAAGGCCTTTCGGCACCCACCAAGTAGTCCCGCCTGTGATAAAGGTGGGATACTCCATGCCTTCTGCAGCCGAGCCGTGCTCCGGATCGACCAGAGTGATCGTCTTGTAGGGATAAGGCCCGTACCAGCGTTCGAAGTGGTCGAGAGTCTGCTTCAGAATGCGGGCATGGCGCTGTTCCTGGTTGACGTGCGCAGGTTGCATCATGAGGATCAGCTTGACCGGGCCCATGCTGCCTTGAAAGCTGTCTTCGTACACCTTGTAGTGCGGGCTGGCAGTCCAGGCGAACTCATGGATGTCATCGCCATGGTAAGTCACGGTCCTAGTGCCGTCGGGGTTGTTGACGCTGGTCACTTGGATGCCACTGGCCCCGACGACTTCATTCTGCGGCACGGTGATCTTCACGTCATACACGCCAAAGTCGGCAAAGAACTCGGTTGCGCCGTGGAATTGATGGCAATTCCAGGCGCCGTGCCACCAAACCCCGACTTTGGGAAACCACTGGCCGGCCAGGAGGAAGTCGCGTTTCCAGCCGGTGCGCTCCAGGGTCTCGGGAAACTGGTCGTGAAACGTAATCTTGAACTGCACATAGCCATCCGGCGGAATGGGGTGCGGCAGGCGCACCTGCAGCACAGTTTTGTCGTCTTTGTTGTTGTCCTCGGGCTGAATGAACTGGAGCTGGGAGGTCAGGTCACCCTGACCGGTCACTTCAAAGCGCTTGATTTCATCAGCGCCATATTCCTTGCTCTCCCACTTTTCGAATGTGGCGTCGCGAGTGCCGTCGCGCTTGGTTTCTTTTATCCACGTGGCATTGGGTTGAAAGGCGTTCAGGTACAGGTGGAACGGGAACGTGTCCAGAGCTTGCCCCGTCAGATTGTGGTAGGTGAGGACCTCGGTTGCCTCCAACGTATGAGACTTGGGGTCGTACTTGGCGTCGATTTCATAGTGCACGACCCGCTGCGACATAGGAGTCGCGGAGTTGATTGCCGAAGTTGTGCTGGGAATCGCGAGCGTCGGGGATGCGACCTGGGCACTCGCGGACGCGACAAACACGATGGCGAACAGGCATCCCACTGCCTGCGGCCGTAATGACAATGGCATAGATAGCACCTCCGACACGGGTGGACGCAATGGAAATCATACCGCAGACATCGCGTTTGCCGGCGTCAAGGTCACCTGGGGATACGGAAAGAAAGAAGGTTTTGTTCCGAGCAAGGCGGGTGCGGGCAAGTCGGTGGGCTGGGATTGGGCGGTTCAGAACCCGGTTAAGTGTAAGACACTTTCCCGGTTGGGGTCTGACTCTACCCACGTCCCCCTGTGCGCGCGGTCATTGACCGGATGGTCCCCCTGCGGTATGCTGTGCTGGGAGTGCTGCGTTAATACTTCGGCAGTCACTCTTGCCTCGCGCGACGGCCAGTCGTTTAACTGCGCTGAGGATTGCAGTCTCCGGTCAAACGCTCTGTTTGACGTGCGCGTCTGCCCGCGAACCCTCTAATCTTCGCGCAGTCGAGGATAAGGAGGACATATGCGTGCAAACCAGTCATCGAGAAGTCTTACCGGAGCCTCACTCATTCTTGGCTTCGCGTTGATCCTGTGCGGATCGGTCCCAGCCCAGGTCACATACAAGACACTTTACAAGTTCAAAAACACTCCGGACGGCAACGGCCCGTTTTCCGGGCTGGTTGCCGATTTCTCCGGCAACCTGTACGGCACCACATTATGGGGCGGCGCCTCCGGCAACGGCACAGTCTTTGAGTTGTCTCCGGCTAGCGGAGGCAAATGGACCGAAAGCGTGCTTTATAGCTTCACCGGCGGCGCGGACGGAGCAAATCCGCAGGCCGGGGTAACCTTTGATAGCAGCGGCAACCTCTATGGCACAGCCCAGGGGGGCGGTTTGTACAACGAAGGTGTCGTCTTCCAGCTGACGCCGGCTAACGGTGGATGGACGCAGAGTGTGATCTACAACTTCACCGGCGGGGCAGACGGGGCGACCCCTAACTGCGCTCACCTGATCTTTGACAATGCGGGCAACCTATATGGCACAGCGTGGTCCGGCGGCAGCGCCGGCTACGGGGTTGTCTACGAGTTATCGCCAGGAGCCAACAATACCTGGACACAAGCTGTGCTGTATACGTTTCAGGACCCGCCCGACCTGGAGAATTCCGCGAGCACTCTGGTCTTTGACAATGCCGGAAATCTCTACGGCACGTGCTTTTCCGGTGGCAAGACCGGCAACGGTGGCGTCTATGAACTGGTCCACGGTAGCGGCGGCTGGACCGAAAAGATTCTTTACGAATTCAAAGGCGGAACCGAAGGGGGAAATCCGGCGGCTGGCGTCATCTTTGACTCTGCCGGGAATCTTTACGGCATCACCGGAGACTGGATGTCCTCAACCAGCGTCGTCTACCAACTCATGCCGAAGTCCGGAGGCGGCTGGACGGAACACAGTCTGCGTCGTTTTCCCGGGTGCTCGGGTTCTATCTATGAA
>Ga0187784_10002165_pt1 | contig 15730 bp, 10 predicted proteins | sample 1015_SJ02_MP15_2_FD_132964 | JGI IMG/M metagenome (GOLD analysis project Ga0187784, IMG submission 132964) | Tropical peat soil microbial communities from peatlands in Department of Meta, Colombia - 1015_SJ02_MP15_20_MG | ecosystem: Environmental > Terrestrial > Soil > Wetlands > Peat | place...
CCAAGTGACGGGCACGTTCTTTGCTCCGCTAGCGGAAAAAGAGATCTACCTGCTGAAGAACACCGACGAAAACCACCGGCAGTTTGATCGCCTGGGATTGCGGACGTTCTACGTGTCCACTACCGTTCCCACCGAGCTCAATGAAATCACCAACGCTATTCGGATTCTGTTCGATGTGCGCTTTCTGAGCCAGTCGGTTCAGACGGGCGAGGTCGCGGTACGCGCCCCCTTGCGCGTGCTCGAGGCCATCACCGAGTTCATGCAGCGCCGGGGCCAGACTCGCCCGCAGGTCATGCTCGACATTCAGATCTTCGAGATTGACCACCAATTCACCCGCAGCCTGGGCGTACACATTCCCGACCAGTTCACTCTGTACAATATTCCCGCCGCGGCACTGGCCGCTCTGGGCGGACAAAGCATCCAAAACCTGGTCAACCAACTGATCGCCAGCGGCGGAATCAACCAGGCAAGTTCGCAAGGCCTCGCCGGACTCCTTGCCCAGTTAACCGGACAGCAGAACTCCATCTTCAGCCAGCCCCTGGCAACCTTCGGCGGTGGCTTGACGTTGATGGGACTTGCGGTGGGGACGCTCAGCGCACAGGCATCGTTGAACCAAAGTTCTGTGAAGACCCTCGAGCACGCCATCCTGCGGGCAGCGCAGAATGCGGACACCAATTTCCGCATGGGCGAGCGGTATCCCATCCTCAACGCCAGCTATGCGCCGGTGTTTAACAGCTCGGCCATTTCGCAGGTGCTGCAAAACCAGAGCTATCAGGCGCCGTTTCCCTCGTTTAACTATGAAGATCTCGGATTGCTCATAAAGGCCAAGCCCAGCGTGTACGCTAACAGCGACGTCGGCCTGAATCTGGAGATCGAGCTGCGCACCCTGGCCGGACAAAGCATCAACGGCGTGCCCGTGATCGCCAACCGCCAATACAAGGGCAGTATCACACTGTCAGATGGAGAACCCGCCGTTGTGGCCGGTTCCCTTAGCCGCAGTGAAATGCGCAGCATGACCGGGATTCCCGGCCTGGGAGCGCTGCCCGGACTCAACAAGCTCCTTACCACCAATACTAAGACCACCCAAGACGATGAGATCCTGATAGTCATCGCGCCGCATGTGCTGACCGCCATGTCATCCGACGCCTCCGAGATCTGGCTATCACGGCAATAGCCGATCGCTCAAAAGCGCAACGCTCGTGCGGGGCGGGCGCTCTCCTTCATGGGTGGCGCTACAGAACCCATCCCATAATGTCGCAGGAATATTCAAGTTGTTTGATGATTAGCGCATGTGCCGGACAAGGCTCTGACCTACTGCCCTTGCTTGGCGGTGAAATCGACTATTTTCTCCAAGACGTCGTACGGCACGGCCGGCAGCTTACGGCCGTTGACGAAAAACGTCGGCGTGGCGTTGACGCCTAGTTTCCTGGCCAAGTCCGCCGAGTGCTCGATGCGGGTGGTGGTTTCCGGCTTGGCGGCGCAGACCGCTATGTCAGCGCCCTTGACCCCGGCGGCATCGGCAAGTCCGGCGAGCTTTTCGTCGGCGTTGGAAGCGGTCATGTCGGACTGCGCGCCATAAACGCTATCGATAAATTTCCAGAACGCGTCATCGGAAGCGCGGCCCACGCAGTCGGCGTAGGCAGCCGCCTTGGCGGCCCAGTCATGCTGCGGGAGAGGAAAGTTCTGGAACACCACGCGCACATTCTGCTTTTTCGTCATGAGCTGGTTGACGGTCGGCTGAGCGTCTTTGCAATGCGGGCACTGCAGATCGCTGAACTCCACCACCGTCACCGGCGCGTTTGCCGGGCCGCGAGCCGGGCCATTGATCCCTTTTTCCAGCGTCTTCTGATACTCGGAATACGGATGCGATCCGAAGGGCAGGATGTCGCCAATCACAGCGTGCTTGCCGTCCGGCGTGACATAGAATTTTTGCTCTTGCGGTCCCTGGCTGCCGGTCACCACCACGTCCACTTCGGCAAGCCCTTCGGCTTCCGACGGCTTAATGCTGAGAATCTTCCAGCTCAGGGACGAGTCGAAGCCAAAAGTTGCTTGCATAAAGGCGTTGATCGTATCTTCGGATGGCAGGGCAGAATGAGACTCACCGGGTTTCTGCTGCGCTCCCACCAGCGTAGCCAGCAGCAGAACAAATGCCGGAATAATCAGACGACGAAACATGGGACCCTTTCCGTTGTTTTTCATGGTACATCACGCATCACAAAGCGAAGGCGGGAGGCACCATCGTCCTTCCGCCAGCCAATAGTTTACAGGGAAATCCAGCAAGCGGATTCGAAAAGATGTATTCCCTCTGCGTCCTTCGCGCCGTCTTGGCCCGCTTTGCGGTTTGGCGGTTTCCTTCAACAAGGTAAGAGGAGCCAGAAACCGCAAAGCAAGCAAAGGCCACGCGAAGACGCTAAGAAAGACTAAAACAACAGCGGCGAAGCCACGTCAGATCTCGTGCTTGGCAGCAATCGGGAAACGCCGCCCGTAGCCGAAGGCCTTGGGAGAAATCTTGATTCCTGGGGCGGCCTGCTGCCGCTTGTATTCGCTGCGCTCGATCATGCGGATCACGCGCCGCACAAGGTTCAGATCGATGCGGCGATCACGGGCGATCTGCTCTGCGTTGCGAGATTCTTCGACGTAGTCCTCGAGAACCGCGTCAAGCAGGTCGTAGGGCGGCAGGCTGTCGGTGTCCTTCTGGTTCGGCCGCAACTCAGCGGACGGCGGCTTCTCCAGAGTCGCTTCCGGAATCACTGGACGCCGCGAATTGATATAACGACTCAAGCGATAAACCAGCGTTTTGGGGACATCAGAAATGACCGCCAAGCCTCCCACCATGTCGCCGTACAGCGTGCAATAGCCGACGCCCAACTCGCTCTTGTTGCCGGTACTGAGAACAATGGCGCCAAATTTATTGGAAAGCGCCATCAGCAGGGTGCCGCGAGCGCGCGATTGCAAGTTCTCCTCGGTCTCGTCTTCTTTTCGTCCGGCAAATACTTTGCCCAGCGTCTTCTTGCAGCTTGCGAAAATGTCGTTGATGGGAAGCAGCTCAAAGCGAATCCCCAGATTTTGCGCAAGCACGCGGGCATCTTCGATCGAGCCCGGAGAAGAATACGGCCCGGGCATTCCGACGCCGATGACGTTCTCCGCGCCCAGCGCGTCAGCGGCGATTGCTGCCGTAAGCGCAGAATCAATGCCGCCGCTCAATCCGACGATCACCTGGCGGAAGCCGCATTTGCGAACATAGTCGCGTGTGCCCAGAACCAGGGCGGCGTAGGCTGCCGCGTCCTCGTTCTCAACTTGCTGGTGCACTTCGCCCGTCAAACGGTCGGAGTCGAAATAGATCACGTCTTCCTCGAAGCTCTTGCCCTGGGCGGTGACTTCTCCGGCAGGGTTCAGCACCAGGCTCGATCCATCGAACACCAGGCAGTCGTTGCCGCCGACCTGGTTTACCATGACGACCGGTACCTTGTACTGGCGCGCGATGGTGGCCAGCATCTCGCGTCGCATGGCTCGCTTGCCCAGCCAAAAGGGGGAAGCGGAAATATTGAGCAGAAAATCCCCCCCGGCGTGCAGAAGCGACTCCACCGGATCCAGCGTGTACAACCGCTTGTTCCAGTACTGCTTGTCGTTCCAGGCGTCTTCGCAAATGGTCAGCGCCATTTGCCGGTCGCCAAAAGGAAACAGAGTCTGGCTTTTCGCAGGGGCGAAATTTCGCATTTCGTCAAAAACGTCGTAGGTGGGGAGCAGCATCTTGGACTGGACAAAAGCAACCTGTCCGTCTTGTAACAGGGCTGCAGAATTCATCACCGACTTTCCGGTCTCTGCTTCGGCCGGCGTAACCAGACCGCATATGACGGCGATTCCGCGAGTGCTCTGCGCGATGCGCTCCACGGCCTCCCGGTTGCGGGCAACAAACGAAGGCCGCTCGACGAGGTCGCGGGGGGGATATCCGCAAACCGAAAGCTCCGGAAACAGGATCAGATCTGCACCCGCGGCCTGGGCCCGCTGCGCGAAGTCGATGATCTTGGCGGAATTGCCCGGGAAATCCCCGACCGTGGGATTGATCTGTCCCAGCGCGAGTTTCACAATTTCAGTGTAAAGGGGAGAACGCCAATCGCCAAGGCGGTGCTTTTTTCAGGCACGCTCTGGATTCTGGCTCCATCACGCAGTGATCAAAGTCCCCAAAACCGAGCCTTGAGTCGTGCTGCGCATCTGAGGTGATTGACCCCCGGCATTCTGTAACGACGCATCTGAAACCGTCCGTGAGGGGAACCAATTCCCACAGCAAGTGCCTCAAACTTTCAGCGAAGAGGCAGCGTAAACGAGAAGACCGAGCCCTGACGCAACTGGCTGGTGAGCGAGATGGTTCCGCCGTGTGCTTCAATAATGGCTTTGGCGATCGCCAAGCCCATGCCTGTGCCTTGGACGCGGTAACGCTGGTCTCTTCCTCGATAAAACTTGTCGAAGATCAGAGCCTGCTCGAAGTCGTCGATGCCGGGACCGCGATCCGCGACACTCACCACCACGTATGAATCCTTGGTCTCGGCTGTAACCCGGATGGGCGCACCCGCCGGCGAATACTTCCCCGCATTCTCCAGCAACTGGTTGAGCACCTCTTTGATGCGGTTGAGGTCGAACCGGAGGGCAGGCAGCCCCTCTGGCACAGCCACCTCGACGGAATGGCCAGCGAGCGGTCTTTGCGACTCCTCGATGGCACGCGCGATGGCTTCCTGGAGGGGATGCGGCTCCAGATGCAGCTCGATCTGGCCGGCCTCCAGCTGTGCCATCTGGGCTGCTTCTTCCACCAGATGGTTAAGCCGGTCGCTTTCTTCGTTGATCACGGTCAGCAATTCTTGTTTTTGCGAAGACTCCAGCTTGCTGTCGGATAACAGGCTGGTGGCGGAAGCCTTGATCGAGGTCAAGGGGGTCCGGAACTCGTGAGTCACGGAATCGAGGATAGCGGAGCGCAACTTCTCTCCTTCCCGCGCCGCTTCGGAGCGGCCCAGATTCTCGACGGCGCCGGCCCGCTCGATCGCGATTGCGACCAAGCTGCCCAGGGCCTCCAGGGTTTCGGGAGTCAAGTCGCCACCGGATACGCCGATGGCCCCCACCGAACGAACGCCCATGCGCAGCGGCATGTATCGGACGCGGGTCTCCCGCTCCACAATCGGCTCCCCCCGCGCGGTCGCGTTGCGTAGCTGCTCCGCATCGAGCGCGCGAATATTGGCGTCGGAGCGGTAAATGTCCGTTCGTCCAGACACGAAGATGGCCGCTGAGTCACAGCCAAAGCAATGCACAATAAGCTGCGGCAGAGAGTTCAGCAAGCCGACCACGTTTTCAGCGACCAGCAACTGCTGGCTAAAGGCATACAGCCGCTCGACCTCGTGGCGGCGCCGGGTGGCAGCCTCCGCTTCACGGCGAGCGCGCTCCGACAACTGGCTGGCGATGATCGCCGTCATCAGAAACGCGGCCAGCGCCACCCAGTTCTGAGGGTTGGCAATGGCGAAGCTTCTCAGCGGTGGAAGAAAGAAATAGTCAAAGGCGGCCGAGGCGACGACGGCGGTAGTCACCGCATGCCGCAGTCCCCAACTGGCGGAAACCATCAGCACCACAAGCAAAAGAGTCAACGCAACCGTGGTCGGATTGACGTGGATCACGTGCTGGTACACGGCGACGATCGCCCACACCAGGGCGAGGGCAGCGACTAAACGCGGTGCGGTTTGGCGTAGTGATCGGAGCACAGCGGCATTGTAGCTGACATCGACAATCGCCGCGAACTGAACGACAATAGGTGCGATGCCGCAAAAGAGTCCAGAGGAATGGCTGGAGGAAACCGCCCCGGAAAAGAAAGAGGGCATTTTCAAATTGTTCCTCGGATACGCACCGGGCGTGGGCAAGACCTACAACATGCTCAGCGAGGCCATCCGCCGCTATAGCCGCGGCGAGGATGTAGTGGTGGGGGTGGTGGAAACCCACGGCCGCAGGCCCATTGGCGAGCTAGCTGCGAAGCTGGAACAAGTGCCAAAGCGCAGGTTGGAATACCGAGGCGCCATGTTTGAAGAGATGGACGTCGATGCCATCCTGACCCGCAAGCCCAAGGTCGTACTGGTGGACGAACTGGCCCACACCAACATCGAGGGCAGCAAGCACCCCAAGCGCTACCAGGACGTGATCGAAATTCTGGACGCCAAGATCGACGTGCTCTCCACCATGAACGTGCAGCATATCGAGAGCCTCACGCCGACCGTCGAGCGCATTACCGGGGTGCACGTCCGCGAGACGGTACCGGACTGGGTGGTGCAGCGGGCGGAGGAGATTGTGATGGCGGACCTGACCGCGCAAGCGCTTCAGACCCGCATGATGCGTGGCGACATTTATCCGCTCGACCGGGCGGAGCGCGCGCTGGCAAATTTTTTCCGTCCTGGGAACCTGATTGCGCTGCGCGAGCTGGCTCTACGCCAGGTGGCCCAGGTCGTGGACAAGACGTTGGAGTCCCACCTACAAAAAGAGCACTTGGAGCAGAATCTGGGAGTGCGGGAGCGGATCGCGGTCTGCACCAGTTCGAACCCGGTGGCGCAGTACATGATCGCGCGTGGCGCCCGCATGGCGCAGGCCGTCGATGCCGAGTTCTACGTGGTGTACGTCGATATTGGCGCGGATTCGCGCGATGCCGACCGCCGCACCCTGGCGGAGAACATCCGCTTCGCCGAAACCTTAGGGGCGACGGTCGTCCGCCTGCAGGGGGGCAACGTAGCCCAGCGCGTCGCTGAGTTCGTCCGCGAGAAGCACATCACTCAGGTCTTCTTTGGGCGCTCCGCTACCAAGGGACTGCGCCGCTACTTTTATCTCTCCGCCATCCACAGATTCCTGCGCGACGCGCCGCCGGTGGACGTACACATCGTCACCCAGGAACCGGAGTAGCAGCATGCCGGATCACCGCCGCATTTTGGTTGTCGATGACGAGCCACAGATCACACGCGTCCTGCGTACCACCTTGTCGGCGCAGGGTTATGACCTGCGCGTAGCCAATGATGGCGAGACAGCCTTGGAGATCATGAAGGACTGGACGCCTGACTTGGTCATCACCGATCTTGCCATGCCGCACATGGATGGATTCGAACTCTGCCGGCGGGTGCGAGGCAAGGCAGAAATGCCCATCATCGTGCTCTCCGTCCGCGGCGAGGAGCGCACCAAGGTGCAAGCCCTGGATGCCGGCGCCGATGACTACGTCACCAAGCCGTTCGGGATGAGCGAATTGCTGGCCCGGGTACGCGCCAATCTTCGTCGAGTGCCTGCGGAAGAGCCTGAGTCTGGCGGCGTGATCGAGGAGGGGGACTTCCGCATTGACGTGGATGCTCACACGGTCGCGATCCGCGGCGCGGAAGTGCGCTTGACCCCCAAGGAATTCGAGCTGCTGGTGTATTTGGCACGGCACTCGGGAAAAGTCATGACGCATCGGGCGTTGCTGGCCGCCGTCTGGGGGCCCAATGCGACCGAACAACCGGAATATCTGCGTGTGTTCGTAGGCCAGCTGCGCAAGAAGATTGAGCGCGATCCCTCCGCCCCGCGTTACATTTTGACTGAGCCTTGGGTCGGGTACCGCTTCGCTCCCGGCAAATGAGCGGCGGCAAACGTCTTTACGAATCCTTTATGAATCCCTTAGCCTATTCTTATTGCTGCCGATGTCCAATCAAAGGTACCGTGTGCGACTAGCAGAGACAGGAGGCTTCTTGCCGGAGGGTGCTGGAAGCATGGCGGGAATCTTCAGTTCCCGCTCAAGGCAGCGCCTGAACCCCATGGTTCACCGGCGCGGGGTGAACGCCCCGGTCGCCACTTCGCAGGTAAGGCTGGAGAAACTCGCGCAAGCGGTTAGAGGGTAACCATGCAAGACATAATTTTCGTCCTGGCCACCATCGCATTTTTCGTAGTTTCGATCGCGTACGTGCGCTTTTGCGATCGCGTGAAGTGAGGCACAGCGTTTATGAGTGTGGAATCCATCATCATGCTGGTAATCAGCGTCCTGCTGACGGTCTATTTGCTCTATGCCCTGCTGAGGCCGGAGAAGTTCTGAAATGACGGCGAACGGCTGGCTTCAGATTGCAGTGTTTCTGGTTCTCGTACTCGCGGCCACCAAACCGCTGGGCATCTTCATGGCGCGCGTGTTCAACCGCGAGCGCACGTTTTTGGATCCCGTCCTGCGTCCCCTGGAGCGCCTTCTGTACCGCGTGACCGCAGTGGACGAAGACCAGGAAATGCGTTGGACGGAGTATGCCGTCTCCATGCTGCTGTTCAGCGCGGTTTCCATGCTGCTGCTCTACGCGATCCAGCGAGTGCAGGGGTACTTGCCGTTTAACCCGCAGAAGATGGCCGCGGTGCCTACGGACCTGGCTTTCAATACGGCCGCGTCTTTCACTACCAATACTAACTGGCAGAACTATTCCGGCGAGTCCGCCATGAGCTATTTTACCCAGATGGCCGGGCTGGCTTATCACAACTTCACGTCAGCGGCCGTGGGCATTGCCTTGGCAATCGCCTTCATTCGCGGAATTGCCCGTCGTGAGCGGGACACGGTCGGCAACTTCTGGGTCGACATGACGCGCGCGACTCTATGGGTCCTGATGCCGGCGTGCATCGTCTACGCGGTGGCGTTAGTTTCGCAAGGAGTAGTTCAGAACCTCAAACCCTATGACACGGTGAAACTGGTTGAACCGCAGCAGGTGCAGAAGACCGGGGCGGATGGAAAGCCGGTGCTCGGCCAGGATGGCAAACCGGTGATGGAAACGATTACCGATCAAACCATCGCGCAGGGGCCGGTGGCCTCGCAAGAGGCCATCAAGATGCTGGGCACCAATGGCGGCGGTTTCTTCGGCGCCAACAGCGCCCATCCCTTTGAGAATCCCACGCCGCTCAGCAACTATCTGCAACTGCTTTCCATCTTCCTCATTCCCGCCGGCCTGACTTACACCCTAGGGCGCATGGCGAATTCTCCGCGCCACGGATGGGCGGTGTGGGCGGCTATGGCGAGCCTCTTCCTGGCTGGAGTGACGACTGCCTATTGGGCCGAAGCCACGGGCAATCCTCTGCTCAAAGGTGCGGACCAGCGGATGAGCGCGTCGCAACCGGGCGGCAACATGGAGGGCAAGGAGGTTCGCTTCGGGGTCGCCGAATCAGCGTTGTTCGCCACAGTTACTACTGATGCCAGTTGCGGCGCGATCAATGGCCAGCACGACTCGTTCACTCCCTTGGGTGGGATGATTCCGCTGGTCAACATCATGCTGAGCGAGGTGGTTTTCGGAGGTGTGGGCGCCGGACTGTACGGCATCCTGATTTACGTGGTTCTCTCCGTGTTCATCGCGGGACTGATGGTAGGCCGAACTCCGGAGTACCTGGGAAAAAAGATTGAAGCCTATGACGTAAAGATGGCGATGCTAGTCACGTTGGTTTTTCCTCTGGTAATCTTGGTGCTTACCGGCATTTCATCGGTACAGGGATTCGGCACCTCCGGTATCACGAATCCCGGCCCTCACGGGTTCACCCAGATTCTCTACCTGTTTGTGTCATCGGCAGGCAATAATGGCTCTGCCTTTGGAGGGATCAACGGAAACACCCTGTGGTACAACACCACGGGCGCTGTGACCATGCTGGTAGGACGTTTCCTGATGATCATCCCTATGCTGGCCATCGCCGGCAATCTGGCGAAGAAGAAATACGTTCCTCCTTCTCTGGGCACGTTCCCGGTGACCACACCCTTATTCAGTGCGCTGCTGACCAGCGTGATCGTGATCGTGGGCGCGCTGACGTTCTTCCCCGCGCTCAGCCTCGGGCCAATCCTGGAGCACCTGCTGATGGCCGCCGGAAAGAGCTTTTAATTATGGCAGCGAAAGCAAGAGCGGTTTGGGAATGGAAGATTGTGCGGCGCGCAGCCTGGGACGCCTTCCTCAAACTGAACCCGCGCACCATGATGGCGAATCCCGTCATGTTCGTGGTGGAGGTGGGCAGCGTCATTACCACGGTGTTGTTGTTCAAGGGCGGCACTGCCTTCAAGTTCAACCTGCAGATCACGTTGTGGCTGTGGTTTACGGTGCTGTTCGCAAACTTCGCGGAGGCCATGGCCGAAGGTCGAGGCAAAGCCCAGGCCGATACGTTGCGGAAAGCACGCTCCGAGACCATTGCCAACCGGATCAAAAAAGACGGGACCACGGAGAAGGTGCCCAGTTCACAACTGCGGGCGGGAGATCTGGTGGTGGTTTCCGCCACTGAGTTTGTCCCCTCCGACGGCGAAATTATCGAAGGTGTCGCCTCCGTCGATGAGTCGGCTATTACCGGTGAGTCAGCCCCCGTCATCCGCGAAGCGGGCGGCGACCGTTCGGCGGTCACGGGAGGCACGCGCGTTCTTTCGGATTGGATCAGAGTACGCATCACTTCCAATCCGGGCGAAACGTTCCTTGACCGCATGATAGCCCTGGTCGAAGGCGCAGAACGCCAGAAGACACCGAACGAGATTGCCCTGAACATTCTGCTAGCCGGCCTCACCATCATCTTTCTGCTCGCCGTTGTCACTCTGCAGCCCTTCGCCATTTACTCGGGTTCACCGCAAACGGTTTTTGTCCTTATTTCGCTGCTGGTCTGCCTGATTCCGACCACCATCGGCGGACTGTTGTCGGCGATCGGCATCGCCGGCATGGACCGCCTGATTCAGCACAACGTGCTGGCCATGTCAGGCCGCGCAGTGGAGGCCGCGGGTGATGTGAACACTCTGCTGCTCGACAAGACCGGAACCATCACCCTGGGGAACCGCCAGGCCACGTCGTTTCTTCCCGCGCCGGGGGTGAGCGAAGCGGAGTTGGCGGATGCGGCTCAGCTCTCATCGCTGGCCGACGAGACCCCGGAAGGTCGCTCCATTATTGTGCTCGCCAAAGAGAAGTACGGCCTTCGCGGACGGGAACTCGCCACCCGTCATGCGACCTTCATCCCATTTAGCGCGCAGACGCGGATGTCTGGTGTGGACCTCAATGGCCGCCGTATTCGCAAGGGCGCGATGGATGCCATCACGCGGTACTTGGAGGGCGAAGGGGCGCTCATCAGCCCGGAATTAAAAGCCGTCGTTGACGACATCGCCCGTTCCGGAGGCACTCCGCTCGTGGTCGCGGATCAGCGGCAGGCTCTGGGCGTGATTCATCTGAAAGATGTGGTGAAAGGCGGCATGAGCGACCGCTTCCAGCAGCTTCGCGCCATGGGCATCCGCACCGTAATGATCACGGGCGACAACCCCCTGACCGCGGCGGCCATCGCGCGCGAGGCCGGCGTGGACGACTTCCTCGCCCAAGCCACACCCAAGGACAAGATGGACTTGATCCGCCGCGAACAGTCGGACGGCAAGCTGGTCGCCATGACCGGAGACGGCACCAACGACGCTCCCGCCCTGGCTCAGGCCGACGTGGGCGTGGCCATGAATACCGGCACGCAGGCGGCAAAAGAAGCCGGCAATATGGTGGATCTGGATTCCAATCCGACCAAGCTCATCGAGGTGGTCGAGATCGGGAAACAACTGCTGATGACCCGCGGAGCGTTGACCACATTTTCCATCGCCAACGACGTGGCCAAATACTTTGCCATCATCCCGGCGATGTTCGCGGGGACGTTCCCCGTGCTGAACGCGCTCAATATCATGCGCCTCAAGACGCCGGAGTCGGCGATTCTCTCGGCAGTCATTTTCAACGCGCTGATCATCGTTGCTCTCATTCCCCTGGCCTTGCGCGGGGTGAAGTACCGGCCGATGGGTGCGGCAGCGCTCCTGCGGCAGAATCTGCTGGTCTATGGGGTCGGAGGGATCATCGTACCCTTCATCGGGATCAAGCTGATTGATCTAATCATCACCGGCGCCAGGTTGGCTTAAGGAGGAATACGGTGAAAAAGAATCTCGTCACTGCGGTTTTGATGACGCTGGTCACTACCGTCTTGCTCGGGATCGTTTATCCGCTGGTGGTGACGACCATCGCCCAAACACTGTTTCGCGACCAGGCCAACGGACAACTGATCGTGCGCGAGGGCCGCTTAGTCGGTTCGCGCCTCATTGGGCAGGCTTTCACTGGCCCCGGCTACTTCCACTCCCGGCCTTCCGCCGCAGGCAATGGCTACGATGCGGCCAACTCCGGCGGTTCCTACCTCGGCCCGACGAATCAGAAGCTAATCGCGCGAGTCAATGAAGATGCCCGAAACCTGCAGGCCGAAAACCCCAGCCTGCCGGTTCCGGTCGATCTGGTGACCACCTCAGCGTCCGGCCTCGACCCCCATATTTCCCCGGCTGCCGCGGAGTTTCAGGTGGCTCGTATCGCCCGCGAACGCCAACTGGATGAGGAATCTGTCCGAAAATTAGTCCGTCAGCACACCGAGAACCGGCAATGGGGCTTCCTCGGTGAGCCGCGGGTGAACGTCTTGGAATTGAATCTTGATCTTGACAGCCAATTCGGTCCTCTCAGTGTGAGCCCCGCTCCACAACCCTAGAGCTAGCTACTCGGACACGCCACCGGGAGGAGTGTCAACGCTGTCCGCAGCGTCAAGTTCAGACTTGTTGCTGATCAGAGCATTTTCACAATTGCTGTAAGGTTCCCCGGATTTGTCATCCCGACCAAGCCGTCGGATCGGCTCTGCCGATCCGACGACGCGTGGAGGGACCTGCTGTTGTGGGGTTAGGAGCTTGAGGCATTCAAAAGTGCACCCCTCGGGCCCACCCACAGTTGACTGGAAGCGATGACGGATATGTGATTGTCACCTGTGCGGTTGCCCCACCCTTTCGCCCGCGCGGGGGGGGCGGGGTGGAAGGCGATTACGGGACCGGGAACGGCTGGGGCGGGCATGAGCGGGACCGGGCGGAGCATCCTAGGGCCAGACCGGACGCTCGAACGGAGCCGACACGGTTATCTAATCATCCCAACAGCTTCAGCCCAACAGTTTCACCTTATGGTTCTGCATTATTGACCTCGGTCGGCGGTGTGCTCCTTGGCTATCCGCTCTCCTTTCTTCTGCAGAACGTCAGCGATCTTTGTGTCTTCCAGTAAACGCGGGACCGAACTGTTCTGCTCTAATCCGTACGCCTCGTCAAGCCATTTGACGTATTCGCTTCGAGCAAGAGGAAACCTAATGTGCGACGATTCTTCCTCATTGAAACAGTCGGTTGCTCCTTCAACAAACCCGAGCTTTTCTTCAGCGGAAGCACCCTTCCACCAAAGCCCGTCGAAGTAACCATGCGGTTCGGTCCAGGTCTCCCCACCTTTCGGCAGCGGGGGAGCCTTCTTGCCAACGCTTTCAGCCCAGACACGCTTCATCACCGCTAGAACGAGTTCGCCACTTCCGGCCTTCCCGTCTCGATAGCTCGTGGTAATCAGTTGGGCTAACTTGCGGTTTTCAACATCTGGAGGGCGCTTCAATTTAAGGGAATCAACGTAGCAGCCTCCGTATCCCAATTGATATGACTGCTGTTCGCCAGCAGAAATTGAGAACCACCAGCGTCCGTCGTGGGAGATAGTCCTCCGCGTCTCACTTGTCAGAATGCTTGTCAGAAGCACTACGGTTGAGAATAAGAGAATCTGTTTCATAGGAATGCACCTCAAGGATTCTGACTAATTGCATACCAGGACCTGCTGTTGTGAAGCCCTACACTAATCCTTAAACTGCTGTAGTCTAGCCGACAGGCTGTGCGGCCAGAACAGGTTCCTCTAGGTGGCGCTCGGCTGGTTTCGGAACCGGCGGCAATGCCAAGTCCAGCACCTCACCGATCGTTTTCACGTAGTGAATGTGGATGTTCTCCAGTTGCTCCGGCGTCAGGTCTTCGTCCACGTTGGTTTTGTTCTCCGCAGGAAGAATTATGTCCTTGACTCCGGCGCGCTTGGCGGCCAGCACTTTTTCCTTAATTCCGCCTATGGGCAGCACGTTTCCGCTGAGCGTGATTTCTCCGGTCATGGCGGTCAGCCCGCGCACCGTGCGGCCGGTGAGCAGCGAGACCAACGCCGTAGTCATGGTCACACCCGCCGAAGGCCCATCTTTCGGGATAGCGCCAGCGGGAACGTGAATGTGGATGTCATGCTCGGCGAAAAAGCTTTCCGCAATACCCAGTTGCTCCGCGTTGGAGCGCACCCAGGTAAGCGCGGCCTGCATCGACTCCTGCATCACCTGGCCGATCTGGCCGGTCATGGTGAATCCGCCTTTGCCCTTCATGGTGTTGGCTTCGACGAACAGAATGTCGCCGCCCGAGGGAGTCCAGGCCAGGCCAACCACCACTCCCGGCCGTTTCGTGCGTTCCGCAATTTCGCCTTCACTGCGGATTTTGATTCCGCCCAGAAATTCCTGCACGATGGTGTGCGTGACGACGAGCTTTTCCCCCTTGCCTTCCGCGATGCGGCGCGCCTGCTTGCGGCAGATGGTGCCGATGTTGCGCTCCAAATTACGCACCCCCGCTTCCCGGGTGTAATGCCGGATCACATGGCGGACGGCTTCTTCAGGAAAGTCGATCTGCTCGGCGGTAATCCCGTTCTCTTCAATCTGACGTGGGATCAGGTACTGAAACGCGATGTGAACTTTTTCTTCTTCCGTGTAGCCTTGCAGTTCGATGATCTCCATGCGGTCGCGTAACGGCTCGGCCACTGGGTCGAGCATGTTGGCGGTGGTAATGAACAGCACCTTGGAAAGATCGAATGGCACATCGAGATAATTGTCGCGGAAGCTGAAGTTTTGCTCCGGATCAAGCGCCTCCAGAAGAGCCGATCCCGGATCGCCGCGGAAATCGCGTCCCACCTTATCGATTTCGTCCAGCATGAAGACCGGATCCTTGGTTTCCGCGCGCCGGATGCCCTGGATGATCTGCCCGGGTAAAGCGCCAATGTAAGTGCGGCGATGGCCGCGAATCTCGGCTTCGTCATGTACGCCGCCCAGAGAGAGGCGCACAAACTTGCGTCCCAGTGCCCGGGCAATTGATTTGCCCAGCGAAGTTTTCCCCACTCCCGGAGGGCCAACGAAGCAGAGGATCGGACCCTTCATGGTGGGCTTCAGCCGCCGCACCGAAAGGTAATCAAGAATGCGGTCTTTCACTTTCTTCAAGTCGTAGTGGTCGGCGTCGAGGACTTCTTTGGCTTTGACGATATCCACGTCGCCGCCGGAGGTCTTGGCCCAGGGCAGAATTGCCAGCCACTCGATGTAATTGCGCGTCACCGAATAGTCGGCCGCCATCGGCGACATGCGCGAAAGCCGTCCCAGCTCTTTGAGAGCTTCTTTCTTCACCTCGTCGGGCATGCCAGCGGCTTCAATCTTCTGCCGCAACTCCTCCGTGTCGCGCTGGCCTTCGTCCTGCTCGCCCAATTCTTTCTGGATGGCCTTCATCTGCTCGCGCAGGTAATACTCGCGCTGAGTCTGCTGCACCCGGTCCTGCACTTCGGACTGGATCTTATTGCGCAACTGCTGCACTTCCAGCTCTTTCGCCAGATGCTGGTTGATCTTTTCCAAGCGTACTCGCACGTCAGTGGTTTCCAGCGTGTCCTGCTTATCGGCGGTGGAGAGCGAAGGCAGCGACGAGGCAATGAAATCCACCAACCGCCCTGGTTCCTCGATGTTGGTAGCCACCGTCGAGAGTTCATCCGACAAAGTCGGCGAACCAGCCACAATCTGCTGGAACAGAGTCAGAACGTTGCGCTGCAAGGCCTCGATTTCAGAAGTCACCGCCGGAATCGCCTCCGGAACC
>Ga0187784_10002166_pt1 | contig 15729 bp, 13 predicted proteins | sample 1015_SJ02_MP15_2_FD_132964 | JGI IMG/M metagenome (GOLD analysis project Ga0187784, IMG submission 132964) | Tropical peat soil microbial communities from peatlands in Department of Meta, Colombia - 1015_SJ02_MP15_20_MG | ecosystem: Environmental > Terrestrial > Soil > Wetlands > Peat | place...
AACTTCGTCCTCGATGCCTGGAACAACGGCACCTGGGGCTACAACAACCTGCAATGGATCGGCTTCACCTACTATCATAAACTGAACGACTACTGGCACTTCGCCTTCGAGACCTGGAACATTCATGAGTTCAATGTGCCGGATCTCAACAATGCAGCGGCCTCTGCGCTCATTGCCAGCAACGGCACGCCGTTCAGCCCGGCCTTCATGCAGTTCAATGCGACAAACGCGGCGGTGTGCCTCGGCGCCAAGAACTACACGGCGGCCGGCGGCGCCACCATCGTGCCCGGCGCGCCGTTGACCTGTACGACCGACACGCAGACCTTCCTGCTCTACATCAACTACTCGCCGAACAAGCTGAACAACTTCTCCCTGCGCACCGAGTATTTCAACGATCCGCAGGGACAGCGCACCGGCACGCCGACGGCCTATGCCGACGTGGCATTGAGCTGGCAGCACTGGCTCTCGCCGCAGATCGAGATGCGGCCGGAGATCGGTTACTACCGCTCGATCGACAACGCGGCGTTTAACGGCAACGCCAATGCCGCAGCCGCGGGCGAAACTCCCGTGCCGGCGACCAGGAACTGGGCCGTTATCGCCGCCGGCGACATCATCATCCACTTCTAGGCGGGGGTGGTCTCGGCGTCTTGCAACACAAGCCACGTGGAAAACCCACATGGGCTTGTGTTGCAGCGCCGAAATTCTTTAGTGTTTTAATGTCGAGAATATGCGCAAAAGTTAGTCACTGTTTCCGTTGCTATGTATGAAAAATATGCAACTTGGCGCGGGAACGGCTGATTGACTTATGTTTTTGATACATTTTTGGATAGAAAGTCATCTCGACTTTCTATACACATGCAGGGAAAGCTACCTGAGATAAATGCCGGCCGGGTGCGTGCAGACCTTCGAACTGAGCGCTTTCGGAAAGGCAAAACACCGTGTCCACTCTTGAAGAACGGCGCACACTCCGCGAACTGACCGCGCCTCTGCCGGCGAGCAACCGCGATCACGGACGCGTTCCCTATGCCCAGCGGTGGCTGGGCGTCGTTGCCGCAAACGCTATCCCGTTTGTTGCGACGTTCGTGCTGGTGTGGCTGGCAACGATCAGTCTCGTCTTCGTCAACTACTTCGTTCCGTTCAATCTCGTTTCCCTCGTTTACATGCTGCCCGTCGTGGTGGCGGCGACGCAGTGGGGAATCGGGCCGGGGATCGTGGCCGCCGTAGCCGGCGCCGCGGCGGCGGATTTCTTCTTCTACCCGCCGCTTTACTCGCTCGTCGTCCGCGACCCGCAGCACGTCGTTGATCTGATCCTGTTTCTGCTGGTGGCTCTCGTCACCAGCAATCTCGCCGCGCGTCTGAAGAATGAAGCGTTGATTTCGAGCCGCCGCGAAGGGGAAATCCGCGAGCTGCATGCCTTCTCGCAGGGCCTCGCCACCTGCCTGACCGGCCGCGATCTCATCTTCGCGGTGCAGGACTACCTTTCCAATGCGCTCGGGCGTCGCGCGGTGCTGCTTGCGAAGGCGCAGGATGATCGCGGCCCCGACGATGACTTAAGGGTTCCCGAGGAGGTTCGCCGGGAAGCGGCGAAACTCATCGCCGCAAACGCTCCCCGCCCGTCGACCGTCGTTGAGCCGCGCAGCCGCAGAGCGTGGCTGGTGCGCGTCATCGCCCCCGACATCCTCGGCTATGGCGCCATTGCCGTCGAGCTCGGCGATTCGCCCGGCGAGCGCGCCGGCGCGCGACACATCGAGAAACTGCTTGATGAAGCGATCGTGACGCTCAAGCACCTCAAGGTGAAGGAGGCGATCGAGCAGGCGACGATCAACTACCGCACCGAAATTCTGCGCGACGCGCTGGTGGGCGGCGTGTCGCACGAGTTGCGCACGCCGCTCGCCTCGATCCTCGGCAGTTGCAGCGTGCTCAATCAGATGCCCGCCATCGCCAACGATCGCCAGGTGCAGGCGTTGATCGAAGCGATCCACGATCAGGCCGGCCAGCTCGACGGCGAGATTCGCGATTTGCTCGATGCCACGCGCATCAGCGCCAAAGGCGTCCATCCGCAATTGATGTGGACCGACCCGACCGATATCGTCAGCGCGGCGCTCAAGCAAAAGGAGCGGCGCCTGGCGTCGCATTGGATCACCCTCGATATCGCGCGCGACGTTCCCTTGGTGCACGTCGATTCCATTCTCGTCGAGCAGGCGCTTGGACAGCTTCTGGAAAACGCAGCAAAATATTCGCCGATCGGCACCGAAATCAGAATCGGCAGCCGCTGCGAACAGGATTACGTGGTGCTGTCGGTGCAGGATCAGGGATGCGGGCTGACCGCCGATGAGAGGGGCCAGTTGGGCAGGCGATCGTTCCGCGGCAACCGCAATCCGGTCGGCGCCAACGGATCGGGCCTCGGTCTATGGATAGCGAGCACGTTCATTGCCGCCAACGGCGGCAGTCTGCATGCGGAAAGTCCGGGGCCGAACCTCGGCACGACGATATCGCTGCGGCTGCCGATGGTTTCGGCGGACACACCGGAGCTCGTGGACGCGCTCGATGACTAAAGTGCTGGTCATCGACGACGAGGCGCAGATCAGGCGCTTTCTCCGTGCCGGCTTCGAGCTTCATGGCTTTACCGTAATGGAAGCGGAGAACGCCGCGGCCGGACTGCGGGCCGCGACCATGAGCACGGTGGATTTGATCATTCTCGATCTCAATCTGCCCGACCTCGAAGGCTCCGAAGTGCTCGAACGCATTCGCTCTTGGTCGAACATTCCGATCATCGTGCTTTCGATTCATTCCGACGAGCACGAAAAAGTGCGGTTGCTGCGGCTCGGCGCCGACGATTACGTCGTCAAGCCGTTCGGCATTTCCGAGCTGCTGGCAAGATGCGACGCCGCCTTGCGGCGGCATTTGCGCAGCACCAATCGGGACCCGGTGGTGCGCGCCGGCCCGCTGACGATCGATCTGGTGTCGCGGGCGGTGACGCTCAACGGCAAGCGCGTGCAGTTGACCCGCAAGGAATACGCCCTCCTGCATGGGCTCGCGGCGCATGTCGGGCTCGTCGTGACCCACAAGCAGTTGATGCGGGAAATCTGGGGCAATCACGCCGGCAACATCCAATACCTGCGCATCCTGGTGCGCAAGCTGCGGCAAAAGATCGAAACGGATCCGACGCGGCCGGCGCTGATCATCAGTGAATCGGGGGTCGGCTACCGGCTCGATCAAGGCGCCGCCGGGCCGGTGCAGGGCCAGCGCGGCGTTTCATCCGATACGTACTGCACCTGACCGATCGACGAATATAATCCGCGGCCGCGGCAAATCGGCTTAAGGTTCGATCAGCCGCCCGGTGGTGGCTTTGATAACGGCCTCGGTGCGCGTCGCGGCGCTGAGTTTGCTGCGCGCATTGTCGATGTGGAAATCGACCGTCCGCTTGGTCAGGCCGATAATCTGCGCGATTTCGACCGAGGTCTTGCCGCGCGCCACCCAGGTCAGCACCTCGACCTCGCGATCGTTGAGCTCGACGAGCTTCGGCCAGAGCCCGGTGCGGGCGACGCCGGCAAGCCGCGCGGTGATGATCGTCGCCAGCACCTCGAAATCGATCGGCTTGGTCACGTAATCGTCGGCGCCCAATTGCCGGCCCTTGAGCTCGTTGTCGCGGTCGGTCAGCGCCGTGAGAAAGACGAAGGGCATTTTCGCGAATCGCGGCGCCAGCGCGATCAAGCGCTCCAGCAGCTCGAACCCCGACATCATCGGCATGCTGATGTCGGACAGCACGAGGTCCGGCATGGTCTTGAGGATGGCGGCGAGGCCCTCGCGGCCGTCATAGGCAAGCGTGACGGCATAGCCGCGATCGACCAGCTCCTCGGCGATCAGCGCCGCGGTTTCGCGATCGTCCTCGATGCAAAGGATTTTTTTCGGAGCTTCGGACATGCAACTGCACCAGCTTACATGTAGCTACCGCAGGCGAGAGTCTCAATTGTCGGGTGTCGGGCAGATGCCCCCTTCATTGGGCTTGCCGGCTTCCAGGTTTTCGTCCACGCCCGGTTCGTATATAACCTACGATAAATATATACTTTGAGGCCGCGCATTGCGAGCGCGGGCCTTTTGCTCACGATGGTCGTTCCATGCGGCAGCCGCATTCGATCCGCTTTCATCTCACGGCGGTATTCCTGATCTTCTTTTTGCTGGTGGTCGTGCTCGGCCTGTTCAGCATCTGGCGCCTGAGCAATTTCAACCGACTGTCCGCCGACGTCGCGGAGCTGTGGCTGCCTACGACCCGCGTGCTCGGCGACCTCAATAATTTCACGTCGGATTTCCGCGCCATCGAAGGCAGCAATTTGCTGTCGTCGGAAGCGATCGAAATTGCGGCGACCGAAAAGCAGATGGCGGACCTCGATCGCTCCATCGCCGAGGCCGAGCGCGGGTTCGAGCGCATACGGCACAGCGCGGCCGAGGAGGATTTATACGGCCGCTTCAAGGGGCACTGGAACGATTACCGGAAGGTCGTCAACCAGATCGTGGCGCTGTCGCGTAACGGCCGCAAGACCGAAGCGCTGGAAATTTACGGAAGCACCTCGCGCGCCGCCTACGAGGCGGCGAGCGACTCGCTCGGCCAGCTCACCGACCAGGCGGTCGTCAACGCACAGGCCGCGAGCGCACTGCTTGGCGTCGCCTACCGGCAGGCGTTCTGGCTCATTCTTCTCGGCATGGTGATCGCGGGCGTGATGGTGGTGGCCGCGTTGGTGCATATCAGGCGCTCGATCTCGGCTCCGCTCCTGCATCTGGCGGACCGCATGCGCCGGCTCGCCGCCAACAGCACCGACATCGATATTCCCGAGACGGAACGGCGCGATGAGATTGGCGAGATGGCGCAGGCCACCGTGGTCTTTCGCAACAATGCGATCGAGCTGATGCGCAGCCAGCGCATGCTCGCGCGCCAGGCCGCTTTGCTCGAAGAGCAATTGGCGCAGGAGCAGCGCCTGGCGCTGGCGCAGCGCAATTTCATCTCCATGGCCTCGCACGAGTTCCGCACGCCGTTGACCATCATCGACGGTCATGCCCGGCGTCTGATGAAAGTCAAAGATTCGATGGCGCCGGCGGAAATCGACGAGCGCGCAGGGAAAATTCGCGCCGCCGTCCTGCGGCTGACCCACTTGATCGACAACCTGCTCAATTCCGTGCGGCTGATCGACGGCGGTGCGGAGCTGTATTTCGATCCCTCCCAGATGGATCTGATAACGCTGCTGCGGGAAGTTTGCCAACTGCACCGCGAAATGGCGCCGAGTGCGCAAATCGTCGAGCGGTTCGACGCGGCGGCCTTGCCGATGGTCGGCGACGCCAAGCTGTTGTTCCAGGCCTTCAGCAATCTTCTGTCCAACGCGGTCAAGTATTCGCCGAACGGCGGCGCGATCGAGGTCGATGCTGCGATCGCCGCCGACGAGGTCGTCGTCGCCATCACCGACCGCGGCATCGGCATTCCCGCCGGCGACCTCAACCGGCTGTTCGAGCGCTATCATCGCGGCGGCAACGTGTCGGGAATTGTCGGCACCGGCGTCGGCCTGTATCTGGTCAAGATGGCGATCGATCTGCACGGCGGCAGCATCGAGGTGAAGAGCAAGGAGGGCGAGGGTTCGCGCTTTATCGTACGCTTGCCGATCAAACGTGCGCCGGCGATCAAACAGCCCGGGATCGGGCTTGGATCGGCTAAACCGGCGGATGCTGACGCCGCCGTTCGCTCAGAGAGCCTGTCATGAAAACGATCGTCCTTGCCTTCTTTGCTTGCGTCGCGACTATCGCCGTCTGCCCGGCGGCGCCGATCGATCATTCGCTTGCGCGCGCTCCGCTGCTTCGCGTCGATTGGCAAGAACCGCAATCGCTGCCGCCGCGATTCCGCAACCACTGCGTCTATGACCGCTTCAGCGGGCGCCCGTATTGCTCCGATCATTGCGGTTTCGCCGATCAGTTCTATTACTGCGCGCCGCGATCCTTCGGTTGCTGCCGCGTCGGCTTCGGCTATTGCGACTGGAACGGACTGTTGCGCTGCGCGCCGTAATCCGCGCATTGCCGGGGCGTTCCATTCGTTCAAATGCGAACGATGTCCTTAAGCGCCGGCTGACCAAGGCAAGCCAAAGTCAGCGGCACGGGGGACCGAATTAGCAAGCCGTTCGGCGGGGCGTGATGAGATGGGCCAAACCCATTCGGCTTGGTCTATCTCGTGCGTTCCGTCGTCGTCTTTGCTGCGCTTGCGATCACCGCCGGCTTCCTGGTGCCGCGATATGCCGCGCGCACGGCCGCTCCGCCGGCGCCGGCGGCGTTGTCCGCGCACCCGCTGGCGGCGGTGGCCGCCTCGCCGGCGAATTCGCGGTCGGTCGTCGTATCGCGCGATGCGCGCGGCCATTTTCAGGTTGACGCCCGTGTCGAGGGCCGCCGCGTCAATTTCATGGTCGACACCGGCGCCTCGGTGATTGCGCTGACGGCGAGCGACGCGGCGCGGCTTGGCATTCACCCGGCGGCGCGCGAGTTCACCACCGAGGTGAAAACCGCAAACGGCACGGTGCGCGGCGCGCCGGTTCGCCTCGACCGGGTCGAAATCGGCGATCTCGCCGTCCGCGACGTGGCGGCGCTCGTGCTGCCGGACGAGGCGTTGAGCGATAATCTGCTCGGCCTGTCGTTCCTGTCGCGGCTGCGGCGGTTCGAATACAACGACGGCAGGCTCGTGCTCGAGCAGTAGCTGCTCGACCGCCGTGCAACCCTTCATTAACGCTTTGCAGGCCCGTTCGCTCGACGATTGGAGCAACGAAAAATCAATGCGTTTTATCTATCGGTAAGAAGTGCGGAACCGCCGATTTTGCGGCCGCCGGGCTGCGGAATTTTTTGGCAAAAGCGGCGCGGTCGTTTTTCGCAAATGAGCGCGTCGCGGAGCAGGAACGACAGGCATGCGTCTCAATCTGGCCGGATATCTTCGATCGCCCGTGCGGGCCGCCGCGGCGTTCCGCGCCGCCGAGCGCGGAGCGACAGCCGTCGAATTCGCGCTGATCGCGCCGGCGTTTCTGGCGACGATTCTTGCCTTGATGCAGATGGCGCTCTTCATCTTCGCGCAGCAGGTCTTGCAAAACGCAGCGATGCAGGCAGGCCGACAGTTCATGACCGGGCAGGCCCAAAGCGAATCGCAAAGCGCATTTAAGACTTACGTCTGTCAGAATTACCTGCCGTATATGTTCGATTGCAACTCGCTGGTCATCGTCGTGCAAAGCGCTGCAAGCTTCAGCTCCACCAGCACCTCGGCGCCGGCGCTGTACAGCGGCGGCCAGCCGGTCCAAAATTGGACCTACAGCCCCGGCACGCCCGGTCAGGTCATGGTCGTGCAGCTCGTCTATCCGTGGTCGGTGTTCGGCGGGCCGCTGGGCTTTACACTGGCGAACCTGCCCAACAGCGCTGCGGAAATGATGGGCATTTCCGCCTTCCGGGTGGAACCCTATTGATCATGGCCTCGCCCGCAAGCATTTGCCGCCGGTTTATCGCGTCGACCCGCGGTCTCGCGGCCATCGAATTCGCCTTGATCATGCCGGTTCTTCTGGTCCTGTTCCTTGCATCGTTCGATGCCGGAAACGCGATCATCATTTACATGAAGGTGCGCTCGGCCACCTTCTCGCTCGCGGCAATCACCAACCAATACAACGCCACGAACGACACGATCTCGACATCGACCATGACCACTATTACGAGCGGGGTCGCGGCCGTTCTTGCGCCTTATTCGAGCACGCCTGCCATTATCGTGATCTCGCAAATCAAGTCGACGTCCGCGAGCCAGGCGGTGGTGAGCTGGAGCTATTCGCCGACGGCCGGCTATGCGCTCACGCAGGGAGCTGCCTACACCGCGCTGCCGGCGAATTTCGCGCAGAACACGTGTGGCGGCACATATCCGTGCTACTCGATCTTCGCGCAAGTGAGCTACACCTTTACGCCGTCGTTCGGCTATTTCATCACCGGTCCGCTTACGATGTCCGACAGCCTGTATGTTACGCCGCGCAGCAGCGTGTGCGTGCAGTACAACGGCGTGCCCGCCACCTGTTAGAGCAGTTAGTTCGAGCAGCCGGATATCGACGCGGCGCGCAGCCAGAGGCGGCGTGTCTTCAAGAATCGCGCACCGCTGGCAGGGCGAGCCCAGCAGTCGGAAAAGACCTTACTGGGTAATATGGGCCGTGCTCACGGCCTGATTGAACATCGCAACCAGCGCGTTTTGAATGTCGGTCGGCGAGTTCGCGGTATAGAAGAAGTTCGGCGAGGCGCACTTCTGCAGAGCCGCCGGAATGTTCGGGATGTTGGCGTTGGCATAGCCGTCTTCGTTGCTGGCAAAGCTAGAGTTTGGGTTCTGAATGGGCTGATAGGGGATATAGAGTACGGCGACCGTGATCCCGCGGTTTTTCATGGTGCCGCAGTAATCGGTGGTCGTTTCGCTGTTCGGCGGGATGATGGTCGCGGAGTTCTGATAGGGAACGGAGGCATTGCTGGTCCAGTTTTGCGACGACCAGTTGCCGTTCCAATAGGTCTGGTAATCCTGCGAGCCGTCGGTGACGATGAAGACGTAAGGCAAAGTGCTGTTCGCGCTGATGCCCGTTCCGACCGACGTGATGAATTTGTTCATGCTGTTGAGCGCGTTCTCGAAATGCGTGCCGCCGGATCCAAGCGTCGAGTTGGTGCCGGTATCCAGCAGGCTGGCAAGTTGCTCGGCAAAAGTGGTGATGGTGCCTCCGGTGAGACTGGAAGTCAGGCCGACGGAGCAGGAATTGCTGCTGCCGGCGCCGGACGTACAAAGGTTTTGGATGAACGGAAACAATCCGACCCGGAATTGATTGGATATTCCGGTGTTGCTCTCGGTGGTGACCGCCTGCGACAACAGTGCATTGACGGCGTAGCCGACGGCATCGGCGCGCAGTTGGATGCAAGAGGTCGTTCCGGGCGTGGAGCACGAGCTTACTTGGCTGTTCGTCCAATTCACATATTGGCCGCAGCCGGTCGGATACGCGGTGTTCGTACCTGGGATTTTGCCGGCAGGTGCGGCGGGTGTGCTGCCGTCATTGGTGCAGCCGCTGGTGAACGATGTCGGCGTCGTTCCCAGCCGCGAAATGATATATCCCAAACAATAACCGCCGGGATACCCATTTGGCCATTGACTGGGGATCAGAAATTGCGCGCCGCTGTACTGCTGTGGCGCCGGCGGCCACGATCCTTGCCAGGGGCCGGCTGAGCCGCTTTGGGCCTGTGTTTGCTGGCAAACCGTGTTCTGCGAGGCCCAATGGCATGCGAACTGGCAGCCCTGCGGATAACCATTGTTGGGCGGGCTGTTCGAAGGATGCAGGTTGTCGGGATTGACCGCCATCAGTCGCGCCTGCTCGGCGGCCGTCGAGGGAAAGCTCATCGAGCCGGAGACGTCGAGCATCAGATAAAAATCGATATAGGTCGTGAACGTATAGCTCGCCGTGGAGGAGCCGCTCACCGCCAGGTTCGGGTGGCCGATAACGCCTAAGAAATACGTGGGCACCTGCGCCGTGTAGGAAACGGTTGCGGTGACCGTCGCACCGCTCAAGGTCACGGTCGCCGTCGGCGACACGCTCATGTTCTTGGAGTTGTTGATCTGCAGCACATCCGCGTTGAAGAAATTGGTCGCGAAGGTGGAACCGTTGGAAACGCTGCCGCTCGACTTGGCGCTCGCGATGATGGGCGAGTTGGCGGAAACGGTGGCGAGCGTCGCCGCGTCGGCTGCGGCCTGCAGCTTTGTCGTGACCATGGAGGCCATGGCGTAGTCGACGACGCAGCCGATGGCGGCGCAAACCGGAATGGCCGAAACGGCGGTTATAACCGCGACATTCGCGCGCTTGTCGGCGCGGAAATCGGCCAGCGCCGCGCGGGCTTGCGCAAAGCGGCGGGCTATTCTTCGCGGAACTGTCGTGACCATGGGCGCATACCGCTCCAGTAGTGCGCTTCTATGCTGAATTTGCTAGGAAATTGTTACTCCGATCCGCGAATGTTCACGGCCCGCGACAAGCCGTCCTCGCAAGCGTTAACTGTGTCCTGCCGCAATTGAATAATGTCGGCGGCCGGTGCGGCGAGCGATCGCCGTTTCGACCCGATGCTTAAGCTTTTAGGGAGGAGGCGGTGACGTCCTACGTGCTTGCGATCGACCAGGGCACGACGTCGACAAGGGCCTTTTTGTTCCGAGCCGACACTTCGGTCGCGTCTTTTGCCCAACGCGAGTTTCCGCAGCACTTTCCGGCCGACGGCGAGGTCGAGCATGATCCGGAAGATTTGTGGACGACGACGCTGGAAACCTGCCGGAGCGCCATGCGCGATGCCGGCGCGCGCGCCCGCGACGTCGTCGCTATCGGCATCACCAATCAACGCGAGACGACGTTGCTATGGCACCGCGCCACCGGCCGCGCCGTTCATCGCGCCATTGTCTGGCAGGATCGGCGAACGGCTAGTCTCTGCGCGCGATTGCAGGCCGCCGGTCACGAATCGTTATTCGCTGCAAAGACCGGCCTCCTGCTCGATCCCTATTTCTCCGGCACCAAGCTCGCCTGGCTGTTGCAGCAGGGAGCGAATGTCGGCGATCTCGCTCGCCGCGGCGAACTCGCCTTCGGCACCGTCGACACATACCTGCTGTGGCGTCTCACCGGCGGCAAAGTCCACGCTACCGACGCGACGAATGCGTCGCGCACGCTGCTGTTCGACATCCACGACGGCCGCTGGGACGATGAATTGTTGGCGTTGCTCGGCGTGCCCAAGGCGGTGCTGCCGCAAGTCCTCGATTCCTCCGCCGCTTTCGGCGTCACCGACCCCGAGCTGTTCGGAGGAGCGATCCCGATCTACGGCATCGCCGGCGATCAGCAGGCCGCGCTGATCGGACAGGCGTGTTTCGCGCCGGGCATGATCAAATCGACCTACGGCACCGGATGCTTCGCGCTGTTGAATACCGGCCGGACGCCGGTCGCCTCCAAAAACAAACTGCTGACGACCGTCGCCTATCAACTCGACGGCGCGCGCTCCTATGCGCTCGAGGGTTCAATCTTCATCGCCGGAGCCGCGGTGCAATGGTTGCGCGATGGTTTGCGGGTCGTGCAAAGCTCCGAAGAAACCGGTGCGCTCGCCGCGGCGGCGGATCCCACGCAAGAGGTCATTCTGGTTCCGGCCTTCGTCGGTCTGGGTGCGCCGTATTGGCGACCCGACGCCCGCGGTGCGCTCTTCGGCTTGACGCGGGCGACCGGGCCGCGGGAATTGGCGCGAGCCGCCCTGGAAAGCGTTTGCTTCCAAACCGTAGACCTTTTGACCGTGATGAAGGCGGATTGGCAAGACGCCGGGCGTGCGTTCGATATTCTGCGCGTCGATGGCGGGATGTCGGCGTCCGATTGGACCATGCAGCGGCTCGCCGATCTGACCGGCGTGACCGTCGACCGGCCGCAGATCAAGGAAACGACGGCGCTGGGCGCGGCCTATCTCGCCGGCCTGCACGCCGGTTTCTTCCCGGAACCGGATCGTTTCGCAGGATTGTGGCGCTCGGAACGACGGTTTGCGCCGCAAATGGATGCGGCCGCGCGCGAGCGAAAATTGGCCGGATGGACGTCGGCCGTTCGCCGCCTGCTGACGTGAAAATCGCCGGGTCTTGCACCTCGGGTCTTGCACCTTCAGAAGCGCAGTCGTTGCAGATTGAATCGATTGTCGCTCTAACGTTTTGGTGGAGCGTGATCTTTTCGGAAAACCGGTTTCCACCCCCGGATCAAGTCCGGGGGCTGGCTTTTTTTCCGGATCATGCTCTGGTCGCAGGCTCTTTCGCGCGGCGTTGCGCCGGCGCGTCTCACGGCTCGTCGGCTCAGTTTCGCCGAGGTTCCACTTGGTGCCGATCCATTATCGCTGTGTATTGACTTCATAGTCAGTTTACTGTCCTGTATTCTAACGGAACAACCCATGACCGGCATCGACAGCGCGCAAACCATCGCCGGCTATTTGCGACAGTCTCTGGCCGGCGGAATGCGGCAGTCCGCGATGTCGGAAGGCACCGCGATCGGCAGAAATGAATCTCGGCGCGGAGAAGAAGCTGAAACAGCGGTGCCGTCATAACGGGGAGTGGAACGTTATGGCCGTGCCGCGCGATCCTATCGTCAACAACGCAGATATTGGAGGTTCTCAGTGGCGAAAGTCGCCTTGCTCGTAGAAATGAAAGCCAAGCCCGGCAAAGAGGAAGAGCTCGCGGCCTTCCTCGCCGGCGCGCAGCCGATGGCCGTGGCGGAGCCGGGCACACTGACCTGGTTTGTCTTGCGGCTGGACGCCCAGACCTTCGTGCTCTGCGATACGTTCCGTGACGACGATGCCCGCCGGGCGCATCTGAAGGGCGCCATCAGCGCGGCGCTCATGGGGCGTGCCGACGAGCTGCTCGCCGGCCCCTTGGGAGTGAGAAAGGCCGACGTTCTCGCCGCCAAGCTTCCTTAAGCCAAAAAACAGAGAGTGGGCCGCGCGGCCGGCGAGCGTCCGCGCGGCCCATCCGCATTTCCCGATCAATCGGTGTAATCGGATCAGCGACAACAGCCGGCGCCACAACGGGTGCTTTCGCTGGCCTGAAACGGAGAGAGGGCGACGAGCGGCACCGGCTTCACTGCCTGTCGAGGCATGAGAAGCTCCGATGTTTCGTCGCGTTATGAGGGGCTAAATAGCGCGGCTGGAAAATCTCCCCTACGTTTACATCGCCATCGAGTCGGAGAGCAACCCGGTATTCGCATCAAACAAGAAATGCGAGGAAAGCCCCGGCGCTGTTGATCATTTTTACCGTCTGCCGAAATGGTGCCGGACGGTGCGAGGGCTGAAATGCGAGCCGGATTTCGGACGCCGACCTATTGACCCCTCTCATAGAACCTTCAAAATAGTCGCGGGAAGGATCGGTTAGTCTCGCTGCTGGGTTGCGCTCAACACGCCGAGGGCGCGTGTGGGGGAGGGGCCAGTGTCTTCGCTCCGATACATTTGCAATTTGCTCGCTGCTCTCGCTTTAGCGGGCGGCACAGCCTATGCTCAACCTACCAATTCCAATGACGTTTGGGCCGAGTTGAAAAAGCTCAATTGGCAATTCAACGGCGTTGGGCACATGGCAATCAGGCGAGCATTCAAATTCCAGCCGGATATGTTTTCTTGGGAGCTTCGGATACTCGACGTTTTCTGGAACTGAATGGCAATCTACCAGAGGATGACAGTTACACTATCGGACCAAAAACGTTGAAGTGGTTTGGCGAATTTAGGTTTGAAGATAGCGGATATGTATCAGATAACGAAAAGCTCGATCCCGACTCTCTGCTCGATACATTAAAGAGTCACAACCGCGAACAGCAAGCCGAAATGAAGCGGGCGGTCTCGATCCCCTTATCCTTGTCGGTTGGTTTGTCGAACCGCATTATGATCTAGTAACAAAGCGACTTGAATGGGGAATACGTCTAAGGACGACATCTGGTGATCCTGTCGTCAACTACACGATCAAGCTGCTAGGCAGACACGGCGTCATGAATGCGGTGCTTGTGTCCGATCCACAATCACTTGAAAACGACACACGCGAATTCAAATCAGCGTTGCAAGGATATTCGTTTAACGAAGGCGAACGATACTCGGAATTTCGCTCTGGTGACAAGATTGCGGAATACGGACTTTCCGCTTTGGTAATCGGAGGAGCCGCCGCCGCAGCAGCAAAAACCGGCGTGTTTAAGGGATTATCCGTGAAGCGAGTAGCGATCTGTTGGCATGGGATCGCCGCCGCTCTAACTATTATGTGTCAACCTTCTACCTGCGCATTTTGGACATTTGGTCGGCAGGTAATTCGCAGGTAAAAGAGGCCGGAAGCCCTAGCTAAGTCATTGAAATTGCGGGTGTAGCTCAATGGTAGAGCAGAAGCCTTCCAAGCTTATGACGAGGGTTCGATTCCCTTCACCCGCTCCAACCTGTGCTGGCAAAGCGGCGCAGGTTGTCCGCCGAAGCCGCGGCGAAGGCGGACGCTGCCTTGCAGCTTCGGTCGGCAGGCCAACCCTTGCTTCGCCGCAGCGGGGAGGGCATGAAACGGCCGCCTAGGAGTGTAGCTCAATGGCTAGAGCACCGGTCTCCAAAACCGGGGGTTGGGGGTTCGAGTCCCTCCACTCCTGCCAATTCCAGGCTGTGTCCGGCCCGGAGACATGGGTGACGGATTGTACCTAAGACATGGGTGACAATCTCGTGCCGAACGGATTGTCGATGGTCTGCAAGGTTCTCTCCACGGGCATCGACACCTCCCGCCCAAAGGCGAAAAGTGTTACCCATGTGTCCGGTACAATCTGTCACCTATCTGTCGGGTCGGAGAGGCATCAGGAACTCAGGCATCAGGTATCAGGCAACGCGGCGCCGCTGACAGCTGATCCCTGAGTTCCTGATCTCCTGATTCCTGATCCCCGACCCCTGATCCGCCTTGACGGTCCGAGCCGCCGGCAGTAGGAAGCTTGCATCGTCAGCGGCCCGGTGACGGACTTCCGCGACGAACATTTCCCCCAAAAGGATGCGCCGTGTCGGTTTCCTTCCTGAAAAATGGGTGGGGAATGACTATTGAGGCGAGCGATGATGAAGATCAGCCCATTCAAGTTCCTGCAGGAAGTGCGGGCCGAGGCGCAGAAGGTCACCTGGCCGACGCGCAAGGAGACGACCATCACCACCATGATGGTGTTCGTGATGGTATTCGTCGCCTCGATCTTCTTTCTGCTCGCGGATCAGGTCATGCGGCTCGGCGTCAGCTTCCTGTTGGGCATCAACTCTTGAGCGGCCTTCCCTCACGACCCGATTTCATTACGGAACGCATGACATGACCAGCCGGTGGTACGCGGTCCACGCTTATTCGAACTTCGAGAACAAGGTCGCGGATTCGATCCGCGAGCAGGCCAAGCAGCGCGGGCTTTCGCATCTGTTCGAGGAAATTCTCGTCCCCAAGGAGAAGGTCGTCGAGGTGCGGCGTGGCCGCAAGGTCGACACCGAGCGGAAGTTCTTCCCCGGCTACGTCCTGGTCAAAATGGAGCTGACCGACGAAGCCTATCACCTGATCAAGAACACGCCGAAGGTGACGGGCTTTCTCGGCTCCGACAACAAGCCGATGCCGCTGGCGGACGCCGAGGCGGAGCGCATCATCCATCAGGTGCAGGAAGGCATCGAGCGGCCGAAGCCGTCGGTTTCCTTCGAGGTCGGCGAGCAGGTCCGCGTGTCGGACGGCCCGTTCGCCTCCTTCAACGGCACGGTGGAAGAGGTGGACGAAGGCCGTTCGCGGCTTAAGGTCGCCGTCTCGATCTTTGGCCGCGCCACGCCGGTCGAGCTGGAATTCGGGCAGGTGGAGAAGCTATAAGCTAACCTCCTCCCCGCGTGCGGGGAGAGGTCGCCATCCAAGCGTAAGCGAAGGATGGCGGGTGAGGGGACCTCACCACGAGTCTGAGCGAAACGGCGATGCCCCCTCACCCCGACCCTCTCCCCGCAAGCGGGGAGAGGGAGTTGCAACGTGGGAGGTGAGGCGGTCGCCAGCCGTCGATATCCGCACCACTAACGGGAGTAGAGAATGGCGAAGAAAATCACCGGCTATGTCAAATTGCAGGTGCCGGCCGGGGCGGCCAATCCGTCGCCGCCGATCGGTCCTGCGCTCGGCCAGCGCGGCCTCAACATCATGGAGTTCTGCAAGGCGTTCAACGCGCAGACCCAGAA
>Ga0187784_10002167_pt1 | contig 15727 bp, 17 predicted proteins | sample 1015_SJ02_MP15_2_FD_132964 | JGI IMG/M metagenome (GOLD analysis project Ga0187784, IMG submission 132964) | Tropical peat soil microbial communities from peatlands in Department of Meta, Colombia - 1015_SJ02_MP15_20_MG | ecosystem: Environmental > Terrestrial > Soil > Wetlands > Peat | place...
CGACCCCGGCGGTGGGGAGTACGAGGGGGGAGCGGTCGGCATCGGTTCCACGGGCAGGACGGGCGCCTCGGCCGGACGGGCCTGGAGGTACTCCGAGGCCCGCTTCGCGGCCTCGCCGGTCATCGGGACGCTGCGCCCCTTGGGACGGGTGAGGAGGATCGCAGCCGTTTCCATCGCTGTGCCGATCCGCCACATCTCCTTCCGGCGGTCCCGGCCACCCTGCCGCTCCGTGTCGTGCAGATGGGCCTGCATGCGCGGCCCTTCCACCATGTCGACGCGGCGCGTCACCTCCCGGATCTTCGTCTCCTGGTGCTCGCGGACGTACTGGAGGACGAGGGGCAGCGCCTCGCGGCCCCGGCCGGTCCTCGTGAGGTCGCGCAGCGTCACCGGGGCCGATTCCCAGCTCTGGAGACGCCGGGCGTGCCGGTCGCCCTGGGCTTCGCCCCTCGGGACGCGCATCACGGCGAGGGCGAGCGGGAACTGCTCGGTGAACTCGTGCATGTTCACCTTCGCCTCGGGGAGGAAGTAGGGGAAGACGAGGAAGGCGCCGAGGGCGACGAGCGACGTCGGCAGCACCCGGACCAGCTCGAGCACGGCCTGGCAGGCCGCCTCCCATGCGTCGGCCGCCACGACGACGACCGGCTCGGTCGTGCCGCGGTGGAAGAGGAACCCTTCTCCGACCGTCTGGTAGACGAGCGGGTCGGGCTCGGCCGGGAGCTTCGCGCCGTCCGTCTTGCCGCTCATGGTCGCGTAGGCGCGCAGGACCGCGGGGCCGAACTCCCCGGCCGCGACCAGCGGGGCCGTCTCGAAGACGAGCGTCTTCATCCCGAGGCGCGGCCGGTCCTCGGTGGAAAGGAACATCCGGCCGATGCACGTGTACCGGCCGTTCGCCGCCGGGTAGAGGAACAGGTTCGGGTAGAAGGAAAGCGGCTGGCTCGGGTCCGGGTCCCAATAGTCGTGGGTGTCGGCGACGTTGACCGTCAGGTTCCCGACGACCCGGATCGCCTCGAGCGTCTCCTTCCGTCCCGGAAAGTCCTCCGGGATGGTCGTATAACCGGGGCTCTCGGCCTCGTTGTCGACCTGGCGGCACCAGACGACCGCGACCGGGGTAAGGCTCCCCGAGGTCGGACCGTCCGGGGCGGGCATCACTTCTCCTTGGTCGAACGCCGCTCGAGGATCCGCTCGCAGGCGCGGGCGAGCGGGAGGGTCGTGTTGACCATGACGGGGACGCCCATCGTGACCGTGCCCGAGGTCGGGGCCTCGTCGCCCGATTCGCCGATGAACAGCGGGTGGCCCTCCCCGGTCGAGACGGCGCTCGAGATGAGGAAGACGTCTTCCTTTGCCGAGATGCCGCGACCCTCCTGGGCGATCAGGATCGTACCCATGCCGGCCCCGTCGCGGCGGAGGAGGAAGTCGACCGGGTCGAAGGTGCTGCGGAACGTCCGCTCGCGGACCGACTGCTCGACCTCGGAGTAGAACTCCTTCAGCTTGTCCGCCTTCGAGACCGCGATGACGAGCGGCAGGTTGCGGGCGTGCGTGTAGCGGAAGACGCCCCGCGCGAGGTTCACCTGCTGGGCCTGGTCCCGCAGGGACGGGAGTCCCGGCGAGAGGAGGAGGATGATGGCGTCCGCTCCGCAGACGAACCGACCGAGGAGCGTAAGCCCCCGCTTCCAGAGGTCGCGGCGGTCGGGCCGCCACGAGTCGAAGTGCGGGATCACCCGGCAGGTCTTCTCCGTGACCTCGCCGTCCGCCGAGTCGAGCCAGAGGCGGTCGTAGGTGAAGTAATCCGCGATGATCCCGCCGGCCTCGTCGACCGTCTGGAGCTCCATCGGACGGGAGCCGGCCTCGCCGCTCGGAGCGGCGTAGCGGAACCGCATCTTCATCTCGACGAACTGGTTGAACTTGGTCGGGAGCGGGTACTTCGTGAGGATCCCCTGCTCGTCCCGGCCTGCGCTCAGCTCGACCCAGAGCTTCCGGCGGTCCTCCATCGGCCGGTTCACGTAGTAGCGGGTAGTGGTCTCGAGGCTACCCTCGGGGTCGGTCGGGTCGGTCGTCTCGTACGTCGTCTCCTCGAGGGCGACGTCGTTCTCGAGGTCCCCGTAGAGCGGCAGGCTGCCGTTCTCGGCGCGCGCGGGGATGTAGAGGATGGGCAGGTTGAGGCCGAAATGCCCCGAGAGGAATCGGAAGTAGGTCGTCTTCCCCGACGCCGGGATCCCCACGACGGCGATGCGGGTCGTGTCGACGGACGGCTTCGACTCCCGCTTCGCGGACGTCCTCCGTCGGGTGGTGACCTTGACCTCGGGCATTCAGGAGCCTCCTACCGCATCTCCGCCAGGCATATTTCAATGAAGTCCAGCGCGCCCTCGACGCTCGCGCCCTCCGTCGCGAGGTCGAGCCGGGCGTCCTGGAGGAGCCCGAACACCTCCTCGACCGCCGCCTCGTGCTTCACGGCGGCGTCCTGGAGGTCGCCCTCGCCGGCGAGGCGGGTCAGCTGGTAGGTCCCGCGGAGCTCCATCAGCTTCGCGAAGAGGTCCATCAACCGCTCGCGGGTCTTCGGCGAGCCGTTCGAGAGGTGGTGCTCGGTCTCGTCGATGAAGCGGACGAGCGTTTCCGTCTCCTTGTCGTTCTGCATGCGCGCCTGGAGGATCGCGAGGCGCCGCAGGATGGGCGCCTGGGTCGCGGGCGGGAGCTTCTCCGCCTCGCCCCATGCCTGGAGGAGGGCGCGCGCCGCCTCGACGACCGCGCGCCGGGCGAACTGGATCCGCGCTTCCCAGTAGAGGCGGGTGACCGAGGGCAGGAAGCCCTGCGTCTTCTGGATAAGGTCGAGCGCGCGCTCGTTGTCGCCCGAGAGATACGCCTCGATCACCTCTCCGAGCGGTCCGTAGCGCTCCCGCAGGTACGCCGGTGGACCCCCCGGCCCGCTCGCGAGAAAATCGACCTCGATCTCCGGTGCCTCCGAGTAGCTGTCGTTCGAGGGGCTGCGTCCGGCGACCTGCGCGTTCTTGATCCGCGCGACCGTCGCGTGCTGCTGGGGTTCCTTGAGCGCCCGGGCCGCGTTCCCCGCGTGACGGGCGAGCTCCTCGGGATGGAGTTCCTCGATGGGCCGGTCGTCCTCGTACCCGACGTCCAGGAAGGCGTTCACCATCTGGGCGAACAGCTGCGTCCCGGTCGTCACGAGCTGGAAGCTGAACGCTGCAGGCAGCCCGAGCTCCATCGCCCGCTGGTTGAGCTGTCCGACGACCTGGTTCATCCGGCCGACGTCGACGCCCTTGTCCCGTTCGTCGCCGCTGCCAATGCCGATGATGCGCACGCCGAGCCGGGAATGGCCCGGGAGCATGTAGGGGACGAGGTCGACCTTTCCGTCGGCGACCTTTCCGTTCGGCTCGGGCTTCACGTCGAACCGCTGCGAGGCGTTGTCCCATCCGTCCGTCACCAGGACGAGGTTCCCTTGGACTCCGTTCGTTCCCATCCGCAGGAGGTCCGCCCCGACCCCGAGCGCGTCCCAGAGCGCCGACCGCCCGCTCGGGGTGAGCAGCGAGATCAGGTTCTCGATGTACGGCAGGTTCTCGCGGTGGATCTCCCCGAGGGGTACGGGGACCCGGACCGTCTCGGTGAACGTCACGAGCCCGAAGAGCGTGCCCGTGGTCGCCGCGTCCTGAAGGATGCGGAACACCGCCGTGCGCGCCACCTCGATCTTCTGCCGGTCCGGCCCGCCGCCCTGGGGGTCGGGGAGCGGGGCGAGCATGCTTTTGGAGAGGTCGAGGAGGAGAACATTACGCTCCCGGCCCGGGGCGGCGGTCGAGTCCTCTACTGGATTCTGCATCGGAGACGGTCTCCCAGGGCGAAAAGAGGGGCCTCAGTCCCCCGCCTGGAACCCCTCCCAGGTGGCTCCACGATGAGGCACGCACTGAATTACCTCGGACAGGGTATTTGTGCGTATCGCCGGTGTCGACCCTTTGCGGCCGGCAACCGGCCTCCGTCCCATCGCGGCCGGATAGGGTTATAACCGCGACCTGGGTCGGCCCCGCCCGCATGGGCAACATTCGCCAGACGTACATCAAGCGGGTCGCGGTCGAGCTGATCCGCCACTATCCGGACGACTTCACGGGCGACTTTGCCCGCAACAAGCAGAAGGTCCTCGAGCTCACGGACCTCGGGGTCGTCGTCGACGGAAAGCTCCAGGTGACGCACAAGAAGCTCGCGAACCGCATCGCCGGGTACGCGACCCGGTACATGAAGCGGAAGCGCGGAACGTAGCCCCCGTCCCGCGAAGCCGTCTACTGGAAGATCGCGAGCCCCTCTTGCAGGTGGACCACCTCGACCGGGGTGGTCGGACGGCCCACGAGGATGCCGCGGGAGTTCGCCACGAGGCACGCTCCGACGATCGGCACTCCGAAGTTCGCGGTCGACCGGTGGACGGGGACGTTCAGCACGTCGGCCGCGAAGGCCGCCTCCTTCTCCGTCGCCCGAGGGTGGAGGATGACGCCGCGGTTGGTCGCGACGCCGGCCATGCCGACCGTACCGAGTCCCGCGACCGTCCCCCGTTCCGTTCGCACCCCGAGCGCCCGCCCGATCGCGCCGACCGCCGAATCCGAGAACTCCGGATGGACGAGCGCCCCCGAGTCGTTCGCAAGGATGTTGTTGCCCATCGCGTTCTGCCGGTGAGGGACGACCGTTACCGGCGCGACCTCCTCGAGGGTGGACCGCTCGGTCGCATCGACCTCCCCGCCGACCACGACGCCGTGCGAATTCGCGGCGACGAGCGCGCCCACGACCTCGCAGTCGAGCACGGTCGTCCGGACCACGCGCACGCCGAGGAGCCGGGCGAGGTCCCGTTCGACGGCGTGCGGCGTATCTTCCGGAACGATGGCGAAGTCGTCGCCGACGCGCAGGTAGACTCCGAGGTAGGGGCTGCCGCCGAAGAGCGTCCGACCGACCGGCACGCGAGGGGCCTCCGGCGACCGAACCTACTCGGTCTCGAGAAGGTCGACCTCGATGAGGCCGTCCTCGAAGCGGATCGCCTTCACCCGCACGCGGCTCGGGATGTGCTGGATCCCGCGCTGCCAGATGTGTTCGTTCAGACGCGGGTCGATCCAGACGTCCTCCGGCTTCCCTTTCATGTGGCGGACGACGTACCGCCGAACGGTCTCGAGCGCGTGCCCCGCGCGACGGCGGCGCGACGGCTGGTGCTGGCTCGGCCGGAGCGGGATGACGTACTCGCGCTCGAGTTCCTCGGCGCGTCGGGTCGGGGTCTTGGGCGGCATCGTGACGAACCTACCTTGCTTTCCTGCGCCTCACTTGTGGAGATGACCGCGCTTCCAGGTGTGCCGCTTCGGGTGTCGGGTGACCCGCCGGCTGGTCCGCTGCATCACCCACGCCGGAACCCGCCGGTTGCCCTTGACGACGCGGAAGAGGCGGAGCTTCCGTGCGAGGCTCTTCCTACGATTCGCCATCCGACCCTCCCTTCAGCGCCTCGTGATCTTGATCTCGCGACGATCGGGGGCGATCCGCTCGAGCAGCGCGCGGAGCGTCGGGTCGTCGACGGCGCGCTGGATGCGCCCGCTCGCGGCGAGCGCGATGAGCTGCTGCTCGACCGCGTTGGCCACGTCGGGCTTTGCGAGCCGGATCCGCGCGAGCCGCTCCCGGGCCTCGGGCGTGAGGATCCGGCGAAGGATCTCGCTCCGCTCCTGGTCCCGGCGCTGCATCTCGGCCTCCTGGGCCGCGTACGCCTGCGCGTTCGCCGCCTCGGAGGCCTGCATGTCCTGGAGCTGGCGCAACCGTCGGCGCCTGAGCTCCGCGAGCTCCGGGTCCTCTCCGTACGCCATACCGATACTCCGTCGTCCCGGAAGACCCCCTAAAGGTACTTGGCGAGTTCGGGTCGCTGGGAGGCGAGCGACTTCATCACGTCCCGCGAGAGGGAGTCGAGGAGCTTTTGCCCCTCGGGACTGACCCGGCGGCCCTTCGTCTTGTACGGCTGGACGAGCCCGGACTTCTCGAGCTGGTGGACGATCTCCCGGAGGACCGACCTCGAACCGGTGCGGGCGTGGTAGGGGGCGCTGCCGCGGTCCCGCTTCCCCCCGTACTCGGTGCTGAGTCGTTCGATCCCGACGTATCCCTTGACGTAGATCTTCCGGAGCACGGACGCGCTGCGGAGGTACCACCAATCGATCTGGGTGGGCGCCCGCTGCTTGTGCACGCCGGTCTTGGCGAACGTCGCCCACGGCGGAGGAGCGACCGCGTTGCGCGTCCGGAGCTCGGTCGCGAGCTTCGGCAGCAGCACGGACGGAGGTACGTCGTTCGGGTGGGTCATGAGGCGGCGCGGCCACCGTCCCGGCGTATTTAAAGGGAGAGGACAAAGCGCCGAACGTCCGCTTCTCCCTCGGCCGGCGCGACGCTCCGGGAGAGCGCGCGGCCCACCCGCGGGATCGCCCGACGCGCTCGGACCGCGGGCTTAACTAACCCGGCGGGCGTAGGACCCGCATCACGACCCCGCACCGTACGCGATGACGACCGCAGCACTCCTCCTGAGCGGCGGCGAATCGAGCCGCTTCGGGGGTCAGCCCAAGGCGTTGATGCCGCTCGGGGAAACGACGGCGGTCCGTCGTCTCGCGGAGTTGTGTCTCGCCCGCGAACTCGACCCGGTCGTCGTCGTTGTTGGACCGCACCGGGGCCCGATCGCTCACGAGCTCCGGGGGATGCCGGTGACGTTGGTCGATTCGGAGCTCTGGTACGAAGGCCGCACGGCCTCGGTGCACGCCGGACTCGATGCGATCCCCACCGACCACGACGTGCTGTTCTGGCCGGTCGACCACCCGTTCGTCGCCCCTTCGACGGTCGACCGGCTCGGCGCGGCGCGGGACACGGACGCGCTCGCGGTCTGGTTCATCCCTACCTTCGACGGCCGGGGAGGGCACCCGGTACTGTGGCGGTCGGTCGTCCGGCCCGACATCCTCGACCTGAGGAGCGACGCTCCGCTCCGGTCGCTGCTGCCCGAGTTCGGTGTCCAGGTGCGCCGGGTCCCGGTGAGCGACCCCGGGGTCGTTGCGAACGTCGACACTCCCGAGGAGTACCGCCGGGCGCATGAGGAGTGGCTCGCGCGGACGGAGTTCTGATGGACCGGCGGCTGACGCGGGAAGCGCTGCGCCTGCTCGAGTCCCACCAAGCGTTCGTCCGGGCCACGGTCGTGAAGGCGGCCGGTTCCGTTCCCGGAAAGCTCGGTTCCGCGATGATTGTCCGCGCCGACGGCTCGACGCTCGGGACGGTCGGTGGGGCGCAGCTCGAGGAGGAGGTCAAGGCGCTCGCACTGCGGGCGTTCGAACGAAGGGAGGGGGACCTCCACCATTTCGACCTCCAGGCCTGGAAACCGGGCGGCCTCGCGAGCCTCTGCGGTGGATCGGTCGAGGTCGCGGTCGAGTACGTGGCTGCCCACCCGAACCTCCTCCTGTGGGGAGGCGGCCACGTCGCGCACGCCCTCGCGAGCCTCCTGCCGACCCTCGAATACGACTACAGCGTGGCCGACGACCGCGCGGAATGGGTGGGAGCGGAGAGGTTCCCGGGCGCCGAGCGCCGCGAGGTCGTCGACCCGGAGCGGTTGTTCGACGTGTTCGATGCGCCGACCTTCACGCACCTCTACCTGCTCGGCTACGACGCCCGGAAGGACCTCGAGGTGCTCGCGCGCGCGCTCGACCGGTTCCCGAACGCCATCGGGCTGATCGCGAGCGCCTCGAAGCGGGAGCACATGTTCGCGACCCTGCGCGACCGCGGGGTCGGTCGTGAGTCCCTCGCACGGATCCGATCCCCCGTGGGGCTCGAGATCGGTGCGGAGACGCCGGCAGAGATCGCGGTCAGCATCGTCGCCGAGATCGTCCGCGAGATGCACCCCACGTCCTTAGGTACTCGAGCGGGTGATGCCCCGGCGAGGCTCCGGAGCGACGATGCCGTCCCCCGACCCCCTTAGGTTTCGGCTGAACGGTCACCCGGTCGAGGTGGCCTGCGAGGCGCCCCGTATCCTGCTCGACCTTCTCCGGGAGGACCTCGGCCTCACGGGCACGAAGCGCGGCTGCGACCTCGGGACGTGCGGCTGCTGCACGGTCCTGTTGGACGGGCGCCCGACCCTGAGCTGCCTCACGCTCGCCCGCCTCGTCGCGGCCCGCGAGGTGACGACCATCGAGGGGGTCACCCCCGCGAACGGGCTTTCCCCGGTGCAGCGCGCCTTTGTGGAGCACGGAGCGACCCAGTGCGGGTTCTGCACACCGGGATTCGTCGTGACCGCGACCGCTCTCCTCCGCGATACGCCCCACCCGGATCGGCCGGAGATCGAGCGCGCGATCGCGGGCAACCTCTGCCGGTGCACCGGCTACCGCAAGATCGTGGACGCCATCGCCGCCGCCTCGCGGGAGGTCGCGTAGTGGCGACCGATTCCGGTCCCAGGTACCGCCTCCTCGGCGGCCGCATCCCCTACATCGAAGGCCCCCTCAAGGTCACGGGCCGGGCCGAGTACACCGACGACATCCGACGGCCCGGGATGCTGGTCGGTCGCCTCCTCCGGAGCCCGTGGCCGCACGCCCGGTTGAGGTCGATCGACACCGCCGCCGCGCAGGCCCTTCCCGGGGTCTTCGCCGTGTTGACCGGCGAGAAGTATCCGACCCCGTTCGGCGTCCTTCCGATCACGCACGACGAGACGGCGATCGCCGTCGGGAAGGCGCGGTACATCGGCGACATCCTCGCCGCGGTCGCCGCGACGGACGAGCGCACGGCCGAGCGCGCGCTCTCCCTCATCCGCGTGGACGCGGAACCGCTCCCCGAGTACACCGACCCCCGGATGGGCGTGACGAAGGTCGCGGAGCCGATCCACACGCGCGGGCTCCTCGGCACGAACATCCAGAAGGAGGTCGTGCAGCACTTCGGGAACGTCGATGCCGCGTTCGCCCAGGCGGTCCACACCGCCCGGGTGCGGGGGAACTTCGCGGGAGTGACGCACGCGTTCACCGAGCCGATGGCGACGATCGCGGAGGCGACGCCCGACGGCCGGCTCACGGTCTGGAGCGCGACCCAGGTGCCGCACTACCTCCACCGCGCGCTCTCCGAGGTGCTCGGGATCCCGATGCACCGGATCCGGGTCATCAAGCCCGAGGTCGGGGGCGGCTTTGGCGGCAAGTCCGACCCCCTGCCGCACGAGATCGTCTGCGCGGCGCTCTCGCTCGAAACCGGGCGCCCGGTCAAGATCCTGTTCGATCGCGAGGATGTCTTCTACACGAACCACGGACGCCATCCGACCCAGAACGACGTCCGGATCGCGATCGACGGGACCGGCCGCATCCTCGGCTACGATATCGAGGCGATCATCGACGGGGGCGCGTGGAGCTCCTTCGGGACGGTCACGACGTACTACAACGGCGTGCTCGCGATGGGCCCGTACCGCGTTCCGAACTTCCGCTACCGCGGCCGGCGCGTCTACACGACGAAACCCCCGTCCGGGGCGATGCGGGCGCACGGGGGCACGAACATCCGCTACTCGGTCGAGGTCGCCCTGGACGAACTGGCCGAGATGTCCGGGATCGACCCGTTCGACCTGCGGAGCCGCAACGCGCTCCCCCCGAACTCGAAGACCGTGAACGAGTTCCGCATCACGTCCACGTCGTTCCTGAAATGCCTCGCCGCGGCGCGCGAGAAGAGCGGCTGGGATGAGAAGTTCCGCAAGCTTCCCTACGGCCGGGGCGTGGGTCTCGGCTGCGGTTTCTACATCTCGGGCTCGAACAGCCCGATCCATTTCACTCCGAAGATCCCCCAGTCGACCGTCCACCTCAAGGTCGACATGGACGGCGGCATCGCGGTCCACTCGATGCAGGCCGACATCGGGCAGGGCTCGAACACCCTGCTCGCGGCGATCGTCGCGGAGGTGCTCGGGGTCGACCTCGAGCGGGTTCATGTCCAGCGCGTCGATTCCGACGTGAGCCCGATCGACATCGGCTCCTACTCGAGCCGCGTGACGTTCATGATGGGGAACGCCGCGCGCGCGGCGGCGGAGCAGCTCCGGGAGAAGCTCGTCCGGGCGGCCGCCTCGCTCCTCGACCGGACCCCCGAGTCGCTCGAGGTCGTCCGAGAACGGATCCAGGAGAAGGACCACCCCACGACGGGGGTCTCCTTCCTGGAGGCCCTCCACCGCGCGATGGAGAAGGAGGGGGCGCTCACCGCGAGCGGGTCGTTCGATACCTCCCCCCTCGGGGGATCGTTCAAGGGAGCCCGCGCCGGCACGGCGCCCGCCTACTCGTTCGCGGCGTACGTCGCCGAGGTCGAGGTCGACCGTGACACCGGCGAGTACCGCGTGCCGAAGGTCTGGGCGGCGTTCGACTGCGGACGCCCGTTGAACCGTCTCGCGGTCGAGGGCCAGGTCGAGGGGTCGATCCACATGGGCCTCGGCCAGGTGATGGGCGAGTCGATGAGCTACCGGGGCTCCCGGCTGTTCAACCCGTCTCTCCTCGAGTACAAGATCCCGATGCCCCAGCAGATGCCCGAGGTCGAGATCCTCCTCGTCGGGGACGACGACCCCGAGGGTCCGTTCGGCGCGAAGGAGGCCGGCGAGGGTCCGCTCATCGCGACCCTGCCCGCGGTCGGGAATGCCCTGTACGATGCGGTCGGCGTCCGGTTCACCGACCTGCCCATCACCCCCGACAAGGTCCTGAAGGGGGTCGACCAGCGGCGGAAGGAAGGGCGGCTCTGGAAGGGGGAGTGAGCCCGTGCACCTCGACCTGTTCGAGCTCCACCGGCCGACGAGCGTGGAGCAGACGATGCGCCTCGCCGGCGAGTGGGCCGGCCGGTTCGACTACCTCGCCGGCGGGACCGACCTCCTACCGAACTACAAGATGCACATCAACCTGAAGCCGCACCTGATCTCGCTCGACGCCGTCCCCGAGCTCGGGGGACATTCCCTCGAGCGCATCGGTGCGATGGAGCGCCTCGAGAACCTCGAGCGGGACCCGGCCTTCATGGCCGCCTACCCGTCGGTCGCGGACGCGCTCGGCGAGGTCGCGACCCCGCTCGTGCGCGCGAGCGGGACGGTCGGGGGGAACCTCCTGGTCGAGACGCGCTGCTTCTTCTTCAACCAGAGCTACTTCTGGCGCGCGAGCCTCGGGTTCTGCCTCAAGGCGGACGGCGACCGGTGCCACGTCGTGCCGCAGAAGGAGCGCTGCTACGCGACGTTCTCGGGCGACCTCGCTCCCGCGCTCCTCGTCCTGGACGCCGAGGTCGAGGTGGCCGGACCGAACGGTCGCCGGACGATCCCGCTCGCCGACCTCTACGACCGAAAGGGCGACGGGATCCGTCGGCTGACGATCGCGCCGGGGGAGCTCCTCATCGCGGTCCACCTCCCGCCCGCGAGCCGCCGGTGGCGGGGACGCTACCGCAAGCTGCGCGTCCGGCCGTCCTTCGATTTTCCCGAGCTCGGGGTCGCGGTTGCCGGCGCGTGGGACGATCGACGCGTCACGTCGCTCTCGGTCGCGGTCGGCGGGGTCGAGCCGTACCCGCGCCGGTTCGACGAGCTCACCGGCCCGCTCGTCGGCGAGACGCTCTCGGAGGAGCGCGTGCGGGCGCTCTCGGAGGCGATCACCCGCGCGGTGCGGCCGGTGCACAATACGTTCTTACTCCCCGACTATCGTCGCCGAATGGTCGGGGTCTACGTCCGGAGGGTGATCTCCGAGGCGAAGGGAGGCGTCGCGACGTGACCGGTTCGGCGGAGTTCGCACTCATTCCCCTCACCGAACTCCGAGCGCACGAACGGATCGAGGAGACGACCCTTTCCGACCTCATGTCCCACATCGTCCGCACGCAGGTCCTCTCGGACCCGATCTGGGTCTCCCGTCGCGGTACGGTCATCCTGAACGGCCACCACCGGGTCGAGGCGCTCCGCCGGATCGGGGCGGACCGCGTCGCCGCATGGGTGCTCGACTACGACAGCGAGCTCGTTCACCTCGAGCGCTGGCGGCCCGGCCCGCCGATCTCGAAGAGCGAGGTCGTCCGGCGGGCGGAGGCCGGCCAGCTGTTCCCCCCGAAGACGACCCGGCACCGTCTCCTGCTCGACCTGCCGGCCCACCCGACGCCCCTCTCCGAGCTCCTGCCGCGGAAGCGGTAGGCGTCGCGGTCACTCGCGCGCGTTGGACGGCTCGCGGGGCCCGGTGCGGGGGGTCGCCGACAGGCCCGGATAGGGCAGGGGCAGCTGTCCCTCGGCGAACCGACGCAAGGTCGCGGCGAGGAGCGCGACCTCCACCGGATGGAGCCGGGCCCGCAGGGAATCCGGAGTGTCCCCGGGAAGAACGGGAAGCCGTTCTTGCGCGAGGATCGGCCCGCCGTCCACGTCCGCGGTCACGACATGCACGGTCGCGCCGGTCTCGCGGTCGCCGGACGTGAGCACGGCCCGGTGCACCCGGGGGCCGTACATCCCCGCCCCGCCGTGCCGCGGAAGAAGGGCGGGATGGAGGTTGATCGCCCGTCCCAGCCACCGGTCGACCCACCGCGGCGGGAGGATGGAGAGGAATCCGGCGAGGACGACCAGCTCGACCCCCTTCTCGATGAGCTCCGCCGTGAGACGGTCGGACCAGACGTCGGGGTCGACCCCGCGGGACGGAAGGACGACGGTCGGGATCCCGCGCAACCGGGCCCGCTCGATCGCGCGGATGTTCGGCCGGTCCGAGACGACGAGGACGATGCGCACGGGCAGGTGGCCGCCGACCGCGAGCTCAGCGAGCCCCTCGAGGGTCGTTCCCTCGCCCGAGACGAGGACCGCGATCGGGAGCATCCGCGGCACGGCGCCGACAGAGGACGCGATTAGAAGAGGGTGGCGGAGGTGAACCGGAACGCGCGGGTCGCGACCGGGGCGGTGGTCACGGTGTTCCCCCCGTCCGAGAAGATCCGCCGCTCGCGACCGACCATCGTGATGCCGGCGAGCGCCGTCAGCACGCTCTCGGTGAACCGGAGGTTCCGGGCCGGCGCGGCGACCTCTCCGTTCTCGATCCAGTAGGTCCCGTCCCGGGTCATCCCGGTGATGAGACCGCGTCCGGGGTCGACCACCCGGACGTAGTGGAAGCGGGTCACGAGCAGCCCACGGCGGCATTCCCGGACCATTTCCTCCTCGTCCGCGTCCCCCGGCGCGAGGAGGAGGTTGCACGGGACCGGTCCCCAGTCGCCCCACGGCGCTTCGGGGGGTTGGGCATGTCCGGTGAGCTTCCGCCCGAGCCGCCCGGAGCTCAGGAGGTCGGTCACGACCCCGCGGGCGATGCCATCCTCGACGAGCCCGGTCTTCGCCGTCCAGCTCCCCTCGAAGTCGATCGCCTGCGGAAGCGTTTCGCGGGATCGGGGGTCGTCGACGAGCGTCACGAACTCCGGTGCCACCCGTTTCTCCCGACGCCGGGCGAGGCAGCTCCACCCCTCGACCTCCCCGTTCGCGGCGAACCCGAGGTGGGAGAGGAAGCGCAGGAGCTCGGCCACTGCCGGGCCGCGGAGCACGACGGGGTACGCCCCCGGTTCGACCGCGCGCGGCGGCGTGCGCGCCATGCGTTCCGCAGCCTCCCGGCCGAGCCGGGCCGGCGCGAGACGGGAGGCGTCCCAGTGCGCCCCCTCCGACCATCCCGAGACGGGCGGGTCCCGCTCGGGTCGTTGCACGAGAACGCTCGCGACCGCGAACGAGCGCGCGGTGTCCCGGTCGAGCCCGGAGCTGTTGGCGACCCGGAGCGATTCGCTGCCGACCGTGACGACCCCGGCGACCCGCGCGCCGGGTGCCTCGGACGAGGCCGCCTCGAGGAGCTCCTCTGCGATCGCGGTCGCCCGTTCGGGCGAAAGCCCCGCGGTCGAATTCGAGTAGGCGATCGCGCGGCCCGCGCGCCCGGACGGGGCGGCGAAACCGGGGAACTTCCGCTCGGTCGGCGCGATGCGCGAGAGGGAGCGGGCGGTCGCGGCGAGCTCCGCGATTCCCGCCGCCGAAACGTCCGAGCCGGTGGCGGTCGCGAGGCGCTTTCCGTCGGCGACCCGGACGGAGACGTGGGTCGACCGCTCGAGATGCGGCTGGTGAATCCGGCCGTTCGCGAAGCGGATGGTAGTGGACGTGCTCCGCACGAGACGGAGGTCGCCGGTGCACGGGGAGGGGAGCGATCGCGCGGCGGCGCCGAGGTCCGCCTCGGCGCGCGAACTATGCCGTCGGGCGACCATCAGCCCCCTCGGACCGCGACGTTGCGGAACCGCGCCACCGGCGCGGCGTGGCTCACACGGGCGACCTGGCTCGGCTGGCCCTTGCCGCAGTTCGGTAGCCCCCACAGGTGGCGGGTGCTGCGCTCGCCGACCGCGTCCATCGACCCCCAGAAGGACGGGGTCATCCCCGAGTAGATCGGGTTCCGCACGAGCTCGCCGAGCTCCCCGTGATGGATCCTCCGTCCGAACTCCGTCCCGAACTGGAAGTTGAGGCGCCGGTCGTCGATCGACCAGGACCGGTTGGATTCGAGGAAGACGCCGTCCGAGACCCCTTCGAGCAGCTCGTCGAACCCGAACTCCCCGGGTTCGAGGTTCACGTTCGTCATCCGAACGAGCGGGGCGCGGTCCCCGCCGGACGCCCGGGCCGTCCCGCCCGACCGCCGAAGGCCGAGCTGGGCCGCGGATTCCCGAGAGGAGAGCGCGCCGACCAGGACGCCGGCGTGGACGATCGGGGTCTTCTGGGCCGGGACCCCTTCGTCGTCCCAGCCGAACGTGCCGAGTCCCCCGGCCTCGGTCGCGTCGGCGACGACGTTCATCGCGTCGCTCCCGTAGCGGAGCACACCGATCTGATCCGCCGCGACCCAGCTCGTGCCGGCGAAGCCCGCCTCCGAGCCAAAGATCCGGTCGAGCTCGACCGCATGTCCGACGCTCTCGTGCACCTGGAGCGCGAGCTGCGCCGAGCCGAGGACGAGGGTCGTCGACCCCGTCGGGCAGACCGGGGCGTCCAGCAGGCGGACGGCCTCGCGGCCTCCCTCGGGCGCCCGCGTAAGGAGGTCGAGCCCCTCGACGAACTCGAATCCCGCCTGGGCGAAGTCCCCCCCGTGGGAGGACGGCACGCACCGCCGCTGGACGTTCGAACCACGGACCGCGGTGGCGGTGAGCCCCGCGCCGACGTGGACGATCCGCGACGTGAAGGAGGCCCCGTCGGACGAGCCGTACCACTTGTTCTCCTCCCAGGCCTGGAAGGTGGCGATCCCGCTCCGGACCTCGCGCGAGACGTGGAGCGCCTTCTCCGACGCGGTGAGGAGCTCGACGACGGAGTCGAGCGGCATGGCGAACGGGTCCTTCTGGAGCGGCGTCTCGTACCGTCCCCCGTGGGGACCGGGGTCATCCGTCACGCGCAGCGGCTCGCGCGCGTGCCGACCGGCCGCTTCGGCGAGCCGGACGGCCAGGTGGCTCACCTCTCGGACCGGCCCGGGCCGAAGGTCCGAGGTGGTCGCGAACCCCCACGCGTTCCGGGTCCGCACGCGGACCCCGAGCGCCTCGGTCCGGCCGTCCGTGAGTGCGCTCGCGGCGCCGTTCCGCACCGAGAGGGAGATGAACCGTTCGGGGGCGACCAGCCGCACATCCGCGTGGAGGACGCTCGAGCTCTCCGTGGCGGCGAGCGCGGTGCGGATCAGCTCCTCCAACGGGCCTCGTGACTCCGGCGGAGGGAGAATCCGACCGAGGATTTACCCGTATAGGTTCGGCAACGGGAGCGCTCCCAGGGGGC
>Ga0187784_10002168_pt1 | contig 15723 bp, 13 predicted proteins | sample 1015_SJ02_MP15_2_FD_132964 | JGI IMG/M metagenome (GOLD analysis project Ga0187784, IMG submission 132964) | Tropical peat soil microbial communities from peatlands in Department of Meta, Colombia - 1015_SJ02_MP15_20_MG | ecosystem: Environmental > Terrestrial > Soil > Wetlands > Peat | place...
CGCTATTCGATGCGATCCTTCTCGTCATCATCTATTCGGCCTATCTGTTCATCCTCAGCAAGCTGCCGCCGGAGGAGCCAGAATCGATCGACGAACTCGAAATCATCCCGCGATCCATCGTCAAATCGCGCCGCCCCGTCCGCATTGGCGTGATCACCGCGCTGTTTCTGGCAGGCGGCCTGATGATTTACTATTCGGCCGATCCTTTCGCCATGAGCCTGCTCTCCATCTCGGCCTTGCTCGGCGTCCCCAGCTTCGTCTTTGTACAATGGGTCGCGCCGATCGTATCCGAATTTCCGGAAATGGCGTCGACCGTTTATTTTGCCCGCACCGTCGAGCGCGCGCCCATGGCCCTGATGAACATGGTGTCGAGCAACATCAATCAGTGGACGCTGCTCATCGCCATGCTGCCGGTGGTTTATTCGGCGAGCGTCGGCCACGCCGCGGAAATCCCGCTCAATGCGCAGCAGCGTCTCGAGCTGCTGATGACCCTCGGCCAGGCCCTGGTGGCCATGATATTCCTGATCAAAATGGAACTCGCGTGGTGGGAAGCGGCCGCGCTGTTCATCCTGTACCTGATCCCCTTCGCGATCCCCGCCGCGGCCAAGCCGGTGACCTTCATCTACTTCTTATGGGCCGGATTCGAATGGATCCGTCTGGCGGCCGGCAAGCGCGAGCCGGCCGCGCTCATCGCGTTCGTCAAAATCTGGAAAACGCATTTCCACTAAATCTGCCCGGAGCGCCCCCCTCACAGCACCGCCGACCCCTGAGCGCGGAATCGGCCCGTGGTGGTCAGCACTTCCCGCGTGCGCGTGTAATCGGTGCGCGTCTGTTCGAGTTGCGCTTGCTTGATCTGCCTCAGCCCCTGCTGCACCAGCAGGAACGCGACGTACCACGCGATCACGCCGAGCCCGAACAGCAGCGCGTTGCGCACCACCGGTTGCTGGCCCTGAATCAGATTCGTATCCCAGGCCATGTGCAGCACGACGGGAATGAAGAACACGCGCAGGAACGTCGGCTCGACCAGCATTTTGAAGTGAAACGGCTGCGCTCCCTTCACCCGCCACAGCGCGCCCGCCGAAATCGCTGTCCACGCGATGTGGCCGAACGGCGCCAGATAAGATCGCGTTTCGATGCTCGAGAACATCAGCGGGTACGCCTGCCGGCTGATGTCGGACGCCGCCGACCGGATCAGGTCGATGTCGTCCGGATTGAACTTTTGCAGCGTATCCAGATGATGCATCACCCAGTACATGAAGCCGGTCAGGAACCCGTTGAAATACGCGTAGCCCGCGGTTTCAAACGCCGCGAATCCGCACCCGATCGCCGCACCCAACACCAGCCCGTTCAGAATGTATTTGTATCGGATGCTGCGCGCCACCAGCACCACCGCCAGCAGCTTCGCGACTTCTTCTTCAATTCCCGCGCTTGGATTCCCCAGCCAGCCGAGGTTTGAAATCCGGTCGACAATCTCCGTGAACACCAGCGAAATCACGCCGCCCAAACACACCAGCATCAGGACCTGCACCAGGCTCACGTTTTTCGGTGTATTCAGCTCCCAGAACAAAAATACGGTGGCGAGCGGCACCGCCAGCGCTCCCAGAATAATCAGCCCCGGAATTTCGTGCGGATTCCCGAACGCATCGATGGTCTTGGAAAGCAGCAAATACACCACCAGGAAAAAAATCAGCACGCGCATGAAGAACCAGGGCTTGGGCCAGCCCGTCTCCACTTCATCGAGCGGCGGCGTGGTCTTCGACGTTCCCACCACGAAATAATCTTCGATCTCGCCCGGTTTGCGAGCCTTGAACACCTCCGAAAACATCGTGGCGAGGCTGAATCCTTCCAGCTTTTCCGTGCTGGTCAGCTTGTTGAGCCGCGCTGCCAGCGACCCCAGCAGGTTGGTCAGCTCCACCGGCGCCGTCCCCACCTGCCACGTCGACGCGCCCATCTGGAACTGCTGTCCGTTGGAAAGCGCGCCCTGCGTGACCTCCACGCCCGCCACTTTCAGCTTCGCTCCGGGAAACGCACGGAAGTGCATCACGTTGTTCTGCCAACTCAGCACCACGTGATTTTCCGCGACCTGCGGATCGTTCTGTCCCAGTCCCGACACCCGGCCGAGCGAAACTTCCGAGACGCCGATCATGTACGCTTTGCCCGCGTCCGGTCCCGAAACGCACTGAACCCGGATCGCATAAATCGGCTCTTCCACCGGCGCCGGAACCAGTTGTGGCCCCACAGCCGGAGCTTGAGCGGGCCGTGGGCCGAGCAGATGCGCCAACGCGGTCGACGCCGCGCTCCATTGCGGCCAACCCGCCTGCGCCACTTGCGTCGCAGGGCTCAACGATCCCGATTGGATAAGCTGCGCGATCTGCGCCGAGGGAACCGGGCCTCGCGTCTCCGACCCCTCCAGATAATACCACTGGTCTGCTGGGCTCATGGGTCCTTAGTGTACGCTTCCGTGCCCGCACCCGGCAAGTCAAGCCAGAATAGAAAAATGCCGACCCAAACCCGTATCCCGGCCGAGCCCCGATGGCCCGCCGCCATCGCTCTTCTGGCCACCAGCGCGCTCTACTATGCGTTGCCTCCGGCGCTCACCGTGGGGCCCGATTGGCTGGTGTTCGCGCTGGTGTTTATTCTGGTGACTCCCGCCTTGATTTCTCAACGCACCGGGTATTTCAAAGTGAGCCGGGCGCTTGGCTACTGCGCGAGCGGCGTGGTTACGCTCGCCCTGATCGCGTCGCTCGTCCTGCTGGTCGCGCGTCTGCCGTCTCACAAAGAAGCGCCGCTCGAACTGCTGCACGCCGCCGGCGCTTTGTGGATTTCGAATCTGCTGGTGTTCGCGTGCTGGTATTGGCGGCTCGACGCCGGCGGACCCGCCCAGCGCGACCTCCAGGTTTCCCACACCGATGGCGCGTTTCTTTTTCCGCAAATGATGCTCGACCCCGGACTGCGCCGCGAAATGGGCGAAGATCACTGGCGTCCCGGCTTCATCGATTATCTGTTCCTCGCCTTCAACACCAGCACTGCCTTCTCGCCCACCGATGTTCCGATCCTTTCGCGATGGGCGAAGGCTCTCATGATGATCCAGGCCCTCATTTCGCTCGCGACCATCGCGATTCTGGCGGCGCGCGCCGTCAATATCCTGTAGACTCTTGAATTGCGCGCATGATTCAGGTCCGGGAGCTTTCGAAATCCTTTGACGATTCCAAGCGTGGGGCCAAACTCGCCGTCGATCGCGTCAGCTTCGAAGTTCGTGAAGGCGAAGTATTCGGCTTGCTCGGTCCCAATGGCGCCGGGAAAACCACCACCTTGCGGCTGCTCGCAACCCTCCTCAAGCCCTCTTCGGGAACCGCCGAACTCAACGGCTTCGACATCAACCGCGACCCGGCCAGGGTCCGCGCGCGGATCGGATTTCTGTCGGGCGACATGGGTCTCTACGCCCGCCTCACGCCGCGCGAAATTCTGGATTTTTTTGGCAAACTGAACGGCATGGATGCGCCGGTTCGGCTCGAACGCATGAACGAGCTGATGACCCTGTTCGACATGCACAGCTTCGCCGATGTCCGCACCGACAGGCTTTCGACAGGCATGAAACAGAAAACCGCCATCGCGCGCACCATGCTTCACGATCCGCCCATCCTGATTCTCGACGAGCCCACCTCCGGCCTGGACGTCCCCACCGCCCGCACCATCGAATCCGCCATCGTCAATGCCAGACGAGCCGGCAAATCGATCCTCTATTCCACCCACGTGATGGAGGAAGCCGAATATCTGTGCGATCGCATCGCCGTCATCAGCGACGGCCATCTGAAAATGACCGGAACCATGGAGCAATTGCGCGAGGCTACCGGTAAACATCGCCTGCGCGAAATTTTTCTGGACCTGCTCGGATACCCGCCCGATCAATAGAGGACGCATGCGGCTGCCCATCATTCACGCGATCTACCGGAAAGAAATGCTCGACTTGCTCCGCGACCGCCGGACGCTGATCAGCATGCTGGTGGTTCCGTTGCTCGTGTTCCCGCTCCTGTTCCAGGTGATCACGCGGGTGATGGAGCGCATGGAACAACGCTCCGAGACCGAAGCGAAATCCATGGGGATCGCCGTGCGCGTCTCGACGCCTTCGCTGAGAGACGCTCTCGAAAAAACCGGGTTGCAAATCTCCGCAAAAGATGATCTGAAATCCGCCGTCGAAAATAAAGTGGTGGCGGCTGCCGTCGAAGAAGTCCCGGGAACGCCGCCTGAGATTCGCATTTATGTCGATAGCTCGAACCCGACGTCCAGCGCGGCGGCCGATAAAATCCGCACCGTTCTCACCGAATTGCGCGATCGCAGAATCCGCGAAAGCCTCCGCGCTTCCGCGATCGACGAATCCGTGCTCACGCCCTTCACCATCCAGCGGACCAATGTCGCTGGAGAGCGCAAAATGGCGGGCTCGATTTGGGGCACGATGCTTGGCTACATCCTGTTGCTGCTGATGTTCACCGGCGGAATGTATCCGGTGATCGACATGACCGCCGGGGAAAAGGAGCGCAAAACCCTCGAGGCGTTTCTCGCCTCGCCCGCCGGCCGCCAGGAAATCGTGATGGGCAAGACGCTCGCCGCGATGACCGCGATCTTTCTCACCGCCGCGCTCACCCTCGCCAGCCTGGTGTATTCGCTTAAGGGAACCCGCATGGGGGGCCGGTCAGAACAGCTGCAGCGCGTCATGGGACCCATCCCTCTCGACGCGGGCTCCGTCGCGCTGATCGCCGCCACTTTGATCCCGATGACCATCTTCGCGGCCTCGCTGATGTTCGCCATCGCGTTGTTCGCGCGCAGCTTCAAGGAAGGCCAAAGTTACCTGACGCCGCTCGCCCTGGTGGTCATTTTTCCCGCTTTGCTCGGCGGTCTTCCCGGCCTGGAGCTGACGCCGACGCTATGCCTGATCCCCATCTTCAACGCGAGCATGGTGATTCGTGCCATTCTGCGCGGCGACCTCTCGATGATCAACTTCGCCATCGCGCTCGCCGCGAATCTGGTTTACGCCGGCATTGCGTTCTTCATTGCCACGCGCCAGTTCGATAAAGAATCGATTCTTTTTCGCACCTGATTTGAACGACTTCGCGTTTTCGCCGGATCGCGTTGCTCGAAACCTTCGCGTATCTTCGAGGCAGAGAGGTTGGCGCACTCACTTGAGCAACCAGCCCACCGCACGCGGAAGTCCTCGAGGCTCTTTCGCGCAACGTACCAGAGGTGAGCGAGATCCGCGATCGATAACGCGGCGGAGGTACCTCCAATAAATATTGGAAAGGAGATCGCGGAAAGAGAGCGCCTGTGAAGGCGGGGCCTGATATTTTGATAAATTGGTCTTTTTCTAGACCGGATCGAGCAGATGACCGAGCTTTTCCTTCTTAGTGCGTAGATAATCTTCGGTCGATTCGACCGGCGCGACGATGCAGGGCACGCGTTCCGTCACTTCGACGCCCGCACTTTCGAGCGCCTGAATTTTTTCGGGATTATTCGACATCAGCCGGACCTTGCCCAGCCCGAAGAACCGCAAAATATCCGCAGCGAGCTCGTACCCGCGCAGATCCGCGTCGAAGCCGAGCTGCTCGTTCGCTTCCACCGTATCCGCGCCGCGGTCCTGCAACTCATAAGCCCGCAATTTGTTTAACAGACCGATCCCGCGGCCTTCCTGATTCTCGTAAATGAGCACCCCGCGGCCTTCGCGGGCGATGGATTCGATCGCGAGCTCCAGTTGCGCCCGGCAGTCGCAGCGCAGGCTGTGAAAAACGTCGCCCGTCAGGCACTGCGAATGGATTCGCACCAGAGGCGGATCGCCGCGTTCGATGTCGCCCATCTTCAGAGCCACCGCCTCTTCCTCGTCGTTTTCGAAGCCGTAAATCCGGAAATGCCCGAAGCGCGAAGGGAAATCGGCCTCTGCAACCTTGCGCAACTGGTTTTTCCGGGGCATGTTCGGGCGGGTACTATCATTATAATGTACGTGTTTTAAGTACAGATGGTCCAACAACACCTGGTGATTCTGCTCGTGAAGCTCGCCGTGGCGGCTTCGCTTGCGAGCATCTTGACGCGCAGCGGCCGTTTTCAGCGGATGCTGATGCGGGAAGAACGGACGCTCGCCCAGCGCGTGCAGATGGCGCTGGTGTGCGCCGTCATTTTCGCGGCCGGCGTCGCGGCGCGCGTCGCCAATCCCGACTCCTACCAGGCGCTCGACCTCGGTCTCGAGGGCAGCCTCGTCATGGGGATTCTGGGCGGTTACGTGACCGGTCTGCTGGCCGGCGTGCTGATCTCGATTCCGGCGATGTTTCATCACGAACTGCTTTCCATGCTGCTGTTCGCCGCGGTCGGATTGCTGGGCGGATTGCTCCGCGACGTCGCGCCCGATAAAGAAGCCATCTGGCAGTTTTCCCCGTTCCCGGATCTGAGTTTGTGGCGATTGGTTCGCCGCCGCGATCTGCGCCTTCCGGTCTTCAGCCTCGTGTGCGTCCTGGTGATTCTTCTGGCCGAACTGCTCCGTGCGACCATCGCCCTGCATTTTCCGAATAAAGGAGTATTCGCGCTGCAACGGAACTGGAACGACGGGCCGTGGATGATCGTCGCCGTGTACGCGACCACTCTTTTCGCCACGGCCTTGCCCATCAAGATCTGGAACAGCAACCGCAATGAGAAGAAACTCGAGCAGCAGCAGTTGCGGCTGAACGAGGCGCGCCTGTCCGCGCTCAGCCGCCAGATCAATCCGCATTTCCTGTTCAACACGCTGAATTCGGTCGCGTCCCTGATTCGCAGCGATCCCGATCAGGCTCGCCAGGTGGTGTACAAGCTGTCGAAAATTTTGCGCCGTCTTTTGCGCCAGCAGGAGAATCTGACGTCGCTCGGCGAGGAGCTTTCTTTCATCGACGATTACGTCGCCATCGAAATCGTCCGTTTCGGCGAAAAGCTCCGTTTCGTCAAGGAAATCGATCCGGCCACGCTCGATTTGCTGGTCCCCAGCATGTTATTGCAGCCGCTGGTGGAAAACAGCATCCGTCACGGCCTGTCGAACAAAGTTGACGGCGGTACCGTGCGCGTCCGCAGCCGCATGATCGGCCGCCGCCTTCAGATTCTGGTCGAGGACGATGGAGTGGGAATTGCGGAAGCGAAGCTGGCGACTCTGTTTGAACAGGGCATTGGAGTCAACAATGTGAACGAGCGGCTGAAGGTCCTGTTCGGCGATGATTACAAGATGTGGATCGATAGTCGTCCCGGCGAAGGAACCAGTACCGGAATCGAATTGCCCGAACAGGCGAGCGGCGCCGTGGTGGCGGAGGCGGCGGCCGGTAACGGAGTTGTTTAATACTAGGTGGAGCCCCGTTTGAGCGACCTTAATTATTCTCTCCTCATGCCCCGCGCGGACCAGATGCCGCGCACGATCGCCCGGCGCACGCGCCGCATTTACGATCTGATCGCGTCCGTGTATCCGGCGAGCACGTTCTTTTTTCATTCGCGCGCGCACGCCTGCGCGTTGAAGCACGCCGGAATCCGCAACGGGATGCGCGTGCTGGAGGTCGCCACCGGATCGGGCGAAATGTTCCGGCGGCTGATCCGCACCAACCCGGAAGGAGAGACCTTCGGCCTGGATCTTTCGCCGAACATGGCCGCGCGCACGCAGCATCGCGCGCGCCGCGAATTTCCGAAAGCGCAATCGCACTGCGGAGCCGTCGACGTCCGCAGCATGCCGTTCCAGAACGCGAGTTTCGATGCCGTAGTCTGCTGCTATCTTTTCGAGCTTCTCGCGCACGACGATATCAGCCTGACGCTGCGCGAAATCCGCCGCGTGCTTCGCGCCAACGGGACCTTCGCCCTGGTGGTGATCGGCCAGAACGCGAAAATCTTCAATCGCCTTTACGGCGTCGCCGGCAGACTGGCGCCCGCGTTTTGGGGACGCCAGGTGGATCACGCGGTTCCGAAGCTGATCGAGGAATCGGGAATGAAAATTGAACTGACGCAGTCGGTGCGCCAGTCGGGCTATCCGTCGCGAGTGCTGATCGCGCGAAGATAATCGCTACGGCTCGACCAATCCCCCGCACTGCTCTTCGAGACGAGTGACGACCACCACCGTCAGGCTCCCAAACAGCGCCGAAATCGAAGGGCTCCGCGTTTCGCTACCGTCGTTCCTGTTCTAACAGGGTGCGAACGCCAGAAACTCTCTCAATAAAACAAATACTTCCGCCACTGATCGTCGCTCTTGCCGAGCAACCGCATCAGATGCCGGCTGGTATGCAGGCTGAACGGACGCGGCGCGCGCGCCAGCCGCATGCCCGCTTCCTCCGGCGTGCGGCTTCCTTTGCGATTGTTGCAGGGATGGCAGCACGCCACGAGATTCTCCCAGGTCGTCTCGCCCGCCCGCGACCGGGGCACCACGTGATCGAGCGTCAGCTCGCCCGAATTGAAGGTTTTCAGGCAATACTGGCAGGTAAAACGGTCTCGCATCAAAATGTTTTTTCGCGACAGGGACCGCGTCTGGTGCGGAATGCGCCGGTATTCGAGCAGCCGGATCACGCTGGGCACGCGAATCGCCTGCCGCGCCGAATGCACCTGCGCCGTTCCGTGTTCTTCGGCCGCGGCGACGCCCTTCAGCACCAGCACCAGCGCCCGCCGCGCCGCGCACACGTTGATCGGCTCGTAACTGGAGTTCAGCACGAGTACCGGCCTATGCAGACGCTCATGATGATTAGCAATCATGCGAGACTACCTCCCGCCGCGGCCGCGACCGGCGCGACGTTCTCCTGTTTTGCTCCTGATTCCTCCGGTTGATCCGGCACACTCGACCGGCGATCCGTGCGCGCCAGCGCGACCAGCGTCACGTGCGCGGCGCCGGCGCGTTTCAACGCCCGCGCGCAAGCGCCGGCCGACGCTCCGGTGGTCAGCACATCGTCCACCAGAAGCACGCGCAATCCGGGCAAACGGGTTTTCACCTCGAACGCGCCGCTCACATTGGCGCGGCGTTTCGCGCGGGTGAGCCCGGCCTGCGGCTGGGTGGCGCGTTTCCGCCGGACCACATTCCGCACCGGCGCACCCCATCGGCGCGCGATCTCCATCGCCAGCAATTCCGACTGATTGAAACGCCGCTGCCATCGTTTCCGCCAATGCAGCGGCATGGGCACAATCAGATCGAACTCGCGTTCGCGCGGCAGCGCTATGGCGAGAAAATCTCCCAGCGGGCGCTTTAATGGCTGCACGCCGTCATACTTGAACACGTGAATCAATTTGCGCAGCGCGCCTTCATACGATCCGTAGGAATACGCTTCGTCGAATCCGGTGTAACCGGCGCGGCACAATGCGCAGCGGCCCGATTCATCCAGCGGAAATCGATTCAGGAACGGCGTGCGGCAGGCGACACAAAAAAATTCAGCCCGCATGGGGGCGGGCTCGCGAAGGCATCGGCGGCAAACGGGAATGCGCGAAACCTCGCGGAGAGTTTCGCCGCAGACGCGGCACTCATCTGGCAAGATGAGGTTGAACAGGGCGCAAATTGCCTTCCCCGCGGCGCGAATCACGCCGGCGGGCAATCCCGGCAAACGTTTCTTAGGGAGAAGGCAACTCGAGAAGACCCACCTCCACCTGACACCTTTAGTTTACAACCGGTCAAACTCCGCGATCAAATGAAACTCCGATGAATTCAGCGCGTGGCGATTTGCCCGGCTCCGCCTGCTACCGCGACACGACGGGTAATTGCACATAGGTGGGATATTTCGCCGACCGGTAAATCTTCTGCGTCGCCGCTCGATACGCCGAGGCCGGCGCACGAAAAATATTTTCGACATAGGTCTGCGGATTGCGATCGATCAGCGGGAACCAGGTGCTCTGGATCTGCACCATGATGCGATGCCCGCGGCGGAACGCGTGATTCGCCGAATGAATATCGATCGGGTACTCGTACACCTTGCCGGGCTCCATCGGCTCCGGCTTTTCGAAGCTGTTGCGGAACCGGCCGCGGAACACTTCGTTGTCGATCATCAATTCATAACCGGGGAGCTTGTCGTCAATTTCGGGATACACATCGATCAGCTTCACGATCCAGTCGCTGTCGCTGCCCGTCGTCGATGCAAACACGTGCGCCACAACGTCGCCCGCGATGATGGTGTCGTCGGCCAGCGGCGCCGTCGACCAGCTGGCCACATCCGGCCTTTGATCGACGAAGCGCTGATCCTCCACCAGCCACGTCGTCCAGCCGGAATTGTTAGAATACGTCGGCGGAATGGGACGATGACGATACGGTACCGGATGAGCAGGATCGCTCCAGTAGCTGTCGAACGCATCGTCGGAACTGTCGCGCGGCGCATCGAAGGTGAGCGCGCCCGATGCCGCCGTATACAGCTTTCGCATCCGGATTCCCTCCGTAGGAGGCCACGCAGCGTATCGCTCCCAGGTGTTGCGGCCGGTCTCGAACGCGATCGCCTCGGGCTGATCCATCTCACCTTTGTCCTTCAGCCAATAGGCGAACCACGGCGCTTCGATTTTTTCGCGGAAATATTCCGACTGATCGCCGCCGAAATCGATGGGCCCCAGATTTTTCCCCTCGCCGCCCCATCCGCCGTGACGCCACGGCCCCACCACCAAGTAATTCCTGTGACCCGCGTCATTTTTTTCGAGCGTCTCGTAAATCTTCATCGGACCGTAGTAATCTTCCTGATCCCACCAGCCCGCGACGTTGAGGTTCGGCACCGTGGTCTTCTTCAAGATCAGATTCACGGCTTGCTGTTGCCAGAAGGAATCGTAGTTCGGATGATTGACGAAGTTCTCCCACGTCGGCTTCTCGCCGTGAAAATAGCGCTCGTCGATTTCCGAAAGCGGTCCCAGCGACAAAAACCAATCGAACGTGTCGTGCTTGTCGAAATTGAATCGATACTGCGTCTTCCCGGTTTCCATGCGCGCCACGTATTCGAATCCGTAACTCAGACGAAAAGCCCCGTTGTGATGAAAATCGTCGCCGAGAAACATATCCGCCGGGGATGCCTGTTCGCTCGCGGCTTTGAGCGCCGGATGGGGCTCGATCAGCGCCATCGCGGTGAGCCATCCTCCATACGAGATCCCGAGCAGCCCCGCGCGGCCGTTGTTATTGGGGACATTCTTGAGCAGCCAGTCGATCGAGTCGTAGGTATCGGTGCCTTCGTCAATCGAACCGGGCTGGTTGGGATCGCGCACCGGACGCTGCATCACGAACGCGCCTTCGGATTGATAGCGGCCGCGAATGTCCTGAAACACAAAGATGAATCCTTGGTCGGCGAGCTGTTTGTAGCGCGTCTTCAGCGCCGGTTCGGCGCGGCCGTTGTCGAAACCGTAAGGCGATCGCTCGATCAGGAACGGCAGTTTTTCGGTGGCCTTATGTGGAATGAAAATCAACGTGTGCAGCCGAACGCCATCGCGCGCGGGAACCATCACGTCCATTTTGTCCCACGCCGGCTGATGAGCCGCACATCCGCCCAGCAGCAGCAAGGCAATTGCCGCAACGTATTTCATGGGGATTTACTTTAGCAAAGATAGAACAGGCTCAAGCGCGGAAGGCCCGCCGATTCGAGCAACCGCCGTTCCAGGAATTGCCGTTCGAGCATGGCGAGCTGCTCCGCCGTCATTTTGCCGCGATACGCCTTCAGATCGCGATCGAGCGCGCGCCGCGCTTCAAACAGCGCTTCCTCGCTCGCCGCTGCGCGCAAATGCGCGATCATTCTTTCTTCGATCGCCGTGAGCCGCTGCTCCAATTGTTCGAGATCGGAATAGAGCGCGTCCAGATCGAGCGCATCGAGCGACGCGGCCACGTCCTCACGCCCGGCCTTGCGCAGCTTCGCCGCGTTTCGCGCGACAAATTCACGAACATCGTCGAGGCTGAACGGGGCCTTGGCAACTTTCGCAACCGCCGGAGTTGCGTTGGCCATCACCTGCGCTTCCTCGGTCACCGCTTGCGAGCAATACGCCAGCGAGTTCACCATGTGGACGCGCGACCTCGCCGGACGCTTGCGCCATTTTTCGAACGCCTGATCGATGCCGCGCAAAATCGCTTCGAGCGGAACGCCCGCGTTCTTCCAGGTTTCGATCAGCGCCCAATCGAGCGGAGAAAGCAGGAACAACCCGGTGCCGCGCGCGCGCTGGAAATGTTCCTCGACTTCGGTGAAATAGTTGAAGTAATTTTCAGCCACGAAGGAGCACGAATAAACCCGCTTGCATAAGATCAGCCGCAGCCATTGCAGCTTCCGATTCGAGCACAAATCATGCCGGGCGAACCCCGCCGGCGAAAATCGTCGTTTCCTTTCCGTTGTCTTCGCGCACGAGCAGAAATCCCGACGCGTCGAGCCCGCGCGTGACTCCTTCGATCATCGCTCCATCGCGCTCGAAGCGCACGCGCCGTCCGGCGGCGTAGCTCGACGCGCGAGCGAACGCTTCGAGAATCGCCGGTGTTCCGCGCTCGATCATCATTTCACAAGCGTCGTCAATCGCCCGCAGTAATTCGATCAGCAAATCTTCGCGCGCAACGCTTGCGCCGGCCAGCCGCAGCGACGTCGCCAGCGGCGCAATGCCGTCCGGAAATTCTTCGTGATTCACGTTGATCCCGATGCCCGCCACAATCGCCTGGCCGTCAAGCTGCGCCAGAATTCCCGCGCATTTTTTCCCGCCGATCATGACGTCATTCGGCCAGCGCAAATCCGCGGCGAGGCCGGAAACTTCCGCGATCGCTTCCTGCGCCGCGAGCCCCAAGGCGAGCATCACCACCGGCAGCGCGTTCGATCCGACCGGCAGGCGCAGCACGATGGAAACATACAATCCCGCCTCCGCGTTCGAGTGCCACGAATGGCCGTGACGTCCCATGCCCGCCGATTGCTCGTCCGCGCCCGCCACGGTTCCCGGCGCGCACCCTTCGCGGGCCAGTTGCGCCGCGATGGTCATCGTCGAAGGGGCGCTCGCGAACCATTCGATGCGGCGTCCCGGAAACGCCGCCCGAACCATTTCGACATCAAAGGGCATAAATTCCGCAGTTGATATCCACCGCGACGGCCGAATGCGTAATCGATCCCGACGAAATAAAATCCGGCCGAGCCTCGGCGTAGGCGCGAATATTTTCGAGCGTCACGTTACCTGAAATTTCCGTTTCGGCGCGATGATCGATGAAGCGGATCTCGATCGCCGCCTGTTCGGGCGTCATGTTGTCGAGCAGCACGCGCGACACGCCGCAATCGAGCGCGTCGCCGATTTCAACACGCGTGCGCACTTCCACTTCGATCGGTTTTCGAGTCACCCGCGCCCGCTCGATCGCGGCGCGAACTCCACCCGCCAGGCGAATGTGATTATTTTTGATCAGCACAGCGTCGTATAGGCCCATGCGATGATTGACGACTCCGCCCGCGGCCGCGGCCATTTTCTCTAAAACGCGCAGACCCGGAGTGGTCTTGCGAGTATCCAGAATCCGGACGCCGGTTCCCTTAACAGCACGAACGTAGCTCGCCGCAAGCGTAGCGATTCCTGATAATCGTTGCAGAAAATTTAAAGCGACGCGCTCGCGTGCGAGCAACATTCGCGCGGGTCCGCGCACCAAAGCGATCTGCTCCCCGCTCGCCGCGGTCTCGCCGCTGCGTTTGAAGATTTGCGAGCCGTCAAACAGAAGCCTCAGGAGTTCCACGCCGGCGAGCGTCAGATCCTGCTTGGCCATAAATCGCGCCTCGGCCTGTAACGACGCGGGGATGCACGCGTTCGTCGTAATGTCGCCCGGCCCGATATCTTCCGCCAGCGCGTTTTTGACCGTGCGTTTAACATCAGGATGCATCATCATTTCTAACCCAGCGCGGCGCGATTTTTCGCTAGCGTCGCTTCATACTCTGCGAGCTTCGCGCGAATCGAATCCACCACTTTCGCCGGAGCCTTGCGAACGAAATCCTCGCTTTCCAGCTGACGCTTGGAGTTCGCAATCACCTTTTCGAGCTGCTCATTTTCCTTGCGAAGGCGCGAGTGATGGTCTTCGGCTGCGGCAGCATTCTCGGGAAACGCGATTTGAATCGTGAACCCCGGTCCGCTGGCCGGCTGGACCTGAAATTCCGTATTGGTGCTCGCCGCGATCTGCGCCGGATCCACCGGCTGCGACGTGGACAACACGCCCGTCAGTCTGGTCTTCTTATCGATCTTATGATCCGCACGTTGCGCCCGCGTCGCGGTGATGATCTCTTGCTGAAGCGTCATGGAGCGCTCGATCTCCGGCGCCGCGAGCGCGGGGTCGAATTGCGGATACCGTTCCACCGCGATCGAGCCCTGGTTTCCGCGGCGGTGCCACAGTTCCTCCGTCACGAACGGCATGATCGGATGCAGCAGCTTCAGAGCCTTGTCGTAAACACGAAACGCGTAATCCCAAGTCCCTTCCGATTTCTTGCTTTCCAGATACCAGTCGCAAAATTCGTCCCAGAAAAAGGTCCAGATCGCATCCGCGGCTTCGTGATACCGATGATGTTCGAACGCGCGATTCGCGAGCTCCGCCGCCGCGTTCAGCCGCGATCCGATCCAGCGATCGGTGGTGGAAAACGGCTCGCTTGAGCCGCCATCGGGCTTCGACAACAACAATCGCGACGCGTTCCAGATTTTGTTCGCGAAATTGCGCCCCCTTTGCATCACTTCTTCGCTCAACGCGATATCGTTTCCCGGTGCGGCCGCCACCAACAGCCCGAAGCGAACGGCGTCGGTGCCGTACTTCTCATTGATCACCAAAGGATCGATGACGTTTCCCTTGGTCTTGGACATCTTCTGCTTCTCCGCGTCGCGCACCAGGCCGTGGATGTGCACCTGGCGGAACGGAATCTCGCCCGTCATTTCGATTCGGAGCATGATCATCCGCGCGGCCCAGAAGAAAATAATGTCGAATCCCGTGACCAGCAATGTGGTCGGATAAAACGCGCGCAGGTCCGGCGTGTCGTCCGGCCAACCCAGCGTCGAAAACGGCCACAGGCCTGAGCTGAACCAGGTGTCGAGCACGTCCTTATCCTGCTCGATTGTTTCCGAACCACAGTGCGCGCACACCGCCGGCGTCTCGCGTGCGACCGTTGTTTTTCCGCACGCCGCGCAATGCCACGCCGGAATGCGATGGCCCCACCAGAGCTGCCGCGAGATGCACCAGTCGCGGATGTTGTACATCCACTCGAAATAAAGTTTGGACCAGTTCGCCGGCACGAACGTGATGCGCCCGTCCTCCACCGCCCGGATCGCCGGCTCGGCGAGCGGCTTCATCTTCACCCACCATTGCGTCGAGACCAGCGGCTCCACCGCGGTGCGGCATCGCTGGCACATCCCGAGATTCAGCTTGTATGGCTCGATTTTTTCGAGCAGCCCGAGTTCGTCGAGTTTCGAGACGACTGCTTTGCGAGCCTCGAATCGATCGAGACCGGCGAAGCGTCCGGCCTCGGCCGTCATCTTCGCGTTCTCGTCGATCACTTTAATGCTCGGAAGATGGTGGCGTTTGCCGGCCTCAAAATCGTTCAGATCGTGCGCGGGCGTTATCTTCACGGCGCCCGATCCGAACTGCGGATCGGCCATTTCGTCGAGCACGATCGGGATCGCGCGATCGGCGAGCGGAAGCTGTACGGTTTTTCCCGCCAGCTCCGCCGCGCGCGGATCTTTCGGATTAATCGCGACCGCGGTGTCGCCGAGCATCGTCTCCGGCCGCGTGGTCGCGACCACCAGCTTCAACGAACTTCCGTTCACCGGATA
>Ga0187784_10002169_pt1 | contig 15720 bp, 13 predicted proteins | sample 1015_SJ02_MP15_2_FD_132964 | JGI IMG/M metagenome (GOLD analysis project Ga0187784, IMG submission 132964) | Tropical peat soil microbial communities from peatlands in Department of Meta, Colombia - 1015_SJ02_MP15_20_MG | ecosystem: Environmental > Terrestrial > Soil > Wetlands > Peat | place...
ACCCCAGGACGTTTCGGGAAGAGACATTCCGATCCCGGCTGCCCGGAAGGCACAACGTCTGGAACCTTACCGCGGTGATCGCTGCGTCGAGCATTACCGGAATGGGTTTGGACGACATTCAGGAGGCGGTGCTGACTTTCAATGGAGTGAAGCGGCGCCAGGATGTCATAGGCGAGTTCGGAGGAATTATGGTTATGGACGATTTCGCTCATCATCCGACCTCTGTCCATGAAACGCTCCTCGGTCTGAAACTGTTCTATCCCGAGCGGCGCATTATCGCCGCTTTCGAGCCCAGGAGCAACTCGAGCCGGCGAAACGTCTTCCAGGAGCTCTACTCGCACGCATTCTCCGCAGCGGACGTCATTTGCGTCAAGCAGCCGCCCGCGATGGGGTCCATCCCAGAACACGAACGGCTTGACGCGCAGCGGCTAGTAGACGATATTTGTAAACAGGAAAAGGATGCGCACTTTTTCGGGACCACCGACGAACTGCTCGGATTTCTTGTTCTATGGGCCCGGCGCGGCGACTTGATCGTCTGCATGAGCAACGGGAGCTTCGACGGCCTTGCGGAGAAACTGGCGCAAGAATTAGGAAGAATCTGAATGTCACGGATCCTGCTCCACATTTGCTGCGGTCCCTGTGCCATCTACCCGGTGTCGGCCCTGCGCAGCGAGAATTTCACGGTACGCGGTTTTTTTTATAATCCGCACATTCAGCCTTACCAGGAGTTCGAAAAAAGGCTCAAGACACTTCAAGCTTTCGCTGAAAGCGCGGACCTGCCTCTTATCCTAAGGGCCGACTACGACCCGGAAACCTTCTTCAGACAGGTGGCATTTCGCGAAACGAATCGCTGTCTCTACTGCTATTCGGTGAGGCTGAACGCGGCAGCCGCCCTTGCAAAGAAGAGCCGATTCGAGGCCTTCACCACCACACTTCTCTACAGCAAGCGACAAAAGCACGAACTGGTAGTGTCCATTGCTGAAGAGATCTCCAGAAAGCATGGCATTGCTTTCCTATACAGGGACTTCAGGTCAGGATGGCGCGAGGGCCAACAGAGGGCAAAGGCGCTCGGCATGTATAGACAACAATATTGCGGATGCATCTACTCCGAGATGGAAAGGTTCCGTAAAAAAACAGTGACCAGTGAACTCCACAGATCGGACTCGGACAGAGAGCTTGAGCCATGCGGCGTCCACGTCGATGAAAACGGCGACTGGTTTCATCACGGGAACAGGATTTTCAGGCCGGAGATACTGGAAGCCCTCTATGCGAAACTGGACCAGCTGCCCGCGGGCCAATTCATCCTGTCGGACTTCAAGGGGTGCTGCCTTCTCGATGTTGCCGACACCCCCTTTATAGTTTCCAGAGTGGATCTTGAACGGGATAATTCCGGCACCGAGCGAATCATTATCCGGCTAAAGAACATATCGCGAGCCGAAGTGCTGGATGCCGGCACGCTGGCGACCGGAAGAGGCAATGTACTCTATTGCAGGGTATTGGGCGGGCGTTTTTGGGCCAGATTCTCCCGCCCTGCTTATTACCAGTTAGCCGAGTTCGTCCGTGAGGACGATACAGGCCAAAGTTTTTATATCGAACTTAACGGAAGCAGGTTTTCGATCGGGATGAAGGTTGACGGGTAAGGAATAAAACGACGACAGTCGGCAGCGACGGGTTGAGAGTTGTCTTCACTGTTTGCTATTGACGGGGCAAAAAAAATCGGCCCGAACATGGTGTCAAAACCTCCGTAACGGGCCGTTGCAAACTGCGTCAATTAAATGTCGGTCGTCAGATTATTTCATCGAGCATTTTCCCCGCGATTGCATCGGGTTTTATCTGGTAGTTTCCGCTGTCCAACTGGTTTTTGATCTGCTGGACTTTTTCGGTTCGTACTTGATCTGTCCCCGCGATCGATTTTTGAGCCTGGGCCAGGTCCTGATAATTTTTCGAGAGCTCCAGCCGGTCCGAAGAAACAGCGCCTGCAGCCGCAGCTTTTTCTTGCACGCCGGGTTTTGCTGTTGCCGCCGTGGAATTTTGCACGGCGTCCGTCATATATGGCGGGACTTTCCTAATGTTCATTGGTTTCCTTCCGCTACCGGTCCGTCGCCCCCTACGGATTCCTTTCCAGCCGGGCCGACATTATCATCCTGTTTAGGGCACATCTTCTCCAGAACTTGATTGGTCAACCGGTCCATCATGAGCCTGCGCTTGCCTTCGCCCGAGATTGACACTTTCTCCACGCCGGCATCTGCACTGCCAGAGTCCGAGCGGCTGTTGGCAAGCTTCGACCGCTGCAACTGTCGAGTGTAAGTACGCAAAACACTCTGCACACGATGGTCGGTAATAACCATGTTGCTTCTCCTGCGATTGATATATCGGCATAAAGCCACTTAAACTTAAGACAAAAACGGGTCCGAAGACAACTGAAATTGTATTTTCTTTCTCCGTCGAAGACATTTCTTCTGGAGCGAAGTTAATATGACGGCTGGCATGGAAATTGTTATTACACCATTCGCTTGGCATTACGGACGGTCGAGTTTTCTTCAATGAGGGAGTTATGTGGAGAGGGTCGAGTGCACACGCTGCAGCCACTTTCTCATAACGTGGGAGGCTGAAGCTCCTTACGGATGCTCGGCATGGGGTATTAAGTACCGTCAGCATCCCAGCAATGCGGTTTACGCCTCATCCGGTATCCAGTGCCAGCTTTTCAAGCCGAAGTCCCAAGGGGAGGAAAGTTCGAGGGGCCGCAGGCAATCAGAAGAAACAGGGAGGGTGTTCAGGCCATGAATGATCCGAATGGTGGTAGGATCGCGGAAACGGAGCCCGGCAAAAATGAGCAGCGGGATGGGGAAAAAATTTCCCGGGGGAACAGCTTGAGAAAGGCGATTGAGGACCAGGAAACGGCAGAGAAGTTGCGGGATTTGCTTAAGCGCTCTACTGTCGCCCTTGCCGCCCTGGCCAGAAATGATAGTGCAGCCGTATGTGAAAGGCTCGGCGCTTTCAAGGACTCTGTGCAAAAAGCAACCGCCATCGAAGAAATAGAGAAAAATCTGTCGGCGCTCAAAAACGCGATAATCAAGAGCGAGCCGTGCGAGACCGGGAACGGGCAGACCCCTGCAGCCGGCGCAAATGGTCACAGTAAAGATCTTCAATCTATTTTTCTCGGGTTGATCTCCGAATTCGACCACGACTTCGGGGAAGAGTATTCAGGGCGTCTGGCCTCACTTCGGGAAAAAGTCGAACAAAGCCTCCGAATCGAGGATATCCTGGGGCTCAAGGAAGAAATCATTTCCATCGCCCAGGCATACAACCAGATGATAAACGAGGAACGGAACCTGGTAACAGACTTGATATCGGAGATCGGCAACGGTCTGCTTGAGGTCGAGCGCCAGTATCTGGATTCGATGAATCAGAGCGGACAGAGCCATAGCGAAAACTCAAAATTCAACACCCTGCTCGAAAATCACGTGGAGGACATGAAGAAATCGGCCCAACTCAGCACTACGCTCGCCGAGTTCAAGGGGCTCGTACTGTCGAGGCTGGCTTCTATACGAACGGCCCTGGAGGAAAAACGCCGCTTTGAGGCACTCCGTCAGGAGAGGCTTAAAGAGGAGATGGAATTTCTCAATCAGAACCTGAACCGGATGAAAAAAGAAGTGGACCAGGTTCGTGAGAAGCGGAAGGCGCTCGAAAAGGAAATCCTTATCGACCCTTTGACCGGAGTAGCCAACCGGCGTGCTTTGAGAGAACGCCTCAAAAGCGAGTTGTACCGCTTCCAGAGATATCGGCAGTTCTTTTCGATGATCCTTTTTGATGTCGACCGCTTCAAGGTGATCAACGACCAGTACGGCCACTGGGCCGGAGACAGATGCCTGAAGGAAATCACAAAGCGCATTAAGCCCATTCTCCGGGAAACTGATTTCATTGGCCGGTGGGGGGGAGATGAATTCCTGGTAATCTTCCCGGGCACCGACCTGGAGAGCGCGGTGGCGGTGGCGGAACGGCTACGTAAGTTGATCCAAAATACCCGCTTCGTTTATCACAAGCAGGAAATCAGCCTCACCGTGAGCATCGGCGTTGCTGAAATTCTGGATTCCGATCAATCCCAGGAAATGGTGTTTAACCGAGTGGACAAAGCCATGTACAAGGCGAAGAAGACCGGCAGAAACAAGGTGGCCGTGATCAGGAACTAGTCAAATACCGGGGCTGCCAAAACGCTGCAAATCATGTGAACCAGGGAATTGGAATCCGTCCCGGCCCTGATATAAGATCAGGTGCGTTCAATGACACTTAACGGATGGCCACAGGGAAACTCACCCTAATACTTGTCACTAACCTTGCCGCCCAAATGGAAATGGTTCCAGATTTCCTCTAGGGAGGGGGTGGCCTGGCCACTAGGGCTGGCTCACTATAATACGGTCCTGCCCCGTTCATTCCGCCCAGCTAATTTTTCCGGAAACGGGGAATGATGATTTATCAGATTGGCAATCATCGACCTCTTGAGTGTATGACCAAAACAGGTAACGATGTCACCTGCTTGTCTCCCGTCGGCGCGGTCTAACTTGACCGCCACCAGTCCAGGTTTCTACGTTCTTGACTCCAAGCTCTCAAGGGTTTTGTGCATTTGCTTCGATGCCGCAACTCCCTCCTTCCATAACTTTAAAGAATGTTGTAGATTTCAACTCGAAACATAGGCAGCCGGAGATCAGTCTCACCGACGTATAACCTTCCCAGTTCGGAGTAACATTTGTGAAGGAAGCGTCAGCGCCCAATTCCACGCCGGGACTCGTAGGGTATTTGGCCCTTGTATCGACAATCTTGGCCATATTGGTCACCGTGTACTCGCTTCTATTCCCTATTTGGGTTTACGCGGTACTTTTTGCAATTCCGAGGCAAGGCTCCACTGTATTTTGGCAAGGACTCCAAGCGCCGATCGAAAGGTACCCTAAATCGAGCCTGGTCTGTATCCTATTGATGCTTGTTGCAATCGGGGCTGCACTGTTCTGGAAGCGTTTTTCGAGGCGATTCTCAATGTACGCCTCGCGCATCCTTTTCATCGCCATGGCATTGATTATCTTGCTCCTGCTCCGCGTGTTAGGGTTTGACAAGGACCTATATTCCAGGGCCATCGAAGCAAGGCAATTTGCAGAGTTTAAAAAGGCCACTGCCGGTCTCTTCCAAAGAGTCGGAACACCATCTGCTCCCGACGTTGCGTACTTCTTATATCTCGACCAGAAGCAAATTGAATCCCTATACGCACAGATCGAACCGGAATGGCTGAATAAGCAACGCACTGTCACTGAATCCTCGGGTTCTTCTTTAAAAGCAGGCATTAGTGCACCACCAGCATCGGTGGAAGTTGGTTCTTCAGGGCAAAAGAAGAATCAAGTTGTTCAGGAGCCGCCAACGCCGACACTCGAACGGAAAACAATTTCGTTCATGAGGTATGCTTCTGAAAATGGCAAGGCAAGCCAATTTACGGTTTCAACAGCATGGGTGGCTCTCAGGTCGGCCGCGATAGCGCTTCGGAGTCAGTTCAGCTCGCTCGACCAAGTAGCCGAAGTTCCATTGCCGTTGAACCGGAACGACATAGAAAAGACTAACAGGGATGAATTGTTTGGTAATTCTCCCGAAAAGAAACAGCAGGCCAAGCACAATTTTGAGTCTGAGCTCCATGCCATGTTAACCCTACTCCCACCATTCGTATTTGTGAAGGGCGAATTCAGGGTGGACATCGCCCCATCTCCGCTTCTCGTGCACGATTACATAGACGGGCCGGAATGGCTCTCTTTTCGACCGACGCAATTCTTGGTTAGATTTCCACCATCGATCCCATTACCCTTAGAATTCAAAGACAAGAAAACGATCCAAGCGACTGTCTTCGGCAAAGTGGTACATGGCCTCGATAGCGAGGGTGTAGTAGAGGTACAAGCCATCGCCGTGTATTGAAGCCGTTTTCGACAGGGAATCTCATGCCTTGAACAGACAGAAGGCTTGGGGCGGGGCATTGACATTTTTCTATGAAAAACAATGAAAAGGAGCTGGCTGTAAACAATGAAGGAGAAATTATGGATCGCACAGAATACGAAAAAGTATATCAGAATTATTGCAAAGAATGTAAAGGCTGGGGCCTGCTTATAAACATTAGCCCCAATGCCAATTTTTCGGAGTGTAAGAATTGCATCGCCCAAGGTCGGTGTCCACGCTGTGGGGCCGGTAGTTCACTTAATCATATGTACCAATGTTCCAAATGCGGGATATAATTGATCTTGATCGTGGTTTGCCCGGTGGGGACCGAATAGATGGTACTAACTGGATAAAATACGATAAACCACACGGCTAGAAATGGGGCTTACCGCCCATGAATGCTTTCTACTATAGTCACGGTCATGATCCTTTTTTCACGCCAGAGTAATACTCCAAATCGTTGAAAGATATCAGTTCCCCGAAAAACCGTTGCTGTGATCCGTCCATAGCCAGCAGCCAACATGCTGGAAACGGATGATGATTATCGGATTGGACGATCAGAGGAGGCTACCACGGTACAAGAATGGGGATGCTTTCATCGGCCCGGCAAATTGGTTTTCAAACAAACCAGAATTTTGCGGGGCACTCCTGCGACGGAGGCGGGAGTGACAGATCCACTTTGGACTATCGGGGATATTGCGAAATTGGCAGATTGAAAGAAAACTTACTCGGTTCCCTTACCAAGATTCCATTTGTTGATTATTGATCTTACGTGGTCTAAACCCTCATCTGGGTTTGCAGGTATCCCTTCACTATGGAGAATGTAGCCATCCGACCGAATTACAATCAATCTGCACTTTTCAAGTGGATCATCTGCGGGAATCAGTCTTCTAACCCCTGCCTGGGATACTGGAAGAAGCGCGGGAACAAAACATTCATCCACAAGCTTCTTCGTGGTGGCATATTCGAGGAAATACCCGAGGGTGTAAGACAATCTACTCATTTCGTGACGCTCACTATCGTAAATAACAGCAAAAACGGGCCTGCCACGCTCTTTGGCCTTCAAAAGTGCTTTGTTGAGGTTTTCAAATGGAGGATTCAGAAAAAACGACTCGCCAGTAGGTGCTAGGGGCAGGTTTGGTCCTTGAACGGTTTCTTCTGTCTGACCGCGAATTGGTCCGACTTGATTATTGGATGAAAAGATATAGAGACAAAGAGAGAAAAAAACCAATCCGATAATACAGATCCCCAAACCAGCTCGGGCAGATTTAAGTAGTAGGGATGGAGCGTTACGCACCCACGAATTGCCTAAGGCTAATGGGAGCATAAAAGCCGCAGCTATACAAAGCATTATTATCAACGTTGTTGGACTTTTCATTTTCCCGGCCTCCACCAAAACGATGAGAATGATGGAGGAAACAACGCCAATAATTGCCAAACTCTCAGAGAATCCAATTTTGGGCATAGTGGCGACTAAAAGCATGTTTCATTTAATCGGTCAAGCATTTTGGCGGTTGTCATGGCCGCACCCTCCAAAATTGAAAATGACCCACTATCCGTTTTCCCGTCGCACAGCTCCCTGAGAACCAAAATGACCCACTACCCATTTTTGCGTCTTTATTTTTGAGTCTCCGGGGATGCGAGATAATGCTGGTGAAGGCCGGTTCCAAGGTTTCCACAGCCAGTCGAAGTTTTCCCTTTTAAGGGCAGACTAGGGGTTCTTCCCCTGACCTCGCCTGACCGTCCTTCAGGGCAGGCGAGACCGTATGATCTGGTAGACCAATTTCGACCCGATAGTACCCCGTTCAATAAGAACGGTGGCCAATTCCTCTATTGCAGACCAACAGTCAGGAAGCCTCAACGGGTAATACGGCAAATTAACATACGCACCGGCTTTACAGGCATGTTTAGGATTCTTCCGGCTCCTCCAGTCCTTTGCCAAATCGGTCCCACTTTTCCATGATGCGTTGAATAACTCTATCAAATTCTTGCCGCTCTGGACTTAGCTCCCCGAAATGCTCCTTCAGTCGCCGCTCTACTTCAGCCCCATGCCGCCGAACATCTTCAATATGAAAGAACGGTACGCCGAACCAGTAGAACACAGGCTGTATCCCTCCATCTTTCACCTCTCCGTCTTTTTTCTTCCATGCCATCTTAGCGGGGTTTCATTCGGAGTCGGGATCAAGTGGAGTGAATGTGGATGCACAATCAGGTTGCCCGGAATGCGATTGAAGGTACGGCCACGGGGGAATTCAACCTGATACTGTAGAACGGAGACCCCCGTATCACCACGAGTAACGACCATCCTCCGGTTTATGACCGACGTCCATGCTTACGGCCAACCGCAGCCTTGCCGGCACACCACTGCGACGAAAGCATCATGTCATTATTCATCCCATCCGAAGACCATTTTGTTTTGCGTATTTATCAAAATCCATCCAAGTGTCATTTGCCATCAACTGACCGGTATATGATAAATATCCAATAAAGACAGTATGTTGTGTAGTCTAAGATAGTATTTCCTGTAACCGATCGGATACCCGGCCCACTTAAAAATGTTGAATCGGTTTGTTTATTGCGCTATACGGTGCCGCAATGTTCGAGATGAGGGGCACTTCGAATTGCCGTTTTATCCTTATTGGAAGGCAATGAAGACGAGATGCTTTACATTCGGATTTCAAGGAGTTTGTGATCTCAAAACGAAACAGATCGCAAAGAGGGGGGGAAATGGTGAAGAAAGGCATGCTGAATCTCGTTATGTCCGCAACGGTATTGCTGGCGGGTGCAGTTCCAGGTTTTGCTTGCGACCCGCCACACCATGAAGTGCCGGAGTCCAGCACAATACTGCTTTTGGGAGCGGGTATGGCAGGGCTGGCTGCCTACAAGTTGGTCAAAGGCCGCAGGAAGTAATAGAAGCTTTCCCAAATACGGGAACAAATTACACGATTCGATCGGTCCTATTGGGTGATACATGATTGGATACCGGCACGGCCGCCGATCCCGCCGACCGTCGGCTAGTTTCAGGACTCGGTCCCCCTACCCGGACCATCGGCGCCCGGGACAGCAACCGGCGGCTCAGCGCCTTTGTAGCTGAGGTATGCAGGCTTATTCGAATTTCTCACCTCCGGCATAATTCAACATAAGAGCCACGCAGGCAGTTCTGCCGCTGTGCGCCAAGGGGCTGTCCGAAGCGATTATCGGTCTACATTTCATCGTTCTATACTCAGCGAAGATGATATTTGCGCATCACGTCACTGCGGCGGAAGCCGGAGGCAAGGGCATTGCGCAATTATTTATGACCCCGCGTACAAATGCCAAGATATCCGGAAGAATCCCCGGCACTAAAAGAGCGTGGAACTTTCAGACAGAATCCTGCAATTCAAGTTTTCATTTAAACGCCGCCCACGATCCGGAGTAAGTATTATGAAGGGCCCCTGTCCCACCTGGATTGTAAAATCCAGCGGACGTGTTCACATGATAGAAAAAATCATAATGGATGTTCTGTGTCAGGGCGTCGTAAATGGTTCCATTTCCAATCGTCCACACAAAGTCATTGGCAACGAGAAGCCCGACGGACACAGTGTTTGCAGCGACGGTTGTTCCGGGAATGGAAACGGAATTAGTGTAACCGTAGGCATTGTTCTGTGCCGTGGAATCGGGCTGACCGGTCTGTCGCGTATTGTTCAACGTGACGATGCTGATAGCCCACGCACGACTGACGGTCACATTCGGGGACCACGTAATGGTTATGGTATCCGCACCGGCTTTGAGAGGGTTTTTGACATAAGCGGACCAGATGTTTTGACTGGAGGTCGAATAGGTGGAATTATTGTAGTAGACCATCCTGCTATAAGAGTTGCCCTGGCTGTCGGTCAAGTTGCTGATTTGATACTCGACTCCATCCTCTATAGCCAGCACGACTATCCTCTGTCCCGCGGAAACATTCGCAGTGATGGGGCAAGCTCCGGGGGGAGAGTTGGTGGAAGAAGCACTCCAGGAAAAAATTTCGGACCCGAACGAAGGACCAGGGAGAGTTCCTCCCTGCGGGCCGGTGGTCATCGATATGAGCAGGTTAGAGCCGCTGTCTGAATCTGTAGCAAGACTCCAATTCGCAGGGGCGGAGTAGAGGTTTGTAGGACTAGTGTTATTGCCATATGCGAAAGAACCGACAAACCCAATTTGCCCGCCGATCTGGGCAATACCGGTAATTACACCTGTCTCCAGCACGAAGACCATGCTCACAATGATTAATAAACGTGTCAAGACGATGCTCCTCCTTCGCATTTCCGGAAAACGGGTCCAGTACCGGGCAACTATAGTGCATCACGTTGCACGCGATGCATCCGAACTGTATTTTTGGACCATTTTCCGATGAAGTCTTTTTGTGGCTATGCTTCTTGAGCTGAAAAAGTACTCACATTTCTTCACTTCCTCGCCCATTTCTTCGATAAGAGAATCCAAATCGTCCCCAATGCTTATGGTTCCTTCGGTGTCCCTCTCCACCCTGGTTATTCCCGGAAACTGCCGTTCAAGGTCATCAAGCATCGTTCTTTGACGTCTTACGGTTTCCAGAAGGCTCAAACTTTTTTGGTAAAGTTGCCGGTGTTGAACGGCCTGTTTGATGGCGATGCCCAGTTCAGGTCCGCTGCAGGGCTTAATCAGGTTCCTGTAAACGTGACCTTTGTTGATCGCACGCAGGGTTGCTTCCAGGCTGGGATGGCCGGTCAGAATGATCCTTATCGTTTCCGGATACTCAGCACAAACAATGCTCAGGAAATCGGAACCCAACATCCCCGGCATCATTTCGTCGGAAACAACGACGTCAATCTTCTCATGTGACAGGATATCCAGGGCATCCTCGGCCGAGCAGGCACAGTGCACCTTGTAGGGTTCTTTATACAGCGCACGCTTGAGTGCATCTGTGACCAGCGGCTCGTCATCGACCAGAAGTACTGCGCAAGACATCATTTTTCCTTCGTCCAGACAAATCAATTTGGGGTAGTGCCAGGCTATTCCGTAGGGATGAGCACTTCGATAGGCTCCTTGATGCCTGGTTTTTCGCAAAAGCTTCTCAACCGCTCCCGAAGGGTTCGGTTCACTTTATAACCTCTGGCAACAAGCAGACGGCCGCTCCGAAGCAAAAGATCCTCCTCCAGAATCATATCATCCTGTAATTCATCCACTTTCACAGATGCTTTCCTGAATTTGCCCTTGTTCTTGACTACATCCCTGAGGGCTAACAGCACCTCCGGATCGTACAGGCCGGCTCTACCGGCCAGTTGTTCCACCGATCCGATTTTCTCGGTCCCCTTGACGTGCAGAGTATCGAAATCCAGGACGACCTTAAGGATCCGTGCTCCCAGCGGAATTTCCCCGCCGCTGCGGCTGTCCATGGGAATTCCGGACCCATCGAAGTTTTTTTCCTGGTAGGCTATTATCTCAGCAATGTTTTCCAGCCTGGGAATGTGTGCCAGCAGGTCCGATGCAACAAAGGGATGCATCGAGAAGAGCTGCGACTCCTCGCCGGTAAGTTCCCGGCCCTGGTATAGTTTTTTGAGAGCATCTTCCGGCAAGATGACACACCCTATCTGGGAGAGCGCTGCGGCTGTTTCGAGTTGCCACATGTCTGCAACTCGCATTCGCTTCCCGACTTCGCGCACATAGTTTGTGATGCGCGATGCTCGACCGAAAGCCTCGGGGTTAACCAGTTCCAGTATCTCCGAGACCACTTTGAGACTTCCGCGCAGGGTCCTTTCGAGCAGTTCACGCTCCGCTGTGACCAGATCGTACTGTCGCACGCCGCTGGAGAGTGCTGTAACAAGTACGTCGCGTTCACATGGTTTGGTCAGGAATCGGAAAATATATCCCTCGTTAACGGCGTTGATGGCAGTGCCCAGGTCGGCATAGCCGGTCAGCATAATGCGGATGCTGTCAGGAGCCGTTTCCCGCACACGGGACAAGAATTGGATTCCATCCATTTCCGGCATTCGCAAATCTGAGACTATGACCGAAAAGGGCCCTTTTTCATTGATGACATCCAGCCCTTCTTTCGCGCCCAGTGCCGTTTCCAAAGCGAAAAATTTTCTCAGTTGCCGCTCGAATCCGGCTAGTATATTGGCGTCGTCATCCACAAAAAGAATCTTCGCAGGCATGATGCATCGCCTCCAGGAAAGGAACTGACTAGGGTGTAGAGTTTAAGTTGAGCCCATCGGCAATCCCGAGCTTTTCCAGATAGCCGATGTCAAGCCGGTCCATGCTCTGTTCGCCGTTTTCGCCGTGTTGGGCTGCATTTGCCAGGTGAACGACGCTCAGAGTACCGAATGAATCTTTTGAGCACATGCTCGGACAATGGTGGAACGCGATTGATTCCACCATTGACTCCGAAAGACCCCACAGGCCCATCAGGTAAGCCCCGACCTGTGCATGGGTGGTGCCCAGGACCTGCTGTTCGGCTTCCCACAGCTGACAGCCGCCTGAATCGAACAAATCAACGATCTCCATGGACTTCTCAGGCAATTTATCCATCAGGATCAGTTTCCCAATATCGTGGAGCAGGCCTGCCATAAAAGCCTCATCAATCTGGTTCTGTCCGAGGTCCCTTTGTGTGGCTATACTTCTGGCAATCATGGCCGTCGACATGCTGTGGTCCCACAGGTTGGACAGGCTCTTCATCCCTGCTTCGTCGAACTGCGAGAAGATTTTTAATGAGAGAATGAGCGTCTTGATGATTTCCAGGCCCAGGAGGTTTACTGCCCGCATGATGCTGGAGGCTCGCGTGGGAAGGCCGAAGAAGGCGGAGTTTACCAACTGGAGCAGCTTGGCGGACATTCCAACATCTCTGGAGATAATCTCACTGACCCTTACAAGCGAAGTATCCGGAGAGTTTACTTCTTCAACCACTTCTTTATAGAGAGAGGGCAGGCTGGGCAGCGAGTCGATTTTGGAGATTACGTTTATAAGAGATTCATCTGCCAGCAGTTCCCGCATCGCGCATGCACGGGCTATGGTGGTCTTCAATGTCTCCCCGTCACAGGGCTTGGAGAGAAACTGGTGGGTCAGCCCGACCGAGTTGAGGATCAGTTCTTTGTCCGAATACCCCGAAAGAATGATGCGCACGGTCTGAGGATGCAGTTCCTTTACCCGCCCCAGCAGCTGGCAGCCGTCCATCCCGGGCATCCGCATGTCCGTCACCACCATATCGAATGCTTTGCCTTTTAGAATCTCAAGGGCCTCCTGTCCATTCTCGGCAAACTCCATATCCCATTCCGAGCGCATGCTTCGAAGCATTCTTTGGAGACCATCGAGCACCTTGCGTTCGTCATCTACGAAAAGGATTCTATTTTTCATCTCGCTCTCACACTTCCGATCGGCAATGTTATAATGAAGGTGGTTCCCTCGCCCGGCTTCGATTCGAAGTTGATGGTTCCACCGTGCTTCTTGACAATAACTGAGTGAGAAATAGCCAACCCCTGCCCGGTCCCTTTTCCGACATCTTTGGTAGTAAAAAAGGGATCGAAAATTTTAGACCTGATATCTTCTCCTATTCCGTTCCCGTTATCGCTGATGCGGATTTTCACAAAATCCCCCGCCATGCGGGTGCCGATATTGATTGTTCCCTTGCGCCCCGATCTTTCGCCAAATTTTTCCGCTATCGCGTGAGCGGAGTTGATGATCATATTGAGAATGACCTGATTGAACTCACTGGGCAGGCAATGAACGGGAGGTAAGCTGGAATCGAAATCCGTCATGACATCAGCCACATACTTCCACTCATTTCGGGCGACAGTGATTGTATTTTCGATCGCCTTGTTAATATCGACGCCGGTCTTCTCATCCGTTCCCGGATGTGAGAATTCCTTCATGGACCGTACGATGCTGCTTATGCGATCTATACCTTCAAGTGATTGCTTTATGGCATTTGGAATATCTTTCCTGATGTAATCCAGGTCTATCTCGTTTAGTGTCGCTTCGATGCTTTCTACGAGCCCCCCGGTAGGACTGTCCGCCCTGAGGCGATCAAGTAATTGATCATAGAGAAGATGGATTTTTTCAAGGCTACCAAAGGCTTCATCCAGAAAACGGGTATTGTCTCCGACATATTGGGTGGGAGTATTTATTTCGTGAGCGATCCCCGCTGCAAGCTGCCCGATGGACTCAAGCTTCTGGGATTGGCTCAGTTGCCTTTCGAGCAGCACGTATTCAGTTATGTCGGCCCCCAGGATAATGAGGCCCGAGAACTGGAAGAAATCCTCTCTGATAGGGCTTATCGTGAGGTCCAGCAGGCCATCCTCTCCGTTTGTCCGTTTAAACCTGACTGCTTTGAGCGTCAATGCGATGCATTCCGAAGAGCAGGTGGAGAGGGACTGATTGATCTTGTCGCCATCCCAGGGGATCGGGCACTTGCTGATTTCCATCCCCAGCGCTTCAAAAGAGTCGATCCGGAATACTTTTTCCGCCACGGCATTCCATCTCTTTATGATTCCGTCGTTAGAGACTTCGATCATGATCAGAGGGATGGAACAAACGAGGGATTCAATTTCCCGGTGAGCACTGTAAAGCTCTTTTTCGGCTTTTTTTCTCTCCTCAATTTCGTGCAGCAGCTGTTCGTTTGCCTTCTCCATCTCGGCTAATGAGCATTGAATCGCTTCATTAGCCTCCCTCAATTCCGCACGCACTGTGCGTTCTCGATTGACCCTGGCAATCTTGGCTCCCAATTCCGACAGTGAAAGCGGTTTTCCAATAAAATCGACCGCACCTGCTTCTATAATATCGCTGTATGCATAATCACCGGTGAAAGCAGACATAACTATTGTGTCAATCGCAGGGTAGTTGTTGAAAATATTACGGGTCAGATCGATGCCGTCCATTCCGTTCATGCGTATGTCGGAGATCACCAGGTCGAAATCATTGTCATCTTTAAGTATTTCCAACGCCTTAATTGGATCGGTAGCGCCTTGGCACCAGAAACCGTTCATTGCCAGAAAACTCATGACCATATTGCACATTGGTTCTTCATCATCGACGACCAGCACTTTTTTGATCCCGCCCTTTGTCATGTTTCTCTCCGGTCACTGGTGAAAAAAGCTCTTCATTTCGTTCTTTGGTCCAGCACCGTCCTTACCGTTCTGGCAAGTTCCCCGATGTTGACGGGCTTCATGAGGAAGCCCCGGATCCCCAACTCCTTTGCCTTGTCCGCGTCGATGTTTTTGCTGAATCCGGTCATGAGTATCACGGGAACTTGAGGATTTAGCGTTGAAAGCTCTCGGGCGAGATCCACGCCGGTAAAATGAGGCATGGTCATATCAGTTATCACCAGGTCGAAACGTTTTTCTTCCATTGTTTGACCTCGGAAGGCTTCCAGCGCCTCTATCCCACTTGTACGGGAAACCGTCCGGTATCCGAGTTTTGCGAGCATCATCTGCACCATTTCGGCCAACAGAGGCTCGTCATCAACGACCAGGATGCGTTCATCTCCACGGGGAAGAGGTGCGGCAATTCCTTCTTTTTTAGGTTCGTACCCGGTGTCCAAGGCAGGGATAAGCACGGTGAACTTTGTCCCCTCTCCGGGAAAGCTCTCAACCATGATCGCCCCATGGTGGCTTTTTACTATTCCATGAACTACCGACAGACCAAGTCCGGTCCCTTCACCCATTTGTTTGGTGGTGAAAAAAGGATCGAAGATGGAATCCATTATAGAAGGGTCGATGCCATGTCCATTATCCTTAACTGTGAGTTCCGCGTAGCCGCCGGGCTGCA
>Ga0187784_10002170_pt1 | contig 15719 bp, 15 predicted proteins | sample 1015_SJ02_MP15_2_FD_132964 | JGI IMG/M metagenome (GOLD analysis project Ga0187784, IMG submission 132964) | Tropical peat soil microbial communities from peatlands in Department of Meta, Colombia - 1015_SJ02_MP15_20_MG | ecosystem: Environmental > Terrestrial > Soil > Wetlands > Peat | place...
AAAGGCCGGCTCATCGTACCGCAGGGCGATGCCGACGTGACGATCGCCGCCGGGCGCATTCGCCTTGCCAATGCAACGCTGCGGGCACAGGGCGGCGCCGCGCTTTCGCTCGACGGTGCGCTCGACCTCGACACCGCGGCGATCGACGCCAGCATGACGCTCGTAGGGCCGCCGGCGGCAAACGCGCTGATCCCCGCGCGGCCGGAACTTGTCGTTAGCGTGAAAGGGCCGCTCGCGGCGCCCGAACGGCGGCTCGATCTGTCGGCGTTGGTTGGTTGGCTGACGATGCGCGCGACCGAGCAGCAGACCCGGCGTCTGGAATCGATCGAGGCCAATCAACGGTCGGAGATTGCCGGTCATGTCGTTCGCCCGGCGTCGCCTTCGATCCGCTTCGTCCCCCAGGGTACGGCCTTGGAATCCGCAGGTCTCGCGAATCCCGTGGAGGAGTCGGCGCCGGGCGCCCGCCAGTTCGATCGTCTACGATCCGCAGCACCGGCGGCGGGTCGCACGGATTACGGCGCCGCGACGGTAGTGGTGCCTCCGGCGATGGGGGGTAAGCCGGCTGCACCACGACCGGCGCCGGGTGCCGACAAAGCCACCACGGCTGCAGGAACGGCTCAGCCGACGCCCCAACCCGCGTCGCGCTCTCCGCTCGATTTGCTATTCCACTCGCAGAACTGAGGCGCTTGGCGACGGCACCAGCATGATATCCCGTGCGGGCTGTCTTTCGTCGCCGCTTCCGTTGGTCCGTGTTTGATAGTGGTCAAGCACGAACAGTCGTATGGCCGACGACAAATTGCCATGCTGGCGCTCGGAATCGATCGCACCGACCAAGTCGGATAAGGTCATGCGCCGGCTCACGGCGATGTCCTTCAAGCCTTTCCAGAATGCGTCCTCAAGACTGACGCTCGTCTTGTGGCCGGCAATGACGATGGAGCGTTTAACGACCGGCGATTTCATTGCCCGTCTCCCGTTTCGATCCGGTGCTGGTCGAGGTTGCTGCGGGCTTTCTCGCTCCGGGCGCGCGCCAGGGCGCGCTCCGTCTTTGAACGCCCATACACAAGCCGGTTGGACGCGGCCGCTTGTTCGGCCTGACGCCGTTTGGCCTGCTTGCGAGCGGTTCGGAGATTAACAAGGTCGCCCATGCGAAGCTCGGCGGTAACCAGATCACTGGCTTGGCCATCCTGGCCCTTGATTGGTCTGGAAGAATTACGCCGACACGGTGACGCAGGACCACAAGCAACCTTTGGTTGACTAGCCACGAGCAAGGCTGCTGTATGGAAGTGTGGCTATACCGGCTGCGTCGGGCAAGACACGGTTGGTTGACGGATAGAAGTGCCAATTAGCTCATTCTGGATAAATAAAAAACATTAACAATATAAAATATTATTCAATTTAAAATATTGAGAACGATAATTGGAAAAATCCAAAAAATACCATAGTATACATAGGTCGTATTGCTCGATAACGCTAGGTCAGGCTGGAAATATTGGCTGAATTAAACCCTTCATCGGCTGTAACAATACTGTCATAAGAAGACACAAATTCGTTATCGAAACGCTTTTATCCGCCTGGAATGAAACCATACAATTTATGGATGTGATGTCCGGCTGCTGACCTTGGGGCAAGCGGCATCGTGCCTATCGCGGCCGCTCAGGAGACCGGCCGGGTCATGCGCGCCGGCCGTACCAGGCGATCGAACTCCTTGCCGGAAACATATCCGAGCTTGATCGCCTCTTCGCGCAAGGTTGTGCCACGGGAAAGCGCCGCCTTGGCGATTTGCGCGGCCTTGTCATAGCCGATGCGCGGCGTGAGCGCCGTGACCAGCATGAGCGAGCGCTCCATCAGTTCACGGATGCGCGGCTCGTTGGCGCGGATATCGACGACGCAACGATCGGCGAAGGAGACGGCCGCATCGGCCAGGAGCCGGATCGATTGCAGCGCCGCATAGGCGATGACGGGCTTATAAACGTTGAGCTCGAAATGACCCTGGCTTGCGGCCACGACGATCGTGGTCTGGTTGCCGAAAACGCGGCAGCAGACCATGGTCAACGCCTCGCATTGTGTCGGATTGACCTTCCCCGGCATGATGGACGACCCCGGCTCGTTCTCCGGCAGGATCAACTCGCCGAGACCGGAGCGCGGACCGGAGCCGAGGAAACGAATGTCGTTGGCGATCTTGAACAGATCCGCCGCAAGCGCGCTGAGCGCGCCATGGGCAAAGACCAGCGCGCCGTGCGAGGCCAGCGCTTCGAATTTATTGGGGGCGCTGACGAAGGGCAGCCCGGTGATGGCGGCGACCTTTTTGGCGAATAGCTTGGGGAATGCGCGTTTGGCGTTAAGTCCGGTGCCGACCGCGGTGCCGCCTTGCGCCAGCGGGTAAAGCTCCTTGAGCGCCAGGCGCAGCCGCGCGATGCCGGATTTCACCTGCGCCGCGTAGCCGGAAAATTCCTGACCCAACGTCAGCGGGGTCGCATCCTGCGTGTGGGTGCGGCCGATCTTGACGATCGAGGCGAATGCCCTGGTCTTGGCTTCGAGCGCCGCGTGCAGATGCGTCAGCGCCGGAGTGAGCCGCTCGGCGATCTCCTGCGCCGCCGCGATGTGCATGGCGGTCGGAAAGCAATCGTTCGACGATTGGCTCATGTTGACGTGATCGTTCGGATGGATCGGCGATTTCGCGCCAAGGGCGCCGCCAAGGCGCTCATTGGCGCGGTTGGCGATGACCTCGTTGACGTTCATGTTGGTCTGCGTGCCCGATCCGGTCTGCCAGACGACCAATGGGAACTGATCGTCAAGTTTGCCGGCAATGATCTCGTCGGCGGCGGCGATGATCGCCTTCGCGCGCCGTGCGTCGAGCGACCCGAGTTGGCGATTGGTTTCCGCAGCCGCACGCTTGACCACGGCGAGCGCCCGAATCAGCGGGCGCGGCATGAGCTCTTCGCCGATACGGAAATTGTTGCGCGAACGCTCGGTCTGCGCTCCCCAATAGCGCTCGGCCGCCACCTCGATGGGTCCGAACGTATCGGTTTCGGTGCGCGTCTTCATGCGAATGGGCGGAAGATGTCGGCGGCTTCCGCCTCACCCTCATTTCTTTCTGAACCGGTCGAGGCGCACGACTTCGCCGCCGCTGGTATCGGGAGGCGGCGGAACCGGCGGAACCGGAGCAGGACCGGCGGCAGGCGAGGGTGTTGGCAAAGCCGGCTTGCTCTCTTCTGCGGCGAGGCGGCCGACCGCGCCTGCCGATTTTTCCGCAAGCGGGGCGGCGGCGGCGGTTTCGGCCGCTGCAACGCCCTCGATCGTCTCGAATTGAAAACCGAATTGCACCGCAGGATCGAAGAAGGCGGTCACCGCGTCGAACGGCACCGCCACCCGCTCCGGCATGCCGCCGAACGACAGGCCGACCTCAAAGGCCCGTTCGGTGACGATGAGGTCCCAGAATTGATGCTGCAGCACGATGGTCATTTCCTGCGGATAACGCGCGCGCATGCGCTCCGACAGGCGCACCCCGGGGGCGGCCGTGCTGAAGGTGATCTTGAAATGGTGCTCGCCCGGCAGGCCCTTCTTGGCCGCATCGGTAAGCACGGTGCGCACCACCCCGCGCAACGCCGCTTGCGCGAGAATGTCATAGCGAATGTGGTCGACAGACATTTGGGGTCGGCATCGAGAATCGATTCATCAGATAAGCGACGGAATCATAATGATCCAGAGCGCGTCTGTCCCCTGTCTTCTGATGGCCGACCACCGATAGCCGATTTCCTGGAAAGTGGAGGCTTCTGTTGCCAGGTGCCTCCGAACCCCGCCTGGCGCTGCTAAGACGCCAGGACTTCAGATCGGTCTTTCAAGCTGCTTACGCAGCCAGAGCAACCGGAGCATAGTTGTCGTTGGCAACTATGAATTTGGCCCGATAACGGCGGAACCATGCCGAGCAAAAGCGCGCCTTTTACGCCCTCGTCGATCCTGTTTCGACCCCGTAATCAGGGATCAGGTGTATCAGCAATCAGGTATCAGCCGTGAAGCTTTGGGCTTTCGCGTCCTGATCCCTGAACTCCTGCTTCCTGATCCCTGGAATTGGTGGAGTCGCCGGGTACTGCCCCCGGGTCCGAAAGGTTTATTCCGACGGCCATTTATTGCCATAGCCGGCTTACGCCGGCAGTGAGGAATATAAGCGCAAAAGGTTGACGAGAAAAGAGGCCGGCGAATGCCGAAGCAGGGTGGCGAAGAGCGCGGCCGGAGCCACGCTTCGCTACTCGCCACTTCGCTATTCGCCGCTTTACTGCAAGCTCAACGCCACGAAGCGCGTTTCGCCGTCCGGATTGGAGACGAGCAGGACCGCCATCTTCTTACCCTGGGTCTTGAGCTGGTCGATCCGGGTCTGTACATCGGCCGGGTTGCCGACGCTCTGATATTGCACCTCGACGATGACGTCGCCCGGAGAGAGCCGCTTGTCGGGCGCCGCCGAAGCCACGTTCGCATCGACCCCGGTGATGAGCACGCCTTTGACGTTGTCGCGGACCTTGAACTTCTTGCGCAGGTCGGCGGAAAGGCCGGAAAGCTCGAGCCCCAGCGTTTTTTGCACGACGGACTTTTGCGCCGGCGCATTGTCCTTGTTGGCATCCGCCGCCGCCAATTTTTCGCCGTCTTCCAGCCGGCCGATCTTGACCGCGTGGGTTTCTTCTTTGCCCTTGCGAATGATGACGACATCGACTTCCTTGCCGACCGGCGTATCGGCGACGATGCGCGGCAGATCGTGCATCTCCTTGATGTCGCGGCCGTCGAACTTGACGACCACGTCGCCCGGTTCGATGCCGGCGGGCTTGGCCGGGCCGCGGTCGTCGACGCCGGCAACAAGCGCGCCGCGCGGCGGCTTGATGTTCAGGCTCTCGGCGATGTCGTCCGTGACCTGTTGGATGCGTACGCCCAGCCAGCCGCGCCGCGTCTCGCCGTACTGCCGCAGCTGCTCGATGACGGCGACCGCGGAGTTCGACGGCACGGCAAAGCCGATGCCGATCGAGCCGCCCGACGGCGAAATGATCGCGGTGTTGACGCCGATGACCTCGCCGTTGAGGTTGAACAGCGGGCCGCCGGAATTGCCGCGATTGATGGCGGCGTCGGTCTGGATGTAATTGTCGTAGGGCCCCGAATTGATGTCGCGGTTGCGCGCCGAGACGATGCCCGCGGTCACGGTGCCGCCGAGGCTGAACGGGTTGCCGATGGCGATCACCCATTCGCCCAGCCGCAGCCTGTCGGAATCGCCGAACTTCACCGCCTTGAGCGGCTTATTGGGATGCACGCGCAGCAACGCGAGATCGCTCTTTGAGTCCTTGCCGACGAGCTCGGCGGTGAGCTTGGTGCCGTCGTTGAGGATCACGTTGATCTCGTCGGCGTCGGCGATGACGTGGTTGTTGGTGACGACGAGGCCGGAGGAATCGATGATGAAGCCGGAGCCGAGCGAGTTGATCCGCCGCGGGGCGCGATCCTGGTCGCCCTGGCCGCGTCGGTTCTTGAAGAATTCCTCGAAAAATTCCTCCATCGGCGAACCCGGCGGCAGATCGGGCATGTTGCCGAGTCGGGCGTCCACCTTCTGCGATGTTGAAATGTTAACCACGGCGTCGATCACCTGCTCGGCGACGTCGGCGATGTTCTCCGGTCCCCGCGCCGCCGCAGTCCAAGCGGGCAGCATGATGATCGCCGCTGTCAGCGCGGCAATGGCCGAGCCGTGCCGCACGAGGCGGCGGAGATGACCGGCCTTAAACAAGCAAGACATGGAAACCCGTGCTCCTGAAGGATTGGTGATGGAAAGGTGGCCTCGCCCGCCGTTGGACGCAAGGCCATAAACCTCGGGTGGGGACGGCAATTAGGAACGGGATTGGGGCGGAAAAGCGACTCCGCGCCAGCTCGCGGTGCTAGCGGCGCACCAGCCAAACGATGATGAAGCCGAGCAACGCCGAGACGGCGCCGGCAATGCGCACCCGGCCGTCAGGCATGTCGAGAGCAGCGGCCATGGCGCGCTTGGTGGCGAGCGGGAATGCCGCAAAAAGGATACCCTCGATCGCAAAACAAAGGCCGATCGCGGCAAGAAAATCGGACATAAACGGCTATTTCGACCCCGCCGGCTTGGACGGCGGAGTCTGCGGATTAGGCGCCGCCTGCGCTTCCGGCTGCGGCTGGCCCGACGGATCGGCAAAGAAGCGGAAGAAGTCCGTGTTCGGCTTGAGAACCAGGCGCGTATCGCTGCGCTGCATGCTCTTTTCGTAGGCCTGCATGGAACGATAGAAGGCGAAGAAATCCGGATCGCGGCCGTAGGCATCGGCAAAGATGCGGTTTCTTTCGCTGTCGCCCTGGCCGCGGATCTGCTCGGCGCGGGAACTGGCCTCTGCCAGCAGCACGGTCACGTCGCGGTCGGCTTTGGCGCGGATCTCCTGGCTTTTCTGGCTGCCCTGCGCGCGGAACTCGGCGGCTTCGCGCTGACGCTCGGTCTGCATGCGCTGATAGACCGCCTGACTGTTCTTAGGCGGCAGGTCGGCGCGACGGATTCGAACGTCCACTATCTCGATGCCGTAGGGTTGGGATTTGATATTGATCTGGTCGCGCATCTTGACCATCAGCTCTTGGCGCCTGTCGCGCACGACGTCGGTCAGCGTCGCGGCGCCGAGTACGGTCCGCAGCGCCGAGTTGAGCAGGATCGACAGCTGCGCGTCGGCGCCGGACGCACCGACGGTCTGATAATATTTGAGCGGATCGATGACGCGGTAGCGCACAAAAGCGTCGACCACGAGGCGCTCGCCGACCAGTTCGGCGCGCGACGAATTATCCTGGCTCGACAGCGTTATTTCCTGCGCCGGCGATTCGACGTTGAGAAGGCGCTTGTCGATATAGATGACGCTGTCGATGAGGAGCACCTTCGCATTGAGGCCGGGGTCGATGATGACGCGCACGGGTTTGCCGAGTCTCACCACCAGCGCCTGCTGGGTCTGGCTCACGGTGAAAAAGGTACTGTAGCCGACGACGACGGCCACGATGAGAAGAACGGCGATCACGCCGCCGGCGAGGCCAAGCTTCATTGGTTGCCTCCCGATGAGGGACTACCGGTCGGCCGCGACTGCGGCGACGCGAGGTCATTGAGCGGCAGATAGGGCACGACGCCCGGCCCGGGTTGCGGGCCGGTATCGATGATCATCTTGTTGTTGGTGCCGAGAATGCGTTCCATCGTCTCCAGATACATGCGCTGGCGGGTCACGCCGGGTGCCTTCTTGTATTGCTCGTAGATCTGCAGGAAACGCGAGGTCTCGCCTTTCGCCTCGGCGACGGTCTGCTCGCGATAGGCTTCAGCGTCCTGCGTGATCTTGGCGGCGCGGCCGCGCGCTTCCGGGACGACACGGTTGGCGTAGGTTTGCGCTTCATTTTGTGCGCGCTCGGAATCGGAACGCGCCGCCTGAACGTCGAGGAACGAATCCATGACCTCCGACGGCGGATTCACTCTTTGCAGCTGCACGTTCTGGATCAGGATGCCGGCGCCGTAGGAATCGAGCGTCTTCTGCATCAAGTCTTGCACCGCGCCTTCAACGTCCTTCTCGTTCTGCGGACCGGATGACGGCTGTTGGGCGCTCGAGCCACCGGTGAGCAGCCGCTGGACGTTCGAGCGACCGATGACTTGGCGCATCGCGCTCTCCGCCACCGCTTTCACCGTGCCCTCGGGATTCTGCACGTTGAACAAATAGTCACCGACCCGGTTCGGTTTGACGCGCCACAGCACCGAGAAATCCACGTCGACGATGTTCTCGTCGCCGGTGAGCATCAGGCTTTCCTCGGGCAGCTCGCGCATCGACGCGCCGCGGCGCACGTCTTCGACCGGGCGCATGCCGACGTCGGTCTTGTTGACGCGCAGCGCCGGCGGCTTGAGCACGGTCTCGATCGGGTAGGGTATGTGGTAGTTGGGTCCGGGCTGCACCTCGCGCACGAACTTGCCGAACCGCAAGACGACGCCGAGCTCGTCGGGCTCGACGGAGAAATAGCCGGTAAACCCCCAAAGCACGATCGCCACCAGTGCAATCAAAGCAATGCCGCGGCCGCCGAGGTTGCCGGGGAGAAAGCTGCGCAGCCGGTCCTGGCCGCGGCGCAGCAGTTCTTCGAGGTCGGGCGGGCGCCCACCGGGCGGCTGCGGCCCCGAGCTCCAGGGCCCGCGCGGGCCGGAGCCCCACGGGCCGCCGCCGGATTGGTTGCTCCACGGCATCAAATCTCTCCCGGAAATCTTTCTTGGCGCCGGTTTTACCCCGGCGGAAAACGGTACCAGTCCGGCAGGGGTTATAGGGGAGCGCTTCGCTCCTTACAACGCGCAGTTATGCCGCGTTTGCCGGCTCCACCGGGTCGGCTCCGTCCTTTTATTTAATGCGCACTTCGGCGGTGGGTAGGTCGGCCAGCGCGCGCTCGTAGACCACAAAGACAAACGGAGCGTCGTCGCCGGGCGCAGCCGCCTGCTCGTCGCGTGTCGTTTCCCGCCAAATCTTCCGGTCGATTGGCGGAAAATGCGCGTCGCCTTCCGCCTGCTTACGGACATGGGTGATGATCAGACGCGACGCCAGGGGCAACGCCTGGGCGTAGATGTCGGCGCCGCCGGCAACGACGATCGACGCGGCTTGGCGGCGCAGCGCGTCGCCGCGTGCGGCGGCCAAGGCCGCTTCGAGGCTCGGCGCGACCACAACGCCCGGCGCGGCGAAGGCGGGGTCGCGGCTCACGACGATCGTGGTGCGGCCGGCAAGCGGCTTGCCGATCGAGAGGTAGGTCTTGCGCCCCATAATAACGGGTTTGCCCATGGTCACGGCGCGGAAATGCCGCATATCCGATTTGATCCGCCACGGCAGGGCATTGCCACGGCCGATCACGCCGTTTTCGGCAACAGCTGCGACGAGGACGACATCCATTTCTCACACCGCCACGGCGGCCCTGATGTGCGGATGCGGCTCGTAGCCTTCGAGCGAAAAATCCTCGTAGCGGAATGCGAACAGATCGGTCGCCGCGGGGTTAAGCCGCAGCGTCGGCAGCCGGCGCGGGCTGCGGGCGAGCTGCAGCCGCGCCTGCTCGAGATGATTGAGATAAAGGTGTGCGTCGCCGAATGAATGAATAAAGGCGCCGGGCTTGAGCCCCGTCACCTGGGCGACCATCAGCGTCAACAGCGCATAGGAGGCGATGTTGAACGGCACGCCGAGAAACACGTCGGCCGAGCGCTGATAGAGCTGACACGACAGCGCGCCGTCGGCGACGTTGAACTGGAACAAGCAGTGGCACGGCGACAGCGCCATGAGATCGTTTTCCGCCGGATTCCAGGCGGTGACGACCAGCCGGCGCGACGCCGGGTTGCGGCGAATCTCGGCGACCACGCCGGCGATCTGGTCGATGTGGCGCCCCTGCGGCGCCGGCCACGAGCGCCATTGCCGGCCGTAGATCGGGCCGAGATCGCCGTTGGCGTCCGCCCACTCGTCCCAGATGGTGACGCCGTGATCGTCGAGATATTTGACGTTGGTGTCGCCGCGCAAGAACCACAGCAACTCGTAGATGATGGATTTGAGATGCAGCTTTTTGGTTGTGAGGAGTGGAAACCCGTCGGCCAGCTCGACGCGCAGCTGATGCCCAAAGATTGAGCGCGTGCCGATGCCGGTGCGGTCGCGCTTCTCGACGCCTTCGGCGAGCACACGTTGCATCAGATCGAGGTATTGGCGCATCGGTTCTATTTCCCGGCCGACTCAGGACCGTGCAACGTTTTGTGACTGTCAGCTTACAACGGCATAACCCGGCCGTTAAGCGGATGGGAACGATTGCTACGTAGAAACTCACATCTCAATTCCTTTCGTCGGCAAATGCGCAAATTGAAATCACGCCATCTACCGATCGCGATGAAGGCCGTTTTGCTCATCGCGGCGTTGGGCGCTTTGTCGATTGTCGCCAACTGGTTCTGCCTGCAAAGGCTCGACGAGCTCGATCGACTCAACGCGGTGGTGACGCGGCACTTCGCGCCGGCGCGGCTTGCGCTTGCGGAAGCCAAAGCGGCGATCGAAACGTTCGGCATCGCCACTTACAAAACCTATGCGGCCTCGGATCCCGCGCAGGCCAGGGAAGCCGGCGAAGAGATCGAAGGAGAATACGACGCCGCCAAGCGCGGGCTCAACAACGTGCTCGCGTATTATCCCGCCGCCGGTGACGACGTGCGGCGCATTTTCGAGAAGCTCGAACTTGCCCACGGCGTCGCCATCGATCTCAAACACGCGCTCAAATCCGGCAAGGCCGATGAAGCAAAGCGCATCGTGGATTTCAAGTTCGACCCGGCGCGCGACGACGTCACGTTTCACATGGACCGGCTGATCAATATTCTCGGGGCGCAGACGCGCGGTACCGAAGCGGAGGTAGCCGAACGCAGCGCCTGGATTTACGGCACCACCGTCGGCGTTCTCGTCGCCGGCACCGCGGCGGCGCTCATCGGCGCGTTCCTGCTGGCGCAATTTTACGTCACCCGACCGCTGCGCCACATGGCGCAGAGCATGACGCGGATGGCCGACGGCGACCTCAACGTCGCCGTCGAGGGTGACCGGCGTGGCGACGAGATCGGCGCCATGGCGCGCGCGGTTGCCGTGTTCCGCGACAATGCCTTGGCGCTGCGCGACGCCGAGCGCGTACGTGCGGCCGAGCGCGAGCGGGCGGAAGCGGAAAAATCCGCCGCGCTGGAAGCCGTCGCCGTGGCCTTCGAGCGGGATATTCTCGCGATCGCCGCGTCGGTCGGGCACTCGGCCACGGAGCTTGAGGCCTTCGCCCGCGGTATGACCGCGGTGCTGGAGGAGTCGCATCGCCACGCGCGCAAGGCCGCCACGGTCGCCGAAGACACCACGGCGAGCGCAACCGGCGTCGCCGCCGCGATCGAGGAGCTTTCCGCCTCGATCGGCGAAATCGGCGCCCAGGTCGCCAACGCGGCCGGTATCGTCGAGGAGGCGACGCGCCGCACCGAGAGCGCGGTCGCCAACACCTCGGCCCTGGTCACCACGGTCAAGGACATCGATCAGGTGGCATCCTTGATCACGGCGATTGCGAGCCAGACCAACCTGCTGGCGCTCAACGCCACCATCGAAGCCGCCCGTGCCGGCGAGGCTGGGCGCGGCTTTGCCGTGGTCGCCCAGGAGGTCAAGGCGCTGGCGGCACAGACCACCAAGGCGCTCGCCGAGATCAAGGACAAGACGCTGTCGGTCGGCGAGGTGATCGAGATCGTGCAGAACGCCAACGAGGCGATGGCGAAATCGATGATCCAGGTGAGCACGATTTCCGGCGCGATTTCCGATTCGGTGCAGCAGCAGAATGTAGCGGCGCGCAAGATCGCGGAAGCGGTGGACAGCGCGGCGCTGCGCACCGGGCAGGTATCCGACAGCATCGCCGGCGTGAGCGATCTCGTGCATCGCTCGGGGCGCGGTGCCGACCAGGTGCTCGAAGCCGCGCGGGAGCTCAGCCGCCAGGCCGCGGCGCTCAGCCGCGACGCCAGCGACTTCACCCGCCGCGTACGCGCGGGCTAAAAGGCACAATTCGCGCCAAGCGCCCGGCGCGTCATCGTTCGATCAGCGCCGCGATGAAGCGCGACGCTCGCTGATAAATCCCCGGCGCCTCGCTTTCGCGTGGGCCGCCGATCGCAAGGGCAAGGGCGTCGCCGCGCCTGGTGCGCTGAACGCGCAGCCAGAGTGCGGCGCGGCCAAGGATATTCGGTTCGCCCAGGTCGACGACCAGCAGCGGCTTGCGCAAGCGGTGGGCGAGCTCGGTTGCAAGCGTCGTGCCGGCGGAGACGCCGAGTCCGCCGGTGTCGACGATCACGAGGCAGGCATCCGCATCGCGCACGTTCCATTCGGTGCGCTGCCTCGGATCGGCAAGCGGCGTTTCCCGCAGCTGCGGATAGCGAGCCAGCAATCCCGGCGGGTCGGGACAATCCTCCGCCCAGCCGCCCCTGGGGCACCAGCCGCCGTAATCGATGCCGCGCGCGAGCGCAACGTCGAGCACGGCGCGGTCAACGCCGGTTTGGCCGCCGGAGAGAAGCTTCATGGCTTCATTTGTTCACGCGGCTTTCGCAGCCGCAAGAATCAAACAAAGCACGGGCACGGCACGGATCGTGAAGGTACTTTAATTTCATCCTTCCCCGTGCACGGGAGGATGACGGACAATTGCGCAGCCAGCGATGCTGCGGGGCGGCGTTCAGAACGCGGCTTTCGCCGGCTTGAACTTGTCGGTGACGTTTCCCGACAGCGCGATATCGTCGGGGTTCAAGGCCACCACCGGCGCGCCGGGCTTGAGATCCATCTGCAGCAGATCCGCCCAGATCACGTTCGGGCTCGTGGTCAGTTCGAAGTAATAGCGCCGATCGGTGAGGTTCATCACCGTGCGGTATTCCGTGTTGTAGATGCCGAAGCTCTCATACGGGGCGCCGAATGGAACGGAGACGTTGCGTGCGATGGCAAATACGCTGGCGACGGCTTCACGTTCGTCCTTCGGCGGCGGCAGCAACGCCATGTAGTAGGCGGCGCGCTGAAAGCGGTCCCGCGGATTGACGTTGCCGGGCAGCGGCGTGTCGCTGCTCGGCTTGGAGAAGTCGAGCTTGCTCAGGAGCGCAAGCTGCTGGTCGTACGGCGGATCGTTGGTCATGATGCGGAATTCGCGGCCGTGATGAACGACCGGCTTGCCGTCGATATATTCGATGATGGCGGAGTCGCCGCTGGCGTCCTCCAGGGCGAGATGCACATTGGCCTCGAACCCGTGCGTTTGCACGTTCACCACCTGGATGTTGTCGAGGAGCGCGAGCGCTTCGTTCACGTTCGCGGCGTTGTCGAGCGCGTATTGCGCCCACAGCCCGGCTTGCACGGCGGCCTTGCTGGCGTCGCGGGCGCCGTAGTCGGTCGCCGACAGGTAGAGCATGTGCGCGCCCAGGCCGCGCTCGTTAAGTCCGTCGGCGGTGCCGATGCCGTAGATGGTGGTTACCAGGCTTGCGTATTTGGATGTCCATCGTGCCGGGTTGTGCGCGGCGACCACCGCCGCGCCGGCGCGGCCGCCGTCGCGCATCATGCCGCGCGGAAACACCGTGAGCACCGGTTCGGTGGATTGCGGCCAGTCCATCGATCGCCCGACCACCACGGCGAGCTTGTTGTTGTTCCACAGGATGCGGGTACAGGCTTGCGTCAGTTGCGACGTGGCAAGCACGAGGATCGGCGCCGCCACGATGCCGTACACGGCTTTTCGACTCAGCATGGTTCGCCCTCACGATAATCTTGCGTTCTACGCATCGCGGCGGGCTGGATCGCGGCCGCCGCGGCCCTGACGCGTGCCGACCACGACGTCACGGATCAAATACGGAAGGTCGCGTTTGGCGGGCGATCGGTTCTTTACGCCCTTTCGCCTGCGCCAAGCCTAAGCGCGCCGGTAAACCTTGAGACAAAATGCCGGTTCGCCGTGTGGTAGGCGCGTAAGGCCGGGTCAATCCAGCACGTGGCTGACCATGCCGTCGGCGAGTTTCGGTTCGAACCAGGTGGATTTCGGCGGCATGATCGCGCCGGCATCGGCGACCGCCATGAGATCGCGCATCTGCGTCGGATAGAGCGCAAACGCCACCGCCATCTGCCCGGAAGTGACGAGATACTCGAGTTCGCCAAGGCCGCGACCGCCGCCGACGAAATCGATGCGCTTGTCACGGCGCGGGTCGGTGACGCCAAAGATCGGCTCGAGGATGTTGCGCGCAAGATGCGTCAACGGCAGGCTGGCGACCGGATCGGCGGATTGCGCACTTTCAGCCGCAAACTCCGGGCGCAGCGTCAGGCGGTACCATCGCCCGGCCAGCACCATGCCAAGCTCGCCGGCGTTCGTCGGCCGCACCGGCTGCTCGCTCGGCTCGACCATGTAACGGACGCCGATCTCGGCCAGCAGCTGTTCCGCGCGGCGGCCGTTCAAGTCGCGCAGCACCCGGTTGTAATCGAGGATCGTCATCTGCGCCTGCGGCAGCAGCACGGCGAGGAAATAGTTGTGCGAGCCGTCGCCGCCGCGCGCTTGCGCCACGCGCAGCGCCGCCGCCGTGCGATGATGGCCGTCGGTGATGTAGAGTGCGGGCAGCGCATCGACGGCGCGCGTGAGCGCCGCGATCGTTGCGCCATCGTCGATCACCCAGAGCTGGTGGCGCACGCCGTCGTCGGCGGTGACGTCGACCGCCGGTTTGCCGTCGGCGGCGCGTGCCAGCATGGCGTCGATCTCGGGCGCCGCCGCATAGGCAAGCATGACCGGGCCGGTCTGCGCGTTGACCGCCTCAATCTGGCGCACGCGATCGTCTTCCTTGGCGGGCGTCGTGTATTCGTGCTTGCGGATGCGGTTGCTGGCGTAGTCGGCGAGCGAAGCGACCGCCGCGAGGCCGGTCTCGACACGGCCGCGCCATGTCAGCCGGTAAACGTAGTAGCAGGGCCTGTCGTCGCGCACGAGCACGCCCGCCGCGATCATGCGCTGCAAATTCTCCGCGGCCTTGGCATAGACCGCGCGGTCATGGGGGTCGGTCGCCGGATCGAGGTCGATCTCCGCCTTGGAGATATGAAGGAAGCTGAAGGGCTTGCCCCTGGCGCGCTCGCGCGCTTCGGCGCTTGAGAGCACGTCATAGGGTGGGGCAAGAACTTCAGCGGCGCGTCCCGGCGCCGGCCGCAGCGCGCGAAAAGGCTTTATGGTGGTCAAGCGAGACTCTCTTGCAACTTTGCGCGGGATTTAATTCGCGGAAATCCGCATTACGTCAACCCCGTGAGCCAACGCGAAATCATTCTCATCGCCGGCCCCACCGCGAGCGGCAAGTCGGCATTGGCGCTGGCGCTGGCGGAACAGCGCGGCGGCATCATCATCAATGCCGATTCCATGCAGGTTTATCGCGACCTGCGCATCATCACCGCGCGCCCGACCCCGCAGGAGGAGCGGCGCGTTCCGCACCTTCTCTATGGCCACGTCGACGCGGCGGAGAATTTTTCCGTGGGCCGCTGGCGCATGGAAGCCGCCGCGGTGCTGGCCGCGCCGGTCCAGCGCGCGGCGCCTCCCGCCATCATCGTCGGCGGCACCGGGCTCTATTTCAATGCGCTCACGCGCGGGCTCGCCGCCGTGCCGCCGATTCCCGCCGAGATCCGCGACAGCGTGCGGGTGCGGCTTGCCAGCGACGGCGTCGCCGCACTGCATACGGAACTCAAGCGGCGCGATCCGGCCGCCGCCGCGCGGTTGATGCCCGGCGACCGTGCCCGCATCGCGCGCGCGCTCGAGGTGGTGCTGGCGACCGGCCGCTCGCTGCTCGAGTGGCACGGGGAGGGCGATCCCGCGCGCCTCGATCCTGCGCGCGCCGCAAAGGTCTTTCTCATGCCCGAGCGTGACGAGCTGCTGCGCCGCATCGACGCGCGCTTCGACGACATGATCGCCGCCGGCGCCCTTGATGAGGTGCGCGCACTCGCGGCGCGAAACCTCGACCCCAATCTGCCGGCGATGAAGGCGCACGGCGTGCCTTGGCTCATGCGCCATCTCGACGGGGAGATCGCGCTCGCCGAGGCGGTCGGGGGCGGTAAGCGCGACACCCGCCAATACACCAAGCGGCAGGCCACGTGGTTCCGCAACCAGCTTCCCGATTTCGTCTGGGTCGAGCCGCAAAACGCGCGCGACGCCATCGAGGCGCAGTTGCGCGCGCTGGCTAAGTAACCGCTGAG
>Ga0187784_10002171_pt1 | contig 15715 bp, 13 predicted proteins | sample 1015_SJ02_MP15_2_FD_132964 | JGI IMG/M metagenome (GOLD analysis project Ga0187784, IMG submission 132964) | Tropical peat soil microbial communities from peatlands in Department of Meta, Colombia - 1015_SJ02_MP15_20_MG | ecosystem: Environmental > Terrestrial > Soil > Wetlands > Peat | place...
CCAGTCGAAGAAGACGATGAACACCTTGGGCGCCATCGGCGGCGGGGCCGGCATCGCGGCCGGAGCCGGCGGCGGGGGCGGCGGCGCGGCGAAGTGGTAGTTGATGCCGAGCAGCCCGGCATCGATCGCGAAGTTGACTTTCGCCGTGGGGTCGACGATAGCGAAAGCGAGCTGACCCGGGACGTTAATGCTGGCGCTGCCGAGATCGGTGTGGCGATACTCGACCTTCACACTCCATTGCGGCGCGAACATGTATTCGAGGCCGGCGCCGACCGTCCAACCGACATTCGTCGTGCCGGTGTGTGTCGGCCCCGGGGCGGTGAGGTTGACATCGCCGAACGCCGCGCCGCCGGTGACGAACAGCAAGGCGTTCCCGGCGCCCGGCGCCCAGCCCAGGCGGCCGCGCACGGTGCCGAGCCACGTGTTGCCGATCGAGCTTTGGGATGTACCGGTAATGATGGCGGCTGCGGCGGTGCGAATGCCGGAGGCGTCGATGTCGCCCTCGAGGCCCCAGACCCAGCCCGGCGCGAACTCCCAGTTGTAGCCGATCGTGCCGCCGCCGAACGGCCCTGAGTACCTGAAATTGCTGGGAAACGCGCTCGCCGCGAAGGCCGGGATCGTCGGATTGTAGGAGATGCCCGAGCTTCCTGTGCCGCCGCCAACATTTGCGCCGATGTAGAGACCGGACCAATCGATCAATCCCGGCATCAACGACGCCGACGGCGCCTGCGCCTCGGCGGGACTGAGTGTCGCCAACAGCACGACCGCTGTGGCGCTGGTTATCGTGAGGCGCACTTCGTCCCCCGTGCCCACGGAAAAGATCAGGGAACTTGATCCGACGCCGACGGAGGCGTCAACCCAAAGGATCACTTCCGTGCCCAATTAGGTGCGTTTTGATTGCATCTTGATGGCATTGGGGCAATGCGGAAACGGGCGACTCGAAAGCCGCCTTCTTTGCGTGCAATTAGGAAGCATTGCAGCGGCGACGCACCACATAAGACCCACGGGCGTTTATCGGGTTAGGAGGCGAACGATGGCGACGGAACATCGGGTGCTGTGGCCCAATCCGATGGGTACCGACGGGTTCGAGTTCATTGAATACACCGCGCCCGACCCGGCGGCGCTCGCCGCGGTGTTCGAGCGCATGGGCTTTAGCGCCGTCGCGAGACACCGCTCGAAGCGGGTCACGCTCTACCGCCAGGGCGGCGTCAACTTCATTGTCAATGCCGAACCGGAAAGCTTTGCGCAGAGCTTCGCACGGCTGCACGGACCGAGCATCTGCGCGATCGCATTCCGGGTCGCGGATGCGGCGGAGGCCTATCGCCGGGCGATCGAATTGGGCGCGAGGGCAGTCGAAAGCCGCATCGGGCCGATGGAGCTAAACATCCCGGCGATCGAGGGGATCGGCGGCAGCCTCATTTATCTCGTCGACCGCTATGGCCAGCGCGGCACGATCTACGACGTCGATTTCGTCCCGCTACCAGGAGTCGACCAGGCGCCGAAAGGCGTCGGGCTGACCGGGATCGACCATCTGACGCACAATGTTCATCAAGGCCGCATGGATGTCTGGGCCGGGTTTTACGAGCGGCTCTTCAACTTCCGGCAGATCCGCTATTTCGACATCGAGGGCAAGCTCACCGGCGTCAAGAGCAAGGCCATGACGAGCCCCGACGGCAAAATCCGCATCCCGATCAACGAGTCGGGCGGCCATCCCGGCCGGGTCGACCAGATCGAGGAATATCTCCAGGCCTATCACGGCGAGGGAATCCAGCATATCGCGCTGGCGACCGGCGACATCTACACCACGGTCGAGACGCTGCGCGGGAGGGGCGTCGTCTTCCTCGACACGCCGGACACCTATTACGGCTTTGTCGATAAGCGCCTGCCCGGCCATGGCGAGGACTTGGCGCGGCTCGCGCGCGACAAGATCCTGATCGATGGCGGCGCCCAGGGGCTGCTGCTGCAGATCTTCACCGAAACGGTGATCGGCCCGGTGTTCTACGAGATCATCGAGCGCAAGGGCGACGAGGGCTTTGGCGAAGGTAATTTCAAGGCGCTGTTTGAAGCGATCGAGCTCGACCAGATGCAGCGCGGCGTGTTGCGGGCGTGAGGCGAACATGCCGGACGGAAATCCGACCAAGCACGGGCTGCTCGCGGGCGACGCGGCGCCGCCGCATCGCGCCGACTGGACAATCGACCAAGAGTGGGAGAACTACACCACGGCCGAGCACGCGGTATGGCGAACGCTTTACATGCGCCAGCTGCGTCTGCTGCCGGACCGCGCCTGCCGCGAATATCTCGCCGGGATGCAGGCGCTGCCGATTGGCGCCGACCAGATCCCCGATTTCCGCCGGCTTTCGGAGGTCTTGATGCGCCGCACCGGCTGGCAGGTCGTCGCCGTGCCGGGCCTCTTACCGCCCGAGGTGTTTTTTGATCATCTCGCCAACCGCCGCTTCCCGGCCGGGCAATTCATCCGCCGGCCCGATCAGCTCGATTACATCGAGGAGCCGGACGTTTTCCACGACGTGTTCGGTCATGTGCCGATGCTGATGCACCCGGTGCTCGCCGATTACCTTCAGGCCTACGGCAAAGGCGGCCTGCGCGCGCAGCGGCTGGGCGCGCTCGCGCAGCTGTCGCGAGTCTATTGGTTCACCGTCGAGTTCGGTCTCGTGACACAAGACGGAGCGCCGCGGATTTACGGCGCGGGGATCGTCTCGTCTTTTGCCGAAACTCAGTTCGCGCTTGAGAACAGGTCTCCTAATCGATTGAGATTTAAGCTCCCGCGCGTGATGCGCACCCGTTATCGCATTGACGACTTTCAGGAGACGTATTTCGTCCTCGACACAATCGACGACCTGCTGCATCTGGCCGAGATCGATTTCGCGCCGCTTTACACCACGGCAAAAGCCGAGACCGAGATCGAGCCGGGCGACATCGTGCCGGGCGACCGGGTCATCTCGCGCGGCACCGGCAAGTACCACGCCGCGAAACGCGGAGCCTCGTCATGACCGAAAAGCCGCTCGCCTACCTCTCCGGCTTTGGCAATGAGCATGCGACCGAAGCAGTCGGCGGTGCGTTGCCGCAGGGCCGCAACTCGCCGCAGCGACCGCCGCACGGTCTTTACGCCGAGCAAATCTCCGGCACCCCGTTTACCGCGCCGCGACATGCCAACCGCCGCACCTGGATGTACCGCATCCTGCCCTCGGCGATGCACACGCCGTTTCGCCGCATCGACAACGGCCTATGGCGCAGTGCGCCCTTTACCGAAACCGATGCATCGCCCAACCGACTGCGCTGGGACCCGCTGCCCATGCCCTCGGCGCCGGTCGATTTTATCGACGGCGTGGCGACGATGGGCGGCAACGGCGATGTCGGCGCGCGCAGCGGCGTTGCCATTCATCTCTACCGCGCCACCACATCGATGACCGACCGCGTCTTCAGCGACGCCGACGGTGAATTGCTGATCGTGCCGCAGCATGGAAGGCTGGTTCTGCGCACCGAGCTGGGCGTTATCGAGGCGGGGCCCGGCGAAATCGCGGTCATCCCACGCGGCGTCCGCTTTCGCGCCGAGCTGCGAGATGGCGCGGCGCGCGGCTATATCTGCGAGAATTACGGCGCGTTGTTCCAGTTGCCCGAATTGGGACCGATCGGCGCCGATGGTCTCGCCAATGCGCGCGACTTCCTGATTCCGACGGCCTGGTACGAGGAGCATCGCGTCGAGACCCAAAGCGTTGTCAAGTTCGCCGGCAATCTCTGGGCGGCGACGCTCGACCATTCACCGCTCGACGTCGTCGCCTGGCACGGCAATTACGCGCCCTACAAATACGATCTCGCCCGCTTTATGACCCTGGGCACGGTGAGCTTCGACCATCCCGACCCGTCGATCTTCACCGTGCTGACGGCGCCGACCGAGACGCCGGGCACCGCCAATTGCGACTTTGTGATCTTTCCGCCGCGCTGGATGGTCGCCGAGGACACATTCCGCCCGCCCTGGTTCCACCGCAATTTGATGAGCGAGTTCATGGGGCTCATCCACGGCGTCTACGACGCCAAGGCCGAGGGCTTCCTGCCGGGCGGCGCGTCGCTGCACAATTCCTTCGCCGCACATGGCCCTGACCGAGCCACATTTGAGCGTGCTTCAACCGCGGAGCTGAAACCGCAAAAAATCGCCGATACGCTCGCTTTTATGTTCGAGACGCGCCTCGCGATCCGGCCGACCGAATTCGCGCTCAGCAGTCCAGCGCTGCAACGCGACTACGATTCCTGCTGGTCGGGCTTCGAGAGCCGGTTCGATAGGTGACAGCCAACCAGCTCGTGCATCGCCTGTCTAGCAGGTCCGCGGTAGCTGGTCGCCGGCCAACATGTCGACGTTGCGCATGCCGCCAAAGCGGGTGCGCATCACCACCCGACTCTTGGCGTGTGTGCCGACCCGGCCGATCGCCCGTGCATCGCAGCCAAGCGGGTGCGCGCGCATGGTCGCCAGTGCACCCTCGGCATCCTCGGCCGGCACGATCGCGACGAGCTTCCCTTCGTTCGCTAGGTAAAGCGGGTCGAGGTCGAGGATTTCACACGTCCTCTTGACCTCGTCGCGGATCGGCAGCGCTTCCTCGTCGATGACGATCTCGACCGCGCCGGTCTGCGCGACCTCGTTGAGCACGGTGGCGACTCCGCCGCGCGTCGCATCGCGCATAAAGCGTGTCGCCGGGCTGGTGCTGAGCAGTGCCTGCGCTAGTCCGCTGAGCGGCGCGCAATCGCTGACAATGTTGCCGTCGAGCGCGAGGTTACCGCGCGCTGCCATGATCGTCGCGCCATGGTCGCCGAGCATGCCATTGATCAACACCGCATCGCCCGCGCGCACCAGCGTCGAATCGAGTTCGATACCGCGGCGGATCGCCCCAACCCCGGACGTCGTGAGGAACAGCTTGTCGCAGGCCCCGTGTGGCACGACCTTGGTGTCGCCGGTGACGATCCGCACACCGGCCTCGCGCGCCGCCTCGGCCATCGAGCGGGCGACGCGGCGCAAGAGCTCGATCGGGCAACCTTCCTCGATGATCGCTGCGCATGAGAGATAGAGCGGAGTTGCGCCTGCGACCGCGAGGTCATTGACGGTGCCGCACACTGCGAGCCTGCCGATGTCGCCGCCCGGAAAGAAAAGCGGGTCGACGACAAAGGAGTCGGTCGTGAACGCCAGCCGATTGCCGTGCATCGCGAAATCGCTAAGCCCGATACGCGCCTGATCGTCGAGCGGCGCCAGGAGCGGGTTATCGAAGGCGCTGACAAAGACGTCGTCGATGAGGTCCTTCATCGCTCTGCCGCCGCCATGCGCCAGGGTCACGGTGTCGACCGAAAGCGCGCCGAGCCGGCGGCGCGCGACCGGAAAGGTGATGGGCAAGATGTCGTTCATGCGCGTCTTTCTGGCTGCGGCTGCCGGCATAGCGGTGCGGTGTAAAGAACTGATTAACCATCTTGGATTTGGTTAATTCCGGTTAGCAAAGCCGCGGGTATTCAGCGCGTCGCGGGGCGTTGCGCGATTTTCCGGTCGATCAGCCAGCCAGCGAGAGCGATCACGCCGCAGATCAAAAGCGCCGATGCGAAGCTGCCTGCGGCGATGGTCTCTCCGCCGATCAGCGAGCCGAGCGCAATCCCGAGAAAAAGCGAGCTGTTGTTCCATGCCAGCACCGTCGCGCGGCGGGCGGGAAAGTCGTTGACGAGACTGGCCTGCTGGGCGGGAAAGAACACCTGAGCCACCGCCGATGTCAGCCCAAAGCCCAGTTCGAGCAGCGGCCCTGACCAAACCGCCAGCGGCAGCAGCGCGAATGCGCCGGCCATCCCGATGAGGCTCGCATTTGTCGCGGCCTTGACGCCGATCCTATCGGCAACGCGGCCGCCAGCCAGAGTTCCGACGATCGCGCCGATCCCGTAGCAGGCGATGACCTGTGCGATTTCTTTGGTCGAAAAGCCGAGCCTGGTCAGCCATGCGCCGAGATAGACGTACATCGCATAAAGGGCGGTGGCCCAGACGACTGTCGGTACGAGACGCGGCGCTAGCCCGATACCGCCAGGCGGTGACGCCTCGGCCGCCGCCGACATAGCGGTCGCGCTGGTGGGCCAGACCCGGCGATTGGCGATGAGCAGCGATAGGCTGAGCCCGGCGAGCAGCTCGAACACCCTCTCCCAGCCGAAGGATGCCCCGATGATCGCGCCGAGCGGCGCTCCGAAGGACAGCGAGCACAACAACCCGGAAACCGCCATTCCCATCCAGCTCGCCCGCCGTGCGGGCGGCGCGCTCTCGCTGACGAGGGCGTAGATCGACGGCGACACGCCCGCCGTCATGGCGCCGGCGACGGTCCGCGCCGCCAAAAGCCAACCAAGTCCGGGGGAGACGGCGGTCGCCAGATTGGCGATGACGAACCCGGCAAGACAGCAACTCAGCACCAGCCGCCGCCCCAGGCGATCGGCGATCCGACCAAAGAGCGGCGCGCAGATCATATAGGCGGTGGCGAACGCGGTGACGCTGAGGCCGGTCGGCGCGGGCGGGAGGTTGTACTGCGCGGCGATCAGCGGCAGCAGCGGGGACACGACAAACAGATCGGTGCCAACCACGAACAATGTACACCAGGCGACCGTCAGCCTCGCGACCGACTGGGTCATCCACATCCTCCCCAGCACCGTCAGGAACCCGCGCGGTGTCGCGATAAGCATGCCCGGTGATGCGAAAATATAGCGAGGTGAGATCGCGAATATTTGATAAATTCTTTTCGCAAAACCGAATAGATAATCAAAATAAAGTGATACGTGAACGATATCGTTGCGTTTATCTTAACGTTATCTTGATTCGCGACGACCCGCGACGCCGATTCTCGCGAACCCAAGCGCCAACGTAGCCAGCACATTAGGAGGCCGGCAATGTCGGATATCGACCCTGTCATCGACCGGACCGAGAAGCCGGCCGTCCCTGTTCAGATCGCGTCGCTGCGGCCGGCCGACCCGTCCGAAGACTTTCCGGCCGCGATCGCGGCAATCGCGGCGGAACATCGGCCGTCGCGCATGCCGTTTTTCAAGAACCTCGCGGCGTTGCCCCCGGAAGCAGCGCGTGATCCGGCGCTGCTCGGCCGTGTCCATCTGGTCTACCAGGCGGCGATGCATGCGACGCGCGCCGCGGTGTATCACCTGCCGCATCTCGACAGCCCGGCGCTGCGCAAGCGCAAGCTGCGGATCTTCGTCGACGATGACGGGTTGCCGGGCGGCGATACGCATCATTATCAGCTCAGCCGCGCGTTTCGGGCGATCGGCGCGGCGCTAATCCTCGATGACGAAGAATTTGGCGATCCCGAAGAACTGTCTCGGCATGTCGACCCGCAGACGGCAAAGTTCGTTCAGCTGGCGCAGACGCTTTACGTGCGTTCGCTCGGCGCGTGGTGTGTGGTCGAGACGATGTCCGACGATTGGATGCGCGCGCTCTGCGAGGCCTTGGCCAAACATTTCCCGCAAATCGTCGCCGAGCCTTATTTCTCCGAGTGCTTCGCCCAGGGCGTCGAGGAGCGCCATGCCGCGGAGGCAATGGCCGTGACGAAGCTGGTTCTGCGGGCTCACCCCGAGCTTCTGCCCGAGACGCTGCGCGACGCGCGCATCATGGCCGATGCGCTCGACGGCGTCTGGGAGCGGCTCGACGAGCTCATCTCCGCCCGCTGACCGGCCGTTGAATTTCCATCAGGCGCTGCCCTGGTAGCTGCACTGGTATAAGCGCGGCGGGCGCATTTTGGCTGCGGGCCCTCCCGAACGCTCGTTTAGCGCTTGTTAAGCTTGACTAAGCACACTGCCAGCCCTCGGCTGTCGATTTCCCAGCATCGGCGCGCAGGGTGGAGCGCTTGCGTCGGATCGGCCGGCCGTCGAGGCATCGCGTAGCGCAACACGTGACGCAGGATACCCTTATGACCGGGCCATCACACGAGCAGCCCAGCGCAAAGAAATTCAGGTTGCGGTTTCCCTTCCGCCGTTTTCGCGAGATGAGCCTTACGGCGCGCATGTTCTTGCTGGTGTTTATCGCGGTGCTGCCCGCGCTCGGCATCCAGGCCTACAACGAATACGATCTGCGCGCCGCGCGCGCCGATGACATCCGTCAGCAGGTCATTCAGATCACCAAGCAGTTCGGTGCCGAGATGGGCGAGCTGCGGGAGGGTGCGCGGCAGCTGATCGTCGCGCTCGGCCAGCTGTCCGCCGTGAAGACCCAACAGGGCCCGGCGTGCGACGCGCTGTTTGCCTCGGCCAAGGCCAATTTCAAGAATTACAGCCTCTTGGGCGCGGCGGACGTCAACGGCGCGATTTTCTGTTCGAGCGCGCCGTTGAGCTATTCCTCGGTGGCGCAGCAGCCGTTCTTCAAACGCGCGATGGCGGGCGACGAACTCGCTGTCGGCAATTACTGGGTCGACCCATCGACCGGTCAGAAGATGATCCATTTCGCCCAGCGTTTCCGTGACGAAAAAGGCGAGGTCGCCGGGGTCGTCTTTGCCGCGCTCGACCTTGACTGGCTGTCGGCCCATCTCAGCGAGCGTGGCCTGTCGCCTAGCGCCTCGATCCTGATCGCCGATCGCGAAGGCAATATCATCGCCCGGCTGCCGCACCCGGAGCAGCTGGTCGGCAAGAACATGCGCAAGAGCCACGAAGCCATCATGGACGGCGATACGGCCGGCTGGGAGGAAGCAAAGGGGGTTGACGGCCTCGTGCGCATCTTCGGCTATGTGCCGGCGAAGCTGCCGCCTTACGATTTGTTCCTCAGCGCCGGGCTCGGCAAGGCGGAGGCCTTCGCCCCGATCGATACCGCGACGTTTCGAGGCATCGCGCTGATCCTGCTGGGTCTGCTCTTGGCGCTTTATGCCGCTTATCAGGGCGGGCGCATCTTTATCCGCCGCCCGATCCGCGGGCTGCTGGTGGCTGCGGCCGAATGGAGCCATGGCAATTACGACGCCCGCGCGCAATTGAGGGACGCAGGTTCGGAGATCGGCCGCCTCGGCGCTGCCTTCAACGACATGGCGGCTGCGGTCTCGGCCCGCTACGCCGCGCAGAAGCGCGCCGAGGAAGAATTGCGCGAGCTTAACATCACGCTGGAAGATCGCGTCGCGCAGCGCACCAAGGAACTCGCCGACGCCAACCGGGAACTTGCGGTGGCGCGCGACGAGGCCGAATCCGCCAATGCCGCCAAGACCGCATTCCTCGCCGCGATGAGCCACGAACTGCGCACGCCCCTCAATGCCATCGTCGGCTTCAGCGAGCTGATCACGCAGGAAGTTTTTGGTCCGGTGCAGGAAAAGTATATCGAGTTCTCCGACAGCATTCACTCGGCTGGGCAGCGCATGTCGAACGTTGTCGGCGACGTGTTGACCATCGCGCAGCTCGAGGCCGGCACGTTCGAGCTCGATTGGGAGGATGTCGACCTGTGCGGCACGGCACGGGAAGCACTCGAAAATTTCCAGCGGGCGCATCCCGAGCGGCAGGCTGATCTTAAGTTCACGCCGTCGGCCGATCACATCACGGTGCGTGCCGATAGCCGCGCGGTCGAACAGATGATCGCTAAGCTCCTGTCGAACGCCACGAAGTTCAGCGAGAGCGGGACGTCGGTTAGTCTCAGCGTCGGCATCGAGGCGGATGGCGTGGCGCGGCTCACCGTCACCGATAGGGGGATTGGGATGACCGAGGCCGAGGCCGAGGCCGCGATCCGGCCGTTCCGCCAGATCGACGAACGCATCGCGCGCAAATACGAAGGCAGCGGGCTTGGCCTTAGCATCGTCAATAAGTTGATCGAAAGCCACCAGGGCCGTCTGATGATCGTCAGCAAGCCAGGCGAAGGCACCGAGGTATCGCTTTATTTTCCGCGGGCGAGCAAAAAGCCGAACCGCATCGCACGCCTCGCCGCGGCGTAATACGGCGCAACTCTCTATTGAGAAGCGCAGCGGCGCCTCATTGACCCGCCCTCACGGCACCCCACATCTTGCGCGACGCTGCGTCAGTAGCGCCGCCGGGCTTTAAGATGAAGCCCCCGAGCCAACGGGCAGGACCCCATGGAACCCCAGGAACGCGACCTGATCACGACCTTGCTCACCCGCCTGCAAAGCGCGGCTGGGCAGCCCAAAGATCCCGAGGCGGACGCGATGATCCGTCAGGCGATGACCCAGATGCCGGATGCGCCCTATTACTTGGTGCAGACAGTGCTGATCCAGGATCTGTCGCTGCATACTGCGCAGAATCGCATCGCCGAGCTCGAAAAGCAGGTGGCGGGCCTCAACCCGCCGCAACAGCAGCCGACCAGTTTCCTCGGCGGGCTGTTTGGCCGCAGCCAGCCTGCGCCGGCGCCGAGCGTCCCGCCCAGCGGCGGTCCGTGGACCCGTGTCCAACAGCCGGCGCCTCCGCCGCCGCAATACGCACAGCCCGGTTACGCGCAACCCACTTACGCTCAGCCCACGCCGGCGGCCGGTGTGTTCGGTAGCGGCGGCGGCGGGTTCCTGCGCTCCGCGGCGGCGACCGCCGCGGGGGTCGCCGGCGGCGCCTTGCTGTTCGAGGGCATTTCGTCGCTGTTCGGCCCGCACTACGCGAGTGGCCTTGGCGGCATGGGCATGGGCGGCATGCCCGGCGGCCTCGGCGAGACGGTGATCAATAACTACTACGGTGACGGCCAAGGCGCTGCGCCGGGCGATTATGGTGGCGGCAGCGACAATGCTGGCGGCGGCGATTATGGCGGTGGCGGCGACAGCGGCGGCGACTATGGCGGCGGTGGCGACTACAGTGGTGGTGGCGACAGCGGCGATTATGGCGGCGGTGGAGATTTTGGGGGCGGCGATTTTGGCGGAGGCGGCGACAGCAGCTCCTCCTGCTGACGATGATCTGACGATGAAACGGGCGCCCTTGGGCGCCTGTTTTTTTGCGGGCTAGCGCACGGGGTCGGCACCGTACCGGTTGGGCCCGATCGTGCCGCGCAGGCAGCCGAATTCGACAAGGAACCACAGGCTGATGCCGCTTGAGACCATCGCCAGCAAAATCACGGTGACGCCCAGCGCGCCAAGCGGCGGCGGGTTAAAGCTGCCGGTTTCCGCCGCCTCGGTGATCGCCGCCGCCAGCCAAGCGATCAGGAGCACGACAAACAGCACCACGGGGACGTAGAGGATGAGGCACATCCAACCCGGCTTGTTCCGGTCGTGTATGCGTTTGATCAAAATGGCGATGCTCGGCCACAGCGCGACGAGCACGAAGAGCGCCAAGATGCCAGACAGTACGGTATGGGCGGTCGACTCCTCATCAACCGCCGTCGCAGCGACGTCGATCACGAAATAGATCACGCAATAGGGAACCATGAAGCGCAGCCAGTATTGCGCGCGCGAAATTCGTCCCGAAGGCGAAAAATAGAATTGCCCGATCGTCGGCCGGACGTATTCCGGCTCGATGAGATAGATGTCGAGAGCGCGGCCGCCTTGGGCCTGGAAATCGACCACGTCGCCGTGCCGTGGCGGCATGCGCCCGTGCCAATCCTGAGTGACAAAATCGTAGCGGTTTCCGTCATGGCCGCTGACCGCGCCGGTATTGGTATCGGCATCGAACCCGATGACGTTGCCTCGCATGACGGTTCCTCGATGGTGCGGAGGCGAATGTACCGTCTCCCATCCCCAAGCGGTAGTTGCTCAGCGGCGCGAGCGCAACGCCGCCCGGTTGACAGGACTTCACCACATCCAGCTGGCGGGCCGCTCGTAAGGCAGGCCCCGAGAGATCGCGCTCATGCCCTTGATGCAGCGGACGACCCACCAGACAAGGACAAAAAGGAGCCAGAAAAACCCGACGACGATGATGCAGGTCAAGAGACCGATGACGGTATAAAGCAGGCCGATCCAGAACGTCCGGATCTGAAAGCGATAGTGGGTTTGCACCCATTCGGGCGCTGTACCGGAGTTTACGTACGCGATGATGACGCCGGCGATGCCGGTGATCCCCGCGACCAGCGCGACGAGATAGAGGATGTAGACGAGGTTCGCCTCCGACGCCTCGTTGGGATCGAAAGGCGGCCCCAGCGAAAAGATTTGCGTCGCGCGCCCGCCGTCGGGGTTGAAATCCACCGTCGCACCGCGCATGGGTCGCCCGGTGCCGCGCCATTCTAGTCGGACGAACTCGTAGCGCTGGCCGTCATGGCCGCTGATCGCGCCGGTGTTGGTCTCCGGGTCGAAGCCGAGGACGTTGCCTTTCATGACGCCCTTGCGTTCGCACCGCTTCGTGTTGGGTAGCGCGCGTAGGAGAGCCTTGCGCCGAACCACCGGAAGAATTTAGACATTGGCAGTTCGCCAATTGGGCGTATGGGGATCACCGCGCCCGCTTAAGAGGAGGATCGGATGGGAGACTTTCTCAGATTCCAGACAATGATCACCCCCATTGTGGTCCAGATCTTGTTCTGGATCGCAGTGGCGGGCTGCGTCATCGGCGGGATCGTCGCGATTGCCGGCGGCGAGGTGAAAGGCATTCTCGTCATCATTCTCGGCCCGATCGCCGCCCGCATTTACGCCGAAATCCTGATCCTGTTTTTCCGGATCAACGATCATCTGCGCCAGATCGAGCACAATACGACCCGTTGAGCCGATAGACGGGCGGCTAGAGGTCAGGCGGCCTTCTTGCGGTTGGCTTCGAGCCGCGCGTCGACCTGCTTGACGGTCGCGTCGACGATCGGGTTGCTCATGCCGAGCTGCGCGCCCAAGAGCTGAACGAGCCGGTCGGTGCGCTCGATAAACGGCACGCCGTTATTGACCGCGCGCGCCGCCGAGGACGGCCGCACCAGCCCGTGCGCGGCGCTGGCGTATTTTTCGAACGGGACAAGGTCGTTGCGGTCGGCGCCGAGCTTGACGCACACATCCATGACCCAGTTGTAGACCGAGCGCGACTTTTCCGGATCGGCATGCACCGCGTCCTTGATGTCGACCGCACCGTCGGCGGTGATGCAGCGGTAATTGCCGGTCAACAGCATCGCCCATTTGGCGAGCGGCACGAAAATCGACTCGTGCACCTTCAATTTCACAGGCAGGTCGATCTTCTCGCCGTCGCCCGGGTCGTACTTGATGCCGTCGACGTCGGCCTGCAGGTTTTTGAGGATCTGCGTGTCGGCGTCGCTCTCGAAGCGCGCCGATTTGAAATTGGTCGGCAGCGTCACGAGGAGGAAATTGGTCTTCTCGCCGGGCGGGCGGATCGCTTGCGGGTCCGGGCTGCACAGCGTGAGCTTGCCGGGAGTGAAATTATCCCACACCGTCGGATCGGTAAAACAAGACCTTAGCGCATCAGTATTAAGACCGGGGATGCGCGCGAGATAGGGCAGTGGCGGCATGTTCATGATCGACATGCACGGCACCTTGGCGCGTGCCAGCGCATCGAGCAGTTCGCGCACGCCGGGAAGACGGTATTGCGGCTCCTGCATCGCCAGCACAGCGAGGTCGTAATCTTTGACGTTGACGTCGCCGGTGCCGGCGGCGCGCAGGCTGCCCGGCAGCTTGCGCGAGTCGAGATCGATCGGCGTCGCGCGGTTGCGGATCGGCATGCGCACATGAGCGCCGTCGCTGTTGAAGGCCTCGACCTCGTTCGGCAGGCAGACCATGGTGATCTTATGGCCGCCGAACAGCAGCTTGATCGCCAGTAGCGAGCCGTAGGAGGCTCCCATCATCAGAATGTTGTAGGCCATCGCAATCCTCCCTCGATCCCGCGTGATCCGGACGATGCCCTGCGCGGCGGCGCGAGGCAAGCCTTAGCCGCCTGCCGCCAAAATGGCCGCCAGACCCTCGCGATAGCTCGGATAGGCGAGGGCGACGCCGAGTTCTTTCTTGATCAACGCATTCGAGACGCGCTTGTTGTCTGTCCAAAAGCCGCGCGCCATCGCGCTAAGGCCAGCCTCGGCGAACGGCACCAGCGGCGGCGGCTCGCGGCCGAGCAGCCGCGCGGCATGGGCGACGACGGCTTCCTGTGCTGTCGGCTCATCATCGCAGACATTGTAGATCGCGCCCGGCCGGGGCCGCGTCATCGAGGCGAGTAGCACCCTCGCGATGTCGTCGACATGGGTGCGCGAAAAGACGTGGCCGGGCTTGTCGATGCGCTTGGCGGATCCGTCTCGCAATCCGTCGAAGGCGCTGCGGCCGGGACCGTAAATTCCTGCCAACCGAAAGACATGCGCGCCAAGCTTCAACCATTGTTGTTCTGCGGTCGCCCGGCGAGTAGCACGCCCGCTTGTGGGGCGAAGCTCCAAGCTTTCATCGACCCATCCGCCGTCGCGCGAGCCGTAGACCCCCGTCGTCGACAGATAGCCGAGCCATTGGAGGTTTTTGAGCGCCGCGATGACCTCGCCGTAGCCGTCGAGCACCGGATCGCCGGCCTCGTCCGGCGGGATCGACACTAGGATGTGTGTGACGCCGGTAAACCCGCCGTCGGGCAAAAGCGGCACGCGGGTATCGCCGCGCAATGTACCAGCAATCGTCCATTCCGGCCCGAGCCGCTTCACAAAAGCGCGCGCCGTGTAGCCGAGGCCAAAGACGAGGAGCTTCACGCGCTGCGCTCGGCGACGGCGTGGTTCGCCGGCTCCGCATCTTCCAGCGCGGCGACGATCGCGCGTCTGCGGTTGAGGGTCAGTGCCCAGCAGCCGCACGACACCACGGCGCCGACCGCCAGCGGCAGGCGCAGCCCAAAATGCTCGCTCGCCGAGCCCATGATGACCGCGCCGAGCGCCGGGCCGGCGCGGAAGATCATGCCGTAAAGCGCCATCACCCGTCCGGCCATGCTGCCGTCGGTCGAAGCTTGGATCAGCGTCTGCGCACCGATGCCGGTGATCACCATCGCCGTGCCGGCGATGAACACGCAGGGCAGCGCCATCACGAAACTGTCGGTCGCGGTAAAGGCGACGATCGCTAGCGACATGACGAGCGTGTTGGCGAGCACGATCGTCGTCAGCCCGCTGATCTGCGAGCGCATCAGCATCCACGCACCGCCGAAGATCGCTCCGAGCCCGACCGTCGAGGTCAGCATCGCCAGCCCCTGCGGCCCGCGGTGAAAGACGCTGTCGGCGAAGCCGGGGAACAGTTCGATAAAGCCGCGCGTGCCGATCGTCGTCACCGCGAAGAGCAGCAGCATCGGCGCGACGCCGGGATGCCGGCTGGCATAGGAATAGGCTTCGAGCGAGGCCTTCACCGCGTTCTGCGCCGCACGCATCGGCAAGGGCGGGATGTCGCGAAGATTGGCGAGCGAGACCTGGAAGGCGATGTAAGTCAGCGCGTTCGCGGCAAACGCGGCGCCGATCCCGACCCGCGCGATCAGCACCCCGGCGATCGCCGGACCGATAAAACGGGCGGCGTTGAACACGATCGAATTGATCGCCAGCGCCGAGGGTAATGCCTCGCGGTCGACCAGCGTCGGGATCAGCGCGAGGCGCGCCGGCTGGGCGATGCCCTGGTTGATGCCAAGCAGCATCACCAGCGCGACGAGCAGGTGGATCGTGATCAAATTGGTGAAGACGAGGATGGCCAGCAAGATCGCCTGGCCGCAGCCGATCAGCTGGGTGATGCGGATGATGCTCACCCGGTCGCGGCGGTCGGCCATCACCCCGGCAAGCGGCGCGAGGAACAGTACCGGCAGGAACTCGGCCATCGACATGATGCCGAGCCAGGCGCCCGAATGGGTCAGCGTCCAGGCAAGCCAGCCGCACGACACGCGCTGC
>Ga0187784_10002172_pt1 | contig 15715 bp, 18 predicted proteins | sample 1015_SJ02_MP15_2_FD_132964 | JGI IMG/M metagenome (GOLD analysis project Ga0187784, IMG submission 132964) | Tropical peat soil microbial communities from peatlands in Department of Meta, Colombia - 1015_SJ02_MP15_20_MG | ecosystem: Environmental > Terrestrial > Soil > Wetlands > Peat | place...
GACGCTGATCGAGCTTGCTCCCGACGTGACGCTCGATGAGATCAAGTCGAAGACCGAGGCGAGCTTCAAGGTCGCCAACACGCTCAAGCATTAGCGACCAAAATGGGCGGTATCGGCGGCTGGCTTCCCGTGGGGCGGCGGCCTTCGTAAGACATTGAAGATGCGGGGAGCCGGCTCCTTCATTTAGAAAGGAGCCGAAACCCCGCATCGCTGATGGGTTAGTTGCCGCTCCTGGTGCTACCGGCCGAGAGTCGGACCGACGAGCCTGCCGTGCCCGCCGCTGCTGGCGCCACCGGCACCCGCGGTTCCGCCGCCGGTGCCTCCGGCGCCAGCGCTCCCTCCGCCGCCTGTTCCAGCTCCAGCCCCGGCTCCAGCGCCTCCCGCGCCGGCACCCGCGCCAGCGCCCGCGCCTCCGGCGCCCGCACCCGCGCCGGCGCCCGCTCCAGCGCCTCCCGCGCCGGCACCAGCGCCTCCGGCGCCCGCACCCGCGCCGGCGCCTGCTCCAGCGCCTCCGGCGCCGGCACCGGCCCCTGCGCCGAGCGCAGCAGCAAGTGAAATGCTGCCGGCCATGATTGCTCCGACCAACAGAGCCTTGACGAACTGAGTCCTTGTGACGACTGCCATATGTCGCTCCTTAGAGGACCGTGCCGATCAAAAAATGTGGGGCGGGCGGCAACGTTCCGCGCCGCGTCTCGCCGCGAGAGCTCGTTTGTTTTCGTGGACTCTGACTCAAAAATGACATCGATAAATTCTGTCTCAAACTGACATTGACCGAGGGGAGGGCGCGATGCGACGGCAACGGTTTGCGGCCCGATGACTGTTGCGGAGGAGCGCGGACACGGCGAAGATCGCGTCCTTGGGGGGAACGTCGTGGCTGAAGAGCCGATCCTCGTCACCGAGGACCTGACCAAGGAGTTCGCCGGCTTTCTCGCGGTGCGCGCGGTCAATCTGCGCGTCGAGCGCGGCAGCATTCACGCGCTGATCGGGCCGAACGGCGCCGGCAAGACCACCTGCTTTAATCTCCTTACCAAATTCCTTTCGCCGACGCAGGGCCGCATCGTGTTCGACGGCCGCGACATCACTGCGCTCCAGCCGGCCGACGTGGCCCGCCTCGGCGTCGGGCGCTCGTTCCAGATCTCGGCGGTGTTTCCGCATCTCACCGTAGTCGAGAACGTGCGCATTGCGCTGCAGCGCCGCCGCGGCAATTCATTCGATTTCTGGCGCTCGAAGCGCGTGCTTTACGACCTCGACGATCGCGCCGTCGCGCTCATCGCCGATGTCGGGCTCGCGCCCTTCGCGGATACGTTGGCTGTCGAACTGCCTTATGGCCGCAAGCGGGCCCTCGAGCTCGCCACGACGCTCGCGCTCGAGCCGCAATTACTCCTGCTCGACGAGCCGACCGCGGGCATGGATCGCGAAGACATTGCCCGCATCAGCGCGCTGATCAAGGCGGTAGCCGCCAGCCGCACTGTGCTCATGGTCGAACATAATCTCAGCGTGGTCGCCGATCTTTGCGATCGCATTACCGTTCTCACCCGCGGCCAGGTGTTGGCGGAGGGCGACTACCGTGCCGTGTCGAACGACCCGGCTGTGCGCGAAGCCTATCTTGGGACCGGTCATGCGTGAGGCAGATGACCTTCTCGCCGTCAACGAGCTCAACGCCGGGTACGGCGAATCGCACGTCCTGCATGGCGTCACCTTTGCCGTGCGGCCGGGCGAAGTGGTCACGCTTCTTGGCCGCAACGGCGTCGGCAAGACGACCACGCTCAAAGCCATCATGGGGATCATCGAAAATCGCTCTGGCTCGGTCGCATTCGAAGGCAACGAGCTGATCCGGCTGTCCTCGGACGCCATCGCGCGCGCGGGTATTGCTTTCTGCCCTGAGGAGCGCGGCATCTTCGCGACGCTCGACGTCAAGGAAAACCTGCTGCTGCCGCGGCAGGTGCGCGCCGGCGGGCTCAGCCTCGATCGCATCTTCGCGCTGTTCCCGAATATACGCGAAAGGCTCGCCAGCCAGGGCACGAAGCTCTCCGGCGGCGAACAGCAGATGCTAGCGATCGGGCGCATCTTGCGTACCGGCGCCCGGTTGTTGCTGCTCGACGAACCGACCGAAGGCCTCGCCCCAGTGATCGTGCAGCAGATCGGCCGCACTATCGGTGCGCTCAAAGCGCAAGGCTTCACCATTCTCCTGGTCGAGCAGAATTTCCAGTTCGCCGCGACGGTCGCCGATCGCTACTACGTCATGGAGCATGGCCGCATCGTCGACCACTTCGCTGCAGCGGAACTTAAGGCCAATACCGGCAAGCTGCACGAGTATCTGGGAGTTTGAGGGCGGGAGAGCGCGTGATGTTCGAGATTTTCGGCATCCCCTCGCAGGCGCTGTTCGGGCAGCTCCTGCTCGGTCTGATCAACGGCTCGTTCTATGCGCTGCTGAGCCTCGGGCTTGCCGTCATCTTCGGCATGCTGCACATCATCAATTTCGCCCACGGCGCGCAATACATGATGGGCGCATTCGCCGCCTATCTGATGCTGCAATATCTCGGCATCGGTTATTGGACGGCGCTCCTGGTCGCGCCGATCCTGATCGGCGCAACCGGCATTATCGTCGAGCGGCTGTTTCTCCAGCATCTGCGCGGGCTCGACCCGCTCTACGGGCTCCTCCTCACCTTTGGCCTGGCGCTGGTGATCGAGGGCCTGTTCCGCAATAATTTCGGCTCGTCCGGACTTCCCTACCAGGTGCCAGAGACGCTGCGCGGCGGCCGTAATCTCGGCTTCATGTTCCTGCCGAATTATCGGGCTTGGGTCATCGTCCTCTCGCTCGCGGTGTGCCTCCTCACCTGGTTCGCCATCGAACGCACCCGGCTCGGCTCCTATCTGCGCGCCGCCACCGAGAATCCCGTCCTGGTCCGCGCCTTCGGCATCAACGTGCCGCGCATGGTCACGCTGACCTACGGCTTCGGCGTCGGGCTTGCCGCGCTGGCCGGCGTCATGGCGGCGCCGATCTACAACGTCTCGCCGCAGATGGGGTCCGATCTGATCATCGTCGTGTTCGCGGTCGTGGTGATCGGCGGCATGGGTTCGATCATGGGTGCGATCGTGACCGGCTTTGCTTTGGGGATCATCGAGGGGCTGACCAAGGTGTTCTTTCCCGAAGCATCGAACACGGTGATCTTCGTGATCATGGCCGTCGTGCTGCTGATCCGGCCGGCCGGGCTGTTCGGGCGGCACGCCTGATGGACCGCGTGCTCGACCAGCCGGGGTCGTTGCGGCGACGCCAGACCTCGCGGAGCCTCGAAGCGGCATTCGCCGTCATGGTCGCGCTCCTGATCGTTGCGCCATTCGCGATCTATCCGGTCTTCCTCATGCAAGCGCTGTGCTTTGCCCTGTTCGCCTGCGCCTTCAACCTGCTGATCGGCTATGTCGGCTTGATCTCGTTCGGCCACGCGCTGTTTTTCGGCTGGGCGAGCTATCTGACCGCGTACACCGCCAAGGCGTGGGCATTGCCGCCCGAGCTTGCGATTCTCCTCGGCACCGCGACCGCCGCGGGGCTCGGGCTCATCGCCGGCGGGCTCGCCATTCGCCGCCAGGGCATCTACTTCGCCATGATCACGCTGGCGCTGGCGCAGATGATGTATTTCTTCGCATTGCGGGCGAAATTCACCGGCGGCGAAGACGGCATCCAAGGTGTGCCGCGCGGCCGCCTGTTCGGGCTGTTCGATCTTTCCCACGAACTCACGATGTATGCATTCGTGCTCGCGGTCGTGCTCGCCGGATTTTTGCTGATCTACCGGATCATCAATTCGCCGTTCGGCGAAGTCCTCAAGGCGATCCGCGAGAACGAACGGCGCGCGGTCTCGCTTGGCTATCGGACCGAGCGCTACAAGCTCGTCGCCTTCGTGCTGTCGGCGACGCTTGCCGGGCTCGCCGGGGCGATGAAATCGCTGGTATTTCAGCTTGCCTCGCTCACCGACGTGCATTGGACCATGTCGGGCGATGTCGTCCTGATGACGCTGCTCGGCGGCCTCGGCACGGTGTTCGGCCCGGTCGTCGGCGCCTTCCTGGTCATTGCCATGCAGAATTATCTGGCGCCGTTCGGCCAGTGGGTGCTGGTGATTCAGGGCGCGATCTTCGTCGCCTGCGTGCTGGCGTTCCGCCGCGGGATCGTCGGCGAGATCGCGAACCGGATGCGCCTGCGCCTGTGACCGAGGTCCGGTTCCTGCCCGTACTTATCCACAGCGCGGCGATTCGGGGACGCGCGCTGTGCACAGATGCATCGGTTTCTCAATTCGCATTTTCGTTGCAAACCGTGCCGGGTCGGTGAACATGCCTAAGGCTCCGATTCTACAGGCGCTTTCGGCTTCATGTCGGCACGGCAACCTTCGCCGCACGACAATATCGCGCGCAGATGGCTCGCGCTTGCCGAGCGTCGCATGGCGCATTTCATCGAGCTTCGCGACAGCGGCCGCTGGCGACACTACTACGCCCAGCCGGCGCAGATCCACGAGGCGGTGCGCGAAGCGGCTCGTGCCCGCGACGAATGGGCCAAACTCGCCGGCGTTGCGCCGGCGCCGAGCGGCGCGCCGGTGTAATTTTTCGTCACGTCGAAGGTGGGTCAGTGGACGCGGTTGCCGCCGATCGACAATTGCGCGTAGCGGCCGGCGCCGTCCTTGATGAGATCGCCGGTGACCGGATTGTTGAATTCCATGCCGACGATCGCACAGCGGCGCACGCCGGAAATGAGGTTGTCGGCGATCACAGCCGCGCCAGCGCCCGGCGCGACCGAGACCGCAATGCCGTAGTCCGCGCCGCGGATCACGTTTGCGTTTACGGCAACATCGCGCAGATAGGGTCCCCAGCCGGCGGCGATCCCGATCTTCGGCGCGTTCTCCACGATATTGCCGGTCACCGCCGTGTCGGCCTCGACGCCGATGCCGATGCCGGCGCCGTCCTTCGGATCGGTGCCCGGCGGCCGGTGATCGACGAGATTGCGGATGAGGTTGCCGTGCACCACGGCGAGGCGGCCGCCCTCGTTGAAGTTGGTGACCGACACGCCGATCGCCGCGCCGTCGACGACGTTGTCCGCGATCACCGCGCCCGCGAAGCCGAACTCGGCGTAGAGCGCGACCTCGCCGATGCCGCTGCAGGTATTGCCGACGATTTGCAGGTTCGACGCCTGGTTGCCGCGCACCGCGGAGAACGCCGCGTTGCGGATGCGGTTGCTGCGCACGATGACGTTGTCGGCGCGAAAGACGTTGACGGCGTTGCCGTACTGGCCGGAACCGCCGGCCCTGTTCGAAATATCCTCGATGCGGTTGTCGACGATCAGCGTACCGTCGTCGCCGGCTGCGCTGCGCCACACCAGGATGCCGCTATTGCCGGCGCCGCGGATCGTGTTGCCGACAATGCGCAGTCCGCGTGCGTCGAGCGAGAAGATCGCCGCATCGGCCGCGCTGATGGTATTGCCGCTCACTTCGCCCTCGACCGCCTCGAGGGTGATGCCGTTGCGGCCGGCATTGACGATCTCGCAATCGGCGATGCGCAGAAAGCGGCCGTGCGCGAAATGCAGAAGCCCATTGCGCGCCGGCAGCGGAATGGCGTTGCCTTCGAGAACAAGGCCGCTGAGGCGGATGTAGTCGCTGCCGGTCGAGGTCAGCAGGAACGGGCCGCCCGCCATCAGGATGCGGGTCGCGCCGGCAACGCCGGCGATGGCGGCATAGGGCGGAAGCTTGAGCGAGCCGGCGCGATAGAATCCCGGCGCGAGGCCGAGGACCGCGCGCGCGGCGGCGGCGCGATCAATGGCGCGCTGGAACGCCATTGATTGATCCTCGACGGCGTTGGGCCGAAGTCCGAGCGTCGTCGCGTCAATACGCGCGCGGGGCGCGTCATCGCCGATCAGGTTCGCGGCATCGGTCCGCTCGGAAACATTGGCGCGACCGGCGAGGGCGGGTGCTGCTGCGGTGGACGAGGCCGCGCCGGCCAAAATCGCGAACAGGCCACGGCGATTGATGGACATGGGATGGGCGCCTCCTGACGCGTGATGCCAATGCCATCAAGCGGCGTGCCACAAGCCTGTCCCGGCCCGGCACAGCGGGCGTTTTCGCGCGCAGGGTTAACGGGGGCTTGTCGCGACGGCGCGCCGCCGCGCCGTGCGAACGCAGCGTCAGCGTCCGAGAATGTCGGTGATCTCTTCGACGGCGGCAGCGGGCGCGAGGCGTCCGGCGGCGACCTCCGCTTCGAGCCGCGGCAACGCCGCCTTGAGCGCGCGATCAGAACGCAATGGTGCGAACAGGCGCTCTTCGAGCATCGCCCACATCCATTTCACCTGTTGCTCGCCGCGGCGCGCCGCAAGCTCGCCCGAGGCTTTGAGCTTGTTGCGATGGTCGAGGATGTGCGCCCACAGCTCCGCGATCCCGACTCCGGTGAGCGCCGAATAGGTGAGGACCGGCGGCGACCAGTTCGGCGAGCGCGGGGCGAGGATATGCAGCGCCGCGCGATATTCGGCAGCCGCCGCCTTGGCGCGGCTGAGATTGTCGCCGTCGGCCTTGTTGACCGCGATCATGTCGGCGAGCTCGACCACGCCCTTTTTCAGCCCCTGCAGCTCGTCGCCAGCGCCGGGCAGCATCAGCAAGAGGAAAAAATCGGTCATGTCGGCGACTGCGATCTCCGATTGGCCGACGCCGACGGTCTCGACCAGCACCACGTCGTGGCCGGCCGCCTCGCAAAGCAGCATGGTCTCGCGCGTTTTCGCCGCGACGCCGCCGAGCGTGCCGGAAGCAGGCGAGGGACGGATGAAGGCGTTGGCGTCATTACCGAGGTGCCCCATGCGCGTCTTGTCGGCAAGGATCGATCCGCCGGTGCGCCGCGAGGAGGGATCGACCGCCAGCACCGCGACTTTGTGGCCTTGGCTGGTCAGCATGCTGCCGAGCGCGTCGATGGTCGTCGACTTGCCGACGCCGGGGGCGCCGGTGATACCGACGCGCACCGCCTTGCCGGTCGCCGGCAGCAGCGCCTGCGTAAGCGCAGCGGCGGTGCGGCGGTGATCCGCGCGCTTGCTCTCGATCAGCGTGATCGCCCGCGACAACACGCTGCGATCGCCCGTGCCGATGGCGCGGGCGAGGCGGGAGACCTCCTCGGGCTCGTTGCGTGCAGGCATCCGACATTCCCGGCGCGACCAGTGATCGCATCCTATACTGGCACCCGGTTTTACGCGTCCTAATTTAGCGATTTGCAACCACATCCGCGTCGAGCGCCGGCCAAGAACTGCAGCTATCGCGTTTTAATTTGACAATCGCTGTCTGCCCGAGTGGCGCCAATATTGATCGCGGAAAGACCCTCATGTCGTCGAATTGAGGCCGCATCGAGCGGCTCAATCGCGCCTCGTCACCAGGGCGGCGGCAACGCCGCGCATTCAATCTTGGCATTGGAGACGGCGATGAACTGGGATCAGATTGCAGTCGACTGGATGCAGTTCAAGAGCAAGGTCCGCCAGAATTGGGTCAAGCTCACCGACGAAGATCTCACCCGTATCGGCGGCCGCCACAAAGAATTGGCCAATCGCCTGCAGGAGCGCTATGGCTTCGGCCGGCAAGAGGCGGAACGCGAGATCGAGGCTTGGGTGAAGACGCAGCGGCACGCCGCCTGAAGGCGGCGAATGCCGTCATTGCTCCGGCAGTGGAATGAACTCCTTGGTGTCGCCGGGCACCAGCTCGAAGCGGCCCGCCTTCCAATCGGCCTTGGCCGCTTCGATGCGCTCCTTGCGCGAGGAGACGAAATTCCACCAGATATGGCGCGGCCCGTCCATGGGGGCGCCGCCGACAAAGACGAGATGCGCATCGCTTGTCGCTTTGATAGCGACGCGGTCACCGGGCCGCAGGACGAGGAGCCGCTCACCCGCGTGCTGCTCGCCGCCGATCTCGATCTCGCCTGAGACCACGTAGATGGCACGCTCCTCGTAGTCCGGATCGAACGGCAGAATCTCGCCGGCCTTGAGATGCGCTTCGCCGAATACGGTCTCCCACGCCATTGCGACCGGGGAGCGTAATCCGTGCATGTTGCCGGCGACGACGCGTAGCGTCAGCCCGTTGTCCTTGAGCTCGGGGATTTCGGCGGCGGTGGTGTGAGCGAAAGCCGGCGCTCCTTCCTCGCGCGTATGGGGGAGGGCAACCCACAACTGCAATCCATGCAGCGGTCCGCCGGCGGCGCGCCGCTCGGGACCGGTGCGCTCCGAATGCGTGATGCCGCGGCCGGCGCTCATCAAGTTCACGGCGCCCGGGCTGATGGTCATGGCGGTGCCGAGGCTGTCGCGGTGAACGATCTCGCCTTCGAACAGATAGGTGACGGTTGCGAGCCCGATGTGGGGGTGCGGCCGCACATCTATGCCCTTGCCCGAGTTCAATATCGCCGGACCCATATGGTCGAAGAAAATGAAAGGCCCGACCATGCGCGAGCGCGCCGAGGGCAGCGCGCGGCAGATTTGAAAGCCGCCGATGTCGACCGACCGCGGCACCACCACATGCGCGATGGCGTCGCTGGCGCGGGCGTCACCCAGGTCCGGGTCCTTGCCGGGGAAAAAACTCATGGCGAAATTTTACCGCCAAAGCTGCCGGCTCGCCAAGGCCGCACCCTGCGCCAAGGCTTCGAGCTTCGCCCAGGCGATCATCGGGTGGACGCGGCCGCCGAGGCCGCAATCGGTCGCGGCAATGACACGCTCCCGGCCGACGCTTTTGGTGAAGCGCAGGATGCGCTGGGCGACGAGCTCGGGGTGCTCGACCACGTTGGTCGCGTGGCTGACCACGCCGGGCAAGATGACCTTGCCGTCGGGAAGCTTCACGTCCTCCCAGACCGTCCACTCGTGCTCATGGCGAACATTGCCGGCTTCGAAGGAGTAACCCTGGCATTTCACCGCCAGCATGACCTCGACGATGTCGCGCATCGGGATGTCGGTCGTGTGCGGCCCGTGCCAGCTCCCCCAGCACAGATGGAAGCGGATACGGTCCTCTGGCAGACCCTTGAGGGCGTGGTTGAGCGCCTCGATCCGCACCATGGTGAACTTCTGATAATCCTTCACCGACGGCTCGGGATTGATCATGTCCCAGTTCTCGGCGATTGCCGGATCGTCGAGCTGCAGGATCAAACCGGCGTCGACAATCGCCTTGTATTCTTCGCGCATCGCCTCGGCGCAGGCGAAGATGAATTCCTCGTCGGTCTTGTAATACCGGTTGGTAAAGCGCGCGGCGCTCGCCGGCGCAACCGACGTCATAAAGCCCTCTTCGACGCCTGCGGCCTTGAGGGCAGCCTTGAAGTGCGCGAGGTCGGCCTTGATCGCCTCCTGTCCCTTGTAGGTGATGGGGCCGACGACGACCGGCCAGTGCGCCATTCCCGGCCCGGTCGTCACCTCATCCTTGTAGACCTGAAGGAACCTGTTGCGGTCACGGCGGTCGGCGAAGCTCGTCAGCACGACCTCGCCCGGCTTGGAGCGCCGCGGACCCGCCTCGTAGAGCCCGGGCCCCGCGAGGTCGAGGCCGCCGAGGCGATTGAAGCAGTAGCTCCACCAGGCGCGGTAATTGACCTTGTGTCCCATCGACTTGCCGAACTCGCCGTCGCCGGGAATGTCGATGCCGATTTCCTTCTGTCGGCGCACGACGCCGACGACGGCGGCCTGGAGCGTGTCCTCGAATTTTTGCTCGTCCGCCGTCTCGCCGGCTTCGCGCGCACGATTGGCTTCGATCAAGTCGTCGGGACGCGGCAGGCTGCCGGCCTGGCTGGTCAGAATATGGTCGCGGCTCGTTCTCATTGACTCAATGGACGAGGGAGCACGGAGGACAAAGGACGGATAGGAGATGCCCATCCGTCACTTCGTCATCCGTCGTCCTTCGTCTGCCCCCTGTGTTGGCGCTCAGATCGCGTGGAACTGCTGGCCCTTCACCGATTCGACCAAGCCGTAGAACACCTCGTTGACCTTGTTCCAGTTCGGCAGCTTTTTCATGTTGTTGAGCCAGCGCTGCACGTTCGGATAGGCCGAGAGATCGCAGCGGATGACCTCGCCGAGGGTCACCAGGGCAGCGCCAAAATAGTCGGCGATCGTGATCTGATTGCCGCATAGATACTGGTTCTTCGGTCCGATCCAGTGGTCGTTGAGGACTTGCAGCCAGCGCTTGGCGTTCTGCTGGCCGATCTCGATGGTCGCCGACTGCGCCTCGTCGCTGCGCCGCTTCTGATTGGGGAACAGCTGCGGATAGGCAAGGTTGTAGGCCCAATCGCGATAAAAATTGGTGTTGATCCAATCCATCATCTCGTTGACCTTGGCGCGCGCCTTCAAGTCTTTCGGATACGCCGGCGAGCCGATCTTGTCGGCGAGATATTTGAGGATCGCCGAGCTTTCGGTCAGGCGCAGGTCGCCGTCTTCGATCATCGGGACCAGGCTGTTTGGATTAAGGTCCTTGTAGGGCGACTTGAAGTGCTCGCCGGTGAACAGGTCGACCGTCACCTCTTCGACCGGAATCTTGTTTTCGGCGATGAACAGCCGCACCGGGCGGCTCGTCATCGATACCGGGTGCATGTAGAGTTTCATGGTAATTTCCTCCCAATCACGCGCTGAGTGGCGCTTGTTCTAGAGCATTTTCCGAAGCGGTGGAATATGGGCCGCGTTGTTCAGGGAACGCGAAACGGCGCCGTGGGCAACTGCCAACCGCTGCTCGTGCCCAACGCGAAGGGAAGGCCGCGCAAAACGAACGGGGACCGCGCGTATCGTCGGTCGGCGATCGCCTAGCGGGCGGCCTTGGCCACGACCTCGGCGATGAAGCGCGGTAGCGCGAAGGCCGCGGCCTGGACCTCCGGCGTCCAATATTTAGTCGGGAAGCCGCCGGCCCTGCGATGGCGCGCGGCAAGCACCTTGGGCGGCGTTTGCCGCAGCCGCTTGTCGTCGCTCGCCCAGCCCATCGCCATGTGACCGCCGACATAGGTCGGGATCGCGGCGACATAGCAGCCGGCGTCCGCGAACAGGCGCCGGAATCTGCGGATGCTCGCCGCCAGTTCCGCCGGCTGAAACATCGGCACTCCGTTCTGCGTCACCATGACGCCGCCCTTGTTCATGCAGCGTTTGCAGGCGGCATAGAACTTTTGGCTGAACAGCACCTTCCCGGGCCCTTGCGGATCGGTGGAGTCGACGATGACAACGTCGAAGCGCCGATTGGTGCGCGCGACATACTTCATGCCGTCGTCGATGACGCTCTCGAACCGCTGATCGGCGAACACCGGCCTGGTGAATTCCGGGAAGTGCTCCTTGGCGAATGCGATGACCGCCGGATCGATCTCGACCTGGGTCAGGCGCCAGACCGTCCGATGCTTGAGTACCTCCTCGGCGATACCGCAGTCGCCGCCGCCGACGATCAGCACTTCGCGCCCATCCCCGTGCGCGAACAGCGGCACATGCGCCATCATCTCCTGGTAGATGAACTCGTCGCGCTTGGTAATCTGGGTAGCGCCGTCAAGCATGAGCATCTTGCCGAAGAACCGGTTCTCGAACAGCACCAGGTGCTGATGCTCGGTCTGCGTCTCGTAGAGCACCTTGTCGACCTGGTAGCTCATGCGAAAGCCAAGGTCGTCGAACAGCGTCTCGGCGATCCAGCGTTTTTCGGCCATGACGTTTCCTCGGCTCTCCTCGGATTTCATTGTCGGGCTGCATAGAGAAACGGCCGGGACCCGGCCCGGCCGCTTAAGCTTGATCCGGCGGCGCTCGGTCAGCCGCTTTGGCCGCGCAACATCTCGTTGACGGCCACGCGCTTTGCCGCAAATGCGTGCCGCAGCACCGGAATGCAGGCGTCGGGATTGGCGGAGCCGCACATGAACACGTCGAGTGCGGCGTAGCCAGCGTCCGGCCACGTATGAATCGAGATGTGGCTTTCAGCGAGCACCGCCACGCCGGATACGCCGTTCGGATGGAAGTGATGGACGTGGATGTGCAGGAGCGTCGCGCTCGCCGCCTCGACGCAGCGCCGCAGCGTCGCTTCGATGTGCTCGATGTCATCGAGCCGCTCAGCGCCGTGCAGGTCGACGATCAGATGCACGCCGGCGCAGCGCACGCCATTGCGGACAGCGAAATGGTCGTTGCGTTCGTCTTGACGATCTTCCGTCGGCGCCGGAACCGCGACTTTGAGTTTGGTCTTCCTGTCTGCCTTTCGGGCGGTACCTGGGATCCCCAAGCCCTTCCCCGATCGCAAGAGGGCGCTCTGGCTCATGCCGTCCTCCCCAACCAGAGATAAGAACCCGAGACTCCGGCGAGCCGGCGCCACGGAACGCGAAAGCCGCCCGATCGCGTCCAGAAGGACTGATCAACAGCGGCAGAGTCCCCAAATAAATGCAAACACCCGCGAGTCAAGCGGATTCTGCAGAAAAGACTTTAACGCTTCGTCTCTCGCGCGGCGCCACTCAACACAGAAGCGGCGAGCGCGGCTCGCTCATGCCGGCTGAGAACCGCGGCTTGGAACCGCGACGCGTGGAGCGCAATCGAGGGTCGGCGGTTCGCTCGACTGCGCCTGCCTGCTCCGCTACGATCGTGCCGACCAATTTGGGACCCGGAGGCTTTTGGCGTACGAGCGGGCCAGCCTTTCCCTAGAGAGGTGCAAATGCGGAGCCGTCTTGCATTCGTCGCTCTGCTTACCTTCGCCGCAACCGGCGCAATGGCCGCGGACGCGGTCCTCGGCGGCGTCTCCATCCACCTTCCGCCGCCGGCGGGCTTCTGCGAATTATCCGAGAGCAATCCCGCGGACAATCGCATGGTCACGACGATCGGCGGGCTCGTGGGCAAGGCCGGCAACAAGTTGCTGAACATGTCCGCCGACTGCCAGCAGCTTACCGCCTGGCGCGCGGGTAAACGCAAACTTCTTGACGATTACGGCCAGTATCAGACCCCGGCCGCGCAGATGAGTGAGCTGGTCGCTTCGCCGGCCGACGCGATCAAGCAGACCTGTGCTACGCTGCGAACCCAAGGCAGTCAGATCGTGGCTAACCAGGCGCCGGATCTTAAAGCCCGCATCGAGGAGACCCTCAAGACCGTCAAGATGAACGAGGTGAGCTTCCTCGGCGTGCTCGCCGAAGATGCGAACGCCTGCTACGCAGGACAGCTGCAGAAGCTGCAAACCGAGACCGGAACCGAAAAGACGCAGATCGTGTTGATCGGCGTCGCGATCGTCAAAAACAAGAATATCTTCGTGTATCGGATGACCGTCTACAAAGGTCCGGATACCGCCACGGATTTGCTGGGCACCTTCAAGAACACGATCTCGGCGCTTTACGCCGCCAACAAGTGACCGGGATCAGCTTCAAGCGCTGCCCTAAACCGGGACGGCGCCTTGCCTTCACTTCCGGGGCGCAAGCCCGTAAGCGCTAGCCGTAGACAGCGACCGCAGGCGGGACCATGGCCGCCGCCGGCTTCTTTACTCGGGTGCGAAAGAAGCCGAGCACGCGCCGCGCGGTGTTGGGCTGCAAGCGGTTGAAGCTCGCCAATGCCGTGTCGAGGTCTTTCGCCGACATGCCGCGGTCGGCCGCCCGCAACAGCAGGATGGCCTTGGTCGTAGTCGACGACAGGCCGGCGACTTTGGCGAGGATGAGCACGATCTCGGCGCCCGGATCGAGCAAGGCCCGCTCGACCACGTCGATTGGCGTGTCGCACAGGATCGACAACGCAATCGCGGTTTCCTCGAATTTGCGGTCGCGCGCGTACTGGTAGATCTCGGCCTCGCCGAGCCGACGGATGCGGTTCTGCCGCTCGACGGCGGCCTGCGCGGCGGCGAAATCCGGCGAAGCGTTGCGGGCCTCGTTGCGGATGCCGCCAACCACCTCGGCGACCACGCTTTCGATGGCGCTGCTCGCTTGCGGGTTTTCCGCGGCAAGGCGCGAGCGCACCGCACTGGAGGCCTTCTCCAGGAGCACCAGGAAGTGCGGGCGCGGGATGTCGCTGCGCATGCCGACCTCGACCGCTAGGTCATCGTCGCCGGCTGAGCGCCTGACCAGCATGCGAAACCCGGCATCGGAAAAGCGGGCGCCGCCGTTCTTGACCACCGAATGCACGACGTCGCGGTCGCCGCGCTCGACCAGCACGTCGGTGACCGCCTCGCTCAACGATTTGCGCTGCGAGATCGCGAACAGATGCTGTTGGCTCTTGCTGCTGGCGCTCATGACGAGAATGTTGTCGTCGAGCCGCTCCGAATGGCTCAGCACCGGACGGGCGACCTCAATGTCGTCGTCGACCGCAAGCATTTGCATGACCTGCGCTGGGGCGTTCGCAATCTGTGCCAGCCGGTGCGCCAGCCGGGCGCGCGTCTTGGCCTCGATAGTGCTCACGAGCCGCACCATCACGTCATCGAAGACGCCGATCTGTTCGTCGGAATAGCGGGGCGCGCCGCCGACGAAGAGGTCGGTCACCCGCGTGAGCATTTCGATGCGGCGCGCGTTGGTGCCGGAGGTGACCGCAGCCTCAAGCTCCTCGATCAGGGGCAAAGTTCGAGTCATGCGGATGCCGCAACGCCGTTGAAAGCTCGATAAGAATGGCGCGGGAAGGGTGAAGAAAGGCTTGCACCGGTCGCTGGCCGATCGTCGGCCAGGGTTAAGGAACGTTGAACGTGTGACTGGCGAGGGGCGCTCGGCGCCCAGGGAGGATCAGGCGGGCGGCGCGCGAGCCGCGGCCTCGTTAGCGTTTCCAGGTCACCAGCGTGATCGCCGCGGCGGCGTCGAGGTCTCGTCTCGGCCCGGCCTTGAGGCCGTGGCGAGCAAGCAGATCCTCGGCGGACGAGTTCGGGCCTACTCCGGGAAATACCGGCCGTCCGCCTGGAATTCTGGCGTCTGCCGCCCGCGTGAGATGAAAGGCATCGTAGAGCGGCAGAAACAGGCCGAATACCTCGGTTCCGCCGATGATCGCGACCACGCCGTCGTTGTCGCTAACGCCTAGAGCCTCGAGCGCCGCTTCAAGCGTGGCGCCGGCGGGGTTCCACAAGCGCGCGTTGGCATTCGCGGGGTCGCGGGCCAATGCAGCAACGCTGCGGGTCGCGATCAGCCGCTTGCGGGCGGCGGACCGCGGTCCGCCCTCATTCGAGTGGCGTCCTTGCACGATCGCGGCGGCCCGATCCAGCTCGGCCTGGAAAAACCTCTGGTCGGCCGGATTGCGGATCGTGTCCGGCATTTTGCCGGCCGCGTCGGCAATCATGTCGTCGGCGGACACGATCGCGTAACCCTCGACGCGGTGCTGCCCGATCATTTGGGAATGATAACGAGGCGTGCGCGGCGAGTCATTGCGGAGGATTCCTCGCACGATTATACCGAGCTCATTCCCGCGGCTCGCCGAGGAGAGCCGGCATGAACGGCCAAGCCACCGACGCTCAGACCAAAGCGCTCGAATTCGTAAGCAACGCCAACAGCTACGTGCTGCTCGCGACGATCGCGCTCCTCGCCTGGGTCGCCTCCGGCGTGGAATTTTCCACCGAGGCGCTGCGCCTTGCCGCGATGACATGTCTGACGATTTCGATCGTCTTCGGCATCGCTACGCTGGCGCTGATTCCGCTGGTGCAGGAGGCGCGGCGGCCGGGACAGTCGAATTTCGACGTGGTGGTGCAATTCTCGTTGCTCGGACGGCGCCGGGCGCGACTCAAAGCCGTGCTGCTGCCGCAGCATCTTCTGCTGCTCGCCGGCATCGTTCTCTACGCCTTGGGCATGGTTTATTGAA
>Ga0187784_10002173_pt1 | contig 15713 bp, 10 predicted proteins | sample 1015_SJ02_MP15_2_FD_132964 | JGI IMG/M metagenome (GOLD analysis project Ga0187784, IMG submission 132964) | Tropical peat soil microbial communities from peatlands in Department of Meta, Colombia - 1015_SJ02_MP15_20_MG | ecosystem: Environmental > Terrestrial > Soil > Wetlands > Peat | place...
AGACAAGCCAGTCTTTTGCGAAAAACCGCTTTGCCTGAATGAAAACGAACTCGCCGCTCTGGTGCGCGCCATGTGGAATCAGACCGCCACTCCACTCGCCCGCGCACCCTTCCTCATGGTCGGCTTTAACCGTCGCTTTGCGCCGATGGCCGTTCAACTAAAAACATTCCTCTCTCAGATCCATGAACCAATTTCCATGACTTATCGCGTCAACGCCGGCTATCTCGCCGCCGATCACTGGATCCAGGATCCCGAGCGCGGCGGTGGGCGCATCCTCGGCGAGGCTTGTCATTTCGTCGATTTTCTTTGTTTTCTTGCCGGCTCCCCTCCAACAGAGATCCAGGCGCAGTCGCTCGGCAATTCCGGCCCCTACAGCATGGATAACATCGTTGCTACGCTCCGCTTCGCCAATGGCTCGCTCGGCACCGTCCACTACATGGCGAACGGCGACCGGGCTGCCTCAAAAGAACGGCTGGAAGTGTTCGGAGGTGCTTCGTTCGCCATCCTCGAGGATTTTCGCCGCCTCACGCTCGTCCGCCACGGCAGGAAAAAAATCGTCCGTTCACCGTGGAGGCAAGACAAAGGCCATCAAGCCGAAATGCGAGCTTTCGTCGATGCCCTCCAGGGCAGTCATCCCGCGCCTATGTCCTGGGAAGAAATCGTGGCCTCCACTCTAGCCACTCTGCGCCTCCAAAACGCCTGCCAGACAGGTCAGGCGCTTGCGGTCGACGTGAGGGACTTTGTCGCGTCGTCCTTGCTCACATCGCCGGAAGCCTTCGGAGAACCGAGGAACACAACCCGCGCATGCTGATTCTCGGCCTCAACATGTTTCACGCCGATGCCTCCGCCGCCATCATCGAGGATGGCAAGATTCGTTTTGCCGTTGCCGAAGAACGCCTGAATCGCCACAAGCACTACGGTGGTTTTCCTTCCCTGGCCGCCAACGCATGTCTCGATGCCGTTGGCGCAAAGTTAACCGACGTTCAGCACGTTGCCGTCGGCCAGGACACCGATGCCCACCTGGCGAAAAAAGTCCACTATGCTCTGGCCAACCCACGTCGAATCCTGAATTTCATCAAGATGCGCCGGCGCAAACAGTCGATGCGCGACGTGCGCTCACTGCTCGCCGAGGCTTGTGATTGCGACCCGAAATTACTCACCGTCACCGTGCATCACGTCGAGCATCATCTCGCCCACATCGCCAGCGCCTACTACTGCTCGCCCTGGGAAAAAGCCGCCGGTTTCAGCTACGACGGTTCCGGCGATTTCGTCTCCACCATGATGGCTCGCTGCGAGGGTGCCAACATCCACGTGCTCGATCGCGTTTTCCTTCCGCACTCGCTGGGCAGCTTTTACACCATGATTTGCGAGTTCATCGGTTACAAAAAATATGGAGACGAAGGCAAGGTCATGGGCCTTGCTCCCTACGGCCGGGATGTCTATGTCGAGGAAATGCGCAAGATCGTCGGTCTGAAAAATGGCAGCTTTCAGCTCGATATGAGCTATTTCAAGCCCCCGGGCAGCAATCAGGGCATGCAGGTTCTTCCCGATGGAACCGTCCGTCTGGCGCGCCATTTCTCCGGCAAAATGGAAAAGCTCTTCGGCCCTCCGCGCTCGCCGCACGCCGAAATTACCCAGCGCGACATGGATCTTGCCTTTGCCATGCAGCATTGTTTTGAAGAAGTGTTTTTTCACCTCCTGAACCAGTTACACTGCCGCGTTCCCGGCGAAAATCTTGCCATGGCCGGAGGTTGCGCTCTCAACAGCGTGGCCAATGGCAAGTTGTTTTCGCGCACTCCCTTCCGGTGCACCTGGATTCAACCTGCGGCAGGAGACGAAGGGTTAGCCATCGGCGCTGCCCTGCACACGTATCACGCGACCTTACAGCAACCACGCGCCGAGCAAATGAACCACGCTTATCTCGGCCCGGAATTTTCCCCCGCCGAAATCGAATCGGCCTTGAGAGCCGCCCGTGTAAACCACCGGAAGTTTGAACGCGAGCCTCTGCTCAACGCCGTCTCCGACGAAATGACCCAAGGCAACGTTGTCGGATGGTTTCAGGGCCGCATGGAATGGGGACCGCGCGCCCTCGGCAACCGCTCCATCGTCACCCATCCCGGATTGTCCAATATGAAAGATGCCCTCAATGCGCGCATCAAGCATCGCGAATGGTTCCGTCCCTTCGCACCCGCCATCCTGGCCGAAAAACAGCACGAGTACTTCGAGCACGATCATCCTTCGCCCTACATGCTGCACGTTTATAAGGTCCGCGCCGGCAAGCGAAAAGAACTGTGCGCGGTCAATCACGTCGATGACACGGGCCGCCTGCAAACCGTCTCCCGTGAAGAGAATCCTCTTTATTACGACCTGATCCAGGCCTTTGCCAGAAAGACCGGAATTCCCGTAATCCTGAACACGAGCTTCAATGAGAATGAACCGATTGTCTGCACGCCCCCGGAGGCCATCGATTGTTTCCTGCGCACCAGAATGGACGCGCTTGCCATCGGACCATTCTTGGCGCTCAAGAGCCAGCTGTGAGGCGCGCACGCTGTAATACTGGTAGACCAGATTTGAGGCACACGATTGTCAGCGCTTGAAACCATAGCTCTGGAAGCGACATCCTCGTCGTTAACTCTTCGCCCCGTCGCGAAGTGGCGCGGCATTCGTGTCCTCGCCTGGAAGAACGATGTCCTCTACGGATGTCGCGGTTATAAGCCCCTGCGCTTGCCAGTCCCGCCGGGCGAGATTTCAGCTGCTGCACTCCAATGGCAGCCCGTTGCCGACTTTCATCCCACCGGGTGGAGAAATCTCACTTCGCGCCTGCCGCTTGCCGCTCGCCTCATGCGCGACGGCTTTCATGCACTTGCCATTCCTGAACTGCGCAGAAGCCGCGATGGCGGCTCCAATCCAGCCAAGGCCGGCGATCCCACCCTGATCGCCGCCGTGCCCGGCGCGATCGTCACCAAATCTTCCGGCAGCCAGGAATTCCGTGTCACTCACAAAATTTCCCGTGGCACTCGTCCCTTGCATTTTGCCTGCTTGCCCGACGGCTCCATTTACTGGGGCGAGTATTTCGACAATCGCGACCGCAATGAGGTTTCCATCTACGCGTCCGCGGATCTCGGCGAATCTTGGCATGTCGCCTACACGTTTCCTGCAGGTGCGATTCGCCACGTCCACAATGTCGTTTACGACCCGTGGAGCGACTGCCTTTGGATCTTGACTGGCGACGAGGACAGCGAGTGTAAGGTCCTGCGCTCTTCCCGCGATCTGCGCTCGGTAGAAGTTGTGCTTTCCGGCAGTCAGCAAACTCGCGCCGTCGCGGCCATTCCCATGCCCGATGCGCTGTATCTGTCCACCGACACTCCTTTTGAAGCCAATCATGTGCTGCGCCTCGATCGCAACGGCATCATTTCACCTCAGGCCAGCCTGTCAGGTTCTTCCATCTTTGGCTGCCGCGTAGGCGAATCGCTGTTTTTCTCAACCATGGTCGAACCCAGCGCCACGAATCCAACTCGCGAAGTCCACCTCGTCGGTTCTTACGACCAGAAAAACTGGCAGGTTCTTGCACGCTGGCGCAAAGACGTCTGGCCGATGCATTTTTTTCAGTACGGCAATGCCATTCTTCCTGACGGCGAAAACGCAACCAACTATCTCGCCACAACAACCATCGCCGTCGAGCATGACGACATGGTCACAACCCTGTGGGAAGTGACGGCAACCAAACCCAACGTGCTCAGCCCGGGGCGAATGCCATGACTCTCGCCGCGCGTTGGAACTACTATCGCCGCGTTCTTCCTGCCTATCTGGGCTCGTCTCCAAGCCAGCTCACCTTTTGGCATGAGACCCCCGAAGCCAATCCCCACGCCACCACCGCGCATCTGGGCCCGTACTACATGACGTTCCGTGCCAAAGCCGACTACTCTGGCCCGTACGATGCCGCTGGCATTCCCCTGCTCGACTATCGCGGCGCAATCGGCCTGCAGTACAATCCCATCGCCGTTGCGCAATGGGGACTCGCCAATTACAACCGTTTCTGCGAAACCGCCAGCGAATCCCGCCTGCAGAAAGCCCTGGCCTCCGCTGACTGGCTCGCCTCGAACCTCCAGCAAAATTCCAGCGGCGTCTGGGTTTGGAACCACCACTTTGATTGGGAATACCGCCAAACCCTCAAGGCGCCGTGGTATTCCGGGCTTGCGCAAGCGCAAGGCGTCTCACTGCTGCTTCGTGCTCACGCCCGCACTGGCGAAGACAAATATGCCCAGGCCGCTGCTCGCGCTTTCGTTTCCCTGACCCGGCCCGTTGCCGAGGGTGGCGTTCTTTTCGAAGACGGCCCCGACCTCTGGATCGAGGAATATCTGGTCACTCCGCCCACTCACATCCTCAACGGATTCATCTGGGCGCTCTGGGGTGTGTTCGACTTCTGGCTCGTCCGCGCCGATTCCGCCGCCCGGCAAATCTTCGATCGCGGCGTCCAGACGCTGCTTCGCAAACTTCCTGATTTTGACACCGGCTATTGGTCGCTCTATGAGCAATCCGGAAGTCGGCTGAACATGCTGGCCAGTCCTTTTTATCATCGCCTGCACATTGTGCAGCTGCGCGTAATGGCAAACCTCGCTGGCGTTCCGGAATTCTCCGATGTCGCGGCTCGCTGGGACGCCTACGCTCAGTGCCGCGCCAACCGCACGCGCGCCTTAATGGAGAAGAGTGCTTTCAAGTTGCTTCACTACTGACCCGCTCGCAATCCAAAAAGCCGCTCTATCTTCCAACTCTGTCATCCCGAGCGAGCGCGAGCTTCCGCGAGCGCGCGTCGAGGGACCTGATTTTGTTTTTCCTGGCGGCTGCCTCGCTGATGGCGACTTTGGTTCTCCTCATCCCTTGTGTCCTGTGCCCCTCGTTTCTTGCGGTGTACGCTCATTTCAAAGAGAGAGGCCAGGCGCCTCAATTACCAGTTGCTCAACCATTAATCGTGAAGATTCTCTACGTTTCGCAGTACTTTCCACCGGAGATGGGCGCGCCCGCCGCTCGTGCCGCCGAGTTGTCGCGCCATTGGAGCCGCATGGGCCATGATGTCACCGTGCTCACCGGCTTCCCCAACCATCCCACTGGAGTCGTGCCCACAGAATGGCGTTCGCGTTTCCACCGCCTTCTGCATACCGAGATCGTCGATGGCGTCACCGTGGCTCGCACCTGGCTTTGGCCGCTGCCCAACCACAAAGCGCACGAGCGCATTCGCACCTACTCATCCTTCTTTCTCTCTTCCGCAATCCGCGGCCTCGGTTTAAAAAGGCCCGATGTCGTCATCGCCACTTCGCCCCAGTTGCTGGTCGCGCTCTCCGGATGGTGGCTGGCGAAGGTCAAGCGCGTTCCCTTCATTTTCGAAGTCCGCGATCTTTGGCCGGAATCGCTCGTTGCCGTCGGAGCCACTCGCGAAGGCGCTCTTCTGCATCGCGTTCTCAAAAATATTGCGGGATTTCTCTATCGCCGCGCCGACCGCATCGTGGTGGTTACGCCCGCCTTCCAAGATCACCTTATCCGCTTCTGGCGCGTGCCCGCCGATAAAATCTCAATTGTCGAAAATGGAGTCGAGACCGATCTTTTCCGTCCGGATTCCGCCGTACAAGAACCGCCACAAGAGCTCATGCCGCCTGAAATCGGCCGCGACCGTCGCTTCGTCGTCTGCTACGTCGGCACCATGGGCATGGCTCACGGCCTCGAAACTCTGATCGCCGCCGCCGAAGAACTGCAAACCGCTCTGCCCAATGCGCTGTTCCTATTGATTGGAGAAGGAGCGGAAAAACAGCACATCGTCAGCCTGGTTGCCGCACGCGGGCTCGGCAACGTCCGTTTTCTCTCGCAGCAGCCGCGCCATCGCATCCCGTCTCTTCTTTCTGCCGCTGACCTTTGTCTGGTCATGCTCAAAAAGCAGGATCTTTTCCGCACCGTCGTCCCCACCAAACTTCTGGAATACATGGCCTGTGGCCGCCCTGTGATCGTCGCGGTCGACGGACAGGCCCGCCAGATCGTGGAAGATGCGCACGCCGGCCTCTTCGTTCCCCCCGGCGATAGTCACGCGCTTGCTCAGGCGATTCGTGCGCTCGCCCACAACCCAAGTGAAAGATGCCAGATGGGAATCAACGGGCGGCAATATATCCTCGCCAAACTATCGCGCGAGCGGACTGCGCAGGATTACCTCGCTGTCCTTGAGCAGTTGACGGCATCCGAAGAGCCGCTCCGCGCAGCCGCCGCTCCGGCATAATCCATCAGCCAGTTCGAATTGGTTTCTGGAATTTACGTCCCGGATTTGCGTACCGGATTTGAGTGTTAAGACCGCGTTCTAGGGTTGAGTTCTTCTGATCGCATCTTACGGATGCGCGGCAACCACGGCCAGCGCCGTCGACATCGAAACCGCTGCGTCTGCCGTCCGATACGCCGCTGCTTTGGCCGAACTGCCGGGTATGAACAAAACATCGCCTTTCATCATGGCAACGTCCGGCACCTTGGCATAAAGAATCTTCTTCAACGGCACCGGAATCTCCTCCACTCCATGCGCGGTTTGTCGCAAAATCTTGGTTTTGTTCAGCGCCGACGTCCGCGTGCTTCCTCCCGCCAGCGCCAAAGCCTTCAACACGCTCAGCGAGTTATCTTCCATCACAAATCCGCTGGGGCGCTGCACGTCTCCTACCACGTAAACAATTCCCGCCCGCGACACCACGATGGTATCGCCCGGCTCGACTTCCACGTTGCTTTGCGTGTCCTCCGTTAGATTTGCCGATAGTTGAAGGACGACTTTATGGCTGGGATCGTCGCGATGCTCGATGGTCACAACCCGTCCCGCTTTCTCCGTCAGTCCGCCCGCGGCGGAAAGGATGTCGAACAACCGCCGGTCGCCGATCGCCGCGTATTCTCCCGGATGGTTCACCTCGCCCACCACCGTAACTGCCTGCGAAGCCGATTCGTCCACAAAAATCGAAACGTGCGGCGAGAGCACAAACCCGCCGTCTGCCAGCCGTTTTTGAATCAATTCCTGCGCTTCGTCCGTGCTCAGGCCGGCCACGTGAAGATAGTTAATCAGAGGCAAATAAAGTTCACCCGCGCCGCTGATTCGCGCTTTCGTGGAAAGGTCAGGCGCGCCGAACACGTTAACCTCGACCAGATCGCCCGCTCCCAGCTTCGCGTTGGAATTGGCAACCGGGTGATGCGCTGTGCCAGCCGAGTTCGTCGATGCCTCGTCAGCCGGCTTTGATGACTGCGGCGCACTTGCCGCAGGCGTTTGCGCCAGGACGCTCGCGCCGAACAAACTGAAGATCGCGATCTGCAAAATAAGCAACCAAAGATGGCGATTCCACCCTGCCATGCCAGACTCCTGCATATGTGCTTGTTTCAGCACCGTGTGAGCACCGTATTTTAGAAACGATCATAACTGCCATTCCTTTCCCCGGCGCCACCGTTTCCGCACCCCGACTCGCAAGAGTCAACAGGCAATGCGCAGTCCCTCATTGTTTGTCTTCCGAGTGCGATTTATAGTGCGAAACAAATAGCTGCTCATGCCGGTCACACGGCCCGGAAACAAAATGCCCGGCAGGAAATGGCCGGCCTTCCCGCCGGAAGGGAACTCGGATTGACGCTGCTGTTCTTCGCGTTATTTGCCTTGTCGCTCGCCATCTCGTTCGCGGCTACCCGCGAGGTGAGGGACCTTGCCATCCGCCGCGGTTGGGTTTCGCAGCCCTTGGGCGGTCGCCATCTTCATCGCGAGCCTCTTCCTCGCCTCGGCGGCGTTGCTATCTTTCTCGCCTTCTCCATCAGCTTGAGTTTGTGGATGGCTCTTGCCCAGCTCTTTCCCCGCCTTACCCCCGGCCCGGTTCCATCCACTCTTTTTCGCATTTATCTGCCCGCCTGCCTCATCTTCGCTCTCGGCATCTATGACGATCTGCGCGGCGCCGGGCCCTGGCTCAAGTTCGCCGTGCAGGCCGTCGCCGCTGCCCTGCTCTTCGCAGGGGGAATGCGCGTTCTCGATCTCCCTCTGATTTTCCCGCACACCCTGCCCTGGTTTGTCGGGCTGCCGCTCACCGTCCTGTGGGTCCTGGCGGTCACCAATGCCTTCAATCTGATTGATGGCCTCGATGGCCTGGCTGCCGGCTCGGCTCTGTTCTCCACCCTCGTTTTCTTTGTGGTCGCGCTCGTCAATCAGTATTGGATGTGCTCCCTGGTGAGCGTCACTCTGGCCGGCGCGATCCTTGGGTTTCTCCGTTTCAACTTCAACCCGGCGACGATTTTCCTCGGCGACTCCGGCAGCCTGTTCATCGGGTTTATGCTGAGCGCGCTGGCTTTGGCGAGCACGGAGAAAGCTCCAACCTTCATCGCCGTCGCCATTCCGGTCGTTTCTTTCGGCTTGCCCATCCTGGAAACTGGGCTTTCCATCGTGCGCCGCCTGATCAGCGGGCGTCCCATCTTCACCGCCGATGGCGAACATATCCACCACAAACTGCTCAAAATGGGTTTGTCGCATCGCCAGGTCGTCATCGTTCTCTATGCCGTCTCGGCTGTCTTCGCCCTCCTCAGTCTGTTTCTCCTCTGGCCCACCCGAAGCACGGTGGGATTGGTGCTCGCCGTGGTCGGAACCGGCATCTGGCTGGGCGTCCAGCATCTCAACTACCTTGAGTTCGGCGAGCTGCGCCGCGTTGCCCAGCGCACCATCGAACAGCGCCACATCGTCATCAACAATCTTTCCGTGCGCCGCGCCATCGAAGAACTCAAGGTCGCCAGGGATCTCGATCAGGTCCGCAGAATTCTCATCGCCGCCTTCGAGTCCAACGATTTCGATGGCTTCGAACTGGACGCCTCACCTCCTTTGGAATCGCCGGGTCAGCTCACGCAGCGTTTGCGCTGGAGCAAGTTCCCGCACCTCCGCGCCATTGCCCGCGATCCCTCCTGGCGACTTACCCTCGACCTGTTCACCACCGCCAATCATTACTGCGGCTCGCTGCTGGTTTACCGCGCCTACAGCGGCCGCGATCTGCAATTGGATATCAACCTCATCACCTCGCAACTTCCCGTTGCTCTGGCCGATGCCCTCGAACGCGCCTGGGCCGAGCCCGATAGCTTGCTCCTCGCTCCTCCCCCCGCCGAAATCACTCCCTACGCCGCCAATCTTTAGCGAATTGCCGATTAGGTCAGGTTTTAAACGGGACGGCCTTCAGGCCGTCAGTAAGATTGGCTCCCTTCCGGGGGCGGCTTTAGCCGCGGAGGCGCTTCATCAGGATTCTTACCTCATCAATCTTGTTCCAGCTCTCCGCTGCTGAGTTAATATGGAGCGTCCAGGAATCGGAGCCCGCGCCTTGCCGAATCCAGCACCCTATCTTCCTTACGGAGAGCGCCGCCGCTCCCTTCGCCACCAGCTTCACACTCCCGTCTACGCCAGTTTCAACACGCTGCGGCCCGCCGCCGTCGTGGACCTCAGTGAACTGCTCGATGTGCACGAGCATGGATTCTCCGTGCAGACCGCCCTTCCTATCCCGCCTCAGACTGGCGAACTCGAAGTCGGTCGCGCCGTCACCCTTTGCCTCGATCTCCCGGAAACGGGCAAATTCGTTCACGGCAGCGGCCAGGTCGTCTGGATCGACCACACTGGCCGCGCCGGCATCCGCTTCTCGTTTCTGCCCGATGGTTCGCGGCAGATTCTGAAGGAATGGCTTTTCTCCAACCTGCTCGTCGCTTGCTCCAACTATGCGACGCGCGGCCGGCAACTCGACGCCCGCCGCGAAGACTCAGAGTTGATCGAACCGGAACCCGAACTCTCGCCGGTCGCTCCTTCCGGTTTCGCTGCCGCCGAACTTCCGCTGCCAGCGCTGGTTCCGCCGCCCGAGCCCGCTTCAATTCCCGCGTCCTCTACCGATTTCGAGCTAACCGATTTGCTCCCCATCGATTGGCAAGCAGATCTTCAAATCGAAGCCCACGCAGCTCTGCTCTCTGCGCTCGATGATGTCCGTCGCGAAATCAAGGAGCTCCAGGTGCGCGACCACGATCCCGACCAGGTTGTATCCGCCTTAAAGCAACCGGAGAGCGAGCTTCCTGACATGCGCGAAACCGTTCTGCGCCTGCTCGTCGAGCGCGCTGCCGCTCTCACCGGCGCCTCCGGCGCGGCCCTTGCCCTGCTCAGCGAACCGCTCCATCCCGGCGCGCCCCATCCCGAAGTGCTGAATGACGTGCTGAAGGAAGCGCTCAATCATAAAGACCGCTTCCTCTGCCGCGCTCGCGCCGGCCAGCTCGCTCCACCCCTCGGATATGAAGTCGATCCCCACGCCGGCTTGTCCGGTGAATGCATCCGCGGCGGCACTCTCGTCTCCTGCGAAGACACCGCCAACGATCCCCGCGTCGATCCCGAAGTCTGCCGCGCCCTCGGCATCGGCTCGTTCATGGCTGCTCCCATCTTTGGCGACTTCCGCGTCGTCGGGCTGCTCGAAATCTTCTCGCCCGCCCCGTATCGCTTCACCGCTCTGCACCAGATGGTTCTCGAGCGCCTGGTGGAACTCGTTCCCGCCAGCCAGGGCAAAAAGCCGGACCGCAACCGCCCCACGAGCATCCAGACTGTCGAGCCGGCTCCTGCGCATCAAGTTCTCGCTGACTCCTCGCCGGACGGCGAACCAGCGCCCGAAGAGCAGCCCGGCCCATCCGCCGCTCGCTCGCCCGTGCAACGCCGAAACTACGCTGCCCTTGCGGCAGCTCTGCGCCGCGTTCCTACTTCTCATCTCATCCTGCTCATTCTGACCGTCGCTGCCCTCGCGCTCGTGTTCGGTTATCTGCTCGCTCCCAGCATCCAAGAGCATTGGCTGCGCTCGCCGCAATCGGCGCAGGCTTCGGCAGAAAATCCGCAACTCAGTTCGCCGTCCGCCTCCGCCGCGTCCACGCCCGGCGTTTCCCCTCAGCCCACGCGCCCCCTCACGCCCGCCGAACTGCGCCAACTGGCCGAGTCCGGCGACCCCGACGCCCAGTGGCAGCTCGGCGTCCTCTACCACGATGGCGACCTCGTTCCCAAGGACGACCAGCTCGCCGTCGAATGGTTCCAGCGCGCCGCCGACCAGGGATACGTGCGCGCCCAATCCACCCTCGGCGCTTACTACTGGGCCGGACGCGGCGTTCCCCAGGATTTCATCAAGGCTTACTTCTGGTCGCAACTCGCCCTCGCTCAGGGCGACGAAAACAGCAAGTCGCGCCTCGAGGGTCTGGCCGCCCAAATGACGCAGTCGCAGGTCTCTGCTGCCCGCCAGCAGGCCGAAGCCTGGTTGCACGCGCACAATCAGCCAGCCAAATCCAGATCCAACTAGAATTCTCTTCCGGGTGGCCAACTGAAATGGCTGCATTCGCAGAGGAGCAAGGGCTGCTGTGGGAACTCCCCACTCAAGCCAAAGGCGGGCTTGGCTGGGCCACCCGCCTTTGAATTTTTTCAGGGAAGGCGAAAATTATAGACCCGATTGTCCCCGGCGGTCGAGTCGGGGCGTTGCATTGTTCGGGATTTGTAACAGGGGGTGGGGATCGACCGTCGGAAAACTGCGCGCGCGGAGACGCCGTTTTATGGGGCAGGCTGCGATGCCATGCTCTACATCCCAGCCTCCGGATGTCGTGACTCCAGATTTTTTTCCATCTGCTGAGCGGTCTCGGCTATGGTGTCGCGCATTTTTCCGAGGAAGTCCCACGCCCGGGCGCAATCGTAGCTATGTCCATCCTTGCTCTGGAGCCAGTCACAGATGCCCTGGGAGAAGTCGTGCACCATCTTTAGGCCTTGCTCGTAGAGGGCCCGCCAGCTCTCATCAATCTCGCGCACTTCGCGTTCCCTCTGGACCTGCGCTGTCTCTTCGATCTCGTGCCCCTGTCCGTTCAGGGCCCATGGCGTCATGCCGATGGGAGTGTCGGCAACCTTTTCCAGTTCGCACACGACGTGGGTGGCGCGGGGCTTCTCGGCCTGCAGCGGCCTTAAGTTGGCGGAGGCAATCTGCAGGGCGTAGAGGATGAGGCTGGCGTCTTTGCGGTCGATCCGTCTCTCCATCATGAGCAGCAAAATCTGACGCAGCACCTTCTGGATGGCATAGGCGTCCTCCAAGGGAGGGATCTTGATGTGGTCATCCGGGTAGCGCTCGCCGTCGAGGTAGAGCGGGGCGGCCAGGGTGCGGTTTTCCTGATGGTAGTAACAAAACTGATTATCTTTGAGTGCGGGCGACTGGCATTGAGTGCCGTTGGTTTTGATGTGCTGACAGCGTTGTGCTTCGTATAATTGCATGAATGACTCCGTATTGGTCTTCAGTACCCGGTATGAATTTTGTTCCTGACCCTACCCCCTATGCCGGTCTATTGGAATCAGGGAGTTAGGCGTTCCATTTTTGCAAAGTCCGTCAAATACAGGAGTTACAGGTAAAGTACGGCTTTGATTGGAGTTAGTGGATTTTGAGCGGGCGGGCTGCGGGGTGGATGGCCCTGAGTTAGTGTGATGTTGTGCATATATCTCTATTAGGTGGAGGGGTGAGGGTTTAAGTCAAGGAGTAAGTGGTGGAGGGGGAGGGTTGGTTCCTGAAATGGGAAAGGGGGAGGGGCGCGGAGGCGTGGGAAGGCGTCGGGGTGGTAGGGTCTTAGGCGCAGCGCTGAAAGCTCAGTGCGAGCCAAAAGCGGACCGTCTCCCACTCAAGCCAAAGTCGGGCTTGAGTGGGCCACCGGCCCTTTGGTAGGAGAGAATCTTCCTGGACCCAGGTTAGCGCTCAGTCACCCCAACCAGCCAAGAGATCTTTCAGGTTGGCGCGCAAAGAAGGCGCGCGAATCTGGGGCACCGGACAGCTTCGAAATACCGCGAGAGAGAGCTACAATACCGGCAGGATGAAGGTCCGCGATGTGATCAAGCGGCTGGAAGAAGATGGTTGGTACTTGGCCCGAACCAAAGGCAGCCATCGCCAGTTTCATCACCCGGCGAAACCCGGGACGGTTACCGTCGCCGGTCATCCGTCAGTAGACATTCCCCCCGGAACGATGAACAATATCCTGAAGCAGGCAGGACTGAAATGAAATACCTGATCGTGTACGAAAAATCACCGACCGGCTGGGGCGCTTACGCTCCCGATCTGCCGGGCCTCGGGGCAGCGGGCACGACCCTCGAAGAAGTAAAGGATCTGATTCGGGAAGCTGTCGAGTTTCACCTCGAAGGCATGCGCCAGCACGGTGACCACATCCCGGCGCCAAGCGCCCAAACCGAATACATCACGGTCTGACATGGGGCTGTGTAAACGCAGCGCTCCGCCCCAACACGCGAAAAGCGCGCGTGTTGGGGACCCCGAAAGCCCTCCACCCCATCAAGCCAAAACCGGGCTTGCTGGGGGCCCCGGCGCTGCGCCACCCAAAAGCTCTGCACACTGAAATTTCTGATTTGGTCGCGCTTTGTGCTGCAATGCCTTGATTTGGCTTGGTGGTTTTGATTTGGGGTGGCGCAGTGCTTTAGCACTGCGGTTGGGGCTGCATTTGAGAAGGGCTTTAGCCTCTGAGGTGACAAGGGCTGAGTCTAGACTGCTCCAGCTACGGGTATTTCATTTCTGGACTGACAGAGTTTTCAATGAGGTTGGATGCCGTACCTCAGCGGCTGAAGCCGTCGGGTTTTGTGGCGGTGTAAACGCAGCGCTGGAAGCGCTCCACCCCGGCCCGCGAAAACCGCGCGGTCCGGGGACCCCGGCGCTGCGCCACCCAAAAGCGTCCATGGTTGGATTCCCAGTCAAGCCAAAGGCGGGCTTCCATCCCATCACGCCAAAACCGGGCGTGCTGGGGACCCGGGCTTGGGTGGGCCACCCGCCAAAGGCTCTCCTGGGTTGGCGTCGGAAAAGAGCCGACGCGAACCGGGGCACCCGGTCCAGAAAAACGACCACAGGGGCTAAAGCCCTCGTTGGTCGCGAGTTACGCGGCCCTAAAGGGCCGCTCTTCCACGGTGGTGTGGAGCAGTTTTTGCCAGTGGGTGACGGGCTGTGAGGGGAGGGTAGAAATCGAATGTCAGTGGACGGCGCGAAGACGGGAGTGTATGGGTATAGTGCCGACGCTGACTTTTAGGCCGACGTAAGATTTGCCCACCCTTCGCCAAAAATGGGCGAAAGGGTGGGGCAACCCCGAGATGAATTAGTTTGGAAAGGGTGGGCCAGCTCCCTAGTTCTGTTTAGGGTCTGAAGATCAAAGGCTTTGGAATTTCAATCGCAGAAGGCGATTTTAATTTGTATTTGACTTTTATCTCTTCCCGGATTTGCTCTTTAAGTTGCTCGAGTTCCGCTCGCATCTGCAGCAGTTTTTCATCGAACTGCAGTCGCGTTTTGCAGTCTGTGAAGAACGTTTGCTCCATGGTGAAACACGTCAATAGCAGGGCGAATAGGGAGAGTGCCCAATTGGGCTCCTCAAGTCCGCAGTAATTCAGCCGAAACTCGATGTGCTTTTCGGTCTTGATGCTCTTGTAACGTTCGCAAATGGCATTAATCGTCGCGTGCGAGCCGGTTTCCGAGAGTTGACCCCAGACACGGTGTAGTTCGGGCAGCCCTTTGAAGACACCTTCTTTCTTATTCCTCTCATATGCGTCCTTGAAGGCTTCGAGGGCCGCTTCGTCGTCGCCTTTGCTGAGCCAGATTTTTTGCAGTTCCGCGTCGCCCATCATGGTGTGAGCGTGCGCAACGAATTCGATCGCATCGCGCAGGATGGACCGCGCTTCTGCCATGCAGCCTGAGAACGCCAGTTCGATGCTCACGCGAATCTTCGCGTGAGCGTTGAAATAGAGCAGCAGCGGAAACATACGTTCCGAGTCGCGGGCAGTCTCCATTATCTGGAATTCGCGAATCCAGATCTGGTCAAGCATCATGTAGTACTTCCACATGCCAGGGAATTTCTGAATACTCGCGAAGAAATTGTTACGTTTCGTTTTGTAATACTGCTTGTATTCCTCCGGCAGAATCTGGGATTCGAACGGTACGAGCAGGTCGCTTTCTTGCGGAGTTTCTGAAGCTGATGTCTTGCTCATAATCTCTCTCCTTGCTAAATAGCGAAGCCCAGCCTTGCGGCTGGGCTTCAGTGTTTTTGCTAGCAGCTAAGAGCTCGGAGCTAGTAGCTGCGAGACGGTAGCTCAAGGTCCCTCGACTCGCGCCAACTTCGCGCTCGCTCGGGATGACAGAGCATTTGTTAATACATATCCCCCATGCCGCCGCCGTGGCCGCCGCCGGGCATGGGAGCTTCCTTCTTTTCCGGAATCTCCGCGACCAGGGCTTCGGTGGTGAGCATGAGAGAAGCGATGGAGCCGGCGTTCTGCAGGGCGGTGCGCACGACCTTGGTGGGGTCGAGCACGCCGGCCTTGACCAGGTCTTCGTACTCGTTGGTCTGGGCGTTAAAGCCGAAGTTCGCGTCTTTGTTTTCCAGAACCTTGGCTAGCACGATGCTACCTTCTTGGCCAGCGTTCTCGGCGATCATGCGTAGCGGCTCGGTCAGAGCGCGCTTCACGATGTTCAAACCGATCTGCTCGTCGCCTTCGAGCTTCAGCTTGTCGACGGCAGCGACGCAGCGGGCGAGCGCGACGCCTCCGCCGGGGACGATGACTTCCTCGACGGCAGCGCGGGTGGCGTGCATGGCGTCTTCGACGCGGGCTTTCTTTTCCTTCATCTCGGTTTCGGTTGCGGCGCCGACTTTGATGACGGCCACGCCACCGACCAGCTTGGCGA
>Ga0187784_10002175_pt1 | contig 15709 bp, 11 predicted proteins | sample 1015_SJ02_MP15_2_FD_132964 | JGI IMG/M metagenome (GOLD analysis project Ga0187784, IMG submission 132964) | Tropical peat soil microbial communities from peatlands in Department of Meta, Colombia - 1015_SJ02_MP15_20_MG | ecosystem: Environmental > Terrestrial > Soil > Wetlands > Peat | place...
GCCAATTTGCCGGCGCGTGGTTCGCGGGCCTGGGCTGCGGCAAAATGTTGGAAGAATTTAGTTGGAGTCAGCTCTTTTTTCCACGAGTAGCCGGCCTGGAAACCGGCGTCGATATCCATGATACGGTGCCGCCAGTGGATGCCCAGCAGGCCCTGGCACCCGTACCGTTCCGCCAAGTCCATATCGCGCACAAAGCGAGACACATGGAACTGTGGCAGCCACATAGCCGGATCATCTTCCAGCCAAGGGATCGGCCAACGCTCACGCCCTACGAGTTTTCCGTATTCCTCGCTCACGGGATCCCAACCCAGGTTATCGTTCAGGGAAGAGAAGACGACCTCTTCCGGCAACGCCTTATGGAAGTAGGCGAAATGCCGCACCACGCCGCCCCAGCCGGATATCACCAGGCGCTTTTCGGGGGCGTGGCGCTTCAGGAAATCGTAGGCTTGCTTGAAGGGAGTGACCGAGAGAGGAACGTTTTGCTTCTGGCTAGCCCAGCTCATCCCTTCGTCTTCCCACAACCAGACGTAATCCAGGGTAGGATAAGCCTCCAGAAGCCGGCCCAGGCGTGCTTCCAAGATGTCCTTCGCGGCTACCGACTCGGGATCGATCCGCGGCCCCGGGATCTTGGCGTCGCTGGAAGCGTAGTACGCTTCAGGAGGAGTAGCGCGGTAAATCTCATCGGGGATCTGATAAGGCTCGAACCCGACGCCGGCGCGGATGCCAAGTTCCTTGGCGTATCGAAACGCTTCGCCCCAAAGCTTCTGCGCCAATTCTTCAGCTTCCCAGCAACTCGTGGCCTTGGTGGTGGCTTCCGCGCCATAGACCTCATCCGCGAAAAAGTCCGGAGACCCCATGCCATAGCGCGAAGTGCGCTCCGGCAGATAGCCCCAGCGGTTCGTGGCGCTGGTATCGGTATAGGCCAAGTGGCCGGCGCCGGCATATTCAAAGGAGAGGAACGACTCAGCCCACTGGTTCGCGCCCGAGTAGACGTGGACGCCCAGGGTGTTGAAGCGCATCCGCACCATGGCCTCGAGATAAGCGCGCCAGTCTTCGCGGTTGTACACCGTCACGCAATTGAGGAAGTCGGGCCAGGGCACCAGCCCACGCGCCCCAAAACGAGGCTGGGCGCGATATGGACTGCCCTGGGGCGGTAAACGGAGCGCCTGCGACGGCTCCAAAGGGTACACTTCTCCGTCCAATCCAAAAAGGGCTCCTTGCTGCTCCAGGAAATCAAACACTGAATAGAGCACCGCCTGAGGCGTGGCGCCAATAAGCCGGATTTGGGGAGGTTTCCCCTCTCTGCGTTCGTGGGAGATTTCGTACGCTTCGGGATGCTTGAGGTTTTGCCGATCCAGGGAAAGAAAGAATACCAAGCTCGACGACGGCACTTCCCCTTCATTTACGACAATCTGCATGGGCTCGCGGGCCAAGCCAAGGCTACGCAAGCCGCGCGCCAACTCGCGGGACGCCCATTGTTCCTGAAAGCCCGATTGCCTTTCGCGCACGATCCAGACCGCATCTGTTGATCCAAACGTGGCTTGCATCTTTAGGCCATCGGAATTGGATGTTGGACCGGTCTGCGATGAGCCTGGATGGGCCCCAGCTTCGCCCTCTGCCGGCAAGGCCGCGTTGGCCATTAGCGGCACCGCACCCAAACCGAGAGCGGAGTCGCAGAGGAATTGACGTCGTCCGATGCGTTGAAATAGTTTCACGATGGCACCCCCCAATTTAAGCGTGTTTGAGGATCTTAGTTCCCGGATTGCCGGCTGAGTCCAGCAGCGCCGCCGAGAAGAGTGTGAAGGGTGTCATCATACCTCAACTTTTCGTTGCGCAGCACTCCGCAACGACGCAAACTGCGACAATCTCCAGCCATTTGGAATCAGCCAGCCACAGGCCTGTCCAAAAAGGCAATGTCTCCGCCACCCGTTTGGCCGGTTAAGCTGCCCCCGTTGTTGCCTTTTCCAGCATTTCGTGAATGAGTGTTTGATAGGGCATCGACCGCTGGGCCGCGCGACGGCGGATATCCGCGAGCAGTCGCGGCGAAAGGCGGATAGCGATGAGCTGTTTTGCATGGCCCGTGCGGGGCCGGCCGACGCGGCGGGCGCGTTTGAGTTCGGCGTCTGTCGATTCCGGGATGTCAGAAAAGTCGATTCGGCTATCCGAGATATGCTTTTCGCTCTTTCTGGCTCGCCTGTCGTGCGCTGATGATACGGATTGTTTCGATGCCATTTCTTAACCTCCGCACTGTCTATACGACCAGCAGAACACTCCCCACTGCCGAAAGAGCAAGTCTCTTCCAGCGGGGTTCCGCGTCCGCATGTTCAAGGTCTTCCCAGTCCAAGCCGTTCGGATCGGCGAAGATCGTCGCAGCTTCTTCAAAGAGGACGCCATGCTTCTTTCGATTCCTGATGGCCTTCCGCGCGTCCCAGGAGAACATATTACTGTATATACGCTAATTGGCAGTGCATCGTCAAGCGCTTCGGAATCCGCCAGCATAGGACGACGCTTCACGCCCCTAACTGAGAATGGCCAGGTGGCACAGACGCGCCTCTTTTGGCATGTCTGCGCCCTGCTGACCTAGGTGGCGCATACATGCCGACGAAAACCGTCAGCACGTATGCGCCACCTACTGGGCATGAGGGGTCCTCCTGTTCGCGGAGTCTGGCGGTATGGGTTGTCTGTCAATCGCTTACAATAGTACTTCGCCTGGGTGAGGCGTCCCTCGGTTTCGCCGCGCAACCAGACGTAAAGTGGCGCGCGTGGGGAGGGAGGCGGCCACGGCAACTGGATTTTCAAGCTCTGTTCCTGAGGGTCCCCGGCAACGGGGGTGGGGATTCCCCGTACCGGATATCCAGTCTTGCTATCCCAGCCCGTCTTCTCGATGGTCTGTAGCTCCTGGCCTGTGAGGCTTCCAAGTTTATCGGCAATCGTCAATCGACAATCGTCAATCGCCGGTCCCGTCAGTCCCCGATCGCCTGCCGGCGATCATCTTTGGTGGTAGTATATGCACCTTTATTAAACCTCCACGGAGGCCCGCCATGAAAACCAACCGAAGAAAGTTCTTCCAAGCGACCGCGATCACCGCAGCCGCTGGCATGCTGGCCGCCGAAGGTCAGCTTGCGGAGGCGATTCCCGCATTCGCAGGAATGGCAGACAGCTTGGATGGATTCAAAATCGCCAAGCGCCATCAAATCGTTCGCGACCTGCCCACGCCGAATTTCTTCGAAGGAATGTTGCTGGGCAATGGAGACATCGGCCTTTGCGTCACCGTGCGCCCTGACGCGCTGGGCCTCCACCTAGGCAAGGAAGATTCCTGGGACATTCGCGTGAGCGAGGACCACTATCAACACGTCCTGCCCTTCAACGAACTGCTGAAGCTCTGGGAGCGGGCCAGCGCAGAGGCCAAGCGGCAGGGCAAGCCCGACATGCTCTATCTTGAATCCAGCATCGACTTTTTCCGCGATTACACCATGAAGGTGAGTTCCTCATACGCCAAGTCCTGGCCGCGTCCTTGGCCCTGCGGGATTGTGTGGATTCACTGGGATTCACGCAAAGTCCGCGTCCTGCGACAGGGGCTTGACCCCTCGAACGGCCTTTTCACGCTCGACCTCGAGCACGACGACCTGCGCGGCAAGCTTCGCAAGTTGACTGTGCGCTGCTTTGTGAGCTGGCACACGGGTCACATCTCGGTTTCGAGCGATGAACCCGCCCCCTTCGTCTCGGTTTCATACTACCCGAATCTCGACTTGCCGGCCCGACTCCCACCCCCGGAGCTTGACGCCAGCGCCGGCGAAGACTTTGCCCAGTTCTCAGGCTATCAGCACTTCCCGGCAACGGTACCGACGCCGGAAAACCCGAACCCTCCGCCCACGGACAAAGACCGAAATTTTGCTTTGAGCGGTCGCGTACATGGCTCCTGGGCCATTGAAGGTCTGGCGGAAAACCAGGAACGGCTGGGAAGGTTAAGGCCAGGCAGCAAGGAAACCCATTGGGACTTCAACTCCCAGCCCTATGTTTTCCTGCGCAGTCAGAACGAGCAGCCCTTCCGCCTCGACCTCACCCTTTTCACACCACGTGACCACGCCGACAACGTGGCTTTTGCCCGCAGCGAGCTGACGCGCCTGGCACAAGTCCCTGTGAAGCAACTCCTGGAGGAAACGGAGAAAGGCTGGAAGGATTTTTGGGCGCGCTCCGCCGTCGAGTTCGAGGACCAACAACTCGAGAGGATTTGGTACCACAACCAGTATTTTCTGGCCTGCTGCTTGCGCGCCGGCAAGGTGGCCCCTGGACTCTTCGGCAACTGGACGAGCGGCAAGATTGGCACCGCCTGGCACGGTGACTACCACATGAACTACAACACTCAACAGGTCTTCTGGGGAATCTTTTCCAGCAATCATGTGGACCAGAATCTTCCCTATGTGGAATTGGTTGAAAATCTGTTGCCTATGGCCCAGAACTATGCGCGAGAGAAATTCGGCATGCCCGGCGCCTTCTTCCCACACTCTGCTTACCCGGTGCCAAGCCAAGTGGTGCCTTACCCCGCGCCACCCTGGGGCTACGAAGTCTGCGAGACGCCCTGGACCGTGCAAAGCCTCTGGTGGCAGTACCTTTACACACTCGACAAGGAGTTCTTGAAAAGGGTTTATCCCCTGTTCCGCGCGGCCACCGATTTCGTGGTCGCTTTCGTGAAAAAGGAACCCGACGACAAGTACCATATCGTTCCCACAGCCTCGCCGGAGAATTGGGGCTGCACAGTGGACTTCCGCCTGAACAAAGATTGCATCATGGACTTGGCGCTGGTGCAGTTCCTGCTGGACGCAATCCTCGAGGCTTCCAAAATCCTCAATCTCGACGCGACCGAACGTGACAAGTGGGAAGAAGTTCGCGACAACCTCGCGCCCTACCCGAAAACTCAGGGGCCTTACGGCGAAGTCTGGCTCGACGTGCTCAACGCGCCGCCCGAATACGTTTACAATGTCCCCGTAACGCTGGCCCCGGTCTTCCCCGGTGAGCAGGTGGGCATCGGGCGCAACGAAGAGTATCTGGAAATCGCCCGGCGCACGGCGCATACAATTCGTTTGGAAGGTGGCAACGATCTTGTCTATCAGCCGCTAATCCGCGCCCGGCTGGAGATGCTCGATCTCGAATGGTTCAAGAACGAAGTGGGTTACTGCCTGATGCCCAACGGCATTGCCAACGACCGCGCCCGCCAGATCGGAGGCCGCTACAACGACAGTCTCGATTTCGATTTCATGATGCGCATGGGTGTTTGGACGGAAAACCTCTCGCTGCCCGCCGTGTTGAACGAATGCATGCTCCAGAGCTTCACGGGCACCATCCGCCTGTTCCCCAACACGCAGGGCTTGGGAGCAGCGCGCTTTCGGGACCTTCGCGCCGCGGGGGCCTTCCTGCTCAGCGCCTCCTACGATGGCAAAGCGGTTTCGCAGGTAACGCTTTTCAGTGAAAAAGGGGCGACGGCAAAGCTGATTAATCCTTGGCCTGAATCGCGACTCAAGGTGACGCGAGTGAAGGACAACCAGCCTGTTACCATCTCAGTGGAAGGTGAGAGCGTGCATTTCCCCACGCAGGCGGGGGAACGCTACCGGATCGAGCCGGCTTGACTTCCAGCCATGCCGGGGATACCTTCCTTGTCGCTGTGCGCCCAGCACCGGGGCTCTCCTGCGAATGAACCCACGGCGTCATTCCCGTGGAAGCGGGAATCCACGTGATGTGGGCCCCCGCTTGCGCGGGGGCGACGACAATATTTCTCATTTCCTCGGGCGGGCCAAAGGCCCATGATAGCTCCGAAGGGGACAGAATAAGTTAATCTCACCACGCGAAGGAATAGGCTTAACATGAGAAACTTTTGTCTTGGTTTGGCTCTTGCTTTCCTGGTATGTCCGGCCCTGGCCGCTCGAGGCGCGCCCGCTTTCGCTTCGCCAAGCGGACAGCAGCAACCGGCGGGTTCGAGCGTAGCCCCGGCTCCGGCAGCCACGACTCACCCGGCAAAGCACTCGACAGTCAAGGCCTACACGCTTTCTCCCGAGTTTTATCGGAAGGCCCATAACCTTGGCCGGATTCAATTCCGTTTCCAACTCATCAGCTTTGTCTATGGCCTTATCGTCCTCTGGCTGATCCTCCTCTGGAAGCTCGCGCCCAAGTACCGCAATTGGGCAGAGAAGTTCTCGTCCAAACGCTTTCTTCAGAGCGTAGTGTTTTCGCCTCTGCTGCTTCTGACCATGGCCATTCTCACCTTGCCGGCGGATCTCTGCGATCAATGGATCTCGCGCAAGTACGGACTTTCGGTGCAGGGATGGGGCTCATGGAGCTGGGATTGGACCAAAGAGCAACTGATCTCCTTCGTGCTCGGAATCATCCTGATCTGGCTCCTGTACGCGGTTGTCCGCCGCAGCGCTCGGCGCTGGTGGTTCTATTTCTGGCTGTTTTCGCTGCCGATCCTCTTATTCGTCTTTTTCCTCTCGCCTTGGGTCATTGCTCCTCTGTTCCACAAATTCGAGCCTCTCCAGCAAAAAGATCCCGCCCTAACCGCGAGCCTGGAGCAGATGGTGCAGCGCGCCGGAGAGAACATCCCGCCCCAGCGCATGTTTTGGATGGGTGCGGGCGAGAAGACCACGGAGCTCAACGCCTACGTCACCGGCTTCGGCGCTTCCAAGCGCATCGTGGTATGGGACACCACGATCGCCAAGATGAACACCCCCCAGATTGTGTTCGTGGCCGGTCATGAAATGGGGCATTACGTTCTTAGGCACATCCCCAAGCTGCTCACTTTTTTTGCGGCCTTCCTCTTGGTCCTCTTTTATCTCGGCTCTCGATCGATCGGATGGGTGCTCTCCCGCTGGGGCGAAAAGTGGAGGATAAGAGGTCTGGACGACTGGGCATCGCTGCCCGCCCTCCTGTTCCTTATCTCAGTTTTCGCTTTTCTGGCGAATCCCATTGCGAGCGCCTTCAGCCGCCATTACGAGCATCAGGCTGACCAATACGGCCTGGAAGTGACGCACGGACTCACACCCGATTCCGCGCAGGTGGCCGCGCAGGCTTTTCAGATCCTGGGAGAGGTGGACCTGGCCGATCCCGATCCCAATCCGGTGGATGTGTTCTTGTTCTATTCGCATCCGCCTGTACCCGACCGGATTCCGTTCGCCCTCACCTACGATCCCTGGTCGAAGGGTGAGCAGGGGGAGTTCGTGAAGTGAAAAGCCGGCAGGCTTGTTAGCTTCGCTGGCCGGCTTCACAGCGCTCCTTCGGCCCCGAAGGGGCAGCACTCCAGCTCGCCGTCGCCTAGCAACTGACCCCTCACCCGGCCCGCGACGGCTGGTGAAAGCGCCGTCGCGTTCCACCCTCTCCCCAAGGGAGAGGGCTGGTCACGCACTTGGAGAGGACTGCTCACGCGCTCGGAGGGGGCAGTTCGACTGCCACCTGCCGACTGCCCACTGCTTACTGCCGACTGCCTACCGCCGACCGCCCGTTGCCGACTGCCTACTGCCGACCGCCTGTTGCCGACCGCCCGTTGCCGACTGCCGACTGCCTACTGCTCTTCTAGGGTCTGCCCAGCCCCGCATGGTAGTCCCACACCGCGTGATAATAGCTCATGAAGCGCAGGGGTTCGCAGCTCGGCTCAGCCACCTCGGCAAAGGTGTACCGGTCGAAGTTGATGGCACTCAGCAAGGTGAAGAGTTCGTGCCAAGGATAGGCTTTATCGTCGAGGTTGTTGATGTGGCAACTTCGAATCCAGGGTTTCAGCAGCTCGAAGCCGGCGCGGACGGAGCCGTTCTCCACATCCGTAGGATTGGAGTTCCAGCAGGCGCCCACCGACGGATGGTTCGATACGGCAAGAATCTGATGTGCGTTGGGTGGAAGTTGTGTGCCTTCCCCGTGGACTTCCATCCAGATTTCCACGCCGTGATCGCGCGCCACGTCTCCGCATCGGGCGAGAGCGCGGCCGATCTGCTCGAGGGTCTGCTCGTGCGCAACGCCCCTCGGAAACCCATTGGGTCGGACCTTCACGCCCATGCAGCCCAGGTCCTGTGCCAACTCGCACCAGCGACGCGTTTCTTCGACGTTCTTTTCCACCACCGCAGCGTCCGGCGACTGGTATTCGCAGGTCGTCCCCAGGCTCACCAGCCGCACCGCTGAATCGGCAAAGCGCTTCTTTACTTCCTCACGTTTCTGCTTGCTGATGCTCGGCTCCACGCCATGCTTGTGCGTAGTGCGCAGTTCTGCTCCTTCAAACCCTGTCTTCGAGCAAATCGCGATAATGGTCTCGATGTCCCAATCGCGAGCCAGATTGTAAGTGACCAGGCCGAGATGAAACGGAGGCGGGCTTCCGGCCGTTTCAGCCCTTGCGCGGACGACTGGGTTTGTGAGGGCCTGCCCACCCGTGGCCAATCCGAGCGGAGTCATTCCCGCGGCTGAAACGATCGCCGACTTTAGGAAGTTGCGTCGCTTGGTTCCTGGCATACTCTCCTCCGTAAACACTGGCAAGATGCTCGGTTGTCCTCGCGTCTTGCAGGCCATTTTAGACGAATTTGGATTCTAGATTTTGGATTTTGGATTAGCGCGTCGGGATTTTGAATTGGCCATCCTGCTTGCGCCAGGACGAGTTTGGATTATTGAAACAAGGCATGTTCGTGAATCCAAAATCCAAAATCTAAAATCCAAAATCAGAGATTCCACTATAATGGCACTGAAGGGGCCTGGGGCATGATTCTGGTAATCGACAACTACGATTCCTTCACCTATAACCTGGTTCAATATCTGGGAGAGTTGGGCGCCCAGATGCGCGTGGTCCGAAACGACCAGACCACGGTGGATGAAATCGAAAAGAAACTGCCCCATGCGATTGTCATCTCACCCGGACCGAAGACTCCCAACGAAGCGGGGATCTGCCTGGAGGTGATTGACAAGCTGGCCGGACGCGTACCCATTTTGGGAGTGTGCCTCGGCCATCAAGCCATCGGACAAGCTTTCGGCGGCAAGGTCATCCGGGCGCCCGAACTGATGCATGGCAAGACCAGCCAGATCCATCACGACGGCAGGACCATTTTCGAAGGCCTGCCCAATCCTTTCGAGGCCACTCGCTACCATTCTCTGATCGTGGAGCGCGAGAGCCTGCCCACCTGCCTCGAGATCTCCGCCACTTCGCCCGACGGCCTTATCATGGGCCTGCGCCACCGGCAAAAGAAGGTGGAGGGCGTTCAATTTCACCCCGAATCCATCCTCACCCAATCGGGAAAACAGTTGCTCGCAAATTTTCTGATGATGTAGCGGAGCGCCCAAAGCCCTGTCGAGTGTCATTCCGAGCGCAGCGAGGAATCTCGCCCTGGTCTGTGAATGAAGGGCTCAGAACGAGATTCCTCGCTGCCATGGAAATAGCGGAACGTTTTATTGAAAACAAAGGGCTTAGTTTCAACTGAGCTATTTTCATGGCTAGTGGTGAGCCGAAGGATCACGACGTCTGCGCTCGGAATGACAGTGCACCTATGGAATTACCGGGTCAATCCCTCATCTCCTGTTCCGTTGCGTAAAATCCACCAAGTTCCTGAGCGTTTGAAGCGCGCCGCCCGAGTCAATGACTTCTGCGGCCCGCGCGACTCCCTCAGTGAAGTCTCGAGCCTTTCCCGCCACTACAAAACCCGCCGCCGCGTTGGCGAGCACCACATTGCGGTGTGGGCCGGGTTCGCCTGCCAGGACGCTTCGCAACAATCGCGCGTTGGTCTCCGCATCCCCGCCGCGAAGCTCCTCGAGCGAAGCTCGCGCTAGACCGAACTCCTCCGGTGTCACGTCGCGCGTCCACACATCGCCGCCCTCGTTCGAGGAGAGACGTGTGGGGCCGGATAGAGTGACCTCGTCGATGCCGTCTGAGCCTGTCACGACGAATGCCCGCTCCGTGCCGACGGCAGCCAGCGCGCGCGCCATCATCTCGGTTCGTGAAGCGTCGTAAATGCCCGCCAATTGAACCGAAGCGCGCAAGGGGTTGGTGAGCGGGCCCAGGAGGTTGAATACGGATTTTGTTTTCAGGGTTCGCCGCGCGCTCATCACGTGCTTCATGGCCAGGTGCAGGCTCGGCGCGAAGAGAAAAACCATCCCCACTTCTTCCAGGCAAGCGGGAATGCGCGCATGCGGTAGATCGATGACGACCCCGAGAGATTCCAGCACATCGGCGCTGCCGCAACGGCTGGAAATAGAGCGGTTCCCGTGCTTCGCTACACGGATTCCGCCGCCCGCCGCCACCAGGGCTGCCGCCGTGGAGACGTTAAATGTGCCGTGGCCGTCGCCTCCGGTTCCGCAGGTGTCCAGCAGGGGCTCCCCACTCCGCAATGCATCCAAATCGACTCCCGCCTGCCGTAACCCTTCACAAGCGTGCGCCCGCATGACCTCTGCGAACCCCACCAATTCCTCCGGCTGCTCGCCCTTGTCCCGCAAAGCCGCCAGGAAGGCGACGATGTCTCCCTCCGCTATGGAGCCCGATAACAACTGCTCCATCACCGCCTGCGCTTCGGCACGGCTGAGGTGCTGGCGCTGCCCGGTTTTTTCGATGGCCACGCGGATCTGCATGATGCTCGTTGCAATTGTGATACGCATTTCTTATACTGCCAGATTACACGGTAATTGCAATCCCGCAGTGTCGCGAATCGCCTATGTCAGGGAATCCCGGCAAGCCGCAGGTTGTCGTGGCGCCTATGGCGACGAAGGACAACTGACAGCGAACAACGGACGACTGACTACTGACAACTGACGACTTCTACAATGAAGATTCACGAATACCAAGCCAAACAAACACTTGCGAAGTTCGGAGTCGCTATCCCGCGCGGCGAAGTCGCCTACAGTCCCGAAGAAGCACGCGGCGTGGCGGAGCGCCTGGGCGGCGCCGTCGTGGTGAAAGCGCAGATTCATGCCGGTGGCCGTGGCAAAGCCGGCGGCGTGAAGCTCGCCCGCAGCGCGCAGGAAGCCGAGCGTATTGCCAGCGATATGCTCGGAAGGAAGCTGGTCACCATCCAGACGGGGCCTGAGGGACGCGTGGTGAAGCGCGTTCTGATCGAGGAAGGTCTGGAGGTGGCGCGTGAGCTTTACCTGGGCTTGGTGATTGACCGCACCACCGCCCGGCCCGTGTTTATGGCCTCGAGTGAAGGTGGCGTGGAAATTGAAGTGGTGGCCGCCGAGCACCCGGAGAAGATTTTAAAGGAGTTCATTGACCCCGCTCTCGGCCTGCAACCGTTCCAGGCGCGCAAGTTGGCCTTCGGGCTCGAGTTGGACGCGAAACTGCTGAATGAAGCGGTGCGCTTCTTTTCCAGCCTTTACCAGGCCATGATCGCCACGGACGCTTCTCTGGTGGAGATCAATCCTTTCGTACTCACGCGCGACGGCCGCTTGCTGGCGCTGGACGCCAAGATGAACTTCGATGACAACGCCCTTTACCGCCACAAGGACATCCGCGAACTGCGCGATCTCGATGAGGAAGACCCGCTCGAGGTGAAAGCCTCCAATTACAGCTTGAACTACATCCGCCTGGACGGCAATGTGGGCTGCATGGTGAACGGCGCCGGCCTCGCCATGGCCACCATGGACATCATTCAGTACGCCGGGGGACGCCCGGCGAATTTCCTGGATGTGGGCGGCGGCGCCAACGAAGAACAGGTTCGCCGGGGTTTCGAGATTATCCTCTCCGATGCCAACGTGCGCGCCGTGCTCATCAACATCTTCGGCGGCATCATGCGCTGCGATATCGTCGCGAGCGGCGTGGTGGCGGCAGTCAAATCTCTTGGGATCGAAGTTCCGGTCGTCGTCCGCCTTGAGGGGACAAATGTTGAACTGGGCCAGCAAATCCTTCGCGAATCGGGTTTGAACTTCACGGTTGCCAGCGGCATGAAGGACGCGGCGGAAAAAGTCGTAGCGTTGGCAAAGAATTGATCCATTGGTTCATTGATCCATTGGACCATTGAAAGGCGGAGTTGTGCAGACTGAGGGGACGTACCAGGCAGAAGAGCTAAAGGAGAGGACGAAGCAATTTGCAATCCGTATCGTGAGGCTTTACCAGGCCTTGCCGAAAAAAGATGAAGGGCGCGTTATCGGACGGCAAGTTCTCCGGTCCGGGACGTCCGTAGCAGCAAATTACCGCGCTGCGTGCCGCGCGCGCTCGAAGGCCGAGTTCGTCGCGAAGATCGGTGTAGTCGTCGAGGAGATCGACGAAACCGTCTTCTGGCTGGAGTTGTTGGTTGAGACAGGCATTGTCGCACGGTCTAAAATGGAGAGTTTACAGAAGGAAGCGACCGAGCTGCTCGCGATCTTCGCCGCGTCTCAGCACACGGCAAGAAGCCGATGATCGTCGCAATGAATCAATGGATCAATGAATCAATGAATCAATCTTATGGCGATCCTAGTTAACGAGAACACTCGCCTATTGGTCCAGGGCATCACAGGCCGCGAAGGTGGATTCCACGCTCAGCAGGCGATCACTTACGGAACGAAGGTGGTCGCCGGTGTGACCCCAGGGAAGGGTGGAACGAAGGCATTTGCAGACAGCGGTGCGGGCGTGCCGGTGTTCAACACCGTGCAGGCAGCCGTAGACAACACGGGCGCGAATGCTTCGGTTATCTTCGTGCCGCCGGCATTCGCTGCGGACGCAATCCTGGAGGCCGCTGATGCCGGGTTGCCGCTGGTGGTTTGCATCACGGAAGGCATCCCGACGCTCGACATGGCGCGCGTGATGCGCTATCTTTCGGAAACCCTGACCCGGCTGATCGGCCCCAACTGCCCCGGTATTATCTCACCCGGAAAGTGCAAGATTGGCATAATGCCGGGACATATCCACCGCCAAGGCCACGTGGGCGTGGTCTCCCGCAGCGGCACCCTCACCTATGAAGCGGTTGGCCAGCTTTCCGCCCTGGGCATCGGCCAATCTACGTGCGTCGGTATCGGCGGTGACCCGATTATCGGAACGACGTTTGTGGATGTCCTGCGGCTCTTCAACGACGACCCGGAGACGCACGGAATCGTGATGATCGGCGAGATCGGCGGCACGGCCGAGGAGGAGGCCGCCGCTTTTATTAAGGCGAACATCAAGAAACCTGTGGTGGGGTTCATCGCCGGCCGCACTGCCCCGCCCGGCCGGCGCATGGGCCACGCCGGGGCCATCATTTCGGGCGGCAAAGGCACTGCCGCTGACAAGATCGCAGCCCTCCAGGCGGCGGGAATCGCGGTTGCGGAAAGCCCGGCGCTTATTGGCGAGACGCTAAACAAAAGTCTGAAAAGGGAAAGATAAAGGGTGAAGGTTAAAGGTTAAAGGGTAAAGGCTAAGGAACGTAGAGGGGCGAGCATTTTGGCCCAGGGGCCATGCATCTCGTCGTTGATTCACCCTTTACACTTGGACCTTGCCCTCCGAGGGGAGGCAAAGGGTCGGTTCTTACCTGTGGTTCCATGCTTACCTGGTTTTTGGTTCACCCTTTACCCTTTACACTTTGAGGAGCGTATGGCAATCGAGCGTACTCTAACGATCATTAAGCCCGACGCCTTGGCGGCAGGTCACGCCGGCGACATCATCAAGATTTTCGAGGCGAGTGAATTTAAAATCGTCGCGGCCCGCTTGGTGAGCCTTACCAAGAACGAAGCCGAGGGGTTTTACGCCGTGCATCGCGGCAAGCCGTTCTTCGAGAGACTTACCACGTTCATGAGCTCCGGCCGCGCCTTGGTGATGGTGCTGGAAGGGGAGAACGTTATCGCTCGCCTGCGCGAGGTGATGGGCGCCACCAACCCCGCCCATGCCGCCCCAGGGACCATCCGCAAGCTCTACGCCACCGACATCGAGCGCAACGCCGTCCACGGTTCGGATGCCCCCGAGACCGCTGCCTACGAAATCGGCTATTTCTTCCCTGCCATGGACTTGATTGGCTGAGAAGCTGTGCGAGCGGCGGCTCTACCCCGTCATTTGGCGATCCCGCAGGCGCGGGATCGCCGCTACGGCACCACAGTGACTCACTACCAGTGGCGAGGTGAACTCGCCGCTACAACACGCTCTTTGTTTGCCGGACAACGCCTGCTGGATCACATGCATCGCAAAGACCAGCGAGGACGCCGATGAAGAATGCGGAGGTGTGTCGAATAATGGCGGTTCTGGCCCTGGCGCTAGCCGGGATGCAGGCCGCCCGCGGTCAACTCCCGCCCTCCTCACCGCCCTCTACCTCCCCCGCGCCCGCTCCAGAGCACCTTACCAGCCCGCCCGGGACCCCTGCGGACTTTCCTCCTGACGTCCGTCCCGGCGCAATACCGGATAGGCAGTCGAGAAGTTCGGCAGTTGTGGCGCAGCAGACTCAAAGCTTGCTGCCCACAGCGCCTTCCCGGCCTGTTGACAAGCCTGAGACTGCGGGCGGGGCTGACAGGTTCAGGCTCAAGTCGAATGTGGATCTGGTCCTGGTCGAGGCGACCGTGCGCGATCAGAGCGGTGGCATCGTCAACGACCTGAAGCGCGAGAGTTTTCACGTCTTCGAAAACGGCGTCGAGCAGCAGATCGATTATTTTTCCCGCGATGAGCTCCCCTTGGCGGTGGCCCTGGTTCTGGATTGCAGCGGGAGCATGGGCCCGGTTCTGAAGCAAATGCATCGTGTGGCTTTTGACACGCTCTCCTCACTCAAAGCGGACGATCGGGTGGCCTTGTTCGACTTTGCCGCTCGGGCGGAAATGCTTGTGGGTCTGACCAAGAATCGGCAACGCATTGCGGACGCCATCTGGACCATTCGCGCCGGGGGCGGCACGGTCATCCCGGACGCTCTCTTCGAGGCCGCGCTTTATCTCGCCCGCGCGGCCCCTGGCCGGCGTCACGCCATCATCCTGGTTTCCGACAATGAAAACACCCTCAAAGGGTACACTGACGAAAATCGCGTCATTCGCCAAGCGCTCGAATCCGAGGCCGTAATTTACAGCATTCGGGTCGAGGAAGGCTCACACCCGCATTCGATGTACGTGCTTCTTCCCATCTTTCGCGCGGTTTCCGTGCCAAAGATAACCCACGAAACTGGAGGAGAAGTTATCGACGCCCAGAATATCGAGTCCATCCGCTCCGCCAAGGCCACCGCGATCTCGCGCTTGAAGCAGCGTTACAGCCTCGGCTACTACAGCACCAACCGTCGCCACGATGGCGCCTTCCGCGAAATCGAGATCCGCATCGCGGGTGGTTCGGTGGACTCGCAGCGAAAATACACCGTCTTTGCCCGCCGTGGCTATTACGCGTTGTCGGATGACGCTAGCTCGCTCGACCCCCAGCCCTGAATAGCAGGTCCCTGGTGCCAGCCCTCAGGTGTCAAGAAAGGCAGTCACAAGCAGCGGTTAGAAGTCAGGAGACACAAGCAAGCGGCACTTCCTCTCACCCACAAAACGCTCGATCATGCAGGAGAACACCAAAAACGTAAAACGGCGGACTTGCCGATCGTTCTAAATTGATTCGCGTGTGTATCATCAGCGAAAAATACTAGGTAGTTGGATGTATAATCCCCTCCGGACAGGAGGCCAAAACGAAGTTTTTGGGCAGGTAGTGAAGCTCAAAGGTGCGGAGAGAAGGGTTCGGGTGGTTCTTTCCATTCTGCTCGCCGCGCTCGGCGCGGTTCTGCTGGACTGCGGCGGCGGAGGTGGAGGCGGCGGTGGCGGCGGTGGCCTGACCGTGCACGCTGTGCCTACGGGTTTGCAAGCCACTGCGGGC
>Ga0187784_10002176_pt1 | contig 15708 bp, 13 predicted proteins | sample 1015_SJ02_MP15_2_FD_132964 | JGI IMG/M metagenome (GOLD analysis project Ga0187784, IMG submission 132964) | Tropical peat soil microbial communities from peatlands in Department of Meta, Colombia - 1015_SJ02_MP15_20_MG | ecosystem: Environmental > Terrestrial > Soil > Wetlands > Peat | place...
CCGCCGCGCCCGCGCCGCTGCGCCACTCCAGCGCCGGGCGGGCGGCCACGTTGACGATGCGGCCGCCAGCGGTACCGCGGGCCATGGCGTTGAGTGCGGCGCGGCAGCAGAGCATGCAGGTGATGAGATTCATCTCGACCTGCTGCTCCAGTGCCCCGACGCTCATCTCGCGCAGCTTCCCCGCTGCAAAGCCGCCGGCGAGGTGAATCGAGGCCCAGAGCGGCGCGATCTCGTCGTACAGCCGCGCGATCGCCGTCGGATCGGCAAGCGTGCCGGTGACGATGAGCGCTACCTGCTTGTGCCGACGCAGCCGGAAGCGCTGGGCCTCGTCTTCGTCGAGGCAGGGGATATGGCAGACGGCGCCCTCCGCAATCAGCGCCTCGACGAGGGCGGTTCCGAGGGCGCCTGCCCCGCCGGTGACCACAATATGACGATCGCGGAAATCCATAGCTCGACACCTTTGGCCGATATCATCGTCGCACCCCGGCCTGCGGGCAAGCCATGATCGAACCGCGGGACAGGGCGGAGGGAGAATTTGATATCGTGCCCTCGAAGGAGCACCAGTGGCCGATTTCGATCTCGCCATCATCGGTGGTGGTATCAACGGGGCGGGCATCGCCCGCGATGCTGCCGGGCGGGGGCTCAAGGTCGTGGTCGTCGAGCAGGGCGACCTTGCCTCCGGGGCGTCGTCGGCCTCCTCGAAGCTGATCGATGGCGGGTGGTGCAATCTGGAGCGCGGCGCGCTGCGGCTGGTTCGCGCCTCGCTGCGCGAACGAGAGGTGCTGCTGCGCCTGGCGCCGCACTTGGTGCGGCCGCTCCGCTTCGTGCTGCCGTTCGATGCCGAAAGGCGTTCGCCGATGCGGGTGCGGCTCGGCCTCCTGGCCTATGACTGGCTCGGCTGGCGCAAGAGCTTGCCGGGAACGCGGACGCTCGATCTGATCACCGACCCGGCCGGGCAGCCGCTCAGGCGGCACTTCCAACACGCCTACGAGTATTCCGACTGTTTCGCCGACGACGCGCGGCTGGTCGTGCTCAACGCGGTCGACGCCGCCGAACGCGGCGCCATCATTCGCACGCGCACGCGCTGCGTGCGCGCCGAGCGCGCCGCCGACAGTTGGCGGCTGATCCTCAACGCGCGCGGCCAGCGCGACGTGGTGACCGCGCGGGCTTTGGTCAACGCGGCGGGGCCGTGGGTGGACATCGTGGCCGAGACCGTAGTGCGGCGGCCGCTCACGCGGCCACTGCGGCTCGACCGAGGTAGCCACATCCTGGTGCCGCGGCTCTACGATCAAGGCTGGGCCTATGTCCTGCAAGCGGCCGACGGCAGAGCCGTGCATGTCATTCCTTTTGCGCACGATTTCACGCTGATCGGCACCACCGAGCAAAGCTTTGTCGGCGACCCCACCGCCGCCGCACCGACGGTCGGGGAAATCAGTTATCTCTGCGACGTGATCAACGACTATTTCCGTGCCACACTCGGCGCTACCGATGTCGTGTGGGCCTTCGCGGGCGTGCGCGCGAACCCCGAGACCGGCGCCGGCAAGCTGCGGAACGTCGAAGGCCGACACGCGCTCATCCTCGACCGGCACTCAGGCGCGCCGCTGCTTACCGTCGTTGGCGGCAGGCTGACCACCTACCGCCGGCTCGCCGAGGAAGTTCTTTCCCGGCTGGCTCATGTCTTTCCACGCTCACGGCCGTGGACCGCGCGTCGCCCGTTGCCCGGCGGCGATTTTGCCGATGACGGCGCACCGGCGTTCCTGGAACGCACACGGCACCGCTGGCCCTTCCTCGCCGAGGACCACGCGCGGCGGCTCGTCGATGCCTATGGCACGCGCATCGAAAGTGTACTGCAGACGGCAACCCGGCCCGAGGACCTCGGCATGCGTTTTGGTGGCGACCTCACCGCCACCGAGGTGACCTATCTCATGCGCAAGGAGTGGGCGCAGACTGCTGACGACGTGCTCTGGCGCCGCTCCAAGCTCGGCTTGCGGTTTTCCGAAGCGCAACGCACCGCCCTCGAGGACTTCATGGCGCAGGCCAACAGCCGCGCCGCTGCCGGCGCGGACGCGCCGCCTTCCTCGGCGGGCGGCAATGGCACAAGATAGGGTGCCATTTTCCGCAGCGGCTATCTGATTTGAATTCAGTCTCCGACACCGGTCAGCGATGAAGTGGCCGGTAGTGATGCACGCGGGACGTTTGAACGCGTACGCAGCCATTGGCGGCGCAGACGACCGCGGTGCGCTGCACCAAACCCACATCTGCCTCGGCAACTCCAAGGGCCGACACACCGGTCAGCGTGGACGCGTGGGGACTTTCTCCAAAAATTGGGCTGCAGAGCAGTATCGCCGCGATAGCCGCGACGAGAATCGTTGGCAGAGTTTTGCTCATTCGCATTCCCTCGCAAGCAGCGCCGACAGGTTGTGGATCACGTCATGGCGTTGCGACCATGCCCCGCGGCTCGGCGAGCCGAATCAGCGCCACGCCGGCGATCATACCCCTGGGCTGCGCCAGCCTCGAAGCTTTGAGCCGGGGCGTTCTCGCCGCCGTCCCGCCTGGTGCCGCGCCGGCGTTAACGCGCCGTACATCATGCCGGCAGGAGGCGCTTTCGGCCGCGGCGCGACTGGGCACGAACGCGGGCGCCGCCTTTACCAACCCGCAACACGCTTCTGATCTGATTTGGCCGGCGAGCCGAGGGTCTGTTCGGCCGAGACGGCCGGTGCGCATGACATCAAAGCCGACCAAGAAGGAAATCGAGGATCAGATCCAGGCGCTGTGCGTGCTGGTGGTCGAAGACAACCAGTACATGCGCAAGATCGTCCGCAATCTGCTGGTCAATTGCGGCATCAAGGACATCTATGAAGTGCCCGACGGGATTGCCGCCCTGGACGCTATTCGCACGGTCAGTCCCGACGTGGTGATCCTCGACTGGGAAATGCCGCTGCTCAACGGCCCCGAGCTCGTGCGCATCGTGCGTTCGCCGGGCGTGTTCCCGACGCCGGACATCCCGATCATCATGCTCAGCGGCCACGGCGAACGCTGGCGGGTAGTCGAAGCCGTCCGTCTCGGCGTGAACGAATATCTGGTCAAGCCGGTATCCGCGAAGGCGCTCTACGATCGCATCGTCTCGATCCTGGCACAGCCGCGGCCGTCGGTGCAGCTCGGCAACTACTACGGACCGGCGCCGCGCAAGCTTGCCGGCGAAGGGCGCGACGATGCCGAGCTCGCCGACACGATTGCGGCCGGCGCGGTTGCGGAACACCCGGCCACCTGAGCCGCGCCGCTCACGTTCGCACCGCGACGGCCTTCGTCTCACTCCGGCTTCGCATCACGGCCTACCAATCGGCACGCAACGAGTTGCCGAGCGCGGCGGCAGGGCCCGCACAAATCTTGACCATGTCGCTGCATTGACTTCCAGAAAGGAACCGAATTGAAATTTGCCGATCGCCGACGATGACGGATTGCGGCAACGGCACCGCCTCGACGTTGGTAGCGAGGCCCGCGGGCGGTTTGCCGACGGGGCAAGCCGGGGGGTGTTGGACCAACTGGCTCCGCGAGGATTTGCATTGGACAAGCGAATGAACGCCGAGCCGAACGCACCCAGCGAAATCGTTGTCGCCTGTATCCAGATGGAGCCGATTATCGGCGACAAACGGGGCAACGTCGCCAAGAGCCTCGAGCGAATTGATGAGGCTGCATCCAAGGGCGCGCGACTCGTCGTGCTGCCAGAGCTTGCCAATTCGGGCTACATGCTCGGCAATCGCGACGAGGCTTTCTCCCTCGCCGAGGAGGTCCCCGGCGGCGATACGACGTCAGCCTGGTGCCAGGCTGCCCGCCGCCACGATCTGTACATCGTCGCCGGCATCGCGGAGCGCGCCGGCAACGCGCTCTACAACTCTGCCGTGGTGATCGGTCCGGCGGGCTATATCGGCACCTTCCGCAAGATGCATCTGTGGAACGCTGAGAACCTCTTCTTCGAGCCGGGCGATCTGGGCTTTCCGGTGTTCAAGACGCCGATCGGACGCATCGGTGTTGCCATCTGCTATGACGGCTGGTTTCCCGAAACCTTTCGCCTGCAGGCGTTACAGGGTGCCGACATCGTGTGCGTGCCGACGAACTGGGTGCCGATTCCCGGCCAGGAAGAGGGGCGCCAAGCCATGGCCAACATTCTGCATCAGGCGGCCGCTCACTCCAATTCGATCTTCATCGCGTGTGCCGATCGCGTCGGAACCGAGCGCGGCCAGCCATTCGAGGGCCAGAGCATCATCGTCAACTGTACCGGCTGGCTGGTGGCCGGGCCGGCAAGCCGCGATCGCGAAGAAATAGTCACCGGGCGGGTGAACCTCGCGGACGCTCGTCGCAAGCGCAACTGGAACGAATTCAATCAGGTTTTGCGCGACCGCCGCATCGACATCTACGGCGAGATGCTCGGAACAGAGCTCAAGCGGGGCTGGTATTGACCGCCGTCTTCGTTGACGCCGCCGGCAAACGGGTCTGACGCGGTCCTGGAAGTAGGCAAAGCGCGCCGGCGGCTGCCGGGCGTCGATAGCCTCACTGCTTCTTTCATCGCATTTGCGGCACTCCTGCGGGCAGAGTGCCGAATTTATGACTCGACAAATGGCAGTCTGACGACGCACTGTTGGTGCTCGCCGGCAAGTCGTGCAGGCGTCGGTAACCGAGAGACAGAGGCGCTTTCGCTTTTATGCGGCGTGGCGATGCCGATTACTCCTTTCCTGGCCGGCCAAGCATTCGATCCGGAGTTGGTGCACGCCATGTCGACAGCCCTCGACAAGGTGCGGAAATCATTGCACCTGGCGGCCGGCTCCGATCCGGCATCTGAAATCGTCGCCAAGAAAATCATCGAGCTGGCCCAGCGTGGGGTGCACGATCCGGATGTGCTGGCGCAACGCGTTCTCGCGGATCTCAACGTCGGCCGCTGACCCCTGTAACGGTTGTCGCGGCCGCCGGCGCACCTTCGCCCGAATATAACCATGGTCCGGCTTTCGTCGTGCGGGCACGGCTTCGCGCAGCGTCGGACGCGGGCGCCAACGGATTGGCAGCCCGCTGCGGTCAGACAAAGATGCGCGGCGGATCGTCTCTGCTGAGTGACCGACTGATTGAACCCGTTCCTGATGGGCTTTAGCGTGTCCCCGCAATGGGCGCCGTCTGGTCGCGCCGCCGCGGCTGGAGTAGTGATGCAGAGCGTCGGAGCGAAGCCGGGATTGGCGCCAGGCACCGAGGGCGATGTGCGGCCGCTGCTGCGCATCGAGGGGGTCACCAAGCGCTTCGGTGGTTCGATCGCGGTCGATCATCTGTCGCTTGATATTCATGAGGGCGAATTCTTCGCGCTGCTCGGACCCTCAGGCTGCGGCAAGACCACCCTGCTGCGCCTGATCGCCGGGTTCGAACGGCCGAATGCCGGCCGCATCCTGCTCGATGGGATCGACCTTGCTCCCGTGCCGCCGCATCGGCGGCCGGTCAACATGATGTTCCAAAGCTACGCGCTGTTCCCGCATCTCACCGTCGAGTCCAATGTCGCCTTCGGTTTGAAGCAGGAGGGACTCGCCAAACGCGAGATCGCCCGGCGCGTCGCCGACATGCTCGCTTTGGTCAAGCTGGAGGGTCTCGGTACCCGCAAGCCGCACGAGCTTTCGGGCGGCCAGCGCCAGCGCGTGGCACTGGCGCGTTCGCTGGCCAAGCGCCCGCGGGTGCTGCTACTCGACGAGCCGATGGCGGCGCTCGATCGGAAGCTGCGGGGCGAAACCCAGTTCGAGCTGATGGAGCTGCAACGGCGGCTCAGTCTGACCTTCATCATCGTCACCCACGACCAGGGCGAGGCCATGACCGTGGCGGGCCGCATCGGCGTGATGGATCGCGGCCGGCTCATGCAGGTCGCGGCGCCGGTGGAAGTCTACGAGCAGCCGAACTCGCGCTGGGTCGCGGATTTCATCGGCGACGTCAATCTGTTCGAGGGCCGCCTCGGTGACGATGGCATGAGCGTCGACGGCACGGCCGCCGGCCGCATGCGGGTCGCGGCGAAGGCCGAGGCCGAGCCCGGCAAGATGGTCTGGGTGGCGGTACGCCCGGAGAAAGTGCGTGTGACGCGCGAACCACCGTTGCCGGGGCTCGACAACTGCACCATCGCGACGGTCGTCGATATCGGCTACCTCGGCGAGCTGTCGGTCTACAAGCTGCGCATCCGCGACGGCTCGTCGATGAAGGCGGCCGCCGCCAATATCGGCGGCCGCAGCGAGGGCACCATTCGCATCGATGATCAAGTGTGGCTGAGCTGGCCGCCCGAGTCCACGATCGTGCTGACGCGCTAGCCGGTCAGGGTGGGAAGCATTGCGGCGACACGATTCACAAAACGACCATAGCAAAGGCGAACCGCTGCACGGCGGCTCGCAACGACAGACCGCGATGAGACCATGACGCAACCGCCTGCACGCTCCTTTTGGTACAGGCTCGTCGTCCGGATTCCGTATGCGTGGCTTTTGGCGTTCTTCCTGGTGCCGTTTTTGATCGTGCTCAAAATCAGCTTCGCGCAGAGTACGATTGCCCAACCTCCCTATACGCCGGTACTCGATCTCGCCGCCGGCTGGCACGGAGTCGCGGCCTTTTTCGCCGGGCTGTCGCTCGACAACTACGTTCTACTCATCTCCGACCCGCTGTACATTTTGTCTTACGTCAAGAGCGTGGAGATCGCGGCGTTCTCGACGTTGATTCTGCTCGTCGTCGGTTATCCGATCGCATATGCGATCGCGCGCACGACGCGGCGATGGCAAGCCGTGCTGGTGCTTCTCACCGTGCTGCCGTTCTGGACTTCGCTGCTCATCCGCATCTATGCGTGGATGAACATTTTGCAGCGCGACGGACCGCTCAACGAGCTGCTGGTCGCGCTCTCGATCGTCAAGACGCCGCCGGCCTGGTTGGCGACCGACACCGCAATTTATATCGGCGTCGTCTACTCGTATCTGCCGTTCATGGTGCTGCCGCTCTACGCCACGCTCGAGAAGCTGGACGCGTCGCTGGTCGAGGTGGCCGCCGATCTCGGTTGCCCGCGCTGGAAGGCGTTCTGGCTGGTGACTCTGCCGCTGTCGTCGTCCGGCGTCGTCGCCGGCGTGCTGCTGTGCTTTATCCCGATCGTCGGCGAGTTCGTCATTCCCGATCTGCTCGGCGGCTCGCAGTCTCCGATGATCGGGCAGACGATCTGGACCGAGTTTTTCGCCAACAAGGACTGGCCGGCCGCCGCGGCCGTCGCCGTCGTGCTCCTCTGCCTTCTGGTGACGCCGATCGTCATCTATCAGAACCGGGCGATGCCGATACCGGAGCAGGACTGATCATGCGCAGGGTATCGGCCTTCAATCTCTTTGCGATAATCGCCGGCATCGCGTTCCTGTATCTGCCCATCGCCGTATTGGTGATCTACTCGTTCAATGCCTCCCGTCTTGTCGCGGTTTGGGGCGGTTGGTCGACGCGGTGGTACGCGGAGCTGCTCGACGATGCGCCGCTGCTCCAGTCCGCCTTCATCAGCATCCGGCTTGCGCTCGTGTCGGCCAGCGCAGCGACGGTGTTGGGTACGCTGGCGGCGCTCGCGCTCGCGCGTTTCGGCCGCTTCCGCGGGCGGCTCCTGTTCGCGGCGATGACCTATGCGCCGTTGGTCATGCCGGAGGTGATCACCGGACTGTCGTTGCTTTTGCTTTTCGTGGCGATTTCCGTCGATCGCGGGTTCTGGACCGTCGCCATCGCGCACACCACCATGGCCATGTGCTTCGTGACGGTGATCGTGCAGGCGCGCCTTGCCGATTTTGACATGAGCCTCGAGGAGGCGGCGATGGATCTCGGCGCCTCGCCGCTCGGCACCCTGGTCGCGGTGACGTTGCCGCTCATCGCGCCGGCCATCGCCGCAGCCTGGATGCTGGCGTTTGCGCTCTCGTTGGACGACCTCGTCATCGCCAGCTTCACCACCGGTCCGGCCGCGACCACCCTGCCGATCCGCATCTATTCCGAGGTCCGCCTCGGCGTGAAGCCGGAGATCAACGCGGTGTGCAGCATCATGGTCGGCGTGGTGGGCATTGCCGGCATCGTCGCTTCGCTGCTCGCCAAGCTTACCGGCGCAAGGGGCGCGTCAGGACGGGTCTGAGTACCTATCGGCCGCTCGCATCGCGACCGCCGCCGCGCTCAGGGTTCTTCGGGGCTCTTCGGTGCCGACGGTGCCGCGCTCGGAGCGACCTTCGGCGCCGCCATGATCTGGTCGATCACCGAGCGCACGGCTGGGCCGACGCTGCGGTTCTTGATCGCCTCGAGGAGCGGAGCGGCCGCGCCGGACCGGCGAATGAGGCTCTGCGGATCGGGCAGCATGATCGGGTCGTCCCATTGGCCTTGGACCACGAACGGCAGCTCGAACTCGTTGGCAGTCGCGCTGGAAACGAGCGTGGCCGTGCCCTTGAGGTCGAGATCGCGCGTCGGCACCGAAGCTTCACCGCCGAGCGCGAGGCGTACGGACGGCCCCTCGACCCGCATGTCGTCCACGGACGCCACGCCGTGGACGAAGTTGAGGCTCAGCGCCAGGCGATCGAACCGGGTGCGGCCGTTGCGAAAATCGCCGCTGGGCGACAGCGGGCGCTGTTCCAACCGGCGCAGCAGGTGCTCGACATTGATGCCGGCGAGCGCGCCGCCATGGGCGTTGAGCGTCGCCGTTCCGGTCAGCGTGTTGGTGACCGCGAGCACGGAATCCCCCGACCCCTGGATATTGAGGGCCAGATTGCCCTTGCCCTCGAGCTTGTGCATCCCGAAGACTTGACCGAGGCAGTTTTCCAGATCGACGTCGAGGAATTGCACGTGCGAGTTGACCGCCACGCCGCCATCGACGCTGGCCAGACCGAGCGAGCCTTTCACGACGCCGCCGAAGGCCTGCGATTCTCCGATGGCGAGGTCGAGCTTGCCGGAACGCATGTTCGCCGCCAGCGCCGTGCGGCCCAGTTGTGCGCTTCCGATCTTGATGCCGGCCGCCGACAGCCGCAGATCGAGGTCGAAGTCGGCGAGCCCGTCGAGTGCGACGGGCAGTCGATTCCAATTGCGCTCGTTCACCGCCAGAAAGCGCATGCCCGCGACATACGGCGTTAGATTGAGCGTATCGGCCGCCAGCGTGCCCTGGATCGCGCGATGGCCGTCGGTCGACAGCGCGAGCGCCCCTTCGGCCGTGTTGCCGTCGAGCTCGACATTGACGCCGGAAAGCGAGATCACACCGTTGCCGATCTGGCTCTGCGCGCTCAGCGCGAAACGCCCGAAGCCGCCGAACGGCGGCTCGCTGGCGTCGGTCCAGCGCATCGCCTCGCGCAGCGACGGCGAGTCGACGGTCAGGCTGCCTACGACCTTAAGCGTCGGCTGAGAGCTGGTGGCGCCGTCGAAGGCGACCTTGACGGGTGCGCCGCTCAACCGAAGCTTCACGCCCGAGCGCTCGCCGTTGAGCGCCGCCGGAAAGTTACTGAGCGCAAAGCTCGTTTCGATCGGCTCATCGTGCCACAAAAAGCGACCGTTGGCGCCAAAGCTGCGCGAGATAGACGGCCAGGCGAGCTGGAAATCGACGCCGTCGAGCCGTTCGGTAAGGTCTTTGCCGGCTCGGCGGCTATGGATCACGACACTGCCGTCGCGAATGCCGATCTCGGAGAACGACGCCGTGCGCACGCGGTCCGGCTCGAGCGCGGTTGCCAGCGCTTGGATCAATCCCGACCAATTGGATTTGCCGTCCGCCAACAAGGCGATGGTGATGGTGGGGCGCACCAGAGTTACGTCGGCGATTTCGACGCGTCCGGTCAGCAGGGGAAAATAGCGCAGCCGCGCGGTGAGCTCGTCGGCGGACACAGCGGGCTCCCCGGTGCGATCGTCGCCGAGCAGCACATTGCGGAAGCTCACCGAACCTGACGGAAACAGCGAGACGGAGACGTCGCCGCGCAAGATCGGCGCGAAGCCGGTTACCGTGCGGATCTCGTTGATCACCGCATCGCGCACCGACACGGCGGGAAGAGCGACCGAAAGAACCAGCGGTACGAGGAACGGCACCGCGACTACGGTGGCGACGGCAATTGCAAGGCGCTTCAAGCCATTAGCCGCGGTCACTGGCGGATTCCGATGTTGGCTGGGACCAGCATTGCGGGATGGAAGTTATCTATAAAAGGATGCTGGGCATCTGTGTCGCTTTCGTGGCCGCAAAGCGCCGCGCCGAGACCGGCCATTGCGCTGCAGAGACCAGGATCGGCCGCACGCCCGTTGGCGCCCACGCAGCGCAGCAAATGCGGCTGGGGGTGAACAGGCCACTCAGTTGGCCGCCGCCCGCTGCGGGCGCCATTGTTGCGCCTGCGCGACTTCCGCGATCATTTTCTTGATGATCGCCTGCCCGAACGAGTTGAAATTCTGCGCCACCAGGACGAATCCCCCCGGGCCGCCGATGACGTTGTTGCGGTAGTAGTTCTCGAGGCCGCCCGGCGGGTTGGTGTGGTCGGGATTCCACGACAGCGGCGTCTCGCTGAGAATGACCAGGCCGTTGATGGTGACGCCCTTGGCGACCGCCTCGTCGCGCGCCAGGCTCACGTCACGGCCGGCATTGTTGGTGCCGTCGCCGGAGACGTCGATGGTGCGGCGCGGCGCGTCGAAGGGCGCGCGCGCAAACTGCGCCATCGCGAACTCGATCGCGCCGCTGATCGAAGTCCGGTCGGCGAACGAGCGCGGCGCCTCCAACAGGCGATCGCCGAAGCCTTTTGCTGCCTCGCCGTCGCCGATCGCGGTCCAGTCGATCAATACCCGCTGTGAACCGACGCCGGACCATTCGACAAAAGTCAGTCCGATGCGGCCGTTGCGGCCCGAACGGACCGCATCGAGCACCGCCGGATTGGAGATGGCGGCGGCATAGCCCTCGCGCTGCAACTGGAATTTCGCGCCGTCCACGCTGCGCGATACGTCGGCTGCCAGCACCAACAAAAGGTCGACTTGCTCGGCAGCCGCTGCAAAGGTCGGAATGGCCGCGGCGGCGCCGCCGATCAGCAGGAGGACCGCTCTGAGCGCATGCATCCTCGAACCCTCAGGTTGAGCGCCGTTTGCACGGGCGCAAAGAACCCGGTCAGCGGCAAATCTATCACGATCACGGCAAAATCGAGCCGCCGCTGGACGCGGCGAGCCTATCGGGCGACCACGCGCGCCGCCGGAAATGCGACCTCGACCAGGGTGCCGGCATTGGGCGCGCTCTTGATACTGAAATGCGCGCGGTTCGCTTCGGCGAGTGCCTTGGTCAGCGGAAGGCCGAGGCTCGGGCCGCCCGAGCCCCAGCTCGCCGTGGTCGCGCTCTGGCGGAACGGCTCGAGCGCCGCCTCGATGTCCTTCTCGCTCATGCCGACGCCGGTATCGCGCACCCGCAGGATGGTCTCGCCGCTGTCGGCGAACGCCGTTGAAACGATCACCTGGCCGCCCGGACCGGTGAAACTGATCGAGTTGGAAAGCAGATTGAGCACGATCTGGCGAAGCGAGCGCTCGTCAGCGATCACTTGCGGAAGCCCGGGCGTCAGCGAGGTGCGAATGATGATGCGGGCACGGCTCGCCTGCGGCTGCATCAGGCCGACGCATTGCTGGGTGAGTTCGTTGAGACTGACATTGGCGAACGCCAGCTCGAGCTTCCCGCTCTCGGCCTTGGAAAGGTCGAGCAGGTCATTGAGCAGCGAGCCGAGATGCGTTCCGGCAACATGGATGTCCTTGACATATTCGCGGTAGCGTTCGTTGCTGATGGGTCCGAGACGCTCCGCCATGATCACTTCGGCGAAGCCGGTGATCGCGTTGAGCGGCGTGCGAATCTCGTGACTGACCTTGGCGAGGAACGCGGCCTTCTCGTCCGCCATTTTTTGCGCCTCGCGCCTGGCTGCTCGCAATTCGTCCTCGATCTTGTGCAGCGGCGCCGCGTCACGCAAGACGGCGCAGAAGCGACCGCCCTCGAGTCGCGTCAGCGTCATCAGAAGCGGAACGACCTCGCCCTCGCGCGCGGGGGCGGCGAGTTCGAAGGCGTCGTGCAGCCTCTGTTCGCCCCGGGCGAAGCGCTCGAAATGCTCGCGCACGATGCGCTCGCTCTCCGCGGCAAAGAGTTCGCCGACCGGGCGGCCGGCAAGGTCGCTCGCGGCGCAACCGAATAGCGTTTCGGCGCCCCGGGTCGCCGCCATGACCGTACCGCTGCGATCGAGCACGACGGCGCCGCCAGCGGCGGCATCCACCATCGCGTTTAGGTCGCGGATTTCATTCTCGGCGGTCCCGAGCGCGCGCGCCGCCGCCTGGTAGCGCTGTTCAGCCCGGCCGTCGGTCAAGACCAGAGCGAGCGCCGGCGCCCCCTCCCAGGAAACGGCAAGCAGACGTCCGCCGGCCGGCAAGGGGTCGCCGCCGCGGGTCGTGATCCAGAGCGGTTGTGCGCCGCCACTTTCGACCAGCGCGGCGGGACCCGGATCGGCGAACAGGGTCTTCAGGCCGCCCGCTGCAACGAGGGCCTCGAGGCTGTCGTAGCCGCTGTCTGCAAGGATCTGGCGATTGGCGTAGAGAAGCGAATCGTCACGGTAGACGAGGACCCCGAGCGGAATGCGGTCGAGGAGCGTCGGCTCGAAGGCGGGCAAGGATTGCGGCGCTGGCCGGTCGGCCTCCTTGGGATTTTGCGCGGCTTCGTGCGCCGGCGCAGGGGCTGCGGCGGCCGCCGTGCTCGCGGCGCCTTCGGCTGGCGCAAGAACCACCGACGTCACATCGCCGCTCAAGAACGCAGGGCTCGGCTCGGGCGCCTCGGAGGTTTCAGTCGCGGTTGTCGGCCCTTCGGTCGGCGCGCCATCTTCGTTGCTCTCCGCAGCGCGATCCTCGCGTGTTCCGCGCAGACGGGCCGTCAGTTCCTGCGCCAGTTCCCGGAAGGCATTGCGCTCGACCGGACTGAGGCTGGGCGCCTTGGCATCGGATGGCGTGGCCGCCCGAAACGGCACGACATTGGCAGCCGACGTGGCAACGGGTGGGGCCGGGGACACGGCGGCCGATGCGGCTTCGGGCTCTGCGGCTGCGGCGACACTCGCAGAAGGCTCGGCCTGCGATTCCGGCCGAGTGGCCAATTCGGCAGATGCCACAGCCGCCAGCGCTGGCTCGGCGGCCACAGCTGGGCCCGGCTCGGCGGCAACCGGCGGGCCGTCAAGCGCTGGTGCTACGTCGGCCTGGTCCGGGTGGCCGATCGGATGCTCGCGACGCGCCCGCGTCAGGCGGTTGATCCTGTCGATGTCGCGACAGACGCCGAATCCACGATAGCCGCGAAAATCCCGGCCACGGTCGAACACCGGCAGACCCGACAGTTCGACCGGCAGCCGTTCGCTGCTGTTGTCCACCGGCCAAAGGACGACGATGCCGCTCCAGGTCTCGTGCGTTGCGATCGCGCGCGCCACCTGATTGTCGACATCGAGCTTCAACTCGGCGGCGATCTCGTTCCACAAGCGGCCGAAGGCCGCCGTGGTACGGGGACCCAGGAGCTCGAGGAACTCGTCCGAGCCGACCACGAAGCGGCCGTCGGCGTCCATCTGCCAGACGAAGCGCAGCGGATGGCGCCGTTCCGGGAGCGGCTCGTCGTGCAGAGCAGGTTTCGACGGTGGCGTCTCGGCAGTCGCCGCCGGCGCAGCGGCGGCCTCCGGTTCTGCGGCGGAAACTTCGATGGGCGGCGCGGCAGCCGCAGCCGGGTTGTCGTCTCCTTCTTCCGATCGGGTCGCGCCGGCGGCGGTTTCGCTCGCCGGCGAAGCCCACGTCACGACCAGCACGGCGGATGCGTCTCTGCCGAGACGCTCAATGGCCACGGGGCCGGACTGCGCAGTCCCGGCACCGAGCGCTTCGGCGCCGCTCGCTTCGATGCCGAGCTCCGACAATGTGGTGGCGCCTTCAAACTGTGCCAGCGCCGCTTCTGTGCCGTACAGGAGGGCGCCTTCCGGCGCGAAGGCTGCGAGGGGCTGCGCGCTGTCGGCGAACAGCCGGCGCACCCGCTCCTGCAGCGTCAGGGAGAGACCGGCGGGCTCGGTTGCGAGGATGAGAACCGCCGGGGTGTTGTCGGCCGCAGCGCGAGAGCAGGCACAAGTCAGCAGCCGTCCAAAGCCCGCGCCGAAACCGCGGAGCCGTTCGAGTCGGGCCTGCTCGCTCGCTGGCAAGCTCGGCGCGATGCGGGCGATCTGCGCGGCGATCGGATCCTTGGGGTCGAAGCGGCGCTGCGCGCAGGCGGCGGTATCCGGAGCGCCGAAGATCGCAGCGCCAACGGCGTTGGCCCAGAGGATCCGCGCCCCGTCCGTGCTCCAAAGCCACGCCGGCGAGGCACTCGTGGCGTAGTCGGCGAGCCGCACGGCCAGTCGCGGGTCGCGCAAAGCGGCGAACTCAGACTCGAGGATCGGCATGCGACGCGAACTCGTTGCCTAACGAATTCTTAATAGTGCCGGTAGTGCGGGCCGTCCATGCCGCGGCCCCTACTCGCGCCCTGCAAGGCAGGATAACCTTAATCGCGTCCGCAAGAGCCGCCGCGACGGACAGGCCGGGCCAGCGATAGTGATACGCGCTTGATTGCGGCCGAGCGCAAAGGAGCAGCGTGATGGCAAACGAACCATTCGAGCAATTCGCGGTCCCGAAGGACATGCGGGCGTTCGCCGAGCAGAGCGTGGCGCAGGCGAAACATGCATTTGACGGCTTCATCCAGGCCGCCAACAAGGCGATGGAACAATTTCAGAGCCAGGCGCAAGTCGCCCGCAGTGGCGCGAACGAGATCGCCCACAAGTCAATGGCTTATGCGGAGCAGAACGTGGCCGCGACGTTCGACTTTGCGCAAAAGCTGATGGCCGCCAAGGACCCAACGGAGGTGATGCGGCTGCAGTCCGAGTATTTGGCGCATCAGATGCAGGTCCTTTCGACGCAGGTGCAGGAGCTCGGACAAAGTACCGCCAAAATCGTTATGGATGCTGCCAAGCCACGGTCCTGAATTCAGACCGTTGCCAAAAAATCAGTTCCGTGAGGGACTTAATATGTATTGTGCAATGCAATAAATTCCTATTGCAATGCACCAAAATCGCTGCTATATAGGATTGCGGAAGGCCCCGGTGTGGAAGCGTACGGCGTTCCGTCGCGGGGCTGCATAAAGCCGAAGGCCTCGCGCTACGGGCGGCGAAGGCAGTCGACCATTGCCACGTGAAACGGCCCAAGAAACACAAGGTCAAGGATCAAGTATCATGGCGGAAGCCGCAACTGCCCCCAAGGTAAAGACCAGCAAACCGACAGTCGGCGCATTCGAGATGCCGAAGTTCGAGCTGCCCAAGTTCGATATTCCGAAGGTCGAGATGCCGGCTGCTTTCCGCGAGTTCGCGGAGCGCGGCGTCGCTCAGGCCAAGGATACCTACGAGAAGATGAAGGCCGCCGCCGAAGAGGCGACCGACGTTCTCGAGACCACGTACGCAACCGCCACGAAGGGGGCCTCCGATTACGGCCTCAAGGTCATCGAGGCGGCGCGGGTCAATACCAATGCGGCGTTCGACTTTGCCGGCGAGTTGCTGGCGGCGAAGACGCTGTCGGAGGTCGTCGAACTTTCGAGCGCGCATGCGCGCAAGCAGTTCGAGGCGCTGACCGAGCAGACCAAGGAACTGAACGCGCTCGCCCAAAAGCTCGCCGCCGAGACGGCGGAGCCGATCAAGAGCG
>Ga0187784_10002177_pt1 | contig 15708 bp, 18 predicted proteins | sample 1015_SJ02_MP15_2_FD_132964 | JGI IMG/M metagenome (GOLD analysis project Ga0187784, IMG submission 132964) | Tropical peat soil microbial communities from peatlands in Department of Meta, Colombia - 1015_SJ02_MP15_20_MG | ecosystem: Environmental > Terrestrial > Soil > Wetlands > Peat | place...
GACTTCATCCTGCGCCTGTTCGAGCTGGTCCCGGCTCAGGGCTTGAAAATTGAAGCTGATGCCCATTTGCGCGCCGTAAATTTTGAAATAGGTCTGATCCGGAATCGCGACGTAGGTGTCCTGGGATTGCCCGAACACGCTCCCTTTGGGCTTGGCGACGCCCACCACTTCGAACGGGCGCCCGTCGATCGCGATGGTCTTGCCGATGGGGTCGATGTTCCCGAAGAAGCGCTCCTTGACGTCGGAGCCGAGCAGCACGACCGCCATGTGACGGGAATCCTCGATGTCGCTGTACATGCGGCCGAGGTCGATCTGGGTGTTCGACATCGCCATGGTATTCGAGGTCGCGCCCATCAATTGCACGCCGTCCACCAGGTCGCCCGAATAGGTGACTTTCGCGGAGCGTTGGGCGAAGATGCCGGACTCGCGAATATACCTGGCATGGTCCTTGATGAAGGCATATTCTTCGCGCGTCAACTGCGGATTCTTGCGGATCGCTTCCAAAAATTGCTTGGCGTTTCGCGGACCGGTGAAGGCGACGCGCATCACGCGGAATCCGTCGTTGCCCATGGTCGAGGCGGTCTGCGCGACGTACACATCCATGCCGTGGATCACCGACATGACGGCGATGAGGGTGGTGGTGGAGAGGATGATGCCGAGCAGCGTTAAGAAGCTGCGCAATTTGCTCGACCGCAACGAATCGAAGGCCACCGAGGCGGCTTCAAAAAATGATGCCTGAGACTGCATCTGCTTTATCTACTTTAAGGATACGTGAGCCGGGCGGGTTTTGTTCTCGATCTCGTCGAGCCAGTCGACGACGACGCTGTCGAGCCAGAAACGCGGCGGGCGGCGCGAAATGAATCCGACGTGGCCGCCGTACTGGACCGCGAGCAGGCGCAAGCACGGATTTTCGCGAAACGCGGGATGATCGTAGACTGCGAAGGGAACCAGAGGATCGTCCTTGGCGATGACCACTAGGGTGGGAACGCGAATTTTTTCAAGATACTGATTCGACGATTGCGTGCGGTAGTAATTGGCCGCCGTGCCGAAGCCGAACAGGCGGGCGGTGTAATAATCGTCGAAATCGTAAATGGTGCGGACGCGCTTCAGGTTTTCGGTCGAATAAATTTCGGGCGCCTGGCGCTCGCGGATGCGGATTTTTTCCTTGAGCCCTGCCAGGAACCGGTTGGCGTAGAGATAATTTTGCGGTTTTCCGAGCTCGTCGGCGCAGGCGGCCAGATCGATGGGCGTTGAGACGGCGCAGACGGCATCCAAAAGCTCGCGGCCCGCTTCCCCCAGCTCGCCGGCGAGTTTGAGCGAAACGTTTCCGCCGAGGGAAAATCCGGCGAGGTACATCGGCAGACCGCTCGCGCGCTTGCGCTCGCCGAGGACGTGGAGAACGTCGCTGGTCTGGCCGGAATGGTAATTGGAAAGCGCCAGGGCTTCGGTGCCTCCGCAGCTTCTCAGGTTCACGCGGTGGGTGGCGAAGCCGGCTTCGAGGGCGGCGTAGGCCATGCTGCGCGCGTATCCGGAATCGCTGGAGCCTTCAAGGCCATGGACCATCACCAGTTCGCCGCGCGGCGCGGAATCGGGAGCCTGAGAATGCACCAGAATTTCGATACCGGGCTCGGTCTGATAACGGACGGCGCGAACGGGCCAGCGAAGCTCGCTTTGAGGGCGCGACCAGAAAGCCGCGGCGATCGTGGCGAGGTGCGGATTCTTGAAAAAAGGTTCGAAAGCCCGCAAGCGACTATTTTCGCACGCTTGCAAAAATAGGGGACAGGCAGCTTTTTTCGCAGCTTTTCCTGCGACGTTGCAACAAACGGGACAGACAGCCTTTTTCCTCCGGCGGGGCGCACAAGGCAGGTTTGCGGCGCGAAAAAAGGTGTCAGTCCCCTTTTCTGCTCCGAAAATACAGCCCCTCCGGATTGACCTCGCCTTAACGAATCTATGTGAAATCCCGGCCTTTCAACCCCGGCATGACTGCCGGGGCTTGTGGACGCGCTTCCCGTTCAACAAGATCGGCAAGCCCCGCCAGCGATGGCGGGGTTGAATGGCGAGTTTAGAGGCTGCGCGATAGAACGCAGCGTTGCCACCGGGTCAATAGAATCAACAATTAACGTGCGGTATGCAAAATGCTCGCTACAACAGTGTGGCGACTTCTTCGAGCGCGGACATTTCGCAGAAGATTGCGCCGGATGGTCACGTGGCGCGGCATCGCGCGAAAAAGCCGGCCTGGAAATGGCTTGCGGCCGGCGGCGTCGCGGTCGCGATCATTGTCGCCGGGGCCATAGTTTACGCTCATCACACCAGGGCCTCGGAATACGTGACCGCGCAGATCGACCGCGGGGATATCGATTCCACGGTAACCACGACGGGCAATCTGAACGCGGTGATCACGGTGCAGGTGGGCAGCCAGGTCTCCGGCAACATCATCGCGCTGTACGCCGATTTCAATACCAAGGTGACCAAGGGCCAACTGGTGGCGGAGATCGATCCGGCTCCGTTCAAGGCGGCGGTCGATCAGGCGAAGGCGACGCTGAATGCGGCGAAAGCCGCGGTGGTTACCGCGCAGGCGAGCCTGGCCAAATCGCAATCGGATCTGGCGAGCGCCCAGGCCAATGTTGCCAATCAAAAAGCGAACGTGGTGAAGGCGCAAAGCGCGGTGGAACTGGCGCGGGTAGAGAGGGATCGCAGAAAAAATCTGCTCGAGACCGGCAGCACTTCGCAGGAAGATTACGACACGGCGGTGTCCACTTACGATCAGGCGGTGGCGAGCGTGGACGCCGCGCAAGCCGCGGTCGCTGCGGCCGAGGCTTCGGCCGAATCAGCGCAAAAAGGGGTGGAAGTGGCGCGCACCCAGCTCGATCAGGCCGTCGCCGTCGTGGCGCAGGATCAGGCGATCCTGGCGCAGGCGCAGCTCAATCTGGACCATACGCGAATCCTGGCGCCGGTGGACGGGACGGTGGAGTCGCGGAACATGGACGTGGGCCAGACGGTGGCCGCGTCGTTCCAGGCGCCGGTGATTTTTCTGATCGCGCAGGACCTGACGAAAATGCAGGTGGACACGAATGTGGATGAATCCGATGTGGGGCCGGTCCGGCTGGACCAGGCGGCCCGCTTCACCGTGGACGCTTATCCAGGCCGGATGTTCCACGGCTCGGTGGCACAGATTCGGGAGGCGCCGATCAACGTGCAAAACGTCATCACCTACGACGTCGTGATCCGGGTGTCGAACCCCGATCTGAAACTGTTTCCCGGAATGACGGCCAACGTCACGATTTCGACCGGCCACGTATCGAACGCGCTGCGGATTCCGAAAGCGGCGCTGCGATTCCACCCGCGCGCGGTATCCGGCCAGCCCGCGCGGCCGCCGCAGCAGGGGGTGCAAACGGTTTACGTATTGGACCGGCACGGGCGCCTCGAAGCCGTGCAGGTGAAGACGGGAATCAGCGACGCCAATCACGTGGAGATGACCGGCGGAGAGCTGGTGGAGGGCCAGCCGGTCGTCACAGGGATGGTGGCGAAGGCGGGCGCTTCGGCAGCGCAACCGCAGCCGAGCGGCAGCAACCGGAGGATCGGCTTTTAGGGGGTCGCGATGAGGACCAGGAAGATCGCCGCGGCCATGAGAATCGCGCTGCGGGCGCTGCGCGTCAACAAAATGCGGTCCGCGCTGACGATGCTGGGCATCATTATCGGCGTGGCGGCGGTGATCGCGATGGTCGCGGTCGGCTCGGGCGCGCAGCAGCGCATCAAGGAGCAGATTGCGTCGATCGGCAGCAACCTGATCATCGTTCTGTCGGGCAGCATTACCAGCTCGGGCATCCGCATGGGCACGGGCAACGCGCAAACTCTGACCGAAGACGATGCCAGGGCGATCGCCCGCGAATGCGACGCCACCGCGCTCGCCACGCCCGCGGTCCGGGGCGGCGTGCAGGTGGTCTACGGCAACAATAATTGGGGAACGCAGGTGCTGGGGACGACGCCCGATTACCTGCCGATTCGCGCCCTCGAGATCGAACGAGGCCAGCCGTTCACGACCAGCGACGTGGAATCCGCCGCGAAGGTCGCGCTGCTCGGTAAAACAGTTATCGACAATTTGTTTTATGGCGAGAATCCGGTGGGACAGGTCATTCGCATCAAGACGGTCCCGTTCACGGTGATCGGGACGCTGGTGCCCAAGGGGCAATCGCCCACCGGCCAGGATCAGGACGACGTGATTCTGATGCCGATCAGCACGGCGAAGAAAAAAGTGATCGGGACCAGCCAGGCCAATTACGCCGCGGTCGGCTCGATTATGGTGCAAGCGCGCGAGGGCCGCAGCCAGGACGCGCAGGACCAGATGAAAGATCTGCTGCGCCAGCGCCATCATTTGCAGGCGAACGAGGACGACGATTTCACGATTCGCAACATGGAGGAGGTGTTTAAAGCTCAGGAAACGTCGGCCAGGGTGATGTCGATTCTGCTGGCGGCGATCGCGTCGGTGTCGCTGATCGTCGGCGGAATCGGGATCATGAACATCATGCTGGTCTCGGTAAGCGAGCGGACGCGCGAAATCGGGCTGCGCCAGGCGGTGGGCGCCAAGACGCGCGATATTTTGAGCCAATTTCTGGTGGAAGCCGTCACGCTTTCGGTGGCGGGGGGCGCGATCGGCATCCTGCTGGGGATCACGGCGAGCGTTCTGATTTCTTATTTCGCGCAGTGGTCGACGGTTCTGAGCGCGGGCTCGATCGTGGTGGCGTTTCTGTTCTCGGCGCTGGTGGGCGTGGGGTTCGGATTCTATCCGGCCCGGAAGGCCGCTTATATGGATCCGATCGAGGCGCTCCACTATGAGTAGCCTATGGCTAACTTTGGTTTGCTGTCGAGAAGAGATGATCGCGCAGCCTCGCCATTACGAGTCTGTGTGAGAACGGCGATTTTTACCCCCGGCATGACTGCCGGGGCTTGCCGCTCAAGGACATCGTCAAGCCCTGCCAGGGATGGCGGGGTGTTCGTGGAGTTGGAGGGGAGCGTCGCATGGGAGGCGATGGGATGGGGAAAATCATCGAGGTCGAGCACCTGAGCAGGACCTTTCGGATCGGTGAAATGACGGTTCCGGCGTTGCGCGACGTCACGCTCGAAATCGAGCGGGGATTTCGTGGCGATCATGGGGCCGTCGGGCTCGGGCAAATCGACGCTGATGAATATACTGGGCTGCCTGGATAAACCGACGTCGGGAACCTACCGGCTGGATGGAATCAGCGTGGAAGAGATGGACCGCGATCAACTGGCGGAAATCCGGAACCGGGAAATCGGGTTCGTATTTCAGCAATTCAATCTGCTGGCGCGCACCAGCGCGATCGAAAATGTCGAGCTTCCGCTTCTCTACACCAGCGAAGCGCCTGCCGATCCGCATGCGCAGGCGATCGAGGCGCTGGCTTCGGTGGGGCTTGCGGACCGGGCCGATCATCACCCCAATCAGCTATCCGGCGGGCAGCAGCAGCGGGTCGCCATCGCACGGGCGCTGGTGAACCATCCGCAAATCATTCTGGCGGATGAACCGACCGGCGCGCTCGATTCGCGCACGAGCGTCGAGATCATGGCGATTTTCCAGCATCTCAACCGGCGGCAGGCGATTACCACGATCATTGTCACTCACGAACCCGATATCGCGGCGTACGCCAGCCGCAACATCTATTTCCGGGACGGCAGGATCGTCAGAGACGAGAAAATCGCGCGTCCGCAGGATGCGGATCGCGAGCTGCTCAAGTTCGCCCGGACGGAAGCCGTTGTCTGAAGGCTGATTTGGCGCAGGAACGCTGTGTGAAATGACGCATCCGCACGCGGTTGCGGGCATGGTTGCTTGAACAAATGCTTGAGAATTTGTACTGGCCCGCCGTGTGCACGTGAAGATGACGGGGTGGGCGCGAGGACTGCGCCTATGCTCGAATGGGAAACTCCGCCCCAAATGCGGGAGCGAATACCGGATTGGTGGAAGCGGTCCGGGGCAGTGTGGTCGATGCGCGTTTTCCCGAGCGGATTCCGTCGATTTTCGATGTCATGACGGCCGGCGCCGATGACTCGGTCGAGATCGAGGTGGTTTCGCATCTGGACGCGCACACGGTTCGCGGCGTGGCGCTGACTTCGACGCGAGGCTTGTCGCGCGGATCGCCGATCACCGACACGCGGCGGACGTTGAAGGTCCCGGTGGGCGAGAACGTACTGGGCCGCATGTTCGACGTGTTCGGCGAAACGATCGACCGCAAGGGGCCCGTGGAAGAGGTGGAATGGCGGTCGATTCGCGGCCGGCCGGTTCCGCTGATGAAGCGCGCCGGCACCTCCGAGCTGTTCGAGACCGGCATCAAAGCGATCGACGTTCTGGCGCCGCTCGAACGCGGAGGGAAAAGCGGCCTGTTGGGCGGCGCGGGCGTCGGCAAGACGGTCCTGATCATGGAACTGATCCACAACGTGATCGGGCATTACCGCGGCGTGAGCGTGTTCTGCGGCATCGGCGAGCGTTGCCGGGAGGGCGAAGAACTGTATCGCGAAATCCAGGCGGCGGGCGTGCTGGACAACACGGTGCTCGTGTTCGGGCAGATGAATGAGCCTCCGGGCGCGCGTTTTCGCGTCGGTCATTCGGCGTTGACCATGGCCGAATATTTTCGGGACGACGAGCGCAAGGACGTGTTGCTGCTGATCGACAATATTTTTCGATTCATTCAGGCCGGCTCGGAGGTTTCGGGCCTGATGGGCCAGCTTCCGTCGCGGCTGGGGTATCAGCCGACGCTGAGCACCGAACTGGCCGAGCTCGAGGAGCGGATTTGCAATACGCCGAACGGCGCGATCACGTCGGTGCAGGCGGTGTACGTGCCGGCCGACGATTTCAGCGATCCGGCGGTGGTGCATACCTTCAGTCATCTGTCGGCGTCGATCGTGCTGTCGCGCAAGCGGGCGAGCGAGGGGCTGTATCCGGCGGTGGACCTGCTCCAATCGCGGTCCAAACTGATCACGCCGCAGATCGTGGGCGCGCGGCATTACCGCATCGCGCAGGATATCCGCAAGACGCTGGCGGGTTATGAAGAGCTGAAGGACATCATTGCGATGCTCGGCCTGGACGAGCTGTCGCAGGAAGACCGGCACACGGTGCATCGCGCGCGGCGGCTGGAGCGATTCCTCACGCAGCCGTTCTTTGTGACCGAGCAGTTCACCAATCAGACGGGAAAGCTGGTGAAGCTGGAGGACACGCTCGACGGGTGCGAGCGGATTCTCAACGACGAGTTTGCCAAGGTCCCGGAACAGGCGCTGTACATGATCGGCAGCATCGACGAAGTTCGCAAGACCGAGGAGGTGCGCAGATGAGGCTCACCGTCCGGCTGCCGTCGCAAATTCTGCTCGAACAAGAGGAGGTGGATCGGATCAAAGCCGAGGCCGAGAACGGATGGTTCGGCCTGCTTCCCAGGCACATCGATTTCGTGACGGCGCTGGTGCCGGGGGTGATGACGTTTCAGCCGTGCGGGAAGCCCGAAGAGTACCTGGCGATCGATCGCGGCATTCTGGTGAAGTGCGGAGCCGAGGTGTCGGTGTCGACGCGGAACGCGGTTCGCGGCGCCAGTCTCGAAAAGTTGCAGGAAGAGGTCCAGCGCCAGTTCCGGGCGAGAGAAGAGAGGGAAAAGGCGGCGCGCGCGTTCGAAGCGAAGCTCGAGGCCGATCTGGTCCGGCATCTGATGGAGGCCGAAAAAAATGCCTGAGACTCCCGAGCAGCGCATGATCCACGACGTGGGCCAGAAACAAGAGCGCATGTTGCGCGCGCGCGCCGAAAAGAGGGGAAACTGGCGCGTGATCTCGATTGTCGGGGTGGTGGGATGGTCGGTGGTGGTTCCGACGCTGGCCGGCGTGGCGGTTGGGGCGTGGATCGATCATCGTTGGCCGAGCCGGTTCTCCTGGGCGGTGATCCTGCTGGTGGCGGGGCTGGTTTTGGGTTGTGCGAGCGCGTGGCGGCGCATACGGGAGGATTGATGAACGTTCTATTTTCCCTGATGGCCGGCGTTGCGATCGGCGTTTTCTTTTACTTCGGACTGTGGCTGACGGTGCAGCGGATGTTCACCACGCGGCATCCCGTTGTGTTGACGGTGGCGAGTTTCTGGGGAAGAACGATCATCGCCCTGGCCGCGTTTTTGTTGGTGGCGCATGGACGCTGGGAGAACGCGCTGGCCTCGCTCGCCGGGTTTGCGCTGGGGCGGGTAGCCACGGCCTGGCTGACGCCCAAGGGAGGACAGCCGCGATGCACCTGACTCCGGACCAGATGATTTTGTGGCACTGGCGGTTCCTGCATATCAACGCCACGATGGTCTACACCTGGATCGTGATGCTTCTGCTCACCGGCGGGTCGTGGCTGATCACGCGGCGTCTGGATCGTTCGGACGGGCCGCGCTCGCGATGGCAGAACGTTCTCGAAGTGATCGTGGAAGTGATGCGCGGCCAGATTCGTGACGTCTGTCCCGAAGGCGGCGACCGGTACCTGCCGTTCGTCGGCACGCTATTCCTGTTTATCGGAGTCTCGAATTTGCTGGACATCGTGCCGGGCTGGCGCGCGCCCACCGGTTCGCTTTCGACGACGGCCGCGCTCGCGATCTGCGTGGGCGTCGCGGTTCCGCTGTTCGGAATCCGTCAAAAGGGCGTCGCCGGCTACTTCCGGGATTACCTGCGGCCGACGGTGATCATGCTGCCGTTCCACCTGATGAGCGAGACGTCTCGCAACATCGCGCTAGCCGTCCGGCTGTTTGGAAATATGATGAGCGCCTCCATGGTCGTCGCCATACTGCTGGCGATCGCACCGTTCTTTTTCCCGGTTTTGATGCAGGTGCTGGGTCTGCTGACGGGAATGATTCAAGCCTATATTTTTGCCATCCTGGCGACGGTTTATATCGCGGCCGCGGTGCAATCGCAACGCGAACAGGAAGGCGCATGAGGAAACCTGCATGAATAATCTGAACGTGATCGCGATCGTCTCCATCGCCGCGGCGGCGCTGTGCATGGCGATCGGCTCCATTGGGCCCGCGCTCGGCGAGGCGCGGGCGGTTTCGCAGGCGCTCGGCTCGATCGCGCAGCAGCCCGACGAAGCCGGCACCATCAGCCGGACCCTGTTCATCGGGCTGGCGATGATCGAATCGATCGCGATTTACTGCTTCGTGATCTCCATCATTTTAATTTTTGCGAATCCGTTCTGGAACTTCCTGGCGAGCAACGCCGCACCGAAATAGCCATGCTGATTGACTGGTTCACCGTCGTCGCGCAGATCGTCAACTTCCTGGTATTGGTGGCGCTGTTGAAGCATTTTCTTTACGGCCGGCTGGTGGAGGCGATCGACGCGCGCGAAAAACGAATCGAGGCGCGCTTGGCCGAGGCCGAACGGAAAAATCAGGAAGCCGAGCGCCAGCGGGAACAGATGCGCGTCCAGGCCGAACGGGTCGCCAGCGAGCGCGAGCAGATGATTGCGGATGCGAAACGCGAAGCCGATCGCGAACATGACGCGATGCTTCAGAAAGCGCGCGATTCGGTGCGCGCGCTCGAAACCAAGTGGCATGCGGATCTGGAGCACGAAAAAACCGCGCTACTCGACGAGATTCAACGCCGCGCCGCGGCCGGAATCCTGGCGATCACGCGGCGCGCGCTGGCGGATCTGGCTTGTTCCGACGTGGAGCAATGCGCCCTCCAGGCATTTCTCGCGAAACTTCAGACGCTCGACCCGCACAGCTTAGCCGACGACGTGGTCCTGCTCAGCGCATCGGAGATTCCGGACGCGACCCGGCATCAGATCGAGGACAGCCTGCACCATCGTTTCGGAGACCGGGTGCGGCTGCACATCGAGCACGCGCCGAACCTCGCCTGGGGCCTGGAGCTTCGCTCGAATGGATTGCGAATCGGATGGAACTCGGAGAGTTACATCGAGTCTCTCGAAGACAATCTGCGGAAGGCGCTCGAACATCACGCCACATAAGGGTATGCCGGACGCTTCGCTCAAGGCGATTCTCGATGACACGCTGGAGGTGGTGGAGCGCGTCACGCGAGAGAGCGTGCTCGAGCCGTCGTTTGAGGAATTCGGCGTAGTCACGTTTGTCGGGCAGGGAATCGCGCGCGTTCAGGGGCTGCCCAACGTCAAATCGGAGGAGCTGGTGCTGTTTGAAAAAGACCGGCTGGGGATGGCGCTCAACCTGGACCCGGAGGATATCGGGATCGTTCTGCTGGACAGTCCGGAAGGTCTCGAATCGGGCTCGGAAGTGCGAAGAACGAACCGGGTGCTCGATACGCCGGTGGGCGAGGCGCTGCTGGGGCGGGTGGTCGATCCGCTGGGCCGGCCGCTCGACAACGCGGGTCCGGTGCTCACGACGCTGCGCGTGCCGATCGAGTCGGAAGCCCCGCCGATCATGGATCGCGCGCCGGTCAGCGTTCCTCTGGCGACCGGGACCAAAGCGATTGACGCCCTGATTCCGGTGGGACGCGGCCAGCGCCAGTTGATTCTCGGCGACCGGCAAACCGGGAAGACCGCGATTGCCGTCGACTGCATTCTGAATCAGAAAGACAAGGGGGTCATTTGCATTTACTGCGCGATCGGCCAGAGAAACTCGACGGTGGCGAATGTGATCGCGGATTTGGGGCTGCACCGCGCGATGGAATATTCGATTGTCGTGGTCGCGGCGGGCGATGCGCCGGCCGGCTTGCAGTTTGCGGCTCCCTACGCGGCGATGGCGATGGGCGAGTATTTCATGCGTCAAGGGCGCGACGCGCTGCTGGTATTCGACGACCTGACGGCGCACGCCAACGCGTACCGCGAATTGTCGCTGCTGTTGCGGCGTCCGCCGGGGCGCGAGAGTTTTCCGGGAGACATTTTTTACATCCATTCGCGGCTGCTGGAGCGTTCGACGCACCTCAGAGAAGAACTGGGCGGAGGCTCGCTGACCGCGTTGCCGGTGGTGCAGACCGAGGGGCAGAACATCTCCGCGTACATCCCGACGAATCTGATTTCCATCACCGACGGCCAGATTTACGTGACGCCGGATCTGTTTCAGAAAGGCATCCTGCCGGCGATCGATGTCGGCAAATCGGTGTCGCGCGTCGGCGGCAAGGCGCAGCTCCCGGCGTATCGCGCGGTCGCGGGCGACCTGCGGCTGTTCTATTCGCAGTTCGAGGAACTGGAAGTATTCTCACGATTCGGATCGCGTCTGGACGAGCGCACGAAACAGACGCTGGCGCGCGGCCGGGCGATACGCGAGGCGCTGAAGCAGCCGCAATTCGACCCGATTCCGGCGGCCGAACAGGTGGCTATTCTGGTGGCGGCGACGGCGGGTTGGTTTGACCAGCTCGCGCCGGAGCGCGTGGTGGACGCATCGGCGCGCATCCGCGAACTGTTCGTCGCGCGCCTGCCGCAAGTGGCGGCATCGATCGAAGCCGGCCAAAGGCTCAGCGAGTCCAACCGCGTGGAAATCCTGAAGCTCGCCGAGGAAGCGGTCACGGCATGGAAACCGCCGAAACTCTAAGACGGGCGATCTCGGTCACCACCGAGCTGTACTCGGTGGTCAAGACCATGAAGGCGCTCGCGGGCGTGAACATCCGCCAGTACGAACGCGCGGCCCACGCGGTGGCGGCTTACAACCGGACCGTGGAAATGGGCCTGCAAGTCGCCCTGCACCACATGCCTCCGCACGCCATTCCGCCGCGTTATGCCGCCGGGCGAAAGCTGGGTGCGATCGTGTACGGTTCCGATCAGGGCATGTGCGGGCAGTTGAACGATCAGGTAGTAGAGCACGCCTCGCTCGCGCTCAAAAAACTCGCCGCGCGGCATGACGATCAAGTCATCGTAGCCGTGGGCGTCCGCGCCGCTGCGCAGCTTGAAGAAGAAGGACGGCGCGTGGAACAGACCGTCGCGGTCCCGGCGTCCACCTCGGGCATCGGCGCGGCGGTCGAGCAGGTGTTGCAGAAAATCGAGGAGTGGCATTCGAACCGGAATGTGGAAATGGTCACGCTGTTTTATGCGCGGCCGGTCTCCGGCGCATGGTATCGCGTGCGCGGCGTCCAGCTTCTTCCTGTGGACGCCCAATGGATCCAGGGGCTACGAGCGAAACCGTGGCCGTCGAAGGTGATTCCGATGTTCACGCTCGACGAGCGGCGGCTGTTTCAATTGCTGATTCACGAATACCTGTTTGCTTCCCTGTACCGTGCGTTCGCCGAATCGCTGGCGAGCGAGAACGCCAGCCGTCTTGCGTCGATGCAAGTGGCCGAGAAGAATATCGAGGAACGTCTGCGCGTTCTGAATACCGATTCACGTCAGCTTCGCCAGGAAATCATTACTTCGGAGCTGCTCGACATCATTTCTTCCTTCGAGGCGCTGCGCGGGAAAAAGGGGAGGTGATTGTGCCTGGTTGCACAAACCGGTGAGCCAAATCTGCGCGCGGTCACGCGCATTCGCCTTTCGGATGACGGTGCAATTCGATCCCGATGAGCGCGCCTACCACGTCCTCGTAAGACAACTCCGGGCGTGAGCCGTCGTCGTGGCGCGCGTGCAGGAGAAGCTCGCTCAAGCACAGGATCCCTTGGAGTTTTCCGCCGGAGGAGACCACGGGCAGCCGGCGCACCTTGCGGCGCCGCATCGTCCCGAGGGCGGAATGAATGTCGTCATCCGGGTGGCATACCGCGACGCGGCGCGTCATCGCTTCGGCCACCGTCACTTCCGATGGCCGGCAATTGTTGGTGCCGAGACGGATGCAAATGTCACGGTCCGTAAGGATTCCGATGACATCCTGATGATCGTCGACCACCGGCAATGCGCCGCAGCCCGCGGTCCACAACAATTCGGCGGCTTGAGCGAGATTCATGCCGGAAGTGCAATACTTCGCGGGCTTCGTCATGACGTCTTGCACTCTCATGGCGGACAGCTCCATATAGCGTTGAGCAATCCACGCACCGTTTGATGGGCGTCTCATCGGGCGGCGGACCGCTTATTTGCGGGCTTTGATCGTCTGCATCTTCACGGCGGAGGTTGCTGGCGCCGGCGGCGCCGCCGCTTTTGGGATGCTGCGTGCCGCGGCACGTCAACGTGCACGTATTCACCGGCCGATTGTAAGAAATCGGCATCGTGCCGTTGGCGGCGACGACGTTCGTTTACATTCGCCATTTTTACCAAACCGGCTGAGGAGCGTACCTTCGGCATCGAGGATTTCCACGCGATCGTGTCAGTCACGTAAACATTCCAGTCGGCATCCACGGCGACGCTATTCGGGAAGCGGAATGTTCCGATGCAGGCGAGCTTCCGATCACATCGCATGAGTTTTTCGAAGGCCTTTGTAAGCAATGAGATGGCGCTCATAATCCGCGGCGTTGATTCGGCTCGGGAATAGAAGTGATAGCAAGAAGCAGGGCGACATGAAGGAACCGAACGCAAAAAGAGCGCTGGTCGAGCAGATTCTTCGGCACGCAACAGAGTATCCGTGGACGGTCGCCACGGGCAGGTTGACGCTCATGCTCGAACGCGACGCAGTATGCATCAATCTGTTCGATGAGCGGTTTGAGTCGCCGTACACGAGAATCCACAGCCACCGGATGGATTTCAAGTCGGAGATCATCGCCGGCGAGATGCGGCATTACCGCTACAGGCGGGCCGCGGAAGCCGGCGCCGTCGAATATGGCTGCCAGGAGCTGACCCTGGAAAACAAGCCGGTAGGAAGCGTGGCAAAAAGCTGGCTGATCGAAGGCGCCCAGGAGCATTATGTCGCCGGCGCCGGCTATGAGATCACGGCTGCCGAGATTCACCGGGCCGACGCCCCGGATGGGACCGTCACGCTGGTGACGCGCCAGTTCAAGACCCAACCGGCGAGCGTTTTCGCGTTCTGGCCGCTGCCTTTATCTCCATTGCGTCTCTCTCCATCGCGTCAGCCGATCCCGTTTGGAACGCGGGCTACGCCGGAGATGCTGGATGAGGTGATCGGCCGGGCTTTGCAGCGGTTCTAAAGTGCTGACCGGACCGGAAATCGCGATCACCGCTTGCCGGCCACGGACTTGACAGGATTCAGATTTCGGTCTAATGTCAGACGGTGATTTGTCGTTCTGGTTTCATGAACCGCCGGTTTTCCGCGGCGATGCTGATCGGAATCGCAGCGCTTGCCTCAGTTCGGGCCGTGCCTCAATCCCTCCCGAAACCTTCGGCCCGCACACCGGCCGGACAACCCGATCTTCAAGGGACCTGGAACAATGTCACCGTTACCCCGCTCGAACGCCCTCGCGATTTGGCAGATAAGGCGTTCTTTACGGCGGAAGAACAAGCCGCTTATGAACAACGCATGGTTGCGCGGCACGCAGAGAGCGCAGACGCGCGCGACACCGTGGCGGATCCAGCCATATGGTGGGAGCAGGGAACTAACGTCGTGAAGACCCGGAGAACGTCGCTGGTGACCGATCCGCCGGATGGTAGAATTCCGGCTTTGACGCCGGAAGCTCGAAAGAGAATGGCCGATCAGCGCGCCGAGACTCGCCAGCATCCCGCCGATAGCGCCCAGAATCGCAGCCTCCAGGAGCGCTGCCTGTTATCCGCTACCACGGGCCCGCCGATGCTTCCGGGGCCCTATAACAACAACATCGAAATCGTGCAGACGCCGGAGTATGTGATGATGACGATCGAAATGATTCACGACGTTCGCATCATTCCGCTCGATGGACGCCCGCACCTCGATTCGAGCGTCCGGCAGTGGCTGGGGGATTCGCGCGGGCATTGGGAGAACGACACGCTGGTGGTGGATACCACGAATTTCACGGACAAAACGCATTTCCGGGGTTCGGATGAGAATCTCCATCTGATCGAACGATTCACGCGGGTCGACGCGGAGACGCTGTTGTATCAGTTCACCGTGGACGATCCGACGGCGTTCACCAAACCGTGGACGGCCGAGCTTCCCATGACGCAGAGTCATGAGATGATGTACGAGTTCGCCTGCCACGAAGGCAACTTCGCGCTGGAGCATATGCTCAGCATCGCCCGCGAGGAAGAAAAAGTGGCGGCGAGCCAGGTCGTGAAGTGAGCGCACGCGCTCTCCAGGAGGAAAACATGTCTCGATTCGTTGTTGTTCAGCGCCTCGGCTGCCTTGCATTGGCCGCGGCTATGTTGCCGTGGCTCGGATCGGTCAAAGCGGCGGACGTCGACCCGAACGTGGCCATGATTACACCACCCGACCAGATCAAGTGGGTGAAAGGCCGCGGTTCAGACAACGCGGTACTTGCCGGAGATCCCAGCAAGCCCGGCATTTACGTCACGCTCGTCAAATGGCACCCGCACAACATGAGCCGGCCGCACTTCCATCCGAATGACCGGTACATCCTGGTACTCTCGGGAACCTGGTGGGTGGGCACCGGCTCGAAATACGATCCGGATAGCACGGTCCCGGTCAAGGCCGGCAGTTTCGTGACGCACTTCGCCCAGCAGATCCATTACGACGGCGCCAAGGATGAGGAGGCGGTGCTGGAGATCGTCGGCGAGGGACCCGCGACGGCGACACCGGCCGAAACCAAGTAAGCTTTGGCGCGCGCAACTTCACTCACCAGAAACGATCCGGAACAACTCGGGAGGTCCGGAGGAATCGCAGACCACAGCGGGACAGTCGTAGCGCGCCGTCAAACTTCGTGATAGGATTGCCGTGCGCCTATGGAGGGCGATCAGTCATGCGAATGATGATGCAAATCTCAATC
>Ga0187784_10002178_pt1 | contig 15707 bp, 13 predicted proteins | sample 1015_SJ02_MP15_2_FD_132964 | JGI IMG/M metagenome (GOLD analysis project Ga0187784, IMG submission 132964) | Tropical peat soil microbial communities from peatlands in Department of Meta, Colombia - 1015_SJ02_MP15_20_MG | ecosystem: Environmental > Terrestrial > Soil > Wetlands > Peat | place...
ATCTGGCCGCCGGGGTCGCCGACGCGCTCCGCGCCGCGGAGGTGCCCACCGTCGGGCCCGACCGCGCGGCCGCCCAGATCGAGTCGTCGAAATGGTTCTGCCGCGACCTCCTCGCGCGGCACCAGATCGTCGGGCAGCCGAAGTGGGTCGCCCCCGAGACGCCCGAGGCGGTCGACCGGGCGATCGCCCACTTTGCGGGCCCGTTCGTCGTGAAGCCGAGCGCGCTCACGGCGGGAAAGGGCGTCTGGGTGCAAGGCCCGGACTTCACGGACCCGAAGGACGCCGCGGTGCACGCGAAAGCGCTCCTCCTCCAGGGCGACCGGGTCCTGCTCGAGGAGAAGCTCGAGGGCGAGGAGTTCAGCCTCATGGCGTTCGTCACGGACTCGGGGATCTACCCGATGCCGGCGGTCCAGGACTTCAAGCGGGCGCTCGAGGGCGACAAGGGCGGCAACACCGGCGGCATGGGAGCGTACTCGCAGCGGGATCACCTGCTGCCGTTCCTCCCGGCAGCCGACCGCGACCGGGCGCTCGAGGTCCTGCACGGGGCCGTCGGCGCGCTCCGCGCCGAGGGGCTCGGCTACCGCGGGATCCTGTACGGCGGGTTCATGCTGACCGCCGATGGTCCGTTCCTCCTCGAGTTCAACGCCCGGTTCGGGGACCCGGAGGGGATCAACGCGCTCACGCTCTACGAGGAAGGGGACTTCGCCGAGCTCCTCGAGGGCGTGGCGACCGGCCGGGTCGATCCGAACCTCCTCCAGTTCCGCCTCCGCTCGACCGTCGTGAAATATCTCGTGCCGCCGGGGTACGGCGACAAGCCGCGTCCCGGCGGGGTCCTCACGCTCGACGCACGGGCGATCGAGGCGAGCGGCGTCCACGTCGTCTACGGGAGCGTCGAGGCGGCGGGTCCGGGCCAGGTGCGTCTCGGCACCTCGCGCGGGATCGCGCTCGTCGGCGAGGCGAGCGCGATCCACGAAGCGGGCAGCCGGGTCGAGTCGGCGCTCGCGTACGTCCAAGGGGAGTACAGCCTGCGCCACGACATCGGGACGAAGGCCGATCTCCAGGCCCGCTGGGAGCACCTACGTCGCCTCCGGGCGCCGAACGCCAAGCCGTCCCCGCTCCCGCTCAGCGTCGCTGCGCCCGACGCCCCCGCCTCGAGCGCGGGCGGTCCGGAGTACCTGATCGGTTGAGCTCCGCGCGCGAACCGTCAAATATTCACCGCCGGCTTCGATACGTTCGTGAAGTTCTGCCCGAAGTGTAAGCGCTCGATGCGCCCGGACCGGGCCTCGGGGGTCTGGCGGTGCCCGGGATGCGGCACCACCGTCCCGCTCGGGGAAGGCGTCGCGGTCGTCCATGATGCTCCGACCAAGCGCAGCGTCGACGTGGTCGAGACGAAGACCGCGACCCTGCCCAAGACCGCCGAGGTCTGCCCGAAGTGCGGGAACGACGAGGCGTACTGGGTGCTGCGCCAGACGCGCGGATCGGACGAGCCCGAGACCCGGATCTTCGAGTGCACGAAGTGCGGCCACAAGTGGCGGGAGTATCAATGACGCCGACGTCGTTCGACCCGGTCGCCCGCGCGTTCGCGCCCGAATCGATCGGGACGCCCGTGCGCCTCCGGGGCTGGGTGCTGCGCTCCCGCTCCTCGGGCGGGATCCTCTTCGTGGTCCTGCGGGACCGGACCGGGAGCGTCCAGGTCACCGGCCGCCGTGACGCGCTCGGCGATGCGGCGTACGACGCCGCGGAGCACGTCCAGGTCGAGGGGGCGATCGAGGTCGAGGGGACCGTCGCGAACGACCCGCGGGCCCCCGGGGGCCGCGAGGTACGGGCGACCCGGATCGGGGTGGTCGACGCCGGCCAGCCGTTCCCGATCTTCGCCGACCAGACCGAGGAGTTCCGCCTCGACCAGCGTCATCTCGCGATCCGATCGCAGGACCTCGCCGCGACGTTCCGGATGAAGGCGCGGGTGCTCCGTGCGCTCCGCGAGTTCATGGAGCGCGAGGACGTCCTCGAGATCACCCCGCCGATCATCTCGGGGAATGCTGCGGAAGGGGGATCGGAGGCGTTCACCTTCGACTACTTCGGCCGGCCCGGCTATCTCGCCCAGACCGCTCAGCTCTACCTCGAGGCGATGCTCTCGCCCCACGAGCGCGTCTACGCGATCACGCCGTCCTTCCGTGCGGAGAAGTCCCGGACGCCCCGCCACCTCACCGAGTACACCCACCTCGAGGTCGAGCTCGCCTGGTGCGACCTGGACGGACTGCTCGACTTCGTCGAGCGGATGTTCGCCTTCCTCTGCCACGACCTCGCCGCGCACTCGGCGAAGGACCTCGAGCTCCTGGGCCGCCCGCCGGCCGAGCTCGCCGCGATCTCGACCCCGTTCCCGCGCATGAGCTACGCCGCGGCGATCGCCCGCCTCGCCTCGCAGGGGTTCCCCGTCACCTGGGGCAGCGACCTCGGCAGCGCCGAGGAGCGCGCGTTGACGATCGAATCGAAAGCGCCGCTCTTCGTGACCCACTACCCGCGCGAGTTGAAGGCGTTCTACATGCTCCAGAGCGCGAACGACCCGCGCACGGTCGAGGCCGCGGACCTCCTCGGCCCGGAGGGGTACGGGGAGATCGTCGGCGCCTCGTGCCGCGAGACGCGGATCGATCGGCTCGAGGAGCGCCTGCGCGCGATCGGGGCGGATCCGGCGACGTACGAGTGGTACTTCGATCTCCGTCGGCACGGCAACGTGCCGCACGCGGGGTTCGGCATCGGCGTCGAGCGGTTCCTGCGCTGGGCGCTGCGGCGCGAGCACATTCGCGAGACGACGCCGTTCCCGCGGACGCCGTCGCGTCACACGCCCTGACGGCGACGGGGCGAGGTCGCTCGCTTCGGGGAGGGCGCGAGCCGGTACCGGTACTCGTCGCTCCACCGGCCCTTGAAGAACTCCGCGCGGCGACGCGTCGCGACCCGGCGGAATCCGAGGCCCACGAGCAGGTGGATCGATCGGCGGTTCCGCGCATCGACCAGCGCTTCGATCGTCTCGATGCCGTCCCGGTCGCGCAGCGACCGGAGGACCGCCCGTACTCCTTCGCTCCCGTACCCGTGGCCCCACCGGGCCGGGACGAGGAGGTACGCCACGAACGCCTGGCGTCGACGAACATCGAGGGTGGCCTGCATCGTTCCGATCCACGCGCGACCCGCGCGGGTGCGGACCGCCCAGTTCCGTCCGCGCAGCGAACCGGAGAGACGGGTCCCGCGTACATAGCGCTCGAACCGTTTCCGCAGCGCGGCGGTGGAGACCGGGGGCTCGTCCGCGAAGTACCGGTAGATCCGCGGGTCGCTCAGCTCGGGGAACAGCCGGCGTGCATGTCCGGGCTCGAGGGGTTCGAGGACCAGGCGCGGCGTCCGCAGCCGAGCGGTCCGGCCGGCAGCCAGCGCCGGGGCCGACGGATGTGACCCGGGAACCCTCGGACGTCGTTCGCTACCCAAGGGCTTCGTCATGGGCCCCCATCCCCCCCGAGACGCCGACGCGACTAAATCGGTGCGTCCGCCGCGGCTTCCATGGGCAAGGTTCAAGAGCGCGGAGCGGCCTTGCGGCCTCTACCCGAGCCGGAGATTGTAAGGTGGGATCCGAGCATCGTCCGGAGCGGGCCGACCCGGCCACGGCCATTCCCAAGCCCGAGGTGATCGTGGAGCGCATCACGCACCAGGACGTTCCGGCGGTCTGCGCGCTGTTCAAGAAGGTCTGGGAGAACGAGACGACCGGGCTCCCGGCGGAGCTCGTCAAGTCCTGGCAGCCGTCCGCGCTCGAGTTCACGAGCTGGATGGAGGGAGTGACGTACTTCGCCGCGCGCAAGGACAACCACCTCGTCGGCGTCGTCGGGTGCGAGATCGACCACGGCAGCTGCCAGCTCGTCGATCTGGTGGTGGATCCCGAGCACCGTCGCCACGGGGTCGGAGCCTCGCTCATCGCCTCCGCGCTCGACTGGGCCAAGCGTTCGGACGCGCCCGAGGTCTGGGCGGAGGTGCTCAGCCGGTTCACGGCCGCGGGCGCGCTCCTCGCGCATCAGGAGTTCAAGGAGTGCGGCGTGCTGCGTAAGCACCTCTGGCACGAGGACGTCCGGCTCTTCGAGCGCCTGCTCTAGGCGCCGGGGGTCCCGGCTAGCGCTCGCGTCCGACGGCGGCGGAGCGCGCGGGCCGGCTCGGCGGCATGCCGTGGCGTTGCTGGAGAGCGCGCAGCCGCCGCACCGCCTCCTCCGGATGCCCCCGGAAGAACTCGCGCGCACCGCGCGCGAGCTCGACGGCCTCGAGCTCGGTCGGGATGCCGTGCGCGCGCTCGCTCAGGAGGTAGTCGCCGTAGTCCGAGATGTAGCGCGGGAGGCCGGATTTCAGCCGGTTCACCGCCTGGAGCCGCAGGGCGCGGATCTGCTGTTTCAGCGGCGCCAGCTTGCCGGCGCGGAGCTCGCTCTCGAGAGTCTCGGCGACCTCGCCGTGGTCCTGCGGAGCCTCGACACCGAGCGCCTGCATGTCCCGGAGGAGCGCGACGACCCGCTCGAGCTCCTCGCGGGCCTGGTCGAGATGGCGTTCCTTGAGCGCGACGACGCGGTCGACCTGCTGGAACGTCGAGAGCGCCGGCAGGACGTCGCCCGTGCGGACGGCGTGGAGCGTCTCCTCGATCTGTTCGCGCTCGAGCCGGCTGTCCACCGAATACGCCTCGAGGCGCGTGAGCCGCGCCTTGGTCCGGCGCTCCCACTCCTCGAAGGCGGCGGTGAGCCGCTGCTGGCTGATCCGTTCGATCCCGCGGATGACCTCGGCCCACGGTTCGGGATCGGGCGCCGACCGCGCGGCCTCCTCGGCCCACGCAGGGAGCCGCGGCAGCTCGACGCCGAGCGCCGTCGCCCCCTCGCTCCACTGCGCGATCCGGTGCAGGCGACGGGTCAGATCGGCCGCGAACGGGTTCGTGGTCGGTTCCCGGGCGGCCACGCGCCGCGGGGCCCCCCGTCGGCCGCCCCCTCCCTCGCGGGGGGTCCGGGCCGACGGGGGATCGGCGGGGAGGGCGGCACCGTTCGGCACCGCCGCGTCGTGGGAGGTGGGGATCGGGCGGAGGCACGACGAACATACGATCGCATCCGTCTCGAGCGCCGCCCCACAGTTCGGGCAGCTCGTCGGTTCCCCGCTCATCGGTCTCGTTGCGGCGCCTCGAGGGGGCGCTCGGCCCCGGTCGCTCTACAGTTTACCGGCCTTGGGCTTCTAAGACCTTCGCCCGAGGGGTGAACGGCTCCGGTCCCCCGCGACGGCCGTCCGCACGGGGGATGCAGGGGGTGAGATTTGAACTCACGAACTCCTACGAGACTAGGACCTCAACCTAGCGCCTTTGACCAAGCTGGGCCACCCCTGCACGGCCGCCCCCGCGTGGAGGGGCCGAGCGATAACCTTTGCGAATCCGCGCCGGTCGAGGGGGCGCGGGGTCGCCCCGCAAAACCACTTGTAGCGCACCCCGCTAGGCTCCCTCCCATGGCCGGCTCCGAGGACCCCGGCGCGACCGTCTTCATCGGCCAGAAGCCGACGATGACGTACGTCTTTCAGGTCGTCACCCAGCTGAACGCCGGGGTCGGCCCCGTGGTCGTGAAGGCCCGCGGCAACGCGATCGGCAAGGCGGTGGACGTCGCCGAGGTCGTCCGCCGGCGGTTCCTCGAAGGGCAGGTCGACGTCGGGCCGATCTCGATCGACACCGAGCGGCTCGTGAACCGCGACGGGCGGGACGCGAACGTCTCGTCGATCGCGATCCGCCTCACCCGGACCGGACCGGTTCCGGGGGAGGGGCCGGGACCGGCGCGACCGCCAGCGGGACCCGGATAGGGGCGCCGGGCCCGAGGTCGGACCGGACGACCCAGGTGCCGGCCCACAGGTCGCCGAGTCGCTGGCGCTCCGACGACAGGACGATGACCAGGAGACCGAGCGAGCCGAGCAGCACGATCCCGCCGACGAGGAGCGCGACGAGGTAGACGGACGCGAACACCCCGGCGGGCAGCGAGTAGCCGAAGAGGATGATCGTTCCCAGGTCGGTCGCGCGGAAGACGAACACGGCGGCGAGCGCCCCCCCGATGCCGAGGATCGTCAGGACCGGGAGGAGGGGCGCGTTCCGTACGAGCGTCGCGGCGAACGCCGGGCGACGCATCTGGCGGTCCCGGACCATCAGGCCGAGCAGGCGCTTTCCCAGCGTCGTCCCGAACAGGGTCTCGGACAGTGCGAAGTAAAAGAAGCCGAGCGCGATGAACCCGTAGATCGCCGCATTGAAGCCGACGTTGTCGAGCAGATCGACCAGGCTCCCCGGCGTCGTGACGATGAGGGTGCTCCAGATCGCCAGCGCGGGCGCGAGGATGATCGCGAGATCGAGGAGGAAGCCGAGCGTGCGGGCCCCGAGGGACCCGAACCGGCGGAAGCTCAGTTCGCGTGCGAGCGTGACCAGCCAACGCGCCGTGAGCCACGCCCGGAAACCTTCGCGCGGATCGTTCGTCCCCGAGCGCGCGAGGGCGTCCAGGTTCGCCTGATCCGCGACGACCCACCCGGGGACGGCGATCCCGTCCCACGGCCGATCTGGTGGGGCCTCGGGAAGGTCGAGCAGGCGCCGCGCCTGGGCGGCCGCCTCCCGGGCGGCCTGATCCGCGGAGGCGATCGCACCGGCGAGGTCGCCCCGCACCCCGCTCCGGTACGAGAGAACAAGGAGCGCGCTCGGGTTCGGCCGCGACGGCACGGTCGACGCGTCCACGGGAGCGAAACTGCGTCCGGCCGCGACGTGCCCGACGTACGCCGCCGCGAGCGCGAGCAGGCCGGAGAGATAGACGAGGTCGAGGACCCCGGCGCCCCCGATCGTGTACACGCCGGCGGGTCCGGTGCCGTAGAGCGGAGGCTGGCGGAGGAGGTCCGCACCGAGGAGCACGCCGAACGTCGATGCGAAGTACGCCACCGGAAGGGCGTACCCCTCCTGGCCGGGGACGATCCGTGGAGCCACCAGCGCCGCGATCAGGCCGGCGGCGATCGGCGGAAGGAGGTACTCCGGGAACTGTTCGACGATCCCCACGCCCGGGATCGCGGCCGACGCGGCGAAGGTCGTCGCGAGCACGCCGCCGGTCAGCGCGAGAGCGAACCCGACGACCCGGGCGGAGCGGCGTTCCGATGGCCCGGTGCCGGACGCGGCGGCGCGGGGGAACACGAGGAGCGCCATCCCCACGAAGAGCGCGGCGACGAGGGTGATGAGGAGGATCTCGGCACCGCCCGTCGACAGCCCACCGACCGCGAGCGCGTCGACGACCGGCGCGGAGACCGGCAGGACCAGCACGAACAAGACCGCCGCCTCGACCGTGAGGAAGCCGAGGAACCCGGCCAGCGACCGTCCCAGCGGCGGGGCGGCCCGACCGAACGCCAGCGCGCCGACGATCAGCGGGAACAGCGCCCCCGCGAGGCTGATCGCGACCCAGTCGTAGGAGACCGGCGCGATCGGCAGGAGCGCGAGCGACGCGAGGATCGCCCCGGGAAGGAGCAACCAGAACGTCCAGCGGCCGAAGCCGATGCTCTCCGCGAACGGGGTGTGCTCCCACGCGAGGAGAAAGAGGAGCGCCCAGAGCATCCCGGGGAGGGCGAGCGAGATCGTGTTGCCGACGATGTCCACCGAAAGTTGCACGGGGTCGACCACGGGCGGAGATTCCCCGCGCGCGGCGGGAACTCTCCGAGGGCCGCACCCCGCCTAAACCTTTTGACTCGCCCCTGGGGCGGCGAGGGCGCGGGCGGCCGGCCCGAGACCCTCGGCGTTATCTGTCGCCTCGTCCCCTCACCGACCTCCAGGTTCCGCGGGAGTCTCTCATGGCGACGATCGAAGAAACGGCGGTGGCGCTCGGCAATCAGGCTTCGGAGGAATTCCGCCAGGCCGCCGAGGTGCTGGGCAAGGTCGGCCTGACGCAGTACGAGGCGCGGGCGTACATCGCCCTCGTCGCGCGCGGGGTCGGCGACGCCGCGACGCTCGCGACCGCGGCGAACATCCCGCGCACGAGCGCCTACAAGGTCCTCGAGTCGCTCGCGGAGAAGGGATACGCGAAACCGGCCGGCGGCAAACCGATCCTCTTCCGTCCCACCCCCCCGCTCGATGTCGCCGAGTCGCTCAAGGGCGCGATCCAGGAGGTCTTCGAGAAGCTCGCCCAGCTCCATCGGGTCGTGGGAGAACACGGCGAGCCGCAGCTCGTCTACCTGCTCTCGGGACGCGACAAGGTCGTCGCCAAGATCGGCGAGCTTCTCGACCAGTCGAACCGCACGTTCATCCTCACGACGCGCCAGGTCGCGGAGCTCCGCGACGATCTCGGAAAGAAGATCCAGCACGCCGTCAAACGCGGGGTCCAGGTCACCTTCGTCACGTCCCCGCTCCAGCGGGTGCCGGAAGGGGTCGAATACGTGCCGCGCGAGAACCTGCTCGCCACCGAGGTCCTCGCGGACGGAGAGCACGCGCTCCTCGCGGCCCCCGGTCTCGAGGCCTGTGGGTTCACCGACAACCCGATCCTCACGGCCCACCTCAAGCAGTTCCTCGAGGTCGTCCTCGAAAAGGGGCCCGAGCCGCCCCCCGGCTGAGGATGCCCTCCGCCCCGCGCCGGTCGCCGACCCCCCGACGGCGGCCGGGCCTCCGGGCGCCCGCCGAGCGGGTTCGCGAACGGCTGCGGCGGCGCGCGGGGGAGCCGGTCGCCCGGCGGATGCCGGCGGGGTACCAGCGGCTCGGTCGCGTGCTCCTCCTGCGACTGCCGGAGGAACTGCGCGCGCACTTTGGCGAGATCGGGAAGGCCTGGCAGGAGGAGATGGGGGTGGCGGCCGTGCTGGTCGTCACGGGGCCGGTCGAGGGAGAGCTTCGCGTGCCGCACGTGGAGCGGATCGCGGGTGGGTCGACGGAGACCGAGGTGGTCGAGCACGGGATACGCTGGCGGTTCGACGCCGCCCGGATCATGTTCGCGGCCGGAAATCGCACCGAGCGGGTCCGGGCGGGGCGGCTCGCCCGACCGGGCGAGATCGTCGTCGACCTGTTCGCGGGGATCGGGTACTTCGCGATACCGGCGGCCGCCCGTGGCCCGGCCCGCCGGGTCTACGCCGTGGAAAAGAATCCGGTGGCGTTCGAATACCTCGCCCGGAACCTCGCGTTGAATCGGGTCGAGGACCGGGTGACGATCGTCCCCGGCGACAATCGCGCGGTGGCCCTGCCCCTCGGGTCGGCCGACCGCGTCTTCCTGGGGTACCTGCCGTCCGCCGTTCCGTGGTTGCCGACCGCGCTCGGCACCCTGCGCGATCACGGCGGCTGGCTGCACGTCCACCTGGTGGCGGACGTTCGGGGGGCGCCCGCGAGCGCGATCGCCATCGTGCACGACGCCCTCGTCGCGGCGGGCGCCCGCCTGCTCGAGCCGATGTCCGCGCGCGAGGTCAAGCCGTACGGTCCGGGACGAGCGCACGTCGTCGTCGACGCGCACGCCCGGCCGAACGCCTAGGCCGCGCGCGGCACCGGGGAGGCCCGGCGCAGCGCGGCGAGCGACTCGGGGAACGCGGCGGCGAACCGCTCGACGTCCGCGGGAGGGTTCGAGAACGACACGCGCACGAACCGCGGGCCGAACTTCGGTGAGAGGTAGGTGCCGGCTCTCACGAAGACCTTGTGCCGGAAGAGCAGTTCCGCCTGGACCGCCTCGGGGGTGAGGCCGGTCTCCGCGATGTCGATGGCCGTCATGTTCGCGTGCGAGGGGTAGACGGGCAGCGAGGTCCCGGGGACGTGCGCGACGACGTCTCGGAGACGCGCGGCGTTCGCGCGGGTCTGGCGGACGACCTCATCGATCCAGGTCGACTTCGTCTCGAGCGCGGCGCGGGCCGCGACCTGCGCGAGGATGTTGACGCCGAGGTCGTTGGTGTTGTACCGCGCGATCGTGCGGGCGAGCTCGGGGCTGGCGAAGAAGCCGCCGATCCGCAGCCCCGCGAGTCCGCAGTTCTTCGAGACGGACCAGACCGTGATCGTCTCCTCCGGCGCGAACTCCGCGGCGAGGGCGTGGCCCTCGGAGAAGTCGCGGTACGTGACGTCGTTCAGCAGGTAGAGGTGACGGTCGTCCGCGATCTCGGCGATCGCGCGGACCTCCTCCCGGGGGTAGCCGGAGCCGAGCGGGTTCAGCGGATCGATGAGGAGGATCATCTTGGTCCGGGGCCCGATCGCCTCGTGCACCCGCTCGGCGGAGAGGCGGTACGGCGGGGCGTAGATGTCGAGGTTCTGGGTTCGCGCCCCCGAAAGCTCGACGAACCGGTGGATGATGAGATAGCTCGGGTCGGAGGCGACGACCTCGTCGCCGGGCCCGAGCAACGCGCGCATGGTCATGTAGAGCGCCTCGGTTCCGCCCCCGGTCAGGAACGGTCGCTGGCGGGTGGCCGCGAAGTCCCGCGCGATGAGATCGAGCAGCTCGGGGTCTCCGGTCGCGACCGGGTAGAGCTCGTAGCGTCGCTCCCGGATCGCCTCGTCCAGCGCCCGATGGATGGCCCCGGGAGGAACCAGGTGGTTCGTGTTCTGGCTCATCCAGGCGACCTCGGACCGGTGCGCGTGCGCGAAGCGGAACGCCTCCTCCGAAGGGGTCGGCACGAGGCGAGTACGGTCGGCGGTCCGCTTAACGGCTTTGGGGCCGGGCCGGCGCCGCCTCGGCGAGGAACGTCGTCACGATGCCGCCGGACTGGGGGATCGCCACCACGCGCGGGAACCCCGCGGCCTCGAGCGCCCGGACGAACTCGGAGCGCGGCGGAAGCGTGCGGAGAGATTCCGGCAGGTACCGGTACGGTCCGGCGCTGCCCGCGGCCGCGCCAAGGAGCGGCACGACCCGGTCGAAGTAGGCATGGAAGATCCGCGCGAAGGCGGGCGAGACGGGCTCGGTGATCTCGAGCGTGAGCAGCACGCCGTTCGGCCGGAGCACCCGACGCATCTCGCCCAGCGCGACCGACAGGTCCCGGAGGTTGCGGGCCAGGAACGCGTTGGTCACGAGGTCGAACGCCGCGTCGGCGAACGGCAGGCGCATCGCGGTGGCGCGGGCGAACGCGAGCCGGGCACGCCCGGGGATCGACGCGCTCGCCTCCTCGGCCTTCTCGAGCATCGCGGCGGTGAAGTCGGCCGCGACGACGCGGGCCGTCGGGTAGTGGCGGGTCAGCAGGCGGGCGAGCTCGCCGGTTCCGCAGCCCAGGTCCAGCGCGGCCGCGATCGGCGCCCCCGCCCGGAACCGATCGAGGTCCCAGAGCGCGCGCGGCCGCCAGAGGTAATCGTTCCCGACCGACGCGACGTGGTCGAACCACTCGTAGCGCTGGGCGATGTGGGTGAACATCGCGCGCACGTCGCGTTCGAACGTCGGCGACGCCCGATCGGGGTGCGGCGAGCCGTCGGGGGCGATCCGCACGGTCGTCACGGCCGGCTACCCCGCCCTCGCGCTTAACGCGTCGGGGGAGGGGACACGGTCCCGACGGCGCGCTCCAGGTGCTGGACGAGCGCGGCGAGGTCGGCTCGGTGGCCGAGGAGCCCGCTCGAGTGGATCTCGCGGATCCGCTCCCGGGCCTCGGCGTCATCGCCCCGGTCGTGCGAGAGCTGGGCGAGGCGGACCCACGCCTCCAACTGGTCGGTCCCGAGGTGGAGGGCGCGGGCCTGGTTCAGCGCCTCCTGGTAGCCGGCCTCGGCGACCCCGTACGATCCCTCGGAGTGCGCGATCATCGCGCGCGCGAGCTCGATCTGCTGTTCGCCGAGACGGTCCCCGGTCGGCCGTAGCGCCTGGACCGCTCGGCTCAGCGCGGGTCGCGCCAGCTCCGGATGCCCGCGCGCCGCCTCCCACTGGGCGAGGTTGACGAAGCAGTAGCCCACCCAGATCGGCGAGCGCGAGCGTTCGGCCGCCTCGATCGCGAGCGTGATGTCCTTCAGCGAGGCGTCGATGCGCCCGGCCTCGTGCTCGAGGACCGCGCGGTCCATGAGCACCCGGGCCCGCGCGCTGTAGTCCTCCTGCTGCTGGAAGATGTCCGCCGCGCGGGACAGCAGCTCCAGCGCCGGTTCGAGCCGGGTCGGGCCCCGCGGGGAGATCGTGATCGCCACGTCGACCATCGCGTGGCCGAGCTCCCTCGGAGTTCCCTCGTGCTCGGCGATCTCGAGCGCCGCGCGATGGTGGGTCTCGGCCTGCGCGAGGTCCCCCCGCCGCCAGTGGACCACGCCGAGCACGCGGTGCGCGGCCATCAGGTCCCGCCGCGTGCCGACGCGCGTGAGCAGTGCCCACGCCTCCGCCGCCAGGCCCTCGGCGTTCGTGAACTCGCCGCGGTTCGAGCGGGCATCGGCGAGACCGAGCAGGGCGCGCCCCAGCTCGAGATCGTGGCCGGGCTGGTCCCGTGCGAGCTTGACCGCGTCTCCGAGTACGTCCTCGGACTGGCGGAAGTTGCCCATCTCGCTCAGGATCCGTCCCTCGTCGGTGAGCAGCCGCATCTCGACGCCCGGGTCGCGCTCGGGCCGGCGTCGCTCGGCCTCGAGCGCGCGGGCGAGGTGGGCGACCGCGGTCTCGAAGGCGAAGGCGCGGATCGCGCTCTCGGCGGCCTCGACATTGTACTTGACCGCCTTGTCGTTGTCCCGACCGAGGTAGAACTGGCGCGCGAGCTCGGATTCCCGCCCCGGACCCCGGGCCTCGAGGGCTTGGCCGGCCTTCAGGTGAAGGATCCGCCGTCGGGTCTCGGTCAGGTCGGCGTAGACGCTCGAGCGGACCGCCTCGGTCACGAACTCGTAGACCTCCCGACCCTTCTCTCGGAGAAGTCCGTTCTCGACCAGGTGGTCGAGGCTCTCCGTGACGCGCTCTTCGCCGAGCCCCGCCACGGCGAGCAGATCGACGAACGTGAACTCCTTGCCCAGCACCGCGGCGTAGGTGAGCACCCGTCGGTCGTTCTCGGAAAGGCTCCGCGCCCGAAGGATCAGGATCTCGTTGAGGTTCCGCGACGCCTCTCCGGCGTCCCGGCTTGCGGGCCCGAGCCCCGTCGCGACGCGAACGATCGCTTCCAGGAACAGCGGATTTCCCTCGGTCTGGGCGTGCCATCGCAGGACGTCCTGGGGGTCCGGCGTCCGACCCCGGAGGACCCAGCGCACGAACTCGGTCGTTTCGGGGACCGTCAGCGCTCGGACCGGCATCGTTCGGAACGTCGGGGCGTGACGGAGGGTCTCGAGCGCCGGGCGGGCCTGCTCGGCGGCCCCCTCCTCCGCGTCGAGGGTCGCGACAATCATCGCCGGGAGGGTCGTCAGTTCCCGGGCGAACCGCTCCAGGAACTCGAGCGAGGAGGGGTCGGCGAGTTGGAGGTCGTCGATCGCGAGGAGGAGCGGACGATCCGCGGCGAGGGAACGGAAGTAGTCGACGAGCTTTCCGAGGAGCACTTCCCGCGCGGCGCCCAATCCCTCGATCGCGCTGCGGCCGAACGGCGCGAGGATCCGGTCGAGGTCGTCCTGCGCGCTCGTCGACCGTACTCGGACGGTGCGCGGTCGATCGCCGCCCGTGGTGGGCTCGCCCAGGGGCGCGAGAAAGATCGGCAGGGGTTCCGGACCCGGGGCATCGGACGGCGCGCTCGTCTCCTCCTCGGCCATCGATCCCAATAGATCGCGTACGAGCGAGAAGGGCGGCGGAAGCTCTTCGGGCAGAGCACGTCCCGAGAGGACCCGGTAGTCGCGCGCGGCCGCACGGTCGGCCACGGCCCGGAGCACGTGGGTCCTTCCCGATCCGCCGGCGCCGACCAGCAGCATCCCCTCCCCCGCGCCCTGGCGGGACCGATCGAGCAGCCGGTCGGCCTCCTCGAGGATCTCCCCCCGCCCGAACAACGGAGACGAGGTCGCTCGATCCTCGGCCCGCACGCCGGCCATCCCGTCGAAATGCTCGGTCCGGCCTTATAATGGTCGTTCGTCGGGGGGCGGGCCCGGTACCTCGGGCGGGGAGGCGTCCGGGGGCCCCGAGGGCTCGTCGAGCTGCCGACCGAGCTCCTCGAAGGCGACCGCGTGCTGCGGTCGGACCTGGGGGAGCGCGAGCGCTCGGGCGGCCCGGTAGGCCCGGCGGGCCCCGTCGGCGTCCCGCGTCTTGAAGTAGAGGCGGGCCAGGAAGAACTGGGCCTCCGCCTCGTCGGCGGGAAGGCTGAATCGCTGGCACGCCTCGATCGCCTCGGCGTACGCCGCCGCCGCCTCCTCCCACTGGCCCTGACGCTCGGCGATCTGCCCGCGGTTGAGCGCGACGACCTCGTGGCCGAGGGCATCGCCGAGACGATCGAGGAGGCGTCCGGCCTGCTCATTGTCCCGCGCGGCCTCCTCGATCTCCCCGAGCGCGAGCCGCATCTCGACGCCCGAGAGGAGGGCGCGCCCGACCGAGCGGGGATCGTGGGCCCGCTCCCCGGCGTCGCGCGCCCGTTCGAGGAAGTCGAGCCCGTCCTGTGGGCGGGTCTCGCCGAGCGCGACGCCCATGTTGTGGTAGGCCCGCGCGAGCTCCACCCAATCCCCGGCCTCGCGCAGCCGTTCGACGGCGCGCTCGTACCACTCGATCGCCACCGTACGAACCTCGGGCCCGAGGAGCGCGAACGAGTTGCCGATGTCGATCGAGAGACGGCCAAGGAACCGGAGGTCGCGGACGGGGCCGAGCTCTTCGAGCGCCCGCATGCTCTCGTCGAGCGCCTCCCGGTACGCCCCCCGCTGGAAATCGAGGCGGCCGAGCACCCGGTAGGTCTGCGCGACGCCGAGCCGATCCCGGACCTTCTCGAACAGTTCCTGGGCCGCGAGCGCCCCGCGCTGCGCCGCGGGCTCGTCGAGGTTTTCGCGGGCGATCTCGGCCCGCGCGAGCAAGAGGTACGCCCGAATGCGCGGTTCGTCGGTTCCGAGGCGCTCGAGCGCCTCGCCGTAGGCCCGGTCGGCCTCGGGGAACTTGCCGGTCGAGTAATAGATGTCGCCGAGCGCCTCCGCCACCTCGGCCTGCTCACGACGCCGGTCCCCGGGAAGGGCGGCGAGATCGACGAGGACCCGTTCGTAGTGATGTGCCGCGGTCTCGGGCTCGCCGGCGGCGCTCGCGGCCTCGGCGGCCCGCCGGTTGTACTTGTAGGACTTTTCGGGAACCTTGCCGAGGAAGTAGTGCCGCCCGAGCTCCTCGAGGACGGACGGGGGCGGATCGGGGTACATGCGCTCGAGCACCTCCGCGATCTTGCGGTGGAGCACGCGCAGCCGGCTCTCGGTGAGCGAGCGGTACATCCGGCCGCGGACGTCCTCCTCGCTGAACGCAAATCGGTCCCCGCCCGGCCGCTCTTGCAGGAAGCCCAAGTGCACGAGCCGCTCCACCTGTTCGGCGAGCGGCTCTTCGGGCACGCCCATCGCGGCGACGAGCAGGTCGAAATCGAATTCGGACCCGATCGCACTCGCGTAGGCGAGGATGCGGTGCTGCTCGGTCGAGAGTCCTGCGAGCGAGGCCGCCGAGCCCGGACCGTCCGCGCGCGGGGACTCTCCGCGCTCGGCCATCGGTGCGATTACAAGGGGCCCCCGAGGTTAAACACTACCCTCGAAACGCGCGGGCCGGGGTCGGAAGGCCCCCGGGTCCCGACGCGGTCCCGCAAGGGTTATCTAACGGTCCCCGGGTCGCCGGCTCCTCATGGCGACCCCGCCGAGCGCGGAGACCGCGCCCCTACCGCCCCGCCTGGCCGATACG
>Ga0187784_10002179_pt1 | contig 15702 bp, 13 predicted proteins | sample 1015_SJ02_MP15_2_FD_132964 | JGI IMG/M metagenome (GOLD analysis project Ga0187784, IMG submission 132964) | Tropical peat soil microbial communities from peatlands in Department of Meta, Colombia - 1015_SJ02_MP15_20_MG | ecosystem: Environmental > Terrestrial > Soil > Wetlands > Peat | place...
GACTTATTATCTCGACCGACCGAATTTGGAATTTATGCGCATGGGGAAATAGCGAAGGAGCTAGCGAAAATCTATGATGGCGTGCCATTTATCTTCCGCGTGGCACGTGGCCAGACTGGCGTTGATGTGGAAGTTTTGGAGCAAGAATGGATCGATGCCGTCGGATTTCGTTATGCTGAGATCAAACCCTTAAGCGCTTCGGGCGAAGCCCGGTTCAATCGGAACGTGTTTGATTGGAACTTGCCGGCGCCGGTGCAACCGATCGCCTACGACAAAGCTGGCAGATTTTTCTGGGGGTTCCGATGAAGAACTGGCGAGACCTGATTCGAGGGGCGCCGATGAAGAACTGGCGAGAGCTGATGCGGTCCCATCGCTATGTCGAGGCCGTGCAAGATATGCGGCGGCAACTCGCAAGCAATCCGAATGATATGGCTGCTGTAGGGGTGTTGGCTAGTGCCTTGCGCGCAGCCGGCGAATATCGCGAGGCCTTACCGCTCTTCGAACGGCTCGATGCCGACCGGCGCGCCGACAAGGTTGCCAATATTTTGGCGCCAGGCACCCCCGGGTGGCTGCTGGATATCGGATGCCTGCATTGGCTTTTGGGCGATCATGCAAAGGCCATACAGATCATGCACGGCCTGGCCGCCGGCATTCTTGACGGCTCGATTCAGTACGGCGACTTGGGTGGCGGCATGGCGCAAGGCCTCTTGCTCTATTACATGGCCGTCACCGAGAAGAATCCGGCGGAAATGTCGTTTGCGCTTGACTATCTCGCGAACCGGCTCAAGCAGAAAAAAAAGCAGTTTAAGCAGTTCAAACAGTACCATCTGGAATTCTGGCCAACGCCTCTGGCTGCATATTATCTGGGAGAAGTGCCGTTTGCGACGGTCATGGAAGCCGTCGATCAGGCAGACTCTACTCCCCCGGTCGATCCCGCAAATGCAGGGCTTGGCCGACGTAAATGCCTATGCATGGCCCTGTTCCACGACGGGGTGAAGTCCCGGGCCCAGGGCGACGAGGCGCATTGCCTGGCGCGCATGCGCGAATGCTATGGCCTGGAGAACCCGCTGAACCAGCAGGAATGGTACCTGGCAAAGTACGAGGTTGAAAGAGCCGACAGCGCGGCGCGAGATTAGGCGATTGCTCCCTAAACCGTTGCCAACGTTACCGCCGGTTGGTTGGATGCCAAGCAGCCGCGGGCAGTGCGGGGACCTCGTAGTCGATCACAAACTTAGGCCCGTTTGTGAACCGTGGCGATCATCACGATCGTCGGCGGCGTAAACTGGAATTTGCCGGCGCCGGTGCAACCGATCGCCTACGACAAAGCTGGCAGATTTTTCTGGGGGTTCCGATGAAGAACTGGCGAGACCTGATTCGAGGGGTTCCGATGAAGAACTGGCGAGAGCTGATGGGGTCGCATCGCTATGCCGAGGTCGTCCAAAATATGCGGCGGCAACTCGCAAGCAATCCGGATGATATGACCACTATAGACCGGTTGGCCAACGCCTTGCGTGCGGCCGGCGAATATCGCGAAGCCTTGCCGCTCTTCGAACAGCTCGACGCCGACCAGCGCGCGGACAAGGTTGCCAACATTTTGGCGCCGGGCACCCCCGGGCGGCTGCTGGACATCGGATGCCTGCATTGGCTCTTGGGCGATCGTGCGAAGGCTATGCAGATCATGCACGGCCTGGCCGCCGGCATTCTTGACGGCTCGATTCAGTACGGCGACTTGGGTGGCGGCATGGCGCAGGGATTCTTGCTCTATTACATGGCCGTCACCGAGAAGAATGCGACGGAAATGTCGTTTGCGCTTGACTATCTCGCGAACAGGCTCAAGCGGAAGAAGAGCCAGCTCCCAGGATACTACCTGGAATTTTTACCAACGCCATTGGCTGCTTATTATCTGGGAGAGGTGCCATTTGCGACGGTGATGGAAGCCGTGGATCCCAAAGTGGATTTGGCGCGGCCGGTCGATCCCGCAAATTGGGAACATAGTAGGCGTGGACGCTTGTGCAATGCTCTGTTCCACGACGGAGTGAAGTCCCGGGCCCAGGGCGACGAGGCGCATTGCCTGGCGCGCATGCGCGAATGCTACGGCCTGGAGAATCCGCTGAACGAGCAGGAATGGTACCTGGCGAAGTACGAGGTTGAAAGAGCCGACAGCGCGGCGCGTGGTAAAGCGATTAATCCCTGACCGTTGCCAAGATGACCGCCGTAATTCCCGGCGCCAGTGACGCGGGGCGACGGGGGGAGGTTACAGTCAGATAAAGCTTAGCTGTTTTTTACGGGCCGCGCGGTCATCGCACTCGTCAACGGCATTATTTCATAGCTGAAGCGACATATTGAGCAGCCAAACAACGGCTGCTTGTGGTAATCTACAAAAAATATTGTTCTTCGATCAGCTCGGCTGAGGAAACGATACCCGACTGTCTGCCGTTTTTGACGACCGGAGCGTCGCCGCAATAGGCCGCCGCAAAGAGAGAGGGCCAAATCATGCAACCAATTGCGATTCCCCGTGAATTTGGTTTCAGCACCCATGAAGTGTTGAACCAGCCCGGCGCGCTCGAAAATTACGACGCCTACTCCGGGGATAAATCTTTACGCGATGCGGTTCGGGTCTTCGGCGGCGATTGGGCGGCCGATCACCTGAAGCGAACCGGCACCCTCGTCGGAAGCGCAAAGGTCCAGCAGCTGGCGCGACAGGCCAACAAGCACTTGCCCGAGTTGCGCACCCACGATCGCTTCGGCAATCGCGTCGATGTCGTCGAGTTTCATCCGGCCTATCACGAATTGATGTCGCTGATCTTCGGCTGCGAAGCGCATTCGTTCGCCTGGACGCATGAGCGCGCCGGAGCGCATGTTGCGCGCGCCGCTCTCAGCTATCTCTGGAACCAAGCCGAGAACGGCGTGTGCTGTCCCATGGGAATGACCTTTGCCGCGCTCGCCGCGCTGCGTCACGATCCGGCGCTGCTCAGTGAATGGGCTCCCGTCATCATGCAGCCCGCATATGATGCCCGCTCCATTTATGCGAAGGAGAAAGCGGGCGGAACCGTCGGCATGGCGATGACGGAAAAACAAGGGGGATCGGACCTGCGCGCCACCATGACCATGGCGCGGCCGGCCAATGGCCGCACCGGCGCTGGCGCGACCTACCTGCTCACCGGCCATAAATGGTTCTTCTCGGTGCCGATGAGCGACCTGTTTGTCACGCTTGCGCAAACCGACCAGGGGCTGTCGTGCTTCCTTGCGACCGGCTGGCTGCCGGACGGCAGCCGCAACCGGCTCAAGCTGCAACGCCTCAAGGACAAGTGCGGCAACAAGTCGAGCGCCAGCAGCGAAGTGGAGTTCTACGATTTGCAGGCGGTCATGCTCGGCGAGCCCGGGCGCGGCATTCGCACGATTATCGAAATGGCGCATGCGACGCGGCTGGACTTCGCGATCGGCTCGGCCGGTCTCATGCGGCAGGCGCTCTCGCAGGCGGTTCATCATGCTTCCAACCGCCGTGCCTTTCAGCGCGGGCTCATCGATCTGCCGATCATGCGCAACGTGATCGCCGACCTCGCCGTCGAGAGTGAGGCGATGATGTGGCTGACCATGTTGATCGCACGCACGCTTGATCGATCCGCAGTCGACCGGTCGGAAGCGCTGCTGTCGCGTATTTGCACGCCGATCGCGAAATACTGGGTCTGCAAGCGCGCGCCGCAGTTCGTCGCCGAGGCGCTCGAGTGTCACGGCGGCAACGGGTTCGTCGCCGATCATTTGATGGAGCGGCTTTACCGCGAGGCGCCGCTGAACGGGATCTGGGAAGGAACGAGCAACGTCGTATGCCTCGACGTGCTGCGTTCGATGCAGCGCGAGCCGGAAACCGTCGATGCGTTCTTCGATGAAGTCGCCAAGGCCCGTGGCGCCAATGCCCGGCTCGACGCATTTGCCGACGATCTCGCCGACCGCTTGACCAGTCCCCACGAGCTTGAGCCGGTCGCGCGCCGCGTGGTGGAAATGATGGCCTTTGCGCTGCAAGCCAGTCTGCTGGTGCGATACTCGTCTGCGGCCGTCGCCGACGCGTTCTGTGCCACGCGCCTTGACGGCGACTGGGGGCGGGGCTTTGGCACCTTGCCGCGCGGGTTGGATACGCAGGCCATCGTCGATCGCGCGCGGATCGAACACTAAAATCGAATGAGCGAATGCAGAGGAGGGGAGGTCATCCGCAATCGATGGCGGCGACCTTGCCCTTCTCGATGGCGAGCGCCAGCTTGCCGTGCTTGAGGGCGAGCGCCTTTTCGCCGAACAGTTCGCGGCGCCAGCCGGTGAGCGCGGGTACGTCGGCGGCGTCATCGGCGGCGATGCGCTCGAGGTCGTCGACCGTAGCGATCACCTTGGCGGCGACATGATGGCTTTCCGATATCATGCGCAACAGCACCTTGAGCAACTCGACCACCGCGGTGCCGTTGACGGCAACAGGTAGCCGCACCGGGCGCGGCAGCGTTTTCACGTCGCGCGCGAGCCCGCGTTCCACCGCAGCGATGATGGCTTCACCCCAGCGCGAACGTTCGAAGCCCTTGGGCAATGAGCGCAAATTTTTGAGCCTGTCGATCGTCGTCGGCGCCTGCACGGCAATGTCGGCGATCACTTCGTCCTTGAGCACGCGCGAGCGCGGCACGTCGCGTGATTGTGCTTCGCGCTCGCGCCAGGCCGCCACCTCGATCAACACGGCCAGTTCCTTGGGCTTGCGCACGCGCGTCTTCAGCCGCTGCCAGGCGTTCTCGGGGTCCATGCGGTAGGTGTCGGTGGAGGTCAGAACGTGCATCTCCTCCTGCAGCCAGTCGGCGCGGCCGCGCCGTGTGAGGTCGTCGAGCAGCGCCAGATAGACGTCGCGCAAATGCGTGACGTCGGAAACCGCATATGCAAGCTGCGCCTCGGAAAGCGGCCGGCGCGTCCAATCGGTGAAACGGTGCGACTTGTCGAGCGTGTCGCCGGTGACGCGCTGCACCAGCTGATCGTAGGAAATGGAATCGCCGTAGCCGAGCACCATGGCGGCGACCTGGGTGTCGAAAATGGGGTGGGGGATGAGCTTGGCGCGATGCCAGACGATTTCGACGTCCTGACGCGCAGCGTGAAAGACCTTGGTGACCTTCGCGTTCGCCATCAGCGCGAAGAAAGGCGCAAGATCGAGATCAGGCGCCAATGCATCGATCACCACGGCTTCGTCGGCCGAGGCCAATTGCGCGACGCAAAGGAGCGGATAATAGGTGGTCTCGCGCAGAAACTCGGTGTCGACGGTAATGAATGGGTGCGAGGCCATTCGCCGGCATGCGGCGGCAAGCTCGGACGTTGTCGTGATTGGATGCATTGATGAGGTGATAGCGGAATCAAACGCCATTGTCGCCGCATAGTGTCGTTCAGATACGGCACGGGTGGCAAGACCGCAGCGCATCCCAGCGCGGTACCGCCCGTGCGTTTAGCCGCCGCGTACGCGCCCCATGAGGATGAACTCCCATGGGCTCGGCATGGCGCCGACCGGCACTTCGATGAGGGTGGGACCGTCGCGGCGCGCGAAGGCGCCGCGCAAAGCCCGGCGCAGCTCAGCCGGACTTCTGACACGGATCGCCGCGGCGCCGAAGCTTTCAGCGAAAGCGACGAAATCCGGATTGGCGAGATCGCAGGCGATGAAACGCTTGCCGTAGCGCTCTTCCTGAATGCGGCGGACGTTGCCGAATGAGCCGTCATTGAGCACCACCGTCACCAGCGGAATGCGGTGACGCATGGCGGTCGCAAGCTCGCTCGCGGTGAACAGAAAACCGCCATCGCCGGTAATCGACAGCACCGGCACGTCGGAGCGCGCGTGCTGCACGCCGAGCGCGGTGGCAAAGCCGAAGCCGAGATTGTCCTGATAACCGGGCGAAAGATAGGTGCGCGGCCGGTAAACCGGGAACGCAAGCCGGGAGACGAAGCCGAGCTGCGTCACTTCGTCGATGAAAACGCCGTCCTCCGGCAACTCGGCGCGGATCGCCGTCAGGTAGGAAAGCTGCGGCTCAAGCCGGGCCAGGCGCCTCTTGATATGGACGTGGCGCTTGCGCATATCGTCGGCGCGGGACCGTCGCCGCGCATTATATGCCGGTAGCACGTCGAGGAGGCGGCGCAATATCGGCGCCGCCGGACCGATGAGTGCTACCGCGGGTTCGGCGATGCGAGCCGGCTCCTCCGGATCGGCGTCGACGCGGATGATCGCCAGATCGCGGTCGGTGCCCCAATGCAGGAGCGGCATATGCAGATGGGTGCCCACACCGAGCACCACGTCCGCTTCGGCCCATAATTCGCGGCCGAGCGGCAGGTTGACCGACAGCGGGTTACGGTCGTCGAGCACGCCACGTCCGCGCCGATAGGAGACGACGGGCGCTTGCAGCAGATGAGACAGATGCGTCACCTCGGCGGACGCATCCTGGGCGCCGCCGCCGGCGACGATGAGCGGCCGCTTCGCCGCGCCGAGGCGCTTGGCGGCAGCCTTGACGGCATCTTCGTCAATCCCGGGTACGAGCGCGGGAAGCGGCGCCTGCGGGGTCATGATATCGGCTCGCCCCCAGACGTCGATGGCGCATTCAAGCGCCGCCGGGCCGGGGCGGCCCATGAACATGGACTGGATCGCCTCGGCGATCAGGCGTGGCGCTTCCCGCGGCGCGCTGATGCGTGTCGACCAGTCGACGAGGCGGGCGATGATGCCGGCTTGGTCGCGGATTTCGTGCAAGTGCGCGAAGCCGCGGCCGATATCGTCCTGCGGGATTTGCCCAAAAATCGCCAGCACGGGTGCATTCATCCCGTAGGCGGTGAGCAGCGCCGCCGCCGAGTTGAGCAGCCCCGGTCCGGGCACGACGCAATAAGCCTGCGGCCGGCCCGTCGCCAGTGCGGCGCCGAGTGCCATGTAGGCGGCACCCTGCTCGTGCCGGGTGTGGATAGTGCGGATTTTTGCGGCGTTCTTAGCAAGCGCGTCGAAAAAATCGTCGTTGTGGACGCCTGGCAATACGTAGATCGCGTCGAGGCCATGCGCCAAAAGCGCGGCAACGGTCGCCTCGGCCGTCGTCATCCGGGTCGCGGCCGTTTTGGTCGGTGGCTTGGCCATATCGTGGTTGATCCGAACGCCGCGGAACAGCATGCGTCGGCGGGTCGAACCGGGCAATCCGGAACTCGCCCAATGCTCGCCTTGACAAAGACCTTCTCGCATGCGCTTTCCGCGTTCCGGCCGGACAGCCTCCAGAGAGAACACAAGCGACAATGCACCGCTATCGCAGCCATACCTGCGGCGCGCTCAGACCCAGCGACATCGGCAACGAGGTGCGGCTTTCAGGCTGGTGCCACCGCATCCGCGATCATGGCGGCGTGCTGTTCATCGATCTGCGCGACCATTACGGCCTCACGCAAGTCGTGGCCGATCCCGACAGCCCGGCTTTCAAGACGGCGGAGACGTTGCGCTCCGAATGGGTGGTGCGCATCGACGGCAAGGTGCGCCACCGGCCGCAGGGCACCGAAAATCCCGAGCTGCCGACCGGCGCGGTCGAGGTCTATATCCGCGAAATCGAGGTTTTGGGGCGCGCCGGCGAGCTGCCCATGCCAGTGTTCGGCGAGCAGGAATATCCGGAGGAGATCCGGCTCAAATATCGCTTCCTCGATCTGCGCCGGGAGCGGCTGCACCACAACATCATGAAGCGCGGCGCCATCATCGATTCGCTGCGGCGGCGGATGAAGGAGCAGGGCTTTTTCGAATTCCAGACGCCGATCCTCACCGCCTCGTCGCCCGAGGGCGCGCGCGATTATCTCGTGCCGTCGCGGCTGCATCCGGGAAAATTCTATGCGCTGCCGCAGGCGCCGCAGCAGTTCAAGCAGCTCATCATGGTTTCCGGCTTCGACCGCTATTTCCAGATCGCGCCGTGCTTTCGCGACGAGGACGCGCGCGCCGACCGCTCGCCCGGCGAGTTCTATCAGCTCGATATCGAGATGAGCTTCGTCACCCAGGACGACGTCTTTGCTGCCGTCGAGCCGGTGCTGCGCGGCGTATTCGAGGAGTTCGGCGGCGGCAAGCCGGTGACGCCGCAATTTCCGCGCATCGCTTATGCGGAAGTGATGCGCAAATACGGCACCGACAAACCGGATTTACGCAATCCGATCGTCATGCAGGACGTTTCGGAAATCTTCCGCGGTTCGGGCTTCAAAATCTTCGCCCGCATCCTGGAAACGAATCCCAAGGGCGCCGTCTGGGCCATCCCGGCGTCAGGCGGCGGCTCGCGGGCCTTCTGCGATCGCATGAATTCCTGGGCACAAGGCGAAGGGCAGCCGGGGCTCGGTTACATTTTTTACGCTGTCGATAGCGGCACAATGGTCGGCCGCGGTCCGATCGCCAACAATCTGGGCGCGGAACGTACGGAGAAATTGCGAGCGCAGCTTAATCTGAACAGCGGTGACGCCGTGTTTTTCGCCGCCGGCGAGCCGCAAACCTTTGTCAAATTCGCAGGCTCCGCACGCACGAAAATCGGCGAGGACCTTGGGCTGATCGATAAGGAACGCTTCGAGTTCTGCTGGATCGTCGATTTTCCCATGTACGAATGGAACGAAGAGGAAAAGAAAATCGACTTTTCCCACAATCCGTTCTCGATGCCGAACTTGGCGGTCGAGGAATTTCTCGCTCTTGATTCCGGAGATCGCGAAAGGATTCTCGGTCTCAAGGCCATTCAGTACGACATCGTCTGCAACGGCGTGGAATTGTCGTCTGGCGCCATTCGCAATCATCGCCCCGACGTGATGAGAAAGGCGTTCGCCATCGCCGGCTATGATGAAACCGTGCTGGAGCAGAAATTCGGCGGCATGCTGCATGCGCTTTCGCTGGGAGCGCCGCCGCACGGCGGAATCGCGCCCGGGATCGACCGCATCGTCATGCTGTTGTGCGGGGAGGAGAACTTGCGCGAAGTGGTGCTGTTCCCGATGAATCAGCGCGCCGAAGATTTGATGATGGGGGCGCCGTCGGAGGCCACGCCCAAGCAATTGCGCGAACTCAATATCCGCATCGTCAAGCCGGGGCCGGGCTAACGCTTCGATCACGCGCGCCCGGCGCAAACCGTCATTCTGCCGCTAACTTGGCAATCGGCGCGTCGCACAGTGCTGCGAGGGCGGCGCCATACTCCGCCTCCATGCGCTTTCGGCGCAGCAGCCGCAGAATAAGGCGAAGCTCGCGTAAAACTTCGAGCGAGAGGCGTGTGCCGCAGCCGAAGGCGCTGGCGATCTGAAAGGCTTTGCGCTCGGCACGCCAGCAACGCTCAACGAGGATAACGGCGGCATCGAGCCGATGGCCAAAGAGCATGCCGGCGCGGGCACCGAAACGGGCGCGCACGGCTGGATAATATGCCCCGAGCCGCAGCAAGCGTTCGATCCTGATCTTGAAGGCGTTGACGGCGGCGGTCTCGTCGAAAGCCGCGCCGATCTGCGCAAGCGCGACCTCCATGGCGATTTTGGCGTCGGGCCGCGCCGCTTCCGCAGCGCGGCGGATGCGCTTTGCATCGCGCTCGCAACGCGGCACGTAGGCATTGCGCCGCAGTTCGGTGACGGACATCCGAGTCGGTTCCGATAGGCCGCACCGCGAGGATCGAGTGCGTGCGCGAATGTAACTGAAATAGTGACAGCCTGTCAAGCGAGAGACGCTGAAATGGTGACGGTCCGGACGTGTCTTCGCGCGCAGGGCGCGTCGCTTGCGCGAAGGCACGGAAAGCAAAGCACTATCGAAAATCTGAAGAGGAGAGGGCGTCCGCCTTTAGAACAGCTTGAGGCAGCAGAGCACTTTACCGACGATTTCAAGCTCGGCGAGCGAGGTTTCTTCGCTCGGGTGATTGGGATTGTCGGAGATGATCTTGACGCGGGCTGGGCGTGCCGCGCGAAGCACCTGCAAGCGCTTGACGACGATGCATTCGAAGGTGTCGCGAATGGCATAAAGCCCATCCGGCGTCGGCGTCTTGTGCCCGGTATCGACGATCACGCGCTCGCCGGAGACGATCGTCGGTGCCATGCTGTCGCCGTTGGTTTCAAGCACGAGAAGCCGACCCGGCGAGGTATGCAACTGCTCGCGCACGAAACTTGCGGGAAACAGCCAGCCTTCGCTCTTGAGCGGGTCGGCGTGACTGCCGTTCTTGCGCACCTCGCGCGCGGGCAGGCCGCCGCCGCCGAGGCCGGCGCGCGTATCGAGCTCCGGCACCTGGCCGGGCTTTGGCCCGAGCGCTTCTTCGTGCGCGGGCTCCTCGTGCAGCACGTCGCTCGATTCGACGTGGCTGCCGGTGCCGGGATAACGGCCCCACAATAAAATCTGCTCGGGCGTGTAGCCAAGATGCGGGGCAAACGGCTTGAGGTGATCGAGCCGCAGCCTGATCTGACCGTTCTCAAGGCGCGATAGTTGCTGCTTGGAAACCCCGGACAGCCGCACCAGCTCCGAGCGCGTCATGCCGCGCGCCTGGCGCGCGTAATAAAGCCCGGTCTGCTGCCGCGAGGGTGATCGGGTCCGCTTTGGCATAAGCGGATTGTCACCAATTCGGTTCAGTCGCGCCAGCGTCCAAAACCGTGACTTGACCGTCACTAAAGAAGGGACTAAATCATAAACGGTGACGCGCGGAGCGGTATGCGCGGGCGATCCGGCCGGCGCAGCAACGCGCCGAACTCATCGGAGTGGCGCAATGCGAGGCGAGACGTGGTCGGTCGAGCGTATCGATTTATTAAAGAAGCTCTGGGCCGAGGGGAAAACGGCGGCGGTTATCGGCGCCCGCCTCGGCGGCCTGTCGCGATCGGCGGTGCTGGGGAAGGTCTTTCGGCTGCGTTTGCATACCGAAGCGCCGGCAGCCAAATCGGGAAAGCAAAGGTCGACGGCAAAGGGACGAAGCACGACGAAGGCCGAGGCGCCGGCGCGGCGCCGCCGTGTGCGCCGGCCGCCGCCGCCCGTGCCGTTAAAAACGAGCCAGTACAAGACGCTTCTGGAATTGACCAACAATACCTGCCGCTGGCCGCACGGCCGCCCGGGAACGGAGAGGTTTTTCTTCTGCGGCGCACCGGAGGCCGATCTCGAACGTGGCATCCCCTATTGCGCGCGGCATATGCGGCGCGCCTACACGCCATCCATCGGGATCGGCAAAGCCGGATCGCGGCTTGCGACCGGCGCGCCGCTTCAGCGGACTTAAGACCATGGCTGCGATACCGAAGCGAGATCGACCGCAAGCGCCGGCCGACAAGGTGCCCGATTTGGCCGAACGCGCGGCCGCGGCGGCGCGCGCCGAACTGCGTGGCGAACGCGCAGGTATTCTCGGTGCGACGGGGCTTTCCCAGCCATTGGGGCCGCTGGCGCGGGCGCGCCGCGTGCCCGAGCAATGGTCGCTGGTTCATGTGATGGAACGTCTCGAAGAGGCGTTTCGCATTCTGGCCCGGCTGCCGATCGCAACGCGTCCGCGCGGCTACGTCAATTCGATGCCGTATTACGTCTATGACCGCGCCGACCTCAATGCGCAAATGGAAACCTACGAGCTCGAGCGCATGGCGCGGTTGCGCAATCGTGTGCGCATCCCGCCGTCGCCGGCCGAAATCGCCCGCATGGAGGAGGCGCTGCGCTGGCCGACGACCTTCCTCGGCGGGCCGGAATTTCATCACGTCGCCCGCGCCGTCAATCTCGGCTCGTTGTGGGCGGCTTTCGATGCGGACATCGATACGAAAGTAAAGCGACTGAAAATCACCCGCCGCACATTCAATGCGCGCAAGCTGCAAGGGCTGCGAATCATCGCCCGCGAGCTGATCCGCCGCCGTATTCCCGTCCGGTGAACGCGCGCGAATCAAAAAATCAGGCGGCGCTGATTGCCGCCTATCGCGAAGGCCTAGGCCTTGCCGCGATCGTCATTGTTCATGACCCGGCTGAATTCCGCGTCGAGGCCGTTGCGCAAGGCAACAAAGGCCTGCCGGCGGCGAATAACATCGCCGCGAGCTGGTGGTGTCGCCGCGCGGCGGACGCCGCCCGCGTCGCCGCCGCCGCGACGGTTGCGTTGAAACGTCGCCAGTCGCGGGACGGTGCCTCGGACCCTGGCGCGGCCGCTTTTCCGTGTGGCGCGAATGATTTTTCCCATGCGCTCTCGCCGGCGGCGGACGCCATCGCCGCCGCGGCAAAGCGGCTCGGCATCGCGCTCTATTCCGACGATGATGTTTGCACGGAGGCTGCAGCGATCATTGCCCGCGTCGAGCAAGAGCTGGAAAGGTTGCGCGGGACCGACGAGTTGAAATCCGTCAATCGGTCGTATCGGACGTTGCGCACCGAAGCGGCCGCGCGCGGCGAGAAAGTGGCGCCCTATGCGCAATGGCTCAATACCTACAAGGCCGATCTTGTGCGGCAGCTTGCGGCGGCGCTGCGCTACGCCTGAGAATCATTGCGAGTGCGCGGCGCGGGCGCGACGGCGGACGGTTTTCCGAGTGCGCGACGAGCAAAAAAATTTGTTCTTGAAACTCAACACCTTGGCATGAAGATCGCGGCGCATTTGAAATCCGCCCGTTTGACACTGCCGGTTTTGTGCGGCATTTCCTCACGCGCATGCGGGCCTTGCAAAACTGCGCCCGCAGTTCTCCGCAACCTTCAATCTTTACGACGAGACGCCTTGCAGCAGGGCGCGCCGTCACCGGCCGGTGACGACGCGCCTTGTGTGTGTCTCGGATCGGGGGACGTCGGTTGCCGGATGATGATTTTCTTTGCAATCGAAAGCGGGGTACGCACGTGAGCGTCACGGGCAAGGTGAAATTTTTCAACGAGACGAAGGGCTTTGGCTTTTTCACGCGCGACGACGGCAGCGGTGACGTTTTCGTGCATCGCACCCAACTGCCTCCCGACGTCAAATTGCTCTACGAGGGCCAGGCGGTGAGCTTCGATATCGAGCGGACGACGCGCGGCTTGCGCGCCGTGAACATCAAGCTTGCGTGAAATGCCTGGTCGCTTCCATCCGGCTCACCCGCATCTTTTCCGTCCGTCCGTAGCTTTGGCCTTTAACACCATGACCAAGACAAAGCCGTCGCCAGGAATTACGGACGCGAATGAAAGACAGACGCGGTTCATCGGTCGTTCCGTCTGCGTCGCGGTTCAAGCTCACGCCCAAGCAGGAGCGGGCGCGCAAGCTTCTGCAATCGCAACGGCACACGCTGCTGGTCGGCGGTTCGCGCTCGGGCAAGACGACGCTCTTGGTGCGTGAAATCGCTCTGCGCGCGCTCGGCGCCGACGAGTCGCGCCATGCTATCCTGCGCCTGCACACCAACGCGGCGCGCGCCTCGATTGCGCTCGACACGCTACCGAAGGTTTTTCGCCTGTGCTTTCCGGGGCGGGCGCTCAAGCGGCATCGCACGGAGGGTTACTTCACGCTGGAGAATGGGTCGGAAATCTGGATCGGCGGCCTCGACGACCAGGAGCGGGTGGAAAAGATTTTGGGCAAGGAATACGCCACCATCTTTATCAACGAATGCTCGCAGATTCCCTATTCGTCGGTGCTGGTCGCGTTGACGCGGCTCGCGCAAGTCGTCAGGGGCCTGCCGCAGGCCGCCTATTACGACCTCAACCCGACCAGCAAGGGCCACTGGACCAATATCCTGTTCGGCGAGAAGCGCGATCCGATCTCGCGCCAGCCGCTGGCAAACCCGCAAGATTACGCGCGGATGTTTCTTAATCCGAGCGACAACGCCGCCAACCTGAGCGCCGAATATCTGAAAAGCCTGGAAGACCTGCCGGAGCGACAGCGCAAGCGCTTTTTCGAAGGCGTCTATATCGACGATCTCGACGGCGCGCTGTTCAGCTACGAGGCGATCGCGCACAATCGCGTCGCCGAGTTTGCGCTCTCGCGCTGCCGCCGCGTGGTGGTGGCGGTCGATCCCTCCGGCGCCGCCAGCCGCGACGACGAGGGTGCCGACGAGATCGGCATCATCGTCGCCGCCAAGGGCGACGACGGCCACGCCTATGTGCTGGCCGACCGCTCGCTGCGCGACGCGCCCGCCGCCTGGGGCCGCGCCGCGGTGCAGGCTTTCTACGATTTCAAGGCGGATCGCATCGTCGCCGAAGAGAATTTCGGCGGCGAGATGGTGCGCTTCGTCATCCGCGCCGCCGACGCGCAGGCGCCGGTGCAGGTGATTTCCGCCTCGCGCGGCAAGGCGTTGCGCGCCGAGCCGGTTTCGGCGCTCTACGAGCAGGGCTTGGTGCACCATGTCGGCCGTTTTGCCGTGCTGGAAGATCAGCTCTGCGCCTTCACCACCGCGGGCTATCGCGGCGAGGGCAGTCCCGATCACGCCGATGCGCTTGTCTTCGCCATCACCGAGCTGATGCTCAAGGACAATGCGGCCATTCTCGAATTTTATCGGCGGCAGGCGCAGGACCGCGAAGCCGTGCGGGATCAGGAGCGCGAGCCGCTTCGGGCGCCCATGCGCGCCAACGCGCACACGAACATGCAAACGAAAATAGGTGCCGGCGCGCGCGAAACGCTCGTGCGCTTGCAGGCTCCGGCCGGCATTTCGGTCGTGCACGGACTGACCGGCGCTCGTTATCTCGTCGGTGCCGATCGCATCGTCGCGGTGCGGCCGGACGAAGCCGAGGCGCTGATCGGTGCGGGTTTTGAGCCGGTTGCCGGCGAAGAATGATAGGGCGCGCACTGCGCGCGTCGTCGTGCGTCCTTTTGAAAAGCAAAAGCATGCCCGTGCGGCGCGCCACTTGTGCGGGCATGCACTGGCCCGCTTTTTCGCGGGCCTGATCCACGCATCGTCTTCTCGTCCTTGCCGTGAGCGCCCCCATGCGCGTTCGCCGAACCACCCGGCGGAGCGCAGCGCCTCCGGCACGGCAGGCGGGGAGGCGGCGTGGGTCACCGGGTCGGGGTCCCTTTTTCGCGGGGACCCCGACCCACCTTTTTGCGCGCGGCGCTACGCCCCGACACGTCAACAACAAACACAAGCGATTCGGATGAGCAACCAAGCCTCAAGCGCGGGCCAACAAACCTTGCCGCCGTCGCCGTACCAGATCCAGGTGTCCTATGGCGCGGGTCAAGGTTCTGTCAGCGGCGGCATCGCGCGCGGCACCGGCGCCGACTGGTTCGGCCCGCTCAATCCGCTCAACCCCATCGCGCCGCCCGACGTCGCCGGCCGCCGTTTCGATTTTCCGCCCGGCTTCAACCTCGTCACGCGGCCGCGCGCCTATGAGCCGATCGGCTTTCACGAGTTGCGCGCCTTTGCCGATGCCTACGATCTGCTTCGCCTCGTCATCGAGACGCGCAAGGATCAGATGGAGCGCCAGCGCTGGCGCATCCGCGCGCGGACTTCCGCCTCCCATTCGTCCCCCGCAAGCGGGGGAAAGTCGGGGAGGGGGCGCGGCGCTGCGCTTGACGCCGATACCGCAACACGCATCGCGGCGATCGAGACGTTCTTCCACAAGCCCGACGGCGTGACGCGCTGGAAGACCTGGCTGCGCGCGCTGCTCGAAGACATGTTCGTCATCGACGCGGCGACGCTGTATTGCCAGCGCACGCGCAGCGGCGCGCTCTGCGCGCTGCATCAGCTCGACGGCGCCACCATCAAGCGCGTGATCGACGACTGGGGCCGCACGCCGCAACCCTATCGCGACGCCGACGGCACGACGGTCTATCCGGTCGCCTATCAGCAGGTGCTCAAGGGCCTGCCGGCGGTCGA
>Ga0187784_10002180_pt1 | contig 15699 bp, 12 predicted proteins | sample 1015_SJ02_MP15_2_FD_132964 | JGI IMG/M metagenome (GOLD analysis project Ga0187784, IMG submission 132964) | Tropical peat soil microbial communities from peatlands in Department of Meta, Colombia - 1015_SJ02_MP15_20_MG | ecosystem: Environmental > Terrestrial > Soil > Wetlands > Peat | place...
CCGAAGAGAGCCTGATCCTCGCGGCGTTTCAGGCGATACTGCCCCGGCGCTTGTTCGTCCGTCCATCCAGCGGGCAGATCGCCGGCTGAGTCGAGTTGGCCGTAGACGATCGCTCCGTCGCGCAGCTTCGGTCCGATGACCTCATAGCCTCTGCGCACCAGCAATTCGATCAGCTTCCCTATCTGATCAGAGCCAAAAGTATGCTCCGCTTGATGGACCAGACGATCCTCCTTGTCTTCATGCGCGGCTCAGAAAAGCGACGGCCCTACCCTACCTCTCTGTGATTCCTCTTGACAGTGACGTTGCGCACACTGCTCTATGTCAATTTTCCCTCGCGCCTCTCTGGAACCTGGGAGCTTCGCCGGAGTATTCGGCTTCGACGGCAAGGGAAACTTGCTTGGTCCCGGTTCGAAGCGGCGGTTACAATTGTTTCTTAACGCAAGAAAGACCCGGAGGTCAACCGATGCGCAGGACGATGATTGTCACATTGATGATGCTGGCGGCCTTGCAAGTGATGGCTGGAAACAAGGAATTTGGCAATACTACACTCAAAGATGTTCGACCGGTGGGCGTAGCCCAGAATCAGAAACACCAGCAATACGACCTGTCCTTCGTTTCGACCTCGGGCAACGAATATACCTGCAGAACGGAAGAAAAAGAGAAGTTGAAAGCCACCGACCTGGTGGTGGGCAGCAGCGTTAGCTATGAGGTCAACGGCAATAAAGCGAAGGTGAAGACCTCGGATGGAAAACAGGTCAAATGCACGATCGTGCGAGTCGCGAATACCACGAGCACGCCTAAGTAGAGGGTTTCGCGGAGGACGGTTGGCGCGGAGGGTCTTGGCCGTAGCCGCAACTGCAGTAGGGTCAACTTTTGACAAAAATTTGACAAGGCGGCCATGCCTTTCCGTTTAGCTTGCTTAGAGGGCAACCTAGGCCGCGATTGCCCAAACCCGGTCAGACCTTGAGGTGCCTAGCCATGCAAACCCTTGCAATTTTCTACGCGCTCTTTTATTCCACCGCCCAACAATTTCCCAAGTCAGACGAACATGGCAAGCTTCAGCGTTGTCGCATTTCGACGAAGCCGACGTTTGCGGCTGCGGCACTGATGGCGGGCGCCGCCTTCTCGCTCTTGACACTCTTCTCCGTGGCCGTTGCGCAGGAGCGCGCCCCAGAGCCGGTTGTCGCCCAACCAGCCCACGCTCTTGTCGGTCCGACTGGCGTCGTGGTGCAAACCGCATATGGCGGCGAGGTCTTTGGATTCGACATCGATCAAAATGGCAGCGAGGGCGTGCTGTCGGAGGGTCTTGGATCCGTGCCCGCGGCGGTGGAGACTTTTGACCAGGGCACGGGCGGGATCGTGAAAGTCGTACAGAAGCTCACCAACAATGACGACTTCGTCACGCTCGGAATTGTCGGAACCAGCGTCGGCCTGGTGGAACGCGAGAACGTGAAGGGTATTTACGTGTCGAGCCGGGTCTACGAAGTGATGAATCCACTCAGCAAGAATGCCTTCACCGGAAAATGGAAACCTCCCATCGGGACGAAGCATATCATCACCGAGGTCAGCCACACTCAGGGATCCGCGGAGGCCGCGGTCTTCGCCATGGACAACAGCGGCCAATTCATCCCGTATGTCTTCGAATCCAACGTCGCGGAAGACACCTTCGGTCCGGTTGTGCACATTACCGACTCCTACAATTTTGGCAGCGTGCCTCCGCCCATCGCCTTTGACACAGCGACCAGCCAGGTCATCATGGGAGGAGGCGACGGATGTTTCGGGTGCCTGCCGGTGATCGGGCTCGTGAATGCGGTTGAGGGCACATTTACCGAATTCACCGGCATCGGCTACGGCTTTGTAAACGGGATCGCCGTCGATTCCAGCGACGGGATTTTCTGCACCACAACCGAAGACGACGCGGGCGTCGAATTCTACAATCTCGCGGAACAGACAGGTTTCGAGGTCACTCTTCCCGGTTCGGGTGGTCAGCAGTACTATAGCGGCGGAGACGTCGAATACGACCCCATCAACCAGCTATTCCTTGTCGCCCAGCCGTATTCCAGTTCTGCCCGCAGCGGGAGCAGCATCTATGTCTACGATACGCAGGGCAATCTCGTGGAAACCATGAACGGATTCAGCTTCCCGCTTGGGCAATACATCGCGCTGCATCCGAGCGATCGCAGCGGATTTGTCAACGGACCTACCAGCAACCAACTTCAGGCATTTGCTTATTAGGAGCAGCAGATCTCACGCGAATTTCGGGAGGACATATTCCCGCTACGGCACCCCGGCTGGGAGAGCAGGGTTTTGCGGTGATCGAAATCAGGTTCCTCCTGGAAGACCCACGAGGCTGCTCTTAGTTGGCTACAATAGTCGGCGTGCCGGAGGCAAGACGCAGCTCGGAAGAGACGCTGAAAAGCGTTTCGATCTTTTCGGGACTGAGCCCGGCTGAACTCGCATTCCTAGCCCAACGCACGGTGCCGCGCCGATTCTCTGCCGGTGAAATTGTGTTCGCCGAAGGCGAACCCTGCCTTGGCCTCTATGTGATTGAATCCGGCCACGTTCGAATCTTCAAAAGTTCCCCTGGGGGCCGGGAACATGTGCTCGCCATTGAAGGCCCCCACAGCTCCGTCGCCGAGCTTCCGGTCTTTGACGGTGGAAGTTACCCGGCATCTGTCTCTGCGATCGACGAAGTCACGCTTCTCTTTGTGAGCAAACAGGATTTCCAGGCCCTTTGCCTCGAACACCCTCAAGTCGCGCTAAAGGTTTTGCGGGTCGTTGGAACGCGGCTGCGTCACCTGGTGGGGATCATCGAGGAGCTCTCGTTTACCACGGTTCGCCATCGCCTGGCAGCATTTCTGGTAAGGCTGGCAAGAACATCCGGAAAGCGCTCGGACAATGGGCTGGAGGTCACCTTGCCTGCGAACAACCAGGAGTTGGCCTCGCAAATCGGCACGGTGCGCGAACTTATTTCGCGGAACCTCTCGCGCTTTCAAGCCGAAGGGATGATCAAGATTGATGGGCGCACGGTTTCAATTCCTGATCTGAAAGCCCTGGAAGCCGAACTGCACTCGGCCGAATAGCTCCCAGTCCCGCCATTTCTCCACTATTTTTTCTATTGTTTCGCGGGCCGTGACATAAGTCATCGGCTTTGTTTCTCCAGTTCGATATTTTCGAGACGTACTTAATGGAACACCCAGGAGAGACCAATGGCAGCCAGTACAAAAACTGTCCGCGAGTTTGCAGTCGAAAATACTGCGGCAACACGAATTTTCGAACGATTTGGCATCGATTATTGCTGCGGCGGCGGCCAGTCGCTGGAGCAGGCCTGCGAAAAAGCCCGTATACCGGTCGATCGCATTCTGGACGAGCTAGAGATGGCCGAAGAGACTGAGCGAGCAGCCGCGCAAATGCACGACTGGAGCCACGAGCCACTGAGCGAACTGATCGTCCACATCAAGAGAACTCACCACAAATACACACGGGAAGAGACATCTCGAATCGCGCTCCTGCTTCAGAAGGTTTGCTCGGTTCACGGGAAGAACCATCCCGAGTTGCTCGAAATTCGCGAAACCTTCGCGGGCCTGGCGCAGGAACTGACGACCCACTTGATGAAAGAAGAGATGGTGCTATTCCCGTACATAGAGAGGATGGAAGAAGCAGTCATCGAGAGGGAACCCGTGCTGCCGGCGCCTTTCGGCAGTGTGCGGAACCCGGTTGCCATGATGGAACACGAGCATGACTCTGCCGGCGATGCCTTGCGCGCGATCCGAAAGGCAAGTGGCGACTTTGCGCCTCCCGCCGATGCCTGCATAAGTTATCAGACGCTCTATAAGGCGCTGGCCGCCTTCGAGGCTGATCTGCATCAACACATTCACCTGGAAAACAACATCCTGTTTCCCCGCGCAATCGCGATGGAACCAGCACGCTGAGGAAGGCCACGTATGTCGGCACTGGCAACGCGTATTGAGACAGAAGCCGGGCCCTCCGCTGACATCATGCGGCCCAAGCGCGAGGACCTGAAGCGGCGGAAGAAACTGGTGCGGCGGGAGAAACAGGACGCGTCCCAGAGAAATCGTCTCGCCATTCAGGCTGTTTTCCTTGGCTTGAATGCCTGGATCGGTCTGCAGTTCTACCTTTGGGTCCGCTGGGCAGAATCCGGCGGCCGAGGAATATCGGTTCCACGTCCCGCAGGAGTTGAAGGCTGGCTGCCGATTGAGGGCATGATGCAGTTCAAATACGTGCTCGCTACGGGAGATTTCCCTCGGTTACACCCCGCGGCGTTTTTTCTCTTCGTTTCCTTCGCTCTGATCTCTCTCCTCTTCAGGAAATCCTTCTGCGGCTGGCTGTGCCCGGTGGGGACGGTTTCGGAATATCTGTGGAAACTCGGGCGCTGCTTGTTCGGCCGAAACTTTCGTATTCCGCGCTGGATTGATCTACCGTTGCGCTCGCTGAAGTATCTCCTCCTGAGCTTCTTCGTCTATGCCGTCACGATGATGTCGGCTGCAGCCATTGGCGAGTTTGTCGCAAGTCCGTACGGTCTGGTGGTGGACGTGCGTATGCTGAATTTCTTCCGTTTCATGGGAGCTACCACGGCTTATGTCGTCGGCGGGTTGATTCTGGCATCCCTCCTGGTTCAGAACTTCTGGTGCCGTTATTTGTGTCCGTACGGTGCTCTCATGGGGCTGATCTCGATTGTCAGTCCGGCCCGGATTACGCGAAATGAGACTGCCTGCATCGACTGCGCCAAGTGCGCGAGAGCTTGTCCGTCGGTCCTCCCGGTGGATCGCCTCATCCAGATTCGCTCCGCCGAATGCATGAGTTGCCTGGAGTGCATTGCTGCGTGCCCGGCTAAAGACGCGCTTTCGCTGCAATGGACCCGTCCCGGAAAATCGCGGAGAGTGATACCGGCTTGGCAACTCGCGGCCGGGATCGCCGTCGTCTTCTTTGGTTTGGTCGGGTATGCCAAACTCAGCGATCACTGGCAGACCCATTTGCCAAACGAAGTATTCTTGAAACTGGTTCCTACCGCCAACGAACAGCATCATCCGGTAATTGGAAATAACTGGCGATGAACCGATTCAGCGCATTCGATCGAAGCAATGGCTTGGAGCAAGACCTCCCCCTCGAGATAGGGGGTCAGGCCGGATATCCCGGCTATGCCCCTGTTCTTGCTCTGAGCACTTCCGCAATTTAATGGATGTCATTGACTGCCTCCGACGCGAACAGGGACGACACCTGATAGTAGGCGGTGTACGCGTAGGACCGCAGATCATCGGTGACAAAAAAATCCTGCATGGACAAGAGTCCCTTGCGATCGCCTGGTGCGACCTCTTTAAAGAGCGTTCTCTTGCCGGTCGCCAGGTCAACGCGCTCAAGCCGAGTAGGAATCTCCGCAGGACGATAGGCCAACAGCGAGCGCTTGTCTGCATTCCAAGGGGCAAGGACGTCCGCCTCTGTGAGTCCCGGTATCGGCCGTGGATCCCCGCCGGCAATCGGGTATTCGAAGTAATTTCCATCGGGTCCCTGCGCCAGAACAAACCGCCCGTCCGAGGAAAGAATGCCGACGCGAGTGCCTTCCGGGGTCACCGGCCGCGCCGGGCCCCCGCCCACTTCCTGAATGTAGAACCTAGAACTCTTTCCCGGCTCATTGCCGCTGAACAGAACGCTCTTGCCGTCCAGCGACCACTGTGCGGACGAATAGGTTTCGATCTGGCCGCGTTCGAGCGGACGGGTTTCGCCCGCGCCCGTCGGATAGATCACCAGTTTCGGCGGAGTGGACTGAACTACCGCCAGGACCCACTTGCCGTCCGCGGACAGGTCGGCTGGCCACCCATCGCCCAGACGCAGCACGGGAGAACCATCCGTCTTCCGCAAGCACGCAACGTAGTTGGCTCCGAGAGAAGTTTCCGCGAACAGAAGTGTGCGCCCATCTTTGGAAAGCGCTCGCGCATGCGAGGTGCCGAGCCAGGAGAGATCGCGATCTTCGGCTGTGTTGGGAGAATGGATCATCGCTGCGTAACGAAAGTCGCCCCGGGTCACGAGCCAGCGCCCGTCGCGACCCACGTCCTGCATGGTTAAACCGCCAGGCGCCTGATAAGCAATCCGCCTTCTGCCGTCTCGTGTCACGGCGTAGACAATGTAGCTGCCGCCACTTTGGCTGGCGGAAAAAAGAATCTCCTTGCCGTCGGGCGACCATGCGAGTCCGCGCGCGCTCCAGTATCCATCGGACACAACAGTGTTCTTTCCGGCGAGATCGACAATGTTGACCGAGCCCCGGTCATCCCACTTGCGAGGATGCTCAAAGTAGGCGATCTCGTCTCCCTTCGGGGAGAAACGGACATCGGTCATAAAGCTGGCTTCGCGGAGCACATGACCGATTGGGTACTCGAGCCGGTCTCTGCCCCCAACTTCGCGGATGATCGCAAGTTGCGATCCGTCCGGGGACCAGTCGGCTTGTCTGACTCCTTCCTGAATCTCGCGGGGTACGCCGCCGTCGAGCGGCATGCGGGCCAGCGTACCGGTGAAAAGCCGATACCGCAAATAGCGCGCACGAACCAGAACGGCGAGCTCATTCCTGGACGAAACAGCCAGCAGTTCCATCCCGGACGGGCCGAGCGGTTGTGGTTCGGGATAGTCGGGGCGCACCGTGAAAATCTGGGGCGTATTGCCAGTTGCCGCAGCACTGTAGACCACTGTATCTTTCTCGCTCGCAAACGCGGCCTGGAAAATAGCCTCCCGCCGGAAGTTGAGTTGGTGAAAGGCAAGTGGTTTCGGAGCGCGGCTGAGCCGTGGTATGAGAAAGACCAGCGCAGCTGCCGCGATCGCTGCGAACGCCATGGCCGCAATCCACGCCGTCCGCGGCTGCACCCCCCGCCGTGTAACCTTGCCAACCTGCACTCCGACCTGCGAACTCCCTTCCGCGATCCAGCGCAGCTCACTGCAAAGGTCGGCGGCCGACTGCCAGCGCTGCTCCGGATCCTTCGCCAGGCAGACCTGGATGGTACGATCCAACGCCTGCGGTGAGAGGGGCTGGAGTTCGCGGATCGGCTTCGGGTCTTTCTCCAGAATGGCTGAGGCGACGCTGAACTGGCTGTCGCCGTGGAAGGCGCGGTTCCCGGTGACCATTTCGTACAAGACGGCGCCCAACGAAAAAATGTCGCTGCGCGCGTCCACTTCCTTCCCTTCCAGTTGCTCCGGCGACATATACTGCACCGTTCCCACAATCGCGCCGTGCTGGGTCTCCGGCACAATGCGTGGCGTTGCGTCGCTCAGTGTCGCTCCCAGTCCGGGCAGCGGCTCAACCTTTGCCAGGCCGAAATCGAGCAACTTGGCACCTGAATCGGTGAGCATAATGTTTCCGGGTTTAAGGTCGCGGTGGGTCACACCGTTCCGGTGCGCCTTATCGAGAGCGCTGGCGATCTGGGTCCCGTACTGCAGCACCTGCGACACCGGCAAGCGCCCCTGGGCGAGCCGGTCGGCCAGAGATTCTCCTTCCACGAGTTCCATGACAAGGAACTCGATGCCGTCTTGCCGGCCGACATCGTGGAGGGTGCAAATGTTGGGATGATTCAGGCCGGAAATGACTTTGGCTTCGTGCTCGAAACGCTGGCGGCGCATGGCATCGTCGGAGAAATGCGAAGGCAGAATCTTGATGGCCACAGTGCGGCCAAGGCGCGCATCCCACGCCCGATACACTTCTCCCATGCCGCCCGCCCCGAGCGGTGATTGAATCTCATAGGGACCAAGCTTTGTGCCAGGGGTCAGCGCCATCCGCGTGCGGCTATTATAGCGTTGTCCATAAACCCCGGCTTCACTGTGCGTAGTCGGATACCCAAAGCAGATATTTATCTTGCGGGGCCATAACGCTCTATAATCCGCCGTGGCGATGGCCGGTGGGGTGCCGGGGAATCAAAATCGTTGAGCGGGCGTGGACGGCGCTACATCGCAATCATGCGACGTTCAGGTGATGAATGGAGAGCGGGATAAAGCGGAAACGAAGGCGAGGGCTAGTCCTGGACGAAGCTGAGGGGATCCGGGCGAAGTCTGCGCCAGACCGGGCCGGTTTGCAGTATCAGTCTTTACCCAGCCAATTTTCACCCGGCCCATTCTGGTCTTGCCAACCGCCGTCCGGCCAAGCTGCGTCCGACGCCATCGGAGGCCCGTGATCTCATGCTGACCCCCGGCACAAAGCTTGGTCCCTATGAGATTCAATCACCGCTCGGGGCGGGCGGCATGGGAGAAGTGTATCGTGCCCGCGACACGCGTCTAGGGCGCGCCATCGCGATCAAGGTTCTGCCCGAATCGCTTGCCAAAGATGTGGATCGCTTGCGCCGCTTCGAGCGTGAGGCCAGGGCTGTCGCTGCGTTGAACCATCCGAACATCCTCTCGGTTCACGATATCGGCGAACAGAGGGGAGTCCACTACATCGTAACGGAGATACTGGACGGTCAAACCCTGCGCGAAAAACTCGACCATGGTCCGGTCTCGTCGAAACGGGCGATCGAGTATGGACGACAGATAGCGCAGGGACTGGCGGCGGCGCACGAGAAGGGCGTGGTTCATCGCGATCTGAAACCCTCGAACTTGTTCCTCACCACCGATGGCCGCGTGAAGATACTCGACTTCGGCCTGGCGAAACAGAGTCCGGAGGCAGCGCAAGGAAACGGCGACGGCGCAACCCTGGCCTCCCCGGACGCAACCCAGACTATGCCCGGCATGGCGTTGGGGACCGCAGGCTACATGTCGCCGGAACAGGTACGGGGTGAAGCGGTGGATCATCGTACCGACATCTTCAGTTTCGGAGCGGTTCTCTACGAGATGCTCTGCGGACGACGCGCGTTTCAACAGAGCACCACGGTCGAGACCATGACCGCCATTCTGAAGGAGGATCCGCCCGAGTTTGTCGAGACGGGCACGCCCATTCCCGCCGGCATCGAGCGCATCGTTCGCACCTGTCTGGAGAAATCCCCGGAGCAGCGCTTTCAATCGGCCAAGGACCTGGCATTCGCGCTGGAGGCTCTCAGCGGGACGTCGCACACTTCGGAGCGAAAACCCCCGGTCGTCATCGCCCGCCCCAGATGGTGGATGGTGGTGGCCGCGCCCGCGGTGATTGCAGCCATCGTAGGGGCTTATCTTGCCGGCACTCATCGCCGCGCTGAACCGGCCCGTTTCGAACGTGTGACCTTCCAGCGCGGTTACATCAAAGGCGCGCGTTTCACACCCGACGGCTTAAACGTAATCTTTGGTGCGGCCTGGGAAGGCCGGCCGTATGAAATCTTCACCACCAGAATCGGCAGCCACAACGTTCGTCCCCTTGAATTGAAAAACGCCCTGGTCGCCGGAATTTCCGGCGTCGGTGACCTGGCGGTGCTGACCAATGTGCGGCGGGTTCGAGCTACAAGCTGGATTCACATCGGAACTCTGGCTCGTGTGCCTGCAAATGGCGGCAGCCCACGAGAAATCCTCGAAGACGTGTGGGATGCCGACATCAGCCGCGATGGGCAGCAATTTGCGGTTGTGCGCAAGCCGGCAGGTCCGCAGCAGCTAGAGTATCCCATCGGCAAGGTGCTGTTCAGAACGAACGGTTATATCAGTCACCTGCGCATTTCCCCGGATGGAAATCTGGTGGCCTTCCTCGAACATCCTTTGTTCGGCGACGATCGCGGCTACGTCGCCGTGGCGAATAAAGATGGAAGCACAAAGCGGCTGACTGCGGAGGCCAGCGCGGTGGATGGATTGGCTTGGTCGCTGGACGGAAGCGAGATCTGGTATGCCGCCACCGGACTGGAACACTCGCCCGGACGCACGGTGCATGCCGTGACTCGCAGCGGGAAAGCGCGCACCGTATTTGCCGTGCCGGGCGATGTCACGCTCTGGGACATCGCGGACGGAGGCCAGCTCCTGTTCACGCATGAAAACATCGACAGTGTGCAGCTGGTGGCTTCTCCGGCGACGGCTCCGGAACGTAACGTGACAGTCCTGGGTCACGCGGTGAATGGGGCAATCTCCTCCGATGGCAAATCCATCGCTTTCACCGAGTCTGGCGGTGGAGCGCCGGACGACTATCTTGTATTCTTCCGGAACCTCGACGGCTCGGCGGCAGTGGAACTGGGAGAAGGCAGCGTCCTTGGCATGACACCAGACGGCAAGAACGTGGTTGCGCTCGTCCCCAGCCAGCCCACCAAACTCCGTGTCCTGCCCACCGGAGCCGGGGAGACGCGCACCTTTGATGTTGCACCGGTTCATGTAGACCACGGTTTTGTTTCGTGGATGCCCGGCGCTACGGAGTTCGTTTTCTTAGGACACGAAGGAGTCGCACCTCCGCGAGCTTATCGTGTTCCGCTCGTCGGAGGAACGGCGCGTCCGCTGACCAACCGCGAGGGCGCGCAATTCTGGAACCGAGTGTCGCCGGACGGCAAGTTCGTGCTCGAAGGCGCCAACATGGAGCAGGGGCAAAGCTTGATCGTCGACCTGATCAGCGGCCAAACGCGCCCGGCCCCGTTACAAGAAGGTGAGACACCCATCGATTGGGACCAGGATGGCCATCATATCTTCGTGGTCCATGAGGGAGAAGAATCGGCCACTATTTTTCGCGTCGATGCATTTACCGGGCGCCGCGAAGTCTGGCGGCAAGTGCGGCCTAACGACCCTGCCGGAATGCTCTCTTTGTCACACTTCTTTGTCACGCCCTCTGGATCCGCATATGCCTACAACGCGGAGCGTGTTCTTTCGGCTCTGTACGTATACAAACAAGAATGATGGAAAAGTTTTTGCTCATGCGAGAAAAGCTCGTCTGCTAAGCGTGGCAAGGCTACGGTTGTTGTCGCCATGCTTCCGATTGCACATCCAGCGGCGACCGCCGCCGCGCAACGTCTTAGTTAGGGCGAGGAGCATTGCCAGGCGGCACTTCTATGCAACCAATGCACTACGGCATTCGCCCTGCGTGATTTATTGATGGTGCGTAAGAAAAAAGGTCCTACCTGTTGACATCGACCGCCGAGCGACCGAACTCGGGCGATTCGCGAAAATCCGACTCACCCACCTACCAGGCCATTCTTGCAGGCCATTATCGGGTGAGCGCTGTATTTACCCAGGCAGTGAAGGATGCGAGCATTTTTCAGCTGCGATTCTCTGCTCCCGCGCTCATCGCCCGCGCTGAGTCAGAGATCCTGGGGCGTGCGCGCCTGCTGTGGCAGTCCTCCGGTGACGCTGCGATTGAGATGCTGGCATTGAATAATGCATTACGCATGCTTCAGGTCCTGAAGATTTGCCACAAGGTTGAGCCCGCCCGATGACATCCGTCCTCACCTTCCGGCCGGGCCTTCCCGCCGGACCAAGGTTGGAGAATAAGAATGGCAATCAAAACAATCGGGATGCAGGTTGGCCGCGTTGTGGCACTTGTCGCAAAACTGGGACTTGTCCTTGTGGCATTGGCTACAACTGCGCAAGGTGACCTCGTTGCGAATCCCTTCACGCACAGTTTTGTCGCGGAGTTCGCGGAGAAGCACTCGGTGGTTCTGGCGCATCCAAGCGGCGTCGCGAATGCAACGCTGGGAGGGATCGGCTGCAACCTGTAAGAACGGCTTGGGAACCGAAAAGACTGAAGTCCACGCGAAGCGTCCTACGCTGTAGGCGAATGGGGAAAGAATGATCACACCTGCAAGTGCGGGAAGGAGCCACGTGTGTGCTGCTCTATTCGAACTCACGGAGGTCTCCCTGGCGTTGTCGCCCCACTTGCGCGGCGCACACTAAGGCGGTAGCGCGGTAGATCATATGGGCGAACTTGGAATAGGGCAGCAAGACGATGAGCGCGAATACGGTCGCGAGGTGGACGACGTACGCCGCGTATCTGAGCGGATCGATGCGAGCATAGTGAAGGATCTCGCAAGCGAACCCGGTGAGCAACGCGGCCAGCGCCAACCCCAGGAACATCCAGTCGAACCAGGTTCCGTCGTAGCGCGTGCCCGCGCGCACGCGAACCTTGCGGTCGCGAATCATGAGGGCGCATCCGATGAACATGGCGCCCCCGGCCAGATTGGCGAGCATCTTCCACGGGCTCCAGAAGTTGAAGGGATAGACGAAAACATCCCTGAGCAGCGGATTGAATCGCATGGAAAGCACCCACAGATCGACAACAAGCAAGCCCACAAAGCCGAAAAAAACTAACCGGTGCGAATTCATTCGGGCGTGATTGGCGGTGCAGCGATCGAAGTCCTCGTGAAAGAAGATATTGCGCGCCGCGGAGCGAATGCTTGCCAGCAGTGGCTGAGCTGGGGCGTTGCGTTCATATCCGAGCGCCTGGTGCGCCTTCAGGTCACGCCAGAAGCGCAAAACACCGAGGATGATCACCACCGCATCCAGGAGAACAAAGGGCGTAAAAAAAGCGATCAGGAGCCACTGTGGCAGTTGATCCCAGTAGGAAATGATGATCCGATGCGTGGTGTGGGAAACGGCAAATATCGCCAGCCACGGCCGGAACGCCCACGCGGCCAAAGCCAGCAACAAGCAAGGCAACAGCAGAAGGATCGGCAGAAAGCGAGGTTGATTGACGCAATGGCCCAGCCATCGCGGGGCGCTGTAGTGCAGAATGGCTTCTCGCCGGACCGCGGCCATGACATCTCCGGGGCGGGCGCCACGCGGGCAGCGCGAAGAACAGTCATTACATTGATGGCAGAGCCAGACGTCCATATCGGCGAGCAAGCGCTCTTTCAGGCCCCACTGCGCCCAGAGCATTTCTTTTCGCGGAAAGGGCTGCCGGGCGCTCGAAAGATCGCAGACCACCGAACAGGTAGCGCACTGAAAGCATTTTTTCAGGTCCTCACCGCCGCTCGCGACCAGCCGGTTGCGGAAATCCCGGTCGGGCCGGACAACTACGGGAGTGGAAGTTGCGCTCATGTGTGTCAGCCCTTGAATGGATTGAGGCCAATCTTTTCGATCTGCGCGGCGAACTCGTCAATGAGCGCCGGTAGCCGGTGATAATCGGACAAGGCAACTTCCTCGATGCGTACGCGCTGCTCCTCCAGCGCAAGTTGAGTTAGTTTTTGCCGGACGTTCTCGCCGCGAGTACGCATCAGCTCGCTGCCACGGATGAAGTGGCACTGGTAGTCATCGCCCGACTTGCATCCGAGCAGAAGGATGCCATCGAAGCCGCGGGCCAGCGCGTCGGCAATCCAGACGACATTGACCGCACCCAGGCAGCGCACTGGTATCACGCGAACAAAAGGACTGTAGCGGAGGCGAGCAACTCCGGCGGCCTCAAGTGCGGGCAGCGCGTCGTTCTCGCACGCCAGCACCAAAAGCCGCGGCTTCTCCTCGAATTCCTCGGGAATGTTGACGGCCTTGATCATTGAGGAGACCACCTCAATCGAGTAGTCGGCAAAGGAAATGATGCGTTCCGGGCAAGCGCCCAAGCAGATGCCGCAGCGGCGGCAGCGACCCGGATTTGGGAGCGGCGTGCCTTTTTCATCTTCATCGAGGCTGCCAAACGGACATTCTTCCGTGCAGCGTTTGCACTGCGTGCAGCGATGCATCTGAAAATCCGGGAAAGTCAGATCTTCCCAGCGGGGGTGGAGGGCGGCGCCGCGCGCGGCCAGTTCAATGCACTGAATCGCTTTGAGCACCGCGCCCTGGGCATCGATGATGCAGCTCTCGATATCATTGGGCGCACGCACGCAACCCGCCGCGTAGATGCCGGTTCGCCGCGTTTCGTATGGGAAGCAGATAAAATGCGAATCGGGAAATCCGTTTTCAAGTACGGGAAGATCGGGACCCTGCCGATAGGTCAAGTGCAGCAAGTCCGTGCCCGCGTGATGCCCTTGGTCAGCCACAAGCTGGCGAGCTGCGTCGAGCTGCGGTCCCGGCTCTGCTTTATCGATAATGGTTTCGGCCTCGCGCACTTTGCGGATCGCTTCGCCGTCGGCGGCGACGGGTACCATTCCTGTCGCCAGAACCACGAGATCGACCTCGACCTCAATCGACGGCCCAAGAAGGCTGTTTTCGATATTCACCCGAAGAGGCTGCCCGCTATTGGCATCAGGAATTGCAACCGCAGTCACATCTCCCTTGAGCATGGAGATTCCCGGGTCTTCCTGGGCACGGCGGTAGAAATCTTCGTATTGCGCCGGCGTGCGAATATCTTTGTAAAAGATGTAGGCCTCAACTTCCGGATCGAGTTCGCGCGCCCACAGGGCCTGCTTGAGAGATGCGCGGCAGCATACGCTGGAGCAGTATGGAAGACGGGCCGGATCGCGGGAGCCGGCGCACTGGATGAATGCGATTCGCCTTGCAGGTTGGCCATCGGAGGGGCAACGGATCTGGCCTTTGGCCGCCAGTCGCTCCATCTCGATATTAGTAATCACGTCAGGACTGTGACCGTAGCCGAGATGGCCCAGGCGCGAAGCATCATAGGGCTTCCATCCTGTGGCCTGCACAATCGCCCCCACGGGGGTGCGAATTGTGGAACCATCGATTTCCAATTCAACATCGAACTGCCCGGGCTGGCCGGTCACGCTCTTGATCGCAGCCGAACGATGGATCTGGATGTCAGGGTCGTTCTCCAACTCGCGGATCTGGCTGTCAAGATCGGTGCTCTCCAAATCCCGGTAGGGTGCACGCTTGGGAAATTGCCTTTTGAAACTGCGCAGCCATCCTCCGAGTTCGGCGTCCTTTTCGACCAACACGGCCCGATAGCCGGCGCGACTTGCCTCGCGCGCGGCAGCCATGCCGGTGGGGCCTCCCCCAACTACGAGGATGGTGCGCTCGGCAGCAATCTTGGCCGGCTCTCGAATTTCGGCCTTGAGCGCCCGCGCGATTCCCATGCGCAGGTTGTCCTCGGCGAGCAACTGCGTGTCTTCAGCCTGAGGCGCATGACTCCAGACCACGAGTTCACGCAGGTTGACTCTTTCGACAAAGCAGGAATCAGAAGCAAAAGTCTGGGAATGAAACCGGCCCGAGCAAGCCGCAATCACCAGCGACGTGACGCCAGACTGAATGCTAGCTGTGATCCCGGAAACGCCTTCTTCGCCACAAAGAAACGGATGCGAGCGGCACAGAGACACACCGCGTTCGTCGGCGGCCATTTTTGCAAGCGCTTCGAGGTCGAGCGAAGTCCCGATGTCGCAACCACGACAGAGAAAAACCGCGATATTTTTTTTCTCGTCACTCACGATGAGACCCTGCACAACTCTGAAGTGCTTTGAGCGCAGCGCTGGTGGCATCGCGCACACAAGATGCGACGTCCATGGGTTGCCGAGCGCAGCCCGCCGCAAAATGACCGGCGAGCGGCTGCGTGCCCGGCAAAAAACCGTTCGCATCGCGCGTCAGTCCGAGTAACGGTGAAGCCATATCTTTTCCAAACGCCGGAACCATGCCGGTCGCCAGCACAACAAGGCTCACCTTTTGGCGAACGCGACGTTCAGCCAGTACATCTTCTGCTTCGACGACAAGCTCGCCGGTTGCATCCTCGGTCACCTTGGCCACTTTGCCCTTGAGGAGATGGAGCTTTGGGTCTCGCTGGGATTCGGCGAGAAAAAGCTCGTGGCGGCCGGGAGAGCGAAGATCGATGTAGTAGATGTAAATGTGCGCGTCCGGATATTGCGCGCGCACGTACCTGGCCTGCTTGAGTGACGCCATGCAACAGACACTGGAGCAGTGTTTGAGGTGGTTATCGTCACGCGAGCCGGCGCATTGGACGAACGC
>Ga0187784_10002181_pt1 | contig 15699 bp, 8 predicted proteins | sample 1015_SJ02_MP15_2_FD_132964 | JGI IMG/M metagenome (GOLD analysis project Ga0187784, IMG submission 132964) | Tropical peat soil microbial communities from peatlands in Department of Meta, Colombia - 1015_SJ02_MP15_20_MG | ecosystem: Environmental > Terrestrial > Soil > Wetlands > Peat | place...
GCGCGAGCGTCGTCACGCTTGATCCTGACGTGGCCGCAGTCTTTCAAAACGCAGGGGAAGTCAATAGGGCCCTGCGCGCGCTGGCACAAATCATTCATCAACACCGGGTCGCCGTCGGAAGCCGTCTTTAGGGAATCCGTAAGCGGCGCAAGCCTGAATTCCGCACGCGAGGGGGCGTCGTTTAGCCGGCGGCCCCATCAAGTAGCGCAGACTCGCCGCTGTTGCGAGTCTGCGGCTTTCCGGGTTAAATAATTTTACTGTTGTTGACATGCGCCGACGAACGTACCCCGTGGGAAGACTTTTTCGCCCGCACTTTGGGAGCGGGCGGGGCTGGCGCAGACCCCTGGAGTTTGGGGTCTGCGGTCTCCCGAAGGGACCTGTCGAGGATTGGAGCGATAGCGGCGCGGCGCTCCTTGCAGTGCCCCTGCGGGGCATCGCAGACCTCAAACAGCGAGGTCTGCGCCAGCCGGCCGTGGATAAAGCCGGCGGCGGCAACTAGCAGACCCTCATCAACGAAGCGCTGCGACAGCACGTTGCCCGCACTCGCGAGCCCTTGGAGGATACGCTTCGCCGGGTCATTCGCGAGGAAATGGTTCACCTAACCTGATGCACACTCGCCCCGTTTCGAAACAGGCGCCCGGCCGACGACGATTTGCGCAAGGCGGCAGGCGTGGCGGGAGTTTTTTTTATCTGGCCGCCACTTTAACCAATATCTTGGAACTCGCTTCTCCTGGGTAATGGGAGGCACTTGCGCCTCCGAAAGGGCCGGACGGTTTGACCCCTCCAGGGTCGGTGGGATTGTTGGCGATGACATCCGTGGGCGGCGGGCGCAAGAAGCGCGCCCTTGCCCACGGCTACTCAATTTCGACCCCTGCGGGGTTCAGCACGGTCGGACTGAAGGGATCCTTCATCGCCCGCGACTCCTCGGAATGGCAGGCCGAAGTTCTCTTACCCCTTCCTGTGACACCCGCCGCCGCGAAAAGGTCGCGCCGGAATTTGATTCGTATCGCTGGTCCCGCATGCGGGACCAGCATCAGCCGACCCTTCGCTGCGCTCAGAGTTTGTGACTTTTTTCGGAGTTGATGGGTGGCGCATACATTGCCTCTTATGTATGCGCCCCGTAAGTCTACCGGCGGGAGCGAAATGTGGCGCACACATGAAGAACGATGTATGCGCGACCCATGCATCCAGACAAAAAAGTCATAAACTCTCAGGGCAGGCTCTAAAGGTCGGAGCTACCGGCCAAGTCAAGACAGCATTTACGAAAAGCAGCTCTTGACAGATATGCAGCCGCTTGATAGGCTAGCTACATGGACTTTGTCCGGAAGCGTGACTGGTTACCGCCCAGCGGCGGCCCTCTCCCACCCTGGGAAGACACGAAAGCAGGAGTTATATTGGTTACTGACGGCCAACAAATAAGGGCGAATCCCACGAAAGAGTGTTGTCGAAGGGCCGTACCAACCGTTTTGGAGAGACACGGCAACTTCAAAAAAGATGTTAAAATCGAGGGAACGAACTCAACAAACCCTTTAGAATCAGCAAAAGTCTCAAGAAAACGAACTCAAAATGGGGCCAAAAGCAAGCCCAAAAACGTGCTCCGAACATGCAAAAGGGCCCAAATAACCAGGAAATGGCTCACATTTCTAATCCTTTGTTCGCTCGTGTTGTTCCCTGCCCTCGTGCCGGCCTTCGGACAGTCCACGCCCCGTTTTGATAGTGTGACGATTGACGCGCTCGATCCGGAGGCGTGGAACGGTATGGTGTTCCTGGCCCGCGCCTTCAACCAACCCACGCCTTTCGCACTGCGTGTGGGGTCACGCAGCGGCGGATTTCTGGATGGCAACGAGGTTTTTGATGCGGTGGGTGAAGTAGGGCCGCACGCCGCCGACGCCTCCTACTGCCGTCTGGCGTGGCGGCACCATCCCCGCGAAGCGCTGGTCACCCTGGAATGGTCGCGCCTCGACCTGACCACTGTTGTCGGTCGGCTCACCGCCGCCAAGGACTTCCAACTTGTGCTGGAGACGTATTTTCCCTACCTCGGCGTAAGCTGGGGCACGCAAGGATTCTATTCCATCAACGAATCCGAGCAAGCTATCATCGGCGAGCGCTACTTCGACAACGTCTTCGGCCCCACGGCGCGATTCGTGGTGATGGTGGACCGGCCCCTGTTGGGCAGCGGCATTTTCCCTTCGTTGGCCCAACTGCGCGACAACATGAACGGCTCCGGCAAACTGGTGTCTTCCATTTCCGGCGAGCCCACTGCGGGCGCAGCAGGATTGGAGTTCACGACGGAGGGTTCTGCGGCGCACTTCGTGGCCACGCTTGGTTGGGACAAGGCGAGCTTGACGCAGCAGGCCAAAGGTTTGCTCGCGCCCGGCAGGATCGACGCCATCCTCGAGGAAAAGGCCAACGCCTACGCCGCCCGCCGGCCGCGGGTAAAGGGGCTGTTTGAGGGCGCGCCGGAAGCCATCGGCAATTCCATGTTCTGGAACACGCTCTATGCGCCCTCGAACGGTCTGATTCTCCCCAGCATCAGCCGCCACTGGGCACACGACTGGGGTGGTTGGGTAGTCGGGGAATGGGATTGCTTCTTCGGATCCCTCCTCACCAGCTTTGAGGACAAAGCCCAAACGGCGTCGGCAATCAGGGCAATTCTCCTGGCGCAAACCGACACCGGCCTCGTGCCCAACATTGCCGCCGCTTCCGGAATAACCCCGGATCGCTCCCAACCGCCGGTGGGCTCCTATATTACCTGGAAGGTCTACCAGAGAATCCAGGACAGGGAGTTGCTGGAGTGGGCCTACCCACGCCTGAAGAAATGGCACGAATGGTGGCTCACTGACCGGGGCGACGGCCAGCCGTGGCGCGATGGCCATCGCGATGGCCTGCTCGAGTGGGGCAGCGATCGGGGCTCCGCGGCATCGACGGGTGGCCGGGGCTTTCTTCAAGCCGCCAAATGGGAAAGCGGTATGGATGATAGCCCCATGTACGACGAGGCGAGTTACGACCCTCGCACCTACACCATGAACCTCGCCGATGTCGGCCTGAACTCTCTTTATGCGTTAGATGCCGAGTGCCTCGCCAAGATTGCCGCCATTCTCGGCAAGGATGATGAGGCAAAGAAATTCGCCGCTGAGTATGAACGCCGGCAGCGGCTCGTCCGAGAAAAGCTGTGGAACGACCAGGATGGCATTTACGAGAACCGCTTTTGGAACGGCCAGTTCTCGAAGCACTTGTCACCGACCAATTTCTACCCCTTGTTTGCCGGCATCGCAACTCCGGACCAAGCCAAACGGATGGTTGAAGAACATCTCCTGAACCCCAAGGAGTTCTGGGGGACTTACGTCGCGCCCACCATCGCGCGCAACGACACCGCCTTCCGCGACCAAAACTACTGGCGCGGCACCATCTGGGGCCCAACCAACTACATGCTCTACCAAGGCCTCAATCGCTACCGATTCGACAAAGTCGCCCTCGAATACGCCCAGAAGAACTACGACCTCTTCATGGACGACTGGAAGACCAACCAACACGACAACGAGCAGTACCATGCCTGGGGTGGAAACGGGGGCGGTGACACGCACTACACTTGGGGAGCGTTGTTGTGCCTGGTGGGGCTGGAACAGTACATCGACAAGAACCCGTGGGAAGGCCTGCGCTTTGGCGCGCTCAGTCCTGCCTCGAGCGGTGAGTTTCGCGGCGCCACTTGGGACGGCCATACCTACGACGTGGCCATTGGCCCCCAAAGAACAGCTCTCAGCCGCGATGGCTCGCTCCGCTTCGAGGCCAGTGCGGGTGTGGTGGTGCGGAAATATCAAGCGGAAGGGTCGCACATTTCGTTCGAGATCAAATGTGACCGGTCAGTCCGGGTCACCACTGCGGAATTTGATTCCGGCGTCCTGCGCCTGAAAATCGACGGGCAGGCGCCGCAGCAGGTTAGCGTGGGCCATGGCCGCGCGAGCTTCAGCGTCCCAGCCGGTGAGCACACGATAGAACTCACCAAGGAGAGCGACCCCTAGAAAGCCATCGCGGAGAAGTCATGACCTACCCCTCTTCAGCCCAAACACGCCGCAGCCGACGACTCCTGGCTTTGAAAGGCCTCGTGCTGTTTCTAGCCGGCGCGTTTATCCCTTCCGCCGGTTGCTCTCAGACGGCGCCCAACCCGAGCGAATTCACGGTCGGCAATCACCTGCTCTCACGCGTCTTCAAGGTGGAAGATGGACAACCGTCCACAAAAGGTCTCAAGGCCCGTACAGAGACCCGGGTAGCATCGGAAGAATTCGAGATTGTGGTGAAAGTGGATGGCCGCACGGTTCTACTGAACCGCCACAATTGTTCACCGCGCCGCCAACCTGCCGCGGCGTCCGGTTTGCAGGCTGACCTAAGCTGGACGTCGGAGGAGTTCGGGCTCGAGATCCGTGAAAGTTACAGCGCCGACGAGAATCGGCCGTATATCTTCAAGTGGCTCGAAGTTTCCAATCGCGGCAACCGGCCCGCGCTCATCGAGCAAGCGGTTGTGGATTGGCTCGAGATCAAGGATGGCAGCGCGCCCATGAGAGGCGGCGTAGGACAGCCTGTCTTTATCAAGAATGAGCTTTTTTATGGCATTGAGCATCCCGCGGCGGAGAATGCGGTTCGCGGGCAGGACATCGTCCTTTCTCATTATCCTTACGCGGAGGTACTACCCGGCGCAACGTGGAAGAGCCAACGAGCTGTGCTCGGCGCGGGCACCGCCAGTGATGGCTCCGTTGAAGACGCTTTCCGCAGATACCTTGTGGAGGTCACCGGCCGTGGCCCGGTCATACGGCCCATCTACTGCGATTGGGCCGCTCACGATGAACTGGGAACCCTCGTCAAGCCGCAACTCACCGAGCAACTGACGAATTCCCTTCTCGACCGGCTCCAGGCGATGAAGTCTGAATACGGAATTCAGTTTGACTATTACTTGATCGACGCCTTCTGGTACGACCCGAAAGGGGCTTATCTGACCTTCAAGAAACCCAACTGGCCGCGCGGATATGAACCCGCGCTTCACCGCATGCTGGAGCTCGGCATGAAGCCTGGATTGTGGTTTGATCTGGGGGGCTCGACGCTCGATTTGAAGGAGACACCTTCCTGGCGTGGCCCGGAACACCCTTGCTTATCGGATCCAGCGTTTGCGCAGGTTTTTCAGGATGCTTTCGCGTTGCACATTCGCGATCATTCGCTGGGCATGTTGAAATTCGACTTCGCCAACCTGCACTGCCGGCACGCCAACGACGAGGCGCCGTCGCTGGCCATCCTGGAAAAAAACGCGGACAGCCTGCTGGAGATTTGCAGGAAGGTTCGGGAGTTGAACCCCGCGATCGTCATCCGTGCCTACAATAGCTTCAGCCTGAACGAGGTGATGGACAGCACCAAGTACTCCGACCAGGCCTACTCCATCTCCCCGTGGTGGCTGAGGTGGTTTGATTCGGTCTACTCCGGAGACCCCCGGCCCTCCGAACTGCCTTCCGTGACGTCTCTGCGGGATTCGGTGAACTGGTACCAAGATCACGTTTTTCGCGGCTACGCCCGCTCTCTTATGCCCCTCTTCACCATCGATGACTGCGGAACGCTTGTGGGCAAAACCTCGACGATTCTATATCTCGGCGCCGAGGGTTTCACCGACTCCTGGATTTTGGACATCATGCGCGGCGATCTAGCCCCCATTTTCTACGGCGATCTCACACTGCTCACGGACAACGACCGCAGGTTCATGGCCGGCACGCTCCGTTATCTGCGCCGGCATCAAGCCGTGCTCGCGAACACCCGTCCGATCCTGGGGGTTCCGGGAAAAGGCGAGGTGTACGGTTATTGGTCCGATAACCAAGACATCGGGTTTGCGACATTTGTGAATCCCGGACTTTTTCCCCAGTCCTTCAGCCTCGTGATTCCGAAAGGAAAGCTCTCGTCTGGGTTCGAGAAGCTGGTCTTTTCCAACGATGGCCAGGCGCGCCAACCGGTTCGCCCATTGGCGGGCGTCCTCCAGGCAAAGCTCGTGCCGGGGGAGATCCGAGTCTACGCGCTCGGCCCGCGCGAGCGGATCGAGCCGCTCGAACTGCCTCCCGCGCCCACGCGCGACTACCACGAGGTGACGCCCGTCGCCGATCCTTTCGGTTCGAAGAGGGAAGCTGCAATCCGGATTGGTCAAAACCAGGTGGGTATGACCTTAGCGATTATTATCCAATATCACAAGCAAGGAGAACCGGACCGGTCTTACGACCGGCCGCAGGAAGTATTGAGGGTGGTGGGTAAAATCGGGGCCAGGCAGGTCGGCTTTACGTCAATTCCCGGAGAGGGCACGGATATCTGGTCGCGTTGCTCGTGGGCCGTTTTCAAGCGCCGATTTACGGCCGGCGATGCGAATCAGCTCCTCGATCTTAAACTCGTTGGAGAACCGCCACCCGGCACGACCTGGACCATCACGACCTTATGGTTGAAATGATAAGATCAGGTGGGTCAATGCAGGCCTGCTGCAAAGCGAGGAGGAATTATGCAGAAATCCAGCGCATCGGGGCGGCCGCGAGGCGGTGGTCGTGCAAATCGCGACACCTTGCACAGTCTTGAACGGCGGCAATTCCTGAAGTCTGCCGTGGTGATGGGGGCGGGTATGCTGGCTGAGGCGGGTGCGGTGCGGGCAAGAAGCGCTATTCCCCAAACCCAAAATGTCCTGATTGGCGGCCACGCCTGGGTCTACGCTGCCCCCCTGCCGGGTTACGACTATACGCCAGTGCTCGAGCAAATCTTCTCGGACTTCAAGTATGCGCGCATCGATGCGTTCGAGTTGATGGACACGGCCCTGCTCTACGACGACGCCGTGGACCGCATCGGCGCGCTTTCCCTCAAATACTCCATCCCCATCCTGGGAACGTCCTTTGAAGCAGATATGTGGGACCGCTCGAAACACCCTATCATCATGCAAAAGGCCGAGACGGTCATCACGCGGGTCGCGCAACTGGGCGGGCGTACGCTCGGGACCTCGGTGGGCCGCGCTCCTGACGTCAAGACGCCCGAGCAACTCGACGCGCAGGCGGAGATCCTGCGCAAAATCATCGCCCTGGGCCAAGCACATGGCGTGGTTCTGAACCTCCACAATCACACTTATGAAGTCGAGAACGGCATGCACGACCTCGAGGGCACGCTGGCGCGCATTCCGGATGTCAAGCTGGGACCGGACCTCAACTGGCTGGTCCGCGCCGGCGTTGATCCGGTAAAGTTCATCCGTCGCTTCGGCCAACAAATCGTGTTCTTACACATCCGCGATCAGAACGCGGATGGAACCTGGTCGGAAGCGGTCGGCGAAGGGAACATGGATTATGTGCGCATTGCCAAGGCGCTGCACGCGATGCCCTTCACCGGTGATGCGGTGATCGAGCTTGCTCACGAGAAGAGCTTCCGACTCACGCGGCCTTTGCGCGACGACTGGAAAATCAGCCGCGATTTTGTCCACGACACCATGGGTTACGGAGCCTGAGTCGCGGTAGTCACCGCAGAGACAAATTTTCAATAGGGACAGAATGTCTCTTGACAAGGAATACGTGGCCGGGCTTATGATTCCCTTGTTTAATTATTGTGCAAGTTTTCCCGAAGTGGGGGAATTTTTTACCGAAGGCCCGGCATTATGGAAATTCGCATCGCGGCGCTGCTGAATGATTCCTCAGTCCTCATCCATCCTACCAGCCTACCCGTTGATGCACGCCTTCTGCGCGAGACTCCGAACGCAGCCCGGCCTTTGCTTTCAGCGGTAAATCCTACCCCCATCAAAACGATTCCTCCGCGGTTGCTCGCAGAAGGGGTGTCCGCGTGAATCCGAATCTCTCTCTCATCAGCGACGGAAAGAAATTCATGTGGGACGGGCGACCCTACGCCACAAGAGAAGAAGCCTCGACTGTGCGGGAAGCATGTGAGAACAACGGCTTTGAAGTCCGCGTGGTTGAGGAAGGCGAGCGGTTCCTCGTTTATACGCGCAGGGTTGTCAAGGGGGTGGCGGTCGCCGTTTCCTAGCTGGCGATCGCAACTCAGGGACTCGAAGGCCAAAACAGCATACGGGTAGGTGGCCATGAAGGACCACGGCAATATCCGCGTTTATAGCGATCCGACGCTGCTAGCTGACATTCGGCGCTACGGTAAGTTTGACCCCACTGGTTGCTACCAGTGCGGTAGCTGCACGATCTCCTGCGAACTTGTTACGGACTTCGTAACCTTCCCGCGGAGGGTCATTCGATACGCTCTCTTTGGGCTGAGGGAGACGCTCGTCGGATGTCTGGACGCGTGGATCTGCCATGACTGCGGAGATTGTTCGATTGTCTGCCCGCGTCAGTCCGAGCCGCGCATCTCGATGATGACGGTGCGGCGGTTTCTGACCGCGCAATACGACTGGACGGGCATCTCCTCAAAGATTCTCTCCTCCAGGGCTTGGTACATTGCTTCCTTAGGCGTTGTGTCCGCCTCGGTCTTCTTCCTCATCTTGCTCTATCACTTATTGCGCGTCGGTCTACCGTTTCACGACTTCGTGACGACCCCCCTCGGGTTGGAACACATGTTCCCCACCATGACGTACTACACGCTCACGGTGATGCTGCTTCCGTTGTTCCTCTTGTTCTCGCGCGTCTTCCGCATCTGGCGGCTGGCCATGCAGGAGGACAGAATTCCCTTGTCGGCTTACGTCCGAGAGGCGGGGACTTACGTGCGGCACTCGGTGAGCCACACGCTCATGCGGAAGTGCCCGGAGCGGGGGCGGTGGGCGGGGCACTGGCTCCTCGCCTTGGGCGTCTCCATGATTCTTGCCATCAAGGTGTTCGCGCTGCGCTGGTTCCAAACCGACAACATCTACCCCTTGTATCATCCTCAGAGGTGGTTGGGGTACATAGCGACCATCTGCATCCTTTACGGTGTCGCCACCATCCTTATCGGCCGCCTGCGCGCCGAGAAGGAGATCTACAAGGAAACCACGCTCGAGGATGTACTATTTCCAATCCTGCTTCTGCTGACAGCGCTCAGTGGAATCTCCGTTCATATCCTGCGCTATGCAGGATTCGAGCTCACCTGCCATTTTGTCTACGCGCTGCACATTGTCATCGCCACGCCGATGCTCGTCGTCGAGATGTCGTTCGGAAAGTGGTCCCACATGATCTACCGTCCGCTGGCCCTGTACTTCCAGGCGGTCAAGGAAAGGGCGCGGCGCGCGGCGCCCGCCCAGGAGGTTGTTCCCAATGCCGTCTGAGACACCCCAAGCCCATCCGGTCGGCGCCGCCCTGGTGGTGGGTGGCGGAATCGGCGGCATGCAAGCGGCCCTCGATCTCGCGGCTGCCGGCATCAAGGTTTACCTCTCCGACCCCCGGGCTTCCATCGGCGGGGTCATGTCGCAGCTCGACAAGACCTTCCCCACCAACGACTGCGCCATGTGCACCATGGCCCCGCGGCTAGTCGAGATTGGCAGGCACCGGGACATTGAAATTCTCACCCTGAGTGACGTGGCCCGTGTCCAGGGGCAGCCGGGTGATTTCACGGTCACGATGAAGCAGCGCCCACGCTTCGTGGACGAGGCGAAGTGCACCGGCTGCGGAAGCTGCGTGGCGAATTGCCCGACCCGCAACCACGCGCAGCCCTTCGAGAGTCCCCGGGTCGAGCTTGAGTCTTCCTATCGCGAGATTGTCGGCAACATCCTGGCGCGGCACAAAGACCGAGAAGGACCGCTGATGCCCATCCTTCAGGAGGTCAACGCGGCCTTCAACTATTTCCCCGAAAGCGTGCTGCAATACATCGCCCAGGAAACCGGCTATCCCCTCTCCCACATTTACAGAATCGCGACCTTCTACAGCGCTTTCAGCGTGGTGCCTAGAGGGCGTCACGTTATCAACGTCTGTCTGGGGACCACCTGCTATGTGCGAGGGGGTGAAAGGCTGATGGAAAAGGTCAGCGAACTGCTCGCCATCCAGCCGGAGGAGACGACGCCTGACCTTAAGTTCACTCTTAAGACCGTGCGCTGCATCGGGTGCTGCGGCCTCGCCCCGGCGCTCATGGTGGGGAACGAGACTTACGGAAGGCTGACACGCAAAGACATCCCGGGCATCGTGAGGAAGTACCGAGAGGCAGCCTAGCATGCCGAGACTAACCATAGAAGAGCTACGGAAGAAAAGGGCGAGCGCCAGGAAGGAGATTTCTCTGCGCGAAGGCGAACTCAAGGCGACGGCTGCGCGGCGAATCGACGTGATGACGTGCTGCGGCACCGGTTGCGTGGCGGGAGGCGCCTATCGGATCAAAGCCGCCTTGGAGAAGGAGATCGAAAACCGGGGATTGCAGGACAAAGTGTCGGTGGTGATGACAGGCTGCAACGGTTTCTGCGGCCAGGGCCCGCTCCTAGTGGTAATGCCGGAAGGGATTTTCTATGGCTGGCTCAAGCCCGAAGATGTCCCGTCCCTGGTCGAGGAGCACCTCGTGAAAGGGAGACCCGTCGAGACATTCATGTTTGTCTCGCCTGGAACGAAAGAAGTAATCCCTCACCTGTCGGACATCCCATTCTTCAAGAAGCAAGTGCCCGTCGCCCTGAGGAACAAGGGGATCATCAACCCTGAGAGGATCGAAGAGTATATCTCAAGGGACGGCTATTTGGCCTTGGAAAAGGTTCTGGGCACACTCGCCCCCGAAGGCGTAATTGAGGAGGTAGCGCGCGCAGGCCTCCGCGGACGCGGTGGAGCCGGATTTCCTACCGGCGTCAAGTGGCGAGTCTGCCGTGGCGAGAAGAGGACGCCCAAATACATCATTGGCAATTGCGACGAAGGTGACCCCGGAGCTTACATGGACCGGAGCCTCCTGGAGTCCGACCCCCATTCCCTCATCGAAGGGATGACCATCGCCGCCTACGGCATCGGCGCCTCGCACGGCTTTGTGTACGTGCGAAGCGAGTATCCCCTCGCGATCCAGCGGCTGCAAGGGGCCATCGCTCAGGCCCGCGAGAATGGCCTGCTGGGTGAGCGTATCCTCGGATCAGATTTTGACTTCGACATCGAGATTCGGCAAGGGTCGGGCGCCTTCGTGTGCGGCGAAGAGACCTCCTTGATTCATTCCATCGAAGGGGAAAGCCCTGAGCCCCGGCAACGGCCCCCATTTCCCGCTCAGGTTGGCCTTTGGGGCTGCCCCACAGTCATCAACAACGTCGAGACTCTGGCGAATGTGCCGGTGATCATCACCCGGGGGGCGGAGTGGTTTTCCGGCATCGGAACCGCCTCCAGCAAAGGGACCAAGATCTTCTCGCTGGTGGGGAAGATCAACAATACGGGCTTGATCGAGGTCCCCATGGGGATCACCCTGCGGGAGATCATCTATGACATCGGCGGCGGAATCCCGGGCAACAAGCGATTCAAGGCGCTGCAAACGGGTGGGCCTTCGGGGGGCTGCATTCCGAGCAGCCTCATCGATCTCCCCATCGATTACGAGAACCTCAAGGAAGCCGGCTCCATGATGGGCTCGGGTGGCATGATCGTCATGGATGAAGACACCTGCATGGTGGATGTGGCGAAATTCTTCGTGCAGTTCACCAACGATGAGTCTTGTGGGAAGTGCAGCGCATGCCGGGAGGGGAGCGGCGCGCTCCTCGAGGTGTTAACGCGGATCTCGGACGGAGAAGGACGGGAGGGAGACCTCGAATTCCTGGAAGAACTCGGGCAGGCCATCAAGGACGCCTCCATGTGCGGCCTCGGGCAGACACTTCCGAACCCCGTGTTGTCTGCCCTGCGGCACTTCCGTGAGGAATTCGAGGCCCACATAAAGAACAAGCGCTGCCCGGCAGTCGTCTGCCGGGGCATCATCTCTTCTCCGTGCCAGTTCCTGTGCCCGCTGGACACCGACGTTCCCGCATACCTGACGCTGACTGCACAGGGGCGCTATAAAGAGGCGCTGGAGGTCATCCGCCGAACCAATCCTCTTCCCCTCATCTGCGGAAGGGTCTGCATGGCCCACTGCGAGACGCGGTGCCGCGCTGCGGAAACGGGCGGCCCCATCTCTGTCAAAGAGATCAAGAGGTTCCTCAGCGACTGGGAACACAAAAACGGAGGACCCTCCACAGCCGAACCCTTCAAGAAGAAATACGATGAGAAGGTCGCTATCATCGGCTCGGGTCCGGCTGGCCTGACCGCAGGATACTCTCTTGCCCAGCGAGGCTACGAGGTCACGGTGTTTGAGGCGCTGCCGGTTGCCGGGGGCATGCTGGCGGTGGGCATCCCTGAGTACCGGCTGCCGAGGGAACTCCTCCAGATGGAGATTGATGTTATCGCCAGGTCGGGCGTCACGATAAGGACCAACTCGCTAGTGAAGGACGTCCAGGCGCTGCTCGCGGACGGCTACAAGGCGGTGTTGATCGCCGTCGGCGCCCACAAGAACCGCACGCTGGGCCTTCCGGGCGAGGATGTACTCGGAGTTGTGGATCCCATCTCCTTCCTTCGCCGCGTGAACCTGAAGGAAGCGGTCCCGCCCCTGGGGCGGAGGGTCGGCGTGGTGGGCGGCGGCAACACGGCGATTGATGCGGCCCGCACCGCGCTCCGATTCGGCTCCGAGGATGTCACCATCCTGTACCGAAGAAGCCGCGTGGAGATGCCGGCGGCCGAAACGGAGGTTCAGGCGGCACTCGATGAGGGCGTGAAGATCGATTTTCTGGTGGCGCCGACGCGGGTGATCTCGACAAATGGCCGGCTGAGCGCTGTAGAACTCATCAGGATGCGGCTAGGCGAGCCGGACATGACCGGCAGGCGTCGCCCCATGCCGGTCGCCGGCTCAGAATTCACCATAGAACTGGATGCGCTCATTCCAGCCATTTCCCAGGACCCGGAGCTTTCCTTCCTGCCCGCGGGATGCGGGATAGACACTGGCAAAGGAACAGTAGGCGTGGACGCCGAGACCTTCATGACGGCCCGGCGGGGCGTGTTTGCCTGCGGGGACGCAGTAACGGGCGCGGGCGATGTGACCACCGCGATGTCTACGGCCAAGATCGCCGCGACGATCATCCACGAGTACTTGCGCGGTGAGACGCTCGTCCGGGAATACCATGCCACCAGGCCGTCGGTCATGGTGCCGCCGATGGAAGTGTCCGAGAGTGAAGCGGCGGAAGTGACGCGGCCCCCAATGCCGAAGCTTCCCGCCGACCAACGAAGGAGAACGTTCGACGAAGTCGAGTTGGGATTGGCGGAGGAGGCGGCGGTCTGTGAAGCCCGTCGCTGCCTCCGCTGCGACTGGGAGCTACAGAAGCAACTGCGGTTGAAACAGCAGCAGGCCGTCGATCGTGGTGAGGTCGCCAAGCCGGTCTGATGCGAAAGTAATGAGCGAGACTCAGCATGCCAAGGCTGACTATAAACAACACGCCCGTGGAAGTGGAGGAGGGAACGAAGCTCCTCCAGGCCATTGAAAAGGCGGGGGCCAAGGTTCCTACCCTTTGCCATCATAAGGCACTGACCTCTTATGGCGCTTGTCGGTTGTGCATCGTTGAGGTGCATGCCCCCGGCAGGTCCCCCGCCATTCAGGCCTCCTGTTCCTACCCTGCCCTGGATGGGACTAGCGTACTGACTCACACGGACAGGGTGATGCGGGCCAGGCGGATCGTGGCTGAGCTACTATTGGCGCGCTGCCCCGAGGCTGAGGCGGTGAGGCGGATCGCCGCCGAACTGGATGTCCGCGATACTCGCATCAGGAAGAAGCACGACGACTGCATCTATTGCGGTCTGTGCGTCAGGATGTGCCAGGAAAGGATGGGCCGGGCCGCCATCGGCTTCTCTGGTAGAGGGCCGAGGAAGAAGCTCGAGCCGCCCTTCGGCAAGCACAACCCCGTCTGCTGGACCTGCGGGGCCTGCGATTTCATCTGCCCTACGGGGAAAAGGGTCTCCCCCCTGTCGAGCGCTCATGCCCCCTTGCCCATCCCCAATCCTCACAATCTGGGGCTCGACACGCGGCCCGCGGTCTCCATCCTCTACCCGCAGGCGGTTCCCAACAAGGCCGTGATCGATCCTGAGCATTGCATCCGCTTGAAATACGACGATTGCGGCATCTGCAAAGAGGTGTGCGAGCCCAAGGCGATCGATTACGAGCAGAAAGAGCAGACACGGGAGCTGAAGGTGGGCTCTATCGTCCTCTCGCCCGGATATGAAATCTTCGATGCTCGCCTCAAGAAGGAGTTGGGATACGGCCGCTTTGAAAACGTCCTTTCGGCTCTCGAGTTCGAGCGCATCCTTTCCGCCTCGGGGCCGTTTTCCGGCCGCGTGCTGCGGCCGCGCGACCGGCGCGAGCCGAAGCGCATTGCTTTCATCCAGTGCGTTGGTTCGCGGGATGCGGAGCGGGATTATTGCTCCTCCGTCTGCTGCATGTACGCCACCAAAGAAGCCATTATCGCCAAAGAACATCTGGGCGAGGATCTTGCCTGCGACATCTTCTTCATGGACCTGCGGGCCTTCAGCAAGGGCTTCGAGCAGTATTACCTCAGAGCGAAAGAGCTGGGCGTCAGGTATATCCGCTGCCGCGTGCCGAAGATCGAGGAGATCCCCGCGACCAAGAACCTCACCATCCAGTATCTGGCCGAAGACGACAGGAAGGTCTCGCAAGAGTACGCCTTGGTGGTGCTCTCCGTAGGCATGCAGCCGCCCAAGGAAGTGGCTGCGCTCGCCGCGAAATTTGGCGTTGAGATGAACCCGTTCAATTTCTGCCGGACGTCCCTCTTCGCCCCCACCGAATCAAGCAGCAAGGGCATATACGTGGCGGGGCCGTTTGCCGAGCCCAAGGACATTCCGGAAACCGTCATGCAGGCCTCGGCGGCGGCGGCTCAGGTGCTTTCCCTTTTGAAGGATGCTCGAGGCGACCTGATCATGCCCAAGACCTACCCGCCCGAGCGCGAGGTGGGAAAAGAGGAGCCCCGCATCGGGGTCTTTGTCTGCCACTGCGGGACGAACATCGCCGGCGTGGTCAATGTCCCCGCCGTGGTGGAGTATGCGAAAACGCTGCCCAACGTCGTGTACGCCGAGAACAATCTCTATACCTGCGCCAACGACACCCAGGAACGGATCAAGGAGAAGATGACGGAGCACAGGCTGAACCGCGTGGTGGTGGCCTCTTGCACGCCCCGGACTCACGAGCCTCTGTTCAAGAACACTCTGCGGGAGGCGGGGCTCAACCCCTATCTGTTCGAAATGGCAAACATCCGGGACCAGTGTTCCTGGGTCCACATGCACGAGCCCGAGCGCGCCACCGAGAAATCCAAAGACCTGGTGAGGATGGCTGTGGCCAAGGCGCGGCTCCTCGAGCCGCTCCCGAGGCGCTCGATCAAAATACAGAAATCCGCCCTCGTCATCGGCGGAGGACTGTCGGGCATGACCGCCGCCCTGTCGCTGGCCGATCAGGGGTTTGAAACTTACCTGGTGGAAAAAGAGAATGAGCTGGGCGGCAATCTGAGGCATGTCCACTACCTGCTCAACGGCGAGAAACCCCAGGAAGAGCTGAAGCGCCTGGAGGAGCGGATCAGGCAAAACAAGCGTATCCATCTCTTTACCGGGGCGACCATCGAGAGCATCGAAGGCACCATCGGCGACTTCCGCACGAAGATTTCAGTATTGGGCGGAACCGGCGAGGTCGCGCACGGAGTCGTTATCGTCGCCACGGGCGCTAAGGAGTATCGGCCGAAAGAGTACCTGTACGGACACGACA